>Ga0163162_10005668_pt1 | contig 12065 bp, 10 predicted proteins | sample S55metaG_FD_115310 | JGI IMG/M metagenome (GOLD analysis project Ga0163162, IMG submission 115310) | Switchgrass rhizosphere microbial communities from Kellogg Biological Station, Michigan, USA - S5-5 metaG | ecosystem: Host-associated > Plants > Roots > Rhizosphere > Soil | place: USA...
CCGTAAGCTTAAGCCTAAAGGTGTAGAAGACCTGGCGGCCCTTAACGCGCTTTATCGCCCTGGCCCATTGGATGGCGGGATGGTCGATGAGTTCATCCTGAGGCATCACGGGAAGAAGAGCGTGCGTTATCTGGTGCCTGAGATGAAGGACATCCTGAGCAATACCTATGGAATTATTGTCTATCAGGAACAGATCATGCAGCTGGCGCAGAAATTGGCGGGTTATACGCTCAGCGAAGCCGACCTGATGCGCCGGGCGATGGGCAAGAAGAAGCGCGAGGAAATGGCCGTACATGAAGAGAAGTTCATCAACGGAGCAATTGAGCGGGGCATTAAGAAAGAGAAGGCCGAAAAGATCTTTTCGTTGATGGCGCAGTTCTCTGACTATGGCTTTAACCGTAGCCACAGCGTCGCCTATGCGTATCTTGCTTTCCAGACCGCTTATCTGAAGGCCCATTTCCCGGAACACTTTTACGCTGCAGTCCTCTCGAGTGAGGCTCAGGACGCAGCCAAAGTGTTCAAGTACTCGAAGGAGCTTAAGGCTCAAAAGATTGCGCTCTTGCCGCCTGATGTAAATGAGAGCAATTCCGATTTCACTCCTTTGACTGGAGCGATACGTTACGGTTTGACCGCAATAAAGGGGCTCGGACAATCAATAGTTAAAGCGATTTGTGAAGCTCGAGGTACCGAGCCTTTCCGCTCATTCTATGATTTCGCCGAACGAGTTGAAGCCACCAAACGAGTATTGGAAAGCCTGGTGAGTGCTGGGGCGTTCGACTCTCTGAAGGACGAACGTGGTCTTCCTGAATGGCGTGGAGGCCTATTCAATTCGATCGACATGGCTCTGTCACGAGCTCAGCGAGCAAAACGTGAACGAATCCAGGGTCAGAGTGGGCTCTTCGGAGGGCTTCCCGAGGAAATCGATTATTCGAAGGAGCTTCCGCCTAACGCGAAAGGTTGGAATCAGACCGAATTACTAGCCGCGGAGAAGGGCTCAGTCGGCTTCTACATTACTGGTCATCCACTCGAGAACTATTTCGAAATCCTGCAAGGCTATAAGGCTATCAAATCAACTGAACTCCCAAATTTGACAACCGGAATCCGAGTGACTTCGGGCGGAATCATTTCCGAATTACAGACGCGGACAACGAAGAAGGGTGATAAGTTTGCTCTACTACGGCTCGAGGACGACCTCGGTGGGACCAAGTGCGTTTTATGGCCTGAGGTCTATCGCAAACACTCAGCGCTTCTACAGGCTGATCTTGCGGTGCTGATAACGGGAAAGCTGGAACTCAGTGAGGATGGTCCGGCGACGATAATTGCAGATCAGGTCCAGAGTCTTGATGCGGCGTCGAAAACTGGCGAATACGTTGTGCTGAGAACTCCGGTCAACGATGATTATGCAACACTATTTGACTCGATCCTTGGTTTGCTCAGCTCGAACCCTGGTGATTGTGACGTAACACTCGAAGCTTTTATCGACGCCTCGACTGTCGTTCGGGTAAAAGCCAATCCTGCTTTGAAGGTCAAACGCAGTGAGCAGCTTGAGCTGGCACTGAAAAATCTCGGTTGTTCAGTTACATTTGAAAAGATTCAATCGACCGTTAATTAAGAAGAACGAATGCGAAAAGCCAAAGACGAGAAGCAGTCCGAAGAAACTGCTAAGACTGACGAAAAGGCTCCAACAGCCTTTGATCGAGTGTTGCTCGCGCGACATGCCGATCGACCCTATACACTCGATCTCATTGAACGGTTATTCGAGGACTTTGTTGAACTTCATGGCGACAAGCGTTTTGCCGAAGATCCTGCAATCGTTTGTGGCCTCGCACGATTTCACGGTCTGCCAATCGTCGTTATCGGGCATCAGAAGGGTCGCGATACAAAGCAGCGTAGTTTTCGGAATTTTGGGATGCCAAAGCCTGAAGGCTATAGAAAAGCGTTGCGCGTAATGAAGCTTGGTGAAAAATTTGGACGGCCAATCTTTACTTTCATCGATACTCCCGGAGCTTACCCGGGCATCGACGCGGAAGAACGTGGTCAAGCTGAAGCAATTGCTTTCAACCTCCGTGAGATGGCGAAGATCAAAGTTCCGATCATCGTTACCGTGATTGGTGAAGGTGGATCAGGTGGCGCCCTCGCGATCGGAGTTGGCGATCAGGTTTTGATGCTCGAGAATGCGACCTACTCGGTGATTACTCCCGAAGGTTGTGCGGCCATTCTCTGGAAAGATTCCACTCAGGCACCACGTGCGGCGGAAGGTCTCCGACTGACCGCGCAACACCTTTTTGAAGAGGGAGTTGTCGACAAGATCATTCGCGAGCCAGATGGTGGGGCGCACAACGACTACGATCAAACAGCGCGCTTCCTCGATTCAGCCTTGAGCGAACGATTGGCTGAGGCTGTTAGTTGTAGTCAGGAAGAGCGTCTCACTCGCCGCTACGACAAACTTCGCCACTTCGGTCGTTGGGGTACTGCTGACAAGAAGACCGATCCAACTGCTACTAATTAGCGGAGTCTAAGTTTTACCTAGAATGGAATATCTTCGTCTGATAAGTCTGCCTGCTCCTGGGGAGCTGAGACTGCTGCCGAAGCCGCGCGCTCCACGGGCGGAGCATCGTCACCTCGAGATCCTATGAAGTGCATTTCGGTCGCCGTGACTTCCAGTGTCGTTCGTGGTTTGCCATCACGGTCCGTCCACTCTTCCAGACGCAGGCGTCCTTCGATGTAAACTTGCTTTCCCTTATGCAGGTATTGTGAGGCGTTTTCTGCCATCCGATTAAATAATGTAACCCTGAACCAGATTGTGTGATCCTGCATTTCACCTGACTTGTCTTTGCGACGCTCAGTCGTAGCCATCGAAAAGTTACAAACAGGAGTGCCTTGCGGCGTATAGCGCAATTCGGGATCGCGGCCAAGGTTTCCCACGATAATTATTTTGTTGAAGGACATGAGGAGCCTTTCTGTTTTCTGGGATTAGTAACGCGGCGATACTACTAAGCTGAAACAGCACGGTCAAGCGAACCAATCGTTAAATTGGTTATGACCGCGTTCATTTCGATCTCTTAAACGAACAATGTCGCAAGAGACCGCGCAGGTAACACTATCGCGTTTCCGAAATGATTTCTGATAGACTGTCGGTACGTCGAAGCTGGATTAACAATGAAGCAGAAGGTGTACATCGAGACATTTGGTTGCCAGATGAATGTCGCTGACTCTGAGCGTGCGGCAACTGGACTTCGGGCCTCGGGTTACGACATTTGTGACAGTTCTGAAGTTGCTGATGTTGTGCTTCTAAATACCTGTTCGGTACGCGAAAAAGCAGAACAGAAGGTCTACACGCGAATTGGAGAATTGCGCGCTGAAGAATCCAGTCGTGCCCAAAGAGTTGTCGGTGTAATGGGTTGTGTTGCTCAACTTCAAGGAACGACAGTTTTTCAAAACTCACCAACAGTTAATCTTGTGATCGGCACTCGGGCAACTGATCGCATTCCAGAAATGATCGAACGTGCGCAAACTGGTGAGAGGCGTGTGATTGATCTCGAAGAGCGTGGTGAACACGAGATCTGGGATGTTTCGCCCGTCGAGCGCCATTCGCCACACGTAGCATTCATTCCGATCATTGAGGGCTGCAATAAGTTTTGCTCGTTCTGCATAGTTCCTTACTCTCGGGGACGTGAACAGAGCCGGTCAGCTCGCGAGATCATCGACGAAACAAGAAGATTGCAGGCTCTCGGTTACAAAGAGATTCACCTCATCGGTCAAAACGTCAACAGTTACCGGCCCAGAGTTGAAGATGGATTGGAAGGATTTTCCGGAGCCACGTCGTTTTGCAGGTTGCTGAGAGCCGTAGCCGCGACCGGGATGCCCCGCATAAAGTTTACGACTTCGTTCCCACGTGATTTTCATGGCGACATTGTTACCGCGATCGAAGAAAACGAAAACCTTTGCAACTGGATACATCTGCCCGTCCAGTCGGGTAGCGATCGAATTCTAAAAGCCATGCGGCGCGGTCATAGGGGCTCGGAATATCTGGAAAAGGTCGCTCGGATTAAGAATTCAAATAGGAAGTTGGCCTTAACCAGCGACATCATCGTTGGTTTTCCGGGCGAGACTGATGAAGATTTCCGCCAAACCCTGGAGTTGGTCCAACAGTGCCAGTTTGATAGTTTGTATCTTTTCAAGTATTCAAAACGTCACGGCACCCCCGCGGCCGGTTTTTCTGATAATGTGCCTGAGAGCGAAAAGACGGTAAGGTTCCTGGAACTGGAACGAGTACAGCGAAAAGCTCAGGATCAGATTTTCAGAGACTACATTGGTAGAACGGTTAGCGTACTCGTCGAGCGTGGAAGCTCAAGGTCAGAAAAGGATTTAATGGGTCACTCCACTTGCCATAAAGTAGTAAATTTTGCGGGCGATAAAATGCTTGAAGGCGAGACTGTGGACGTGCGGGTGACTGCTGCAAAAACAAATAGTCTGTACGGCGAAATGGTTAACAGCCGAGTGGTAGCATAAGGGATGGGAAATATGGAAATCGAAGTTAAGATTCGAGCGTTAATGATGGATCCGAATAGCGGAACACCCATCATTATCCTCAAAGATGTTGAAGGCGATACCATGCTACCGATTTGGGTTGGGGCCTACGAAGCTAACGCCATCGCACTCGAGATTGAGAAGATTGCCCCACCACGCCCGATGACTCACGACTTACTGCGAAATCTACTGACAGAACTTGGAATTCAAGTCGAACGTGTGGTAGTAACCAGCTTGCGCGACAATACCTTCTTCGCGGTCATCGAGATGCGAAATAGCGATGGTGATCGGATGGTCCTTGATTCAAGACCTTCGGATGCAATTGCCTTGGCGCTGCGCGCGGACTGCCCAATTTACGTAGACATGGAAGTTATAAAAGCCTCTCGGAATACCTTGCCGACGGAAGATGTTGAAGAGAGCGAAACTACGACAACCGAAGAAGATTGGCCGGATGTAATCGGAGAAGCCGGCGATCTCCCAATGTAGTTATGTTGAAGTTAATGATCATGAACCCACCAAGCGAGTGATTGCCACAGTGCAGCGAATGGTAATTGCCATCGCCAATCAAAAAGGCGGGGTAGGAAAAACTACCACGGCCATCAACCTGGCTGCCGCCTTCGCCCGTCTGGGAAAACGTGTCCTACTTTTAGACCTTGATCCTCAGGCTAACAGTTCGATCTCTTATATCGATCCGCAGACAATCGAACGATCAATCTATGAATTGATGATGGATGGCCAGGCTCCCGTTGAGCAATCCGTCTACAAAACGCCCGTCGAAAATCTTGATGTTGTTCCGGCACGCATTAGCCTGGCTAAACTTGAATCAAAACTCGTTGGAGATTTCGACGCACCATTCAGATTAAAAGATCGGCTCGAGCCATTCCGTCAAATCTATGACGTGATCGTTGTTGACACGCCGCCAACGCTGGGCTTGATCACCGTCAACGCTCTGGTAGCCGCGACGCACGTTTTGATTCCTATTCAGTCGTCGTACTTTGCGCTCGAAGGCACCGACGATTTGCTTGAGACGATCGAAAAAGTTAAAGCTCGGCCCAACCCTAATCTTGAACTGCTCGGTGTGCTGGTGACTTTGCACGACAAGCGAACAACTCTTGCCCGCGAAGTGCACGAACAAATTCGCACTGTGTTTGGCACGAAGCTTTTTGAAACAGTCATAACCAAAAGCGTCAGACTTGAAGAATCGCCGGCTTACAAGGAGTCGATTTTCAGCTTTGCTCCTAATTCATCCGGCGCCATTGAGTACGGAAAACTTTGTGAAGAGGTAATGAGCCGTGTCTAAGAGGGGATTGCCCACCGGGCTGCAAATGCGTCACGACGCGCACTACGTCGAAGAATTGGCACAACATCGGCCCGCACAGATTGGAAGAATGATTCCAGTCGATAAGCTCGAGCCAAATCCTGAGCAGCCGCGAGTCGAGTTTGGCGATCTCACCGAACTAACGGCCTCCATTGCCGAAAAAGGTGTCTTAGAGCCGCTCTTAGTCAAGCCGAATAGACTCACCGGAAAGTGGATGATTATCGCCGGTGAGCGGCGATGGAGATCCGCGCAGAAGGCCGGCCTCAAAGAAGTGCCCTGCGTTGAAATGGAAGTTGACGAAGGTACCGTCGCTGAAATCGCCCTCATCGAGAACATGCAGCGCAAAGATTTAACGGTTTGGGAAGAAGCAGATGGTTTATTAGCGCTTTGCGAGCGTTTCGGGTACACGCATGACGACGTGGCGCGAAAAGTTGGCAAGAGCCGCTCTACTGTGACTGAAGCAATGGCGATAGCCAGAATCCCTGCTGACGTGAGAACTCTCTGCCGCGAAGCAGATATCAACGCTAAGTCGATTCTGCTTCAAATAATCAGACAGCCGGACGATGACTCAATGCGTGGACTGGCCAGGCAAATCGCTTCTCAGGGATTAAAACGAAACGATGCGCGTGAGGTTCGCCGTCAGGAAATGGGCCCTCGCGTAATTTCGGCGGTCAAACCCTATACCTTCAAGTACTCATCACCTGAAAAAGACTTCAATATGGAGATCAAGTTCAAGGCCAGTGAGGTTAGCGATGCTGAAGTGGCTTTGATTCTAAGAGCCGTGGCTGACGAAATCGACGAAACTCCCGTCATCTGATCCTACTTCGCCAAACTCTTTTTCTTTTCAGCGACTGCTCGCTTCTGAAGAGACTTAGCCCACCGTTCGAAAGTCGGTTGCAGAGGTCGGAATAACTTCGCTCTGAAACTGTGCTTCTTCTCGTTCCAGGCCTTCAACTGCTTTTCCGTATACAACCGCACCGCTGGTTCAAGTTGGGTTCGTTTTAACGAATGACGCAATGTGAGATGGTAGTGCTGACCGACTAGTGAGAAGACAAGCGCGACCAGATTGCTCTTAAACGAGAGTCGCGGAACGATTCGTTTATGAAATGGCTTATCGGCAGGTAGTAATACATTAACAGCGATTTCCAGCCACGGACCTTTAGAGCCCTGGCGTGGGTGATAAAGGCCTGGTAATTCGGTCGCTTGAAATTGTCCTTTAAGTCTGGGGTCAGAGATATAAGGAACGAGTCGCACTCGTTCGATACCTCGAGTATGTTCGCGGGGAAGACTCTCAAGGGCGTCTTCGACTTGTTCTATCGAGCCTTTTGGCAGCGCCCCTTCATACTGATTTTCAATGCGTATTGGCACAGTGATTGGTTTCCTAAGAGATTAAATGGCACTTTTCGGAATCAATCACTTTAGGGGCTACTCGTGGCGTCGGTCAAGTGGAGCTCCCTCCGCGTCTCTCTGCGCTATCGCTGCGTCCCTCTGCGTTGTTTGAACTTATTCCAGAGGCATAGTAGTAAGCAGCTCAAAAACAACGCAGAGAGACGCGGAGAAGTTTTGGTTTGGCTTAATCGGTGAGATTTAGGTCGGTCACGGCACCGAGGCTGGCGCTACTTACGAGTTTGGCATATTTGGCGAGTACACCGCTTTGGTATCGAGCAGGTGGTGGGTTCCATGCCTCATGGCGCCGTGCAAGTTCTGAGTCGGGGATGTTCAGTTGTAACAACCCCTGCTGGGCGTCGATAGTAATCGAGTCTCCCTCAGCAATAATCGCCAGATTCCCACCGACCGCGGCTTCCGGCGCAACATGACCAACCACCATTCCGTATGTCGCACCCGAAAACCGTCCATCGGTGATAAGGCCCACCGAATCACCCAAACCTGCACCAATGATTGCCGACGTGGGCGCCAACATCTCTCTCATGCCCGGTCCACCCTTTGGCCCCTCGTAGCGAATTACAATCACATCACCGGCCTTTATGTCTCCCGACAAAATCGCCTGCAGACAAGTCTCTTCAGAGTTGAAGACGCGAGCAGGACCAGTGATCTGCTTGTGTTTGACACCCGAGACTTTTGCTACAGCCCCCTCAGTCGCAAGATTGCCTCTCAGTATTGCCAGGTGGCCTTCCGCATAGACTGGATCGTTCCACTGTCGGATGACATCCTGTTCCTGACGCGGAGCGTCGGGCACATCCCGAAGCACTTCCTCAATCGTTTTCCCGGAAACGGTCAAAGCGTCACCATGAAGTAGCCCGTGGGCCAAAAGCGTCTTCATTACTTGCGGTATTCCACCAGCCTTGTGCAAATCAGTCGCGACGTATTTGCCAGAGGGCTTTAGATCGCAGATTAACGGCACACGCCTTCTGATCTCTTCGAAGTCGTCAAGCGTCAGTTTGACGCCTGCAGCGTGTGCAATCGCCAGAAGATGCAAGACGGCATTCGTCGAGCCGCCGACCGCCATCACCACCGTGATCGCATTCTCAAATGCTTTTCGGGTTAAGAGCTGTGGAGGACGTAGATCGTTGCGTCCGGCTTTGGCTAACACCCGAGCTGACTGTTCGGCGCTCGTTGCCTTTTCTTCATCTTCAGCCGCCATTGTTGAGGAATATGGAAGACTGAGTCCCATAGCCTCAATTGCCGACGACATCGTATTCGCGGTAAACATTCCGCCACACGAACCAGCACCCGGACAGGCTCTACGCTCAACCTCGACCAACTCTGTTTCGGTGATTTTGCCGGCACAAAATTTCCCCACGGCTTCGAAGGCACTAACGATAGTCAGATCTTCGCCCTGGTAATGTCCGGCCTTGATGGTGCCACCATAGACAAACACTGAGGGAATGTTCAGCCGTGCGATCGCTATCATCGCCCCAGGCATGTTCTTATCGCAGCCTCCAATGGCCAACAGACCGTCGACCGCTTGCGCCTGGCAAACCGTTTCAATCGAGTCCGCAATCACTTCGCGCGAGACGAGGGAATACTTCATCCCCTCAGTGCCCATCGAGATTCCGTCGCTGACTGTAATGGTGCCAAAGGTTTGCGGTACCGTGGCAGACTGTTTGAGAACTTGTACCGCCCGTTCAGTAAGTCCATTCAAACCCGCATTACAAGGTGTGATCGTGCTGTAGCCGTTTGCTACCGCGATGATCGGCTTTTCGAAATCTTCATCACGAAAACCAACTGCACGCAACATCGCACGGTTCGGTGTCCGCTCGATTCCGCGTGTTATTGCCTGGCTACGAGCGTTGTTCTCTTTTTTTGGATCCTGGCCCAAGACGTTCTCTCAATTTTTAGCTTTGTCGACCAAGCGACTCTTTGTTAACCACGGCATCATTTCGCGCAACTGTGAACCAACTTGTTCGATAGGATGTTCTCGCGCTTCCTCGTCGAGCTGTTGAAACCTTGGTTTGCCGTTACGATTTTCTTTCATCCAGTCGCGAGCGAAAGCGCCTGACTGGATTTCGGCGAGGAGGCCTTTCATCCGGCGCTTGGTTTCGTCGTTGACCACTATCGGGCCGCGGGTCATGTCGCCGTATTGAGCTGTATTAGAAATCGAGTAACGCATCTCAGAAATGCCGCCTTCGTAAAGAAGGTCAACTATTAGTTTCATCTCGTGCAGGCATTCGAAGTAGGCCATCTCAGGCGCATACCCCGCCTCAGTTAACGTTTCAAAGCCGGCTTTGATCAGAGACGTCAATCCGCCGCACAAGACTGCTTGTTCGCCAAAAAGATCCGTTTCGGTTTCTTCTCGGAAAGTGGTCTCGATAACACCCGCCCTTGCTCCACCAATCGCCGATGCATAGGCCAGACCGATAGACTTGGTGTCGCCAGTCGGATCCTGGTTGATGGCGAGAAGGCAGGGAACTCCAGCGCCGCGAACATATTCGTGTCTCACCAGATGGCCCGGACCTTTTGGTGCGACCATAAAAACATTGGCGTCCGCGGGCGGCTCGATAAATTTGTAATGAATCGAGAAGCCATGAGAGAAGGCGAGATATTTACCGGGCGTCAGTGATTCCGCAATTTCTTTAGCGTAGATATCAGGAGCAAGTTCGTCCGGAACGAGCATGATCACAATGTCAGCCTCTGCAGCTGCCTGCGCGACTGGGAGTACCTTTAGCCCAGCAGTTTCGGCTTTTCCCCATGAAGAGCTGTCTTTCCGCAGCCCAACCGTTACTTTGCAGCCCGAGTCGTTAAGGTTATTTGCCTGGGCAAAGCCCTGACTACCGTAGCCGATTACGGCAATCTGTTTCTTACGTAACAAATCAAGGTCTGCATCCTTATCGTAGTAAATCTGCATGGGAAGAATTCCTTTCTGAACAATAATCGAGGATTACAACAATGGCGCTAACTCTGCCTCTTCTTCAGAGATTGGATCGACGCTCGCCGCTAGGCGGTTAATAGCGATATGCCCGGTACGAGTGATATCGGTAATTCCGATGGGCCTCAATAATTCGATAAACGTATCGACCTTCTCTTTGTTTCCGGAAGCTTCAACAATGAGATGCGAGTGCGAAATATCAACTACTTTTGCCCTAAACACTCCAACCAGACTCAGCACTTCCTGGCGTTGCGCCCCTGCGGACGCAGCGACCGTAATCAACGCCATTTCCCGTTCGATGTGAGGCCGGGTAGTTATGTCATGTACCTCGCGCACTCGAGCGAGACGTTCGCACTGCTTTACGATCTGCTGAATCGTGCGGTCGTCACCACGCGTAACAACCGTGACGCGTGACCATTTCGGATCAAGTGTTTCTCCAACCGAAATCGTTTCGATATTGAAGCCGCGAGCACTGAACAGACCAACTATGCGCGAGAGCTCACCTGGTTGATCAGCAACTATGATTGAAAGGGTGTGACGCATAAAACTCATTGGACGATCATGTCGCGAGAGTTGGCTCCGGCTGGAACAATCGGAAACACATTCTCTTCCTTCGAAACAACCACGTCGATTACTGCCACGCCGGGATGTGCCAAAGCAGCTGCAAGAGCACCTGTTAACTCGGATGGTTTTTGTGCGCGGAAACCCGCCGCGCCATAGGCTTCCGCAAGCTTCACAAAATCGGGAGCCACAGAAATATCTACTTCAGAGTAAGTACGATCGTAAAACATCTCCTGCCACTGCCGGACCATCCCCAGGTATCCATTGTTCATCACAACGATCTTCACCGGTAATCCATACTGGACCGCTGTGGCCAGTTCCTGGTTGGTCATCTGAAAGCCGCCATCTCCAACGACTGCCACAACCAGCTGATCTCTCATCGCCATTTGCGCGCCGATGGCAGCCGGTAGTCCAAAACCCATTGTCCCCAGGCCTCCACTCGTAATTAACTGTCTGGTCCTGGTGAAAGGATAGAATTGGGCCACCCACATCTGATGTTGGCCCACGTCGGTCGTGATGATTGCTTTACCTTCCGTAAGTTTGTGCAGCTCGCGGATTACCGTCTGCGGTTTGATGTGTTCCAGTGAGCCTGAAAAGCGAAGCGGTTGGGATTTTTGCCACTCGCGAATCTGTGTCCACCAGGACTCCTTAGCTTCCAGACCCTGGGCCAAATCTGCCGCCGGTAATTTCTCGACGACTGAAAGAAATTCTTTGAGGGCGACTTTCGCGTCCGCAGTTATAGCGAGACTTGGCGCCACATTCTTTCCGATGTTCGCCGGATCGATATCGACGTGAATGACGCGTGCGTTCGGCGCAAACGTCGCCAACTTTCCCGTTACTCGATCATCGAAACGTACACCCAGAGCAATCAACAGGTCGGATTCCGCGACCGCCATGTTGGCCGCATAGGTGCCATGCATGCCAAGCATGCCGAGACACAATGCGTGACCCGACTGAAAGCCTCCCAGACCCATCAAGGTCGGAGTAACGGGAATTCGCAATGTCTCGGCAAATTTCTGCAATTCGGTTTCCGATCCCGAACTTGCAATACCACCACCAACATAGAGAACCGGTTTACTCGACTTGAGCATGGCCGCGACGGCGTTCTCAATGGAGCGCTTATTCGGTACCGCTGACGGGGTAGAGAAGGGAAAGCTAACGTGGTCCAAACGTGAGTAAGATGTCCGTGCCGCACTCACGTCCTTTGGAATGTCAATGACCACGGGACCTGGCCGGCCACTTCGTGCAAGATGAAATGCTTCGCGCACAACAGCTGCAAGATCTCGAACTTCTCTAACAAGATAATTATGTTTAACGCAGGGTCTTGTA
>Ga0163162_10005670_pt1 | contig 12064 bp, 14 predicted proteins | sample S55metaG_FD_115310 | JGI IMG/M metagenome (GOLD analysis project Ga0163162, IMG submission 115310) | Switchgrass rhizosphere microbial communities from Kellogg Biological Station, Michigan, USA - S5-5 metaG | ecosystem: Host-associated > Plants > Roots > Rhizosphere > Soil | place: USA...
CCAAGATCAGACACTTTCTTGAGAGTGCCGAGTCATCGGCGACACCTCTCATGTTGTCCCTTGATGCGGCGGATCTGGCCCAGCATCGGGAAGTTACGCCGGTAATCGCGAAACGCTGGAACGGGTTTTCGCGCTAACCCGAGCTACGAACTTTCAAGGAGATTCCGTGAATATTCAATGGTCCCGGACTGACCAAAGATGGTACTCGGCCGTACGTTGCCGGAAGTGCCACTCACCGATTCTGTTTGCTATCGATCATAGTGATGGCACCCATGGCGGACAGGCTGCACCGGCCGCAACGCTCGTCCTGACGTGCACCATCGACGAATGCAGACACAAGGCGGATTACACGGGTGCGGTTGTCCTCCGACTGCAAAAGTCTCCGGCCGACACCCTGAAAACCATCAGGATCATGACAAATGACAAAAGCGGAAAACGCAAAGCCTGACCACAGAATCTGGTGCGAGCATTGTTCCATTCGAATCGCACCGAATGAAACACAGACCGTCGTAGCCGGAAAGACGTATCACTCGCACTGTTACTCAAAGGCTGCGGCAAAAGCCAAAACTCTTCCTGGCACGAGTTGACACATTCCGAGCCAGGTTAATCCGGTCCCTGCAAGTTTGCGATCGCAAGACCAGAACAGAGGCACATGAAGACGCGATGTCTGAGACTCGTACTCTGGGGCGCCATTTGTATTCTTGCCATTGCCATTCATGGACAGTCGCTCGCGCCGGAGCCATACACATTCCTCAGCAGGCATCTCGGATTCTCGTCAGCCGATCTCGCTGCTCTTGATACCGGACAGGTCCTCGTGACTCTTCCGAAAACAACAGAAACGAGAGAAGTCGCAGCCTTCGCGATCGCACGTCTGGATGTTTCAACAGACTTCTTTATCGAAAAGGTTCGTGACATCGAAAACTTCAAAAAGAGCGAAAACGTTCTGCAAATCGGCAAATTCGGCAATCCCCCAAAACTTGCGGATATGGCGCGACTGACGGTCGATCAGGTGGACATCGAGGGCATTAAACGGTGCCAGATGAAAAGCTGCGACCTGAAGATGTCTGCGGAATTCATTGAAAGGTTTCGCAAGGTGGATTGGTCATCCCCGACGTACCGTGACGCCGTCACACGGCTTGTGCACGAAATGCTGCTGGAACAACTACAGGACTATTTGAGGAGGGGTAATCCTGCCCTTGTGAAGTACGACGACAAGTCGTCCGCCCTTGGGCTTGCCGACGAAATGCGCTCCCTTCTCAAACCGGCGCCCTACATGTACGGCTATGCACCCACATTCCAGAAGTACCTGGAAGAGTTTCCCGTGACTCCGCCGGGCGACGCCTCAAACTTTGAGGATTTTGCATACTGGTCGAAGGAAGACTTTGGAATGAAGCCGGTTATAACTATGACGCATGTCACGATCTACAGGCGTCGGCATAGCGCAGACGTGATCATCGCTTCAAAGGGGATCTATGCCAGCCACTATTTTGAATCTTCGCTGGGCTTGACCGCACTTGTCCGGAATGACGGTCCTCTTCCGTCACGCTCCTATTTGATCTATGTCAATCGCTCCCGCACCGATGCGCTCCGGGGAATTTTCGCCGGCATGAAACGGTCGCTGATTGGCGGCAGGCTGCGCGACGGTGCGAAGAAGAGCATGGAACGGATCAAGACGAAACTGGAAGAAGAGTACCGGTAATAGATTTGTTGCTTCCCCGGGACCTTACGCATGTTCGATCCAAGTCAAGCAGGTTGTGCAATTGGTACATCGATGAGATTCGACTTATGACATGGTAAGCCCTTCTGCCAAGGACCCTCGACAGTGGAGAGACTCCGAATCAAGAAGCGACGTAGCGCTTGTGCTGGGAGGTGGGCGTCAAGTCAGTTGCTCTATCCCCCCATCGCTCATAGTCGAAACGTCCAGTAAGGGCAATGGAGCGCAGCGGGTGGAGAGGGTTAGGTGATATGGCGACGACCGGATGTGCGGAAGCATTTACGAAACTAGTCGCTGCGCGAGATCTATTCCGCAACCTTTCCGCTCAAATGGACGAAGCCCGCGAACATCGGTCCGCGAATCCGCAAGCTACCACACGGTACACTGCCGTACGGGCGGAATGGAAAGCTGCGTTTCGGGAGTTCAAGGTCGCAACAGAGAGATTTTCAGCCACCGTGAAAAAACTTGAGTATGAGGGGGCAGGTATCTTCTAGGTCATTTGAACAGCGTCCGCTGGAACGTAGGATATGCCAGATATCTGCGGACTCGGACGGTTGCGCCGAACTCGTCGGCGAGGTGGTCCAGTATGCAGCGTCCGGCCAGCACCAAATTTCTTGGACGATTTGTCGAATAACCCAGAGTTTCAGTTTAAGTCGTGAAAGCTCTGTATGTCCGCAGAACAACCCGGGCGGCACCACAGGGGCGCGAGGGTTACTGTTTATGGCTTAGCGCTTTTTCGTTTCACGCTTTCTCGTCCTGCGCGATTGCGCTGCGGTTTGCCCACGACCTTTCTTTTTCGCGGTCCCGCGCTTTCGCTTCGCAGCAGTATTCGCTCGCTCCGGCAGCTTGCGGCCGCCGGGTCTCCCGGTTCCACTCCTCAAACGTTTCAGGAGTGATCTTTCCTTCGACAAGAAGCTCCGCGAATTTCCGACGCTGCGCCTGACTCTTAAATGGCATAACTCTTCGCACTCACGATATGGGTGAATGTGGCTTCACGTCAATTCAACGAATAGCGGTGAACACAGCGGTTCAAAACGCCCCTCGATCATGTCTGCGCTGCTCGCAGCTCGCGTATCCAGAGAGTTCTCCAATAGTGGTCCGAAGAGACGACCAAGGCATGAGCAAGTTTCTTGCACGACGGCTTCCGCTCTCACTAGAATTTTGTTGTACAGATCCGGACGCTCTGGAGGGACTAATGTATGAGCGTGCGCTCAAGTTTCGGATTAATACCCCAACAATTGCCCGGTTCACTGAAGAAGGCCGACAGGTAGTTCGAACGATTCCTGGAGGCGCCGAAGTCACTGTTAGTGACGAAAATGCCATCCAGGAGAACAAGCTCATTGAAGTGCAGTTCGCGGAAAAGCGGGTCCGGATGTTTGCGCAGGACATTCGAGCCCGGGGAGAACGGCTAAGTTCAACCCACTAACAAGCTCGTTTCCGCGTCTTTGCGCGGACGTGAAGCCTCTGCGCAAGCAACATCAAGAAGTACGCCGTTTAGGTTGGCTCAAGAATTTGTGTGACTCGACCCCACGATGTTCCCGTTTGAAGAAACGGCCGAGGCTTACCGCTTCATGCTTCAAGCAACTTCATGGCAAGGTCGTGATCATCTAAAGGGACCGGCGCCCTGTTAATCAAACTCATAGTTCGGATTTGCCGGCGTTTGGTCAAACCCCACGCGGCCGACGACAATATCGGCCTGAGGATAGCTCTCGCCTTTCATCGGGCAGCCGGCGAGACGCCGCAAAGATGCCAATTGTCCGGTGTGGGTCAAGGCATCCGCAATCGGGCCCTGGAAGATTTTCGTTAACGGCATTTTGATCGAATGGCCGGCAGCAAGCGCGTCGTCAAACTTTTTGAGTGCGGCAAAGAACCGGACGCACTCCTGATCCCACGGAAGCGGTATGGATGTGTTCCATTGTGGCGCCCCTTCAACGAGCGTCAATCCCCAATCGAACAGATCACCCATGTGCGCGACGACCTCCACCGGCCTTTTGGATGTGGGTCCGGGCTTGAAATCAGCGAAGTAAGCCGGCGCTCCGCGCATCGTCTTGGCAGCTCGATACGCCAGCGTCGCTACGGTATGGCGCAATAGTTCAACATCCGTCATTTTGGTATCCCCCCCAGCCGTTGAGGAACTGCACTGTGTATTTGCCTGATATGGCGGCCACCGAGACAAGCAGGCAGCTCTTCTCGTCGACCGCGACCCAGGCTTCGGAATACGCAACGTCCAGGTTCGGATTCGGCCACTGGACTTCCCCGGGCTTTCGGTGGACCAGCACGTTCCACTTGAGACCTTCCTGAAAGTCGAGTTGCTGCTGGCGGCGAACCAACAAGTGGCTGAGGAGATAAAGATAGGTGTCACTGACACTCTGGTCCGTGATTGTCGGAGTATTCATCGATCCACCTTCCTGAATTTAAGTTTTCAGCGTCCTGCAACAAGGTTCATGGCCCGCGGTGTTTAATGTTGGCCGGTCACCGGTGGTGGCGTCCACGAGCCGTCACTCACCGGCGTCTTCGACCAGTATGCGCGCACGTACAGTGGAAGGGGCGTCGCCATGCGTCGGTTTCATGCGCTACATAACAGGCTAAAAGGGCCTCTCCCAGCACTTCCTCTCTAATAAGCAACTAACGTAAGATGATGGACCTGTCGAGCGGGCGCGCAACAGCATCCCGCCGCGGGAAGGTAACCGTTGACAACGGTACGGTGGGCAATCCTCGGAACGGGCGCTATGGCGGAACAGTTCGCCAGGGCGCTTTCAATTGTCCCTGGCGCAGTTCTCCACGGCGTCACCTCGCGCGGTCGCTCTCGTGCTGAAGAATTCGCCGCTCGGGTCACCGCGGCGCACGCCTACCGAGATTACGACGAGCTCCTCCAGGATCCAGCCGTCGACATTGTATACATTGCCACGCGCAACGAGCATCATCATGATGACAGCATCGCCGCGCTTCACTCTGGCAAGCCGGTCCTCTGCGAAAAGCCATTCGCGCTCACCGCCGCCCAAGGCCGCGCCATTGCCACCGCCGCGCGAGAGCGCAAGCTCTTCCTGATGGAAGCCATGTGGATGCGCTTCTCACCCGCTGTCCGCGCCGTGATCGAGCTGGTCCGAAGCAACCGCATCGGCCCTCTCACCTTTCTCACAGCCCAGTTAGGCATCCGCGTTCCCTTTGACAAGGACCATCGGGTTTACGCTCCGGCCGGCGGCGCCCTCTACGATCTTGGAGTATACCCGTTGTCGTTGGTGCACGCTCTTCTCGGGGGTGCACCGGCTCGCATCACTTCCCTCGCCAATATCGGCCCTACATCCGTCGACGAGCAGTTCACGGCCACGCTTGATTACCCCTCCGGTTGTCAGGCAGTCATTACCTCTACCCTCCATTCCAATCTCGGCAACACCGCGACTCTCTACGGCACTGAAGGCCATATCGATCTCATCGGTGGCATCTACTTCCCCCACGACTACCGTGTTGAGATGTCTGCCACAGGGTCACCCGCCAATCACCGCGGTCGGCTTTCGCGTGCATGGTCGCGTGTGGCCCGTCGCCTGCCAGCGTTGCATTTCGAAAAAGAGACGAAGCGATTCAGTATTCGCGAAGGCTATGCCTGCGAAGTTTCTGCCGTACAACGCTGCCTCCAGGCCGGTTTTCTCGAGTGCGCCGAGATGTCTCTCGATGACTCGATCGAAATACTGGAACTAATGGATTCCATCCGTCGCCGCTGGAAGGAATACCCGCCGAGGGAATCATGCGTATCGCTTTCATAGGCTGTGGGTATGTCGCCGACTACTATCAACAAACGCTCGTCAATCATCCCATCCTTCAGCTCGCCGGCGTCTATGATCGCGACCCGGAGAGATCCCGCCGATTCACCGGGCACTACAAGGTGAAGCGCTACGGTTCGTTCGAAGAAGTTCTCAACGATGCTTCGGTCGAGGTTGTCGTCAACCTTACTACCGCAAAAAGTCACTACGACATCACGAAGGCCGCGCTCGAAGCCGGCAAGCAGGTCTACACCGAGAAACCGATCTCCCTGAGGATCGATCAGGCTCGCGAATTGGTTGAACTGGCGGAACAACGTGGTTTGATTCTTTCGGCCGCTCCTTGCAACCTGCTTAGCGAAACGGCCCAGACTTTATGGAAAGCTCTCCGAGACGGCCTGATCGCCACACCTCGCCTCGCCTACGCCGAGCTCGATGAAGGCATGATCTTCGAGAACTACCAGGGCTGGCTTAACGAATCCGGGACGCCATGGCCATACGACGACGAATTTGAAACCGGTTGCACGCTCGAGCACGCCGCCTACTATCTCGGCTGGCTCACTGCATTCTTCGGACCCGCCAAGCGCGTCTACAGTGTTGGCAAGACCATTGTGCGCGAGAAAGGCTCGTCAGGCGATTGCTCGACTCCCGACTTCGCTGTCGGCATAATCGAATTCGCCTCCGGCATGGTCGCGCGAATTACCTGCAGCATCTACGCCGAGAAAGACCACAGGCTGCGCATCTTCGGCGATGGAGGCGTGCTCACCGTGCAGGAATGCTGGGACTACGGCGCGCCTGTATTCCTCGACTCCCGCGTGCCAAGAACCTGGCGTGAGAAACATCGCAAGCGAGCTAAGTTACTTCATCTCGGCTCGCCAAAATTGCCCCAGGTGCGTCCTGCAAATTTCGAGTATAACCATCGCGGCCACAAAATGGACTTCTGCCCCGGCATCGCCGAACTGGCTTTGGCTGCAACCGAGAAGCGCCAACCATGTATCTCAGCGCGCTGGTCCCTTCATGTAAACGAAGTTGCGCTCGCCATCAGTAACGGCAGCGATGGCGAAATGCAAACCACCTTCGATCCGATTACACCGATGCCTTGGGCAAGGTAAACGGAGACATCTGCAACATCGTTGTCCGCAATAGCTCGCACTTCACGCAGATCCGTGTCGAAGATGCTGTCACTGGATCGCGAAAGCATCCCGGAGCCAGTTTTTACCGCAGGAGCCTGACGACAGCCGACCTCTTGTTCACGGGCGTAATGTCGTGAGAGGCCGCAACCTGTCTCTCGAACGGATACCTTATGCGTTCGATGCTCGCCCGGGTCAGGCGGAATTAGGCTGCAAGAATTGCCGTCGAAACCAAAGGCATAGGCCGTACAGATCCCGCGTAGTCGATAATCCGAAAATCTGATCACCTGCCTATTCAGACGGTTACCCGAACGAATAGTCTGAGCCTGGAGCCAATCTCGTCTCGAACACGCTGGAAGGTTTTGAGGGCGTGCTCACCTCGAGCCTCTGCTGGATCATCGAATCCCCAATGAATCGGGGTGGAACCGGAAATACCGGACACGCCTGCTTTGCTCTGTCACAAACCGTGATTACGTAATCAAACTGGTGCCCCTGAAACACGCTCACATCCTTTGAGGTCTGTCCGCTGATATCAATGTCGATCTCGCGCATAACCTCAATGCTCAGTGGATGAACGCCCTTGGGATGAGTTCCAGCACTGAACACTTCATAACGATCTCCGGCAATCTTCCTCAGAATCCCTTCAGCGATTTGACTCCTGGCCGAGTTTCCGGTGCAAAGGAATAAAACACGCTTCTTCATGCTGACCCTTTCGTTGACATTGCTGTCTTTATCATCCATCTCGACACGAAGACTGCTGATGCTCCTCCAAGAGCTTGAGCAATCACAAAACTGGGAACGTCCACAAGTCGAATCCCTGAAAAGGTGTCTGTGAAGGCGCGAGCGATTGTGACAACGGGATTGGCAAAGGAAGTTGACGCAGTGAACCAATAGGCAGCCGTAATATATCCAGCAACTACGTACTGGATGGCCAGCTCTCGGAACCTTGAGCACACGAAAATCACCATGAGGAGTCCGAAGGTCGCCACAAACTCACTGAAGAGTTGCGCTGTACCTGTTCGAGCGTGTCGAGAGAAAGAAATCGGCGACAGACCAAACATCAGGTTCGCAGTCACTGCCCCAGTGAGCGCTCCTCCTAGCTGAGCCCCTAGATAGCTCCCTACTTCTTGGAGGCTCCTGCTGCTGTTGTATGCAGCCAAGGTGACGATAGGGTTGAAATGTGCTCCCGAGAGTGGCCCTAAGGTCGCAATCAACACGACGAGCATGGCCCCGGTAGCAACGCTGTTAGCAAGCAATGCAATCGCTGAGTTCCCATCCGCAAGCGTCTCGCCCATGATTCCAGAGCCTACGATGGCAGCAACGAGGAAAGCAGTTCCAAGGAACTCAGCGAGGATTGCAGGGCGATTCGTGTGCTGCACTACTTCTTCCCGTTATTGGCTGATTTTTACGAGTGTAGGAGCACCTGAGCAGCAGGATATATCGGCCTCATTGGTGTCTTGCAGAACCACGAAAACTTCCCATTCATTACCATCGGGATCACGGACCCACGCCTTGTCTTGCAATGCATAGCAGCAGTCCGTCTGCATTTCATCACGAGTCTCTATTCCAGATTCTCTCCACTGATTCCGAATCGACAGCACATCCTCCGTGCTGGGAACCTGAATCCCCAGGTGAGAAATCGTTCCACCAGCGCCAGGCGTGTCCTGGTTCAGCGTCAAGTTGATATTCGGGTGCTGTACATCGAACTTGGCATAGGCTGGCTTGAGCTTGACCGGTTCTATCGCGAACAGGCGTTTGTAGAAACGAACGCTCGCTTCGAGATCCCGAACCTTCAATGCCACATGTACCTTCAAGGCATTGGCGAGTCGACTCATAGCTGTCCTCCAATACATTCGTTTTAACGAATATATTGAGCCATAGACACATGTGTCAAGGCGAATGTGTTGAGTGTGCTAAGATCGGTTGCATGCCAGCCACAAGAGATATGGAACTGCTGTTCAGAGCTTTGGCAGATCGAACACGCCTGCAGCTCTTGAATCTCATGGGAAAGGATGAGGTCTGCGTCTGCTACTTTGTCGAGGTCCTGCGAATACCTCAGCCAAAAATTTCCAGGCATCTTGCCTACCTTCGCCGTGCTGGGATTGTCGGTGCCAGACGAGAGGGTAAATGGATGCACTATCGGATTATTCAGCCGAAAGACCCGAGTGCTGCACAGGTACTCAAGAACACCCAGGACTGGCTGAAGAACGACCGCGAAATGCAACGAGACCGGTCGCGCCTGGTACGCATGTGCTGCGTTAAGGTTCCAGCACATCTAACAGCTGCCCCGAAGCCTCCACGCATCATCGCAGAGATCTAACCTGAAACCGATCGCTCCGGTGGCCAGTTGGTGGGCAGCAACTCCCAAACACTCGATCTCAGACAGAAATTCCGCGCCGCGTCTTCCTGCGCCGGTAGAACGCCGTCGCTGCCAAGGCCGGCTCGGCGATCGCTTGCGCCTCCGGAACCTTGCGCGCAACTAAGCCTGGCCTGTGTTCGATTGCGAACGCCTGTAGGTCTGCTAATGCAGGCTGATGATCGCCGAGTTGCAATTCACCTGATGCAAGGGGGCGACTCCCTCCTCCGACACTGAAGATTTCTCTTCATCGGAACTCCCTTTTTGGGGAATCAATTGAACACGAGTTTGCTGATCTACTTCATCAATTCCGCGAGCTTGTCCTTAATCGCATCGCCCCAGATCACGTATCCCTTCGCGGTCGGGTGCAGCCCGTCGGCCATGATTTCGGTCGAAATAGTTCCATCCGGAGACAAGAACTTCTCGCCGATATCCATATAGAAGACGTTCTTGTTGTCCCCCAGCTTGGAATAGATGGCGCTGGCCTCTGCATTTACCTTTCGGTTATTGGACGTGGGTGCATTTCGCGGAAAGATGGCCAGAAGGAGAATCTTGGCGTTCGGAAAATCCTTCCGTAGTTCCAGCACGATGGCTCCGACGCCTTCGGCAATTTCCGGACCTGTGTTACTCCCGGAATTATTGGTTCCAATCATCATCATGACGGCCTTAGGCTGGAACCCGATTCCTTCGCCGTTCTGCAGACCCCAAAGGACACCCTGCGTCGTGTCGCCGGAGATCGCGAAGTTGCCTACCCGGTATTTGCCGAAGTAGGTTGCGTACGTTTCCGTCGAATTTCTCCACAGGTCGGTGATGGAGTCGCCCACCAGCAGAAGATCGATGTCGCCCTTTTTGGCGAGTTCCACGAACGAATCATGCCGGGCCGCATTCCGCGGGACCGGGCGGATCGCGCTGTTGTCGCGCGGGACCTGCACGGTGGTCAGCGCACGATACTTATCCAGCAGCGGCTTCGCCGCGGACTTGTCCGCATCCATCATGCGGGTCAGCGCTTCATTCATCTGCGCGACTTCCGCCGCAGTCGGACGTGGAATAGCGACTTGCGGTGGCACAGGTTGAGGCGGTCCCGGCGGTACCGCCGGTCCGCGCTGTCCTCCGCCGCCGCGTGCACCCGGCGCACCGCCGGCTGCCGGCGTCTGAGCATTCGCCACACACGCCAGTCCCAACGCAAAGATTACTGCGTTTGCCAATGCCCTCATGCTCCGCTTCATGGTTTCTCCTTAGGGTTGAGATGTGCATGCATCGTACTCCGCGGGTACCGAAGCGTCAATGAGAACACCCCCGAAGCCATAGGTCTGGCTGCAGAAGCGCTGGCACGGGCGTCGTCGCTGCCCGCGATGCCGAACGTAAGGCGATTGTGTTGTACAAATCCGCCGAAACGCGATTCGTTGGTTTCGTGCCCCCGAAGAGGCGGCCTTCCCGTCCTATATCAATGCTGAGTCCCGGAGCTGTTGAGTGAATACACAAAGAGTCTGGGTTTGGCTGGTGGCACCGGCGCGGCGGTCGCCGCCGGGGTGTCACCAGGTGCGGGCACCGGCGGTACATTGTTTGCTGCCGCGGCCGCCGCGGCCGTCGGCTCCAGCGGAGCCGCACCGCGATTTTCGCCGCGGTTGCCGCGATTTCCGCCACCACCGCCACCGCCTCGACCTCCCATGTTGCCGGTGCCGGCCATGATCGCGATGTATTGCTTGCCATCCAGCTGATACGTCATCGGCGGACCGACGCCGGAGGTCAGCGGGAGCGCGATATCGAGAAGCTGTTCGCCTTTGTCTGCGGTATACGCGCGCAATCTCCCATTGGGTGTGGTTTGAATCACAAGATTCGATGCTGTTGTCAGCACGCCACCGTCGGTTTGTCCACCGCCGAGGGCGTACCACCGTTCCTTCTGAGTGACGGGATCCCACGCTGTGAGAATTCCGCCGCGTATCGGGTTGCCGTCGGCTCCCCGTCTTATCGGACCGTAAGGCGCCGGCTGTGCGAGCGGGCCTCCCCGACGACCTCCGCCGTAGGTCTGTTGGGCGGGATCGGTTGCCATGCTTTCGGCGGCTGTAAAGGTAAACGTGTTCGAAGGAGCGATGGGAACGTAAATCAATCCGGTGTCCGGACTGTAAGACATCTGCGATGCGTTGTGCATCTGCACGGGATAGACGGTGACGCCCTGCTCTGAAGAATAATAGGCCTCCGGGTTGACGATCGGCCGGCCCTTGGGATCCATGCCCCGCGCCCAGCTGATCTGCGACATTTCTCCGGCAGAGATGAATTCGCCAGTCACCCGATCGATGACGTAGAAATAGCCGTTCTTGTTGGCCTGCATTATGACCTTGCGATTGCGATTGTTGATGCGAATGTCGGCAAGTAACAGATGTTGAATCGCATCGTAATCCCACTGATCGCCCGGCGTGCACGAGTAGTGCCACTTGAGCTGGCCGCTATCCGCATCGATAGCAATGATGGACGCTATGTAAAGGTTGTCGAGGTGCGGCGTGCCTTTACCCTGGCGAAGATCCTGAGGCCATGGGAGACCGTTGCCTGTTCCGACGTAGACGAGATTCTCATCTGGGTCGTAGGCCATGCCGTCCCACATCGATCCGCCGCCGCCGTACTTCCACCATTCGCCGGTCCAGGTCTTGGCTGCGGCTTCCATGGCTTTGTTCTCGAATCCTTTCGCCGGATCGCCGGGAACCGTGTAGAAGCGCCAGAGCTCCTTGCCATTGTCGGTGTCGAATGCCGAGACATATCCCCGGAACGGAGGGAAGTCGGCGCCGGCGTTCCCGATGAAAACCTTTCCCTTTCCAACTCGAGGGGCCATCGTGATCGCGTAGGGAGACGTTTTTCCCGGTTCACGCTCGGGAACCGCCCAGGACGACCAGATCAATTTCCCCGTTGCCGCATCAAGGGCTTCGATTCTGCCATCGTTGACAGGTACGAGCACCTTGCCTTCGTACAAGGAAATCCCGCGGCTGAGAACGCCGCAGCACATCCTTGTCGTGCGGTCAGCCATGGGGTCATAGCGCCAGATCTCTTTCTCGGTGCGCGCATCAATGGCGACGACGATGCTCCAATTCGTTTGAGCATAGATGACGCCATTGGCGAA
>Ga0163162_10005671_pt1 | contig 12064 bp, 7 predicted proteins | sample S55metaG_FD_115310 | JGI IMG/M metagenome (GOLD analysis project Ga0163162, IMG submission 115310) | Switchgrass rhizosphere microbial communities from Kellogg Biological Station, Michigan, USA - S5-5 metaG | ecosystem: Host-associated > Plants > Roots > Rhizosphere > Soil | place: USA: Michigan...
TCGAGCAGCTGGCCGAGTTCGTCGACGGCGTTGCACACGTCCGCGCGCAGCATGTTCTCGCCGAAGAACTGGTGGAACATCTGCCCGAGCGGATTCTTCAGGAACGCGACGCCGCCCGAATGCCCCGGGCAGTGCCACGAGTACGAGCCTTCCTCCGCGTACTGCACGAGCTCCTTGAAGAACGGCGGCGCGAGCGAGTCGAGATAGACCTTCGCCTCGCGGATGATGTGGCGCGCGACGAATTCCGGCGTGTCCTCGAACATGTGGATGAAGCCGTGCAGCTCGCGCAGGATGTCGTTCGGCAGATGGCGCGACGTGCGCGTTTCGCCGTAGAGGAAAATCGGGATGTCGGCGTTGCGGCGGCGCACGGCCGTGACGAATGCGCGCAGCGCGATGATCGCCGCGGCCAGTTCCGGCGTGTCGCCGTCCGCCACGACCACGTTCTCGGCGTACGGCAGCAGTTCGTCGTCGTCGATCGACAGGATGAAGCACGACGCGCGGCTCGACTGCTGCGCGAACGACGTGAGGTCGCCGTAGCTCGTGAGCCCGAGCACCTCGGCGCCTTCGCGCTCGATCGCCTCCGCGAGCGCGCGGATTCCGGAACCCGAGATGTTCTCGGAGCGAAAGTCTTCGTCGATGATGACGACGGGGAAACGGAACTTCATTGGGCGAATCTCCAAATGGAACGACCGCTGGCCGAGTGCTCGATGCTCGATTCCAGCGGTCTTTCGGCAACCGGTTACGGTTGGCGTTGCTTCACTGCGCTCGGCGCGTCAGGTTTTCGGCAGGGTCACGCCGTGCTGGCCCTGGTACTTGCCGCCGCGATCCGCGTACGACGTCTCGCAGATCTCGTCGCTTTCGAAGAACAGGACCTGCGCCACGCCCTCGTTCGCGTAGATTTTCGCAGGCAAAGGTGTCGTATTCGAGAATTCCAGCGTGACGTAGCCTTCCCATTCGGGTTCGAACGGCGTCACGTTGACGATGATCCCGCAGCGCGCATACGTCGACTTGCCGAGACACACGGTGAGGCACGAGCGCGGGATGCGGAAATACTCGACCGTGCGCGCGAGCGCGAACGAATTCGGCGGAATGATGCAGACATCGCCCTTGAAGTCGACAAACGACTTCTCGTCGAAATTCTTCGGATCGACGATGGTCGAGTTGATGTTCGTGAAGATCTTGAATTCGTCGGCCACGCGAATGTCGTAGCCGTAGCTCGACGTGCCGTAGGAGACGATCTTGCGGCCGTCTTCGGCCACGCGCACCTGATCGCGCACGAACGGCTCGATCATCTTGTGCTCTTCGGCCATGCGCCGAATCCACTTGTCGGATTTGATGCTCATAAGGGGACGCTACCCAACGGTGAGCGGCTCAGGCCGGTCGGCCCCGCCGTGCTTGAAACGGGCATGGCCGGAAGCCCTTCGAAAGCGGTACCGGCCAAACGAAAGCGCGTATTTTACTTGAATGGCGTGACGCGTCGCGGCTTCACCGCGAAGTGCGGCAGCGCAAGCGCGGCTACTGCCGGATCACGCCGCACGCGAGCGCGGGGCCGGCGCTGTGCGGCGGCGCCGCGTAGGGGTCGGAGGCGTCGCGGTGCAGCAGGATGGCGCGCGAGAGCACCGAGCGCACGCCGTCGAGCGAGATGTCGGGCGCGACGATGAAACCGGTGGCCGTGCCGTTCGCGTCGGCGCGGATATTGGCGAGATCGCCCTCGAGGCGCGAATTCGAGCGCCTGCGCTCGGACACCGGCGCGAACACCGGGCCCGCGTCGGGCTGGTTGATGACGATGCAGTCGCCGCGCTCATGCACCTGCAGCGCGTGCTCGCTGTTCGGCGGCATACCTGACAGGTTGTAGGAAACCTGCACGCCGTCGGCGCGCTCGATGAGCGCGACCGTGCCGCGCGTCGCATTGCCCGGCGTGGGCAGCAGCACGGCGTCCGCGCGTTTCTCGTGGTTCTGGAAAATGATGCCGCAGCCGCTCAGCAGGACACTGCCGGCGGCCATCGCGATCAAGGCAGCAAGCGAGCGCCCGTCGAATCTTTGTCTCATGCGATCCTTTTGGCGGCCGCGAGCGCCCCTGCGCCCGTGCTGCCGCACCATCGAAGGCGACATGATACCGCGAGCCGCGCCCCACAACGCCTCGCACGCCGGGAAAGCCTGGCGAAGATCAGGTGTTCTGGACGACGATGCTCGGGAACTTCGAAGTCATGTCGCGCTGGCGCTCGGCGATCGAGATCGCCACCTTGCGCGCGATCGCGCGGTAGGTCTCCGCGATCCGGCCGCCGGGGTCGGAGACGACGGTCGGCTGGCCGGCGTCGGTGCGCTCGCGAATCGCGATGTCGAGCGGCAGCTGGCCGAGAATCTCGACGCCGTACTCCTTCGCCATGCGCTCGCCGCCGCCCGCGCCGAAGATGTGCTCCTCGTGGCCGCAGTTCGAGCAGATGTGCGTGCTCATGTTCTCGACGATGCCGAGAATCGGAATGCCGACCTTCTCGAACATCTTGAGGCCCTTCTTGGCGTCGAGGAGCGCGATGTCCTGCGGCGTCGTGACGATCACCGCGCCCGTCACCGGCACCTTCTGCGAGAGCGTAAGCTGGATGTCGCCGGTGCCGGGCGGCATGTCGACGATCAGATAGTCCAGATCCTTCCAGTTGGTCTGGCGCAGCAGTTGTTCGAGCGCCGAGGTGACCATCGGGCCGCGCCACACCATCGGATTGTCCTGCTCGATCAGAAAGCCGATGGAGTTCGCCTGGATGCCGTGGCCGGTGAGCGGGTTCATCGACTGGTTGTCGGGCGACTCCGGGCGGCCCGAGATGCCGAGCATCATCGGCAGCGACGGGCCGTAGATGTCGGCGTCGAGCATGCCGACCGACGCACCTTCCGCGGCGAGCGCGAGCGCGAGGTTCGTGGCCGTCGTGCTCTTGCCGACGCCGCCCTTGCCGGACGCCACCGCGATGATGTTCTTGACGTTCGGCAGCAGTTTCACGCCGCGCTGGACCGCGTGGGCGACCACCTGCGAGGAGACGTCCACGTCGGTTTCGGCGACGCCGGGCACCTGCCGCAGCGCGCCTTCGACGAGCGCGCGGATCGCGTCGAACTGGGTTTTCGCCGGGTAGCCGAGCACCACCTTCACGCCGACTTTGGCCCCTTCCACCGACACGTTGCGAATGCTCTTGGTGTCTGCGAACCTGCGGCTGGTGTTCGGGTCGATCAATGCGGCGAGGGCGGCATCGATCTGTGCGCGGTCAATACTCATTGAAACTCCATGGGGAACGCTCGTTGGCGGCGTGGATCGAACCGTGCGCAACAAACGCAACAAATTGAAAGGAATTGTTAAGTGCCGTTGCGCGGGATGGCATCGCATTGCACTATCCGACGCTGCAATGTTTCAGGGACGCATCGCTGGTTCCGCGCTCGGGCCCCAACCGTCATTGTAGTGGCTGCGGCAATGGCCCGCCCGAAGACCCTTTTGCGCTGTCGGCGCGCGGTCGGGCGGACCGATTAGTTGATTACTGGAGAAAATTGAGAATGAACGCAAAACTCTTGACCCGTTTGTCTGTTTTCGCGGTGGCGGGCGTGCTCGTCGCAGGCTGCGCATCGCAGCAAGGCACCAACACGGCCGTCGGCACGGGCGTGGGTGCGGCAACGGGCGCCGGCCTCGGCGCGATCTTCGGCGGCGGCAAGGGCGCGGCGATCGGCGCGGGCGTCGGCGCGGCGGTGGGCGGCGTGACGGGCTACAACTGGCAGGCCATCAAGAGCAAGATCTCGGGCGCGTCGGCGGGCACGGGCACGCAGGTGACCGAGCAGCAGGACGGATCGCTCAAGGTCAACATCCCGAATTCGATCTCGTTCGACACGAACAGCTACGCCATCAAGCCTTCGTTCACCCCGGTCCTGAACGAAGTCTCGCAGACGCTCGTCCAGCATCCCGAGCTGATCGCGCAGGTCGTCGGCCACACGGACAGCACCGGCCAGCCGGCGTACAACCAGACCCTGTCGCAGAACCGCGCGCAGAGCGTGTCGTCGTATCTGGCGGCTCACGGCGTGGCGGCGCAGCGTCTGTCAGCGGAAGGGCTTGGCCAGAACCAGCCGATCGCGGACAACAACACCGAAGCCGGCCGCGCGCAGAATCGCCGCGTGGAAATCTACCTGCGTGCGACGGCGCAGCCGGGTCAGGTCAAGTAAGCACGTTGATTTAAAAGGAGAAATGGCGCACTGCGCGGGCGTCGCGGCCGTTCCGGTCATGGAACCGAAAAAAATTTGAAACTTGGCCGCGCGTTGCTTGTCTGTCTTATCGGTAGGTGGCTGGCGATGCCGCCACCTGCCATTCTCCTCTTGTCGTTGTTGCTCCGGGGCCATATAGCCCCGGTTTTTTTTGGACGCGCCGTTTTCGCGGCCGCCCTGCATCGCACGCTCGCTGCACCCGTGCCGCCCGTTTTCCGGTCCGCGCTCCCATCGCTCCGCCGCCAGCCTCCCTCCCCGGCCAAACGCGCTCCCCTGCTAAAATCGTCATTCTGCCTGTTGCGCAGATTCCCTCACCCTATCCGCAGGCCCGCGCCTCTATGTCAGCACCGAATTCCGCCACCGCCCCCGCCGCGACTCCGGCTCCCGCCGGCCGCCGCCAGATTCTCGTCACGTCCGCGCTTCCTTATGCGAACGGCCAGATCCACATCGGCCACATGGTCGAGTACATCCAGACGGACATCTGGGTGCGGGCGCTGCGAATGCACGGTCACGAGGTCTACTACGTCGGCGCCGACGACACCCACGGCACGCCGGTCATGCTGCGCGCCGAGAAGGAGGGCATCACGCCGAAAGCCCTGATCGACCGCGTCTGGCAGGAGCACAAGCGCGATTTCGACAGCTTCGGCATCTCGTTCGACAACTACTACTCCACCGACGCCGAGGAAAACCGCGTCCTGTGCGAGAAGATCTACGGCTCGCTGAAGGAAGCGGGCTTCATCGACGCGCGCGACATCGAGCAGGCGTACGACCCCGTCAAGGAAATGTTCCTGCCGGACCGCTTCATCAAGGGCGAGTGCCCGAAATGCGGCGCGAAGGACCAGTACGGCGACAACTGCGAAGTCTGCGGCTCGACCTACCTGCCGACCGAACTGGTCAACCCGTACTCGGTGGTGTCGGGCGCCACGCCTGTCCGCAAGACCTCGACGCACTACTTTTTCCGCCTCTCCGACCCGCGCTGCGAGGACTTCCTGCGCGGCTGGGTGAGCGGCCTCGCGCAGCCCGAGGCGACCAACAAGATGCGCGAGTGGCTCGGCGACAAGGGCGACGCGAAGCTCGCCGACTGGGACATCTCGCGCGACGCGCCCTACTTCGGCTTCGAGATTCCGGGCGCGCCGGGCAAGTATTTCTACGTCTGGGTCGACGCGCCGGTCGGCTACTACGCGAGCTTCAAGAATCTGGCCGACGCGCGCGGCATCGATTTCGACGCATGGGTGAAGCCCGGCTCGGGCACCGAGCAGTATCACTTCATCGGCAAGGACATCCTGTATTTCCATACGCTCTTCTGGCCCGCGATGCTCCAGTTCTCGGGTCACCGCACGCCGACCAACGTGTTCGCGCATGGTTTCCTGACGGTGGACGGCGCGAAGATGTCGAAGTCGCGCGGCACGTTCATCACGGCGCAGAGCGTGATCGACACGGGGCTCAACCCCGAGTGGCTGCGCTACTACTTCGCGGCGAAGCTCAACAGCACGATGGAAGACATCGACCTGAGCCTCGAGGACTTCCAGGCGCGCGTGAACAGCGACCTCGTCGGCAAGTACGTGAATATCGCGAGCCGCGCGGCGGGTTTTCTCATCAAGCGCTTCGACGGCCGCGTGCAGGACAGCGCGATGAACCATCCGCTCATCGCCCGGCTGCGCGGCGAGATCGCGCACATCGCCGCGCTCTACGAGTCGCGTGAATACGGCCGGGCGCTGCGCACGACGATGGAACTCGCCGACGCGGTGAATCATTACGTCGATGCCGCGAAGCCGTGGGATCAGGCGAAGGATCCGGCGAATTCGGCCGCCCTGCACGAAACGTGCACCGTGAGCCTGGAAGCGTTCCGCCTGCTCTCGCTCGCGTTGAAGCCGGTGCTGCCGAAGCTTGTGGAAGCGGTGGAGGCGTTCCTCGGCATCGCGCCGCTCGTCTGGGCCGACGCCGCGAAGCCGCTCTCCTCGCAGCAGCCAATCAACGCGTACAAGCACCTGACGACGCGCGTCGATCCGAAGCAGATCGAGGCCTTGCTTGCGGCGAACCGCGAGTCGCTGCAGCCGGGGCAGGAAGGCGCGGCCGCGGCAGCGGCGGCGGCGTCCACCACGAAGGCAGCGAATGCCAAGGCGAAGGAGCCGGAGTCCGAAGGCACCATTTCCATCGACGATTTCGCCAGGGTCGATCTGCGCATTGCGAAGATCGTCGACTGCAAGGCGGTCGAGGGCTCGGACAAGCTGCTGCAACTGACGCTCGACGTCGGCGAGGAAAAGACGCGCAATGTGTTTTCCGGCATCAAGTCGGCGTATCAGCCGCAGGATCTGATCGGCAAGCTGACCGTGATGGTGGTGAACCTCGCGCCGCGCAAGATGAAATTCGGGCTGTCGGAGGGGATGGTGCTGGCTGCTTCGGCCGCGGATGAGAAAGCGGAGCCGGGCCTCTATATCCTCGAGCCGCACAGCGGCGCGAAGCCGGGGATGCGGGTGAAGTAAGGCTCGCTGACGCAAAACGCAAAAAGGGCACGTGAATCGCGTGCCCTTTTTATTTGTCAACGCCGCCGCCCGCACATGCCGCGCGGCAATGTCTCATCGACCGGCGCTCACGGCCCGCCCCGCTTCGACCATGAATCGAACCGCCGCGTATAGAGCAGATCGATGCCCTGGAACGTGCCGCCGTAAGCCGAGATCGACCAGAAGCGCGACAGGTTGAGCGTCGCCTTGATCGCGTTGCTCGCCGACTGCAATCCCTGCTCGTAGCCGAGCACGAGCCGCTCGTTGATCGCCTTTGAGATCATCACGACCTGCGGATCGGTCAGCCCGACCTCGCTCGTGCCGATCGAGAACTCGTCGAGCCCGAACGTCTGAGCAATGCGCTTGCCGCTCGCGCTGCCGAGCAGCGCGAGCGCGTTCGTCATCGCGCTCTGCTGACCCAGGTTGTTGCCCTGATCCGTGCCGTGGCCGAACAGGAGCCACGAGAGCTTTTCGTTGTCGGGCACGTTCGGCTCGGACACGAGCCTCGCGTTCGGCGACTGCACCGTGCCCGTCACCTGTACGCCCGCCTCGATTTCCTGGTTGCGCCGCATCGCGAGAATGTTGATGCCCGGATTCGCCACCGGCCCGTTGAACGTGAAGAAGCCGTTCTCGATATTAAGCTTGCGCCCGAACGCCGTGTAGGTCGAACCGGGCGTCACGCGCACGTTGCCGATCGCGCGCAGCGGCATATTCGGCGCGCTCAGCGCGGTGATCGTGCCCGCGAGGCCGAGATCGGCCCCCGCGCCGCGAAAGCGGAAATTCTGGCCCAGATTGATGTCGATGTTGGCGCGCGGCGCGAACGGCCCGACCGGCTTGTCGGTGGCGGCGACGACCTGCTGGTTCTTGTCCTCGCCTTTCACGGTGCCGTCCGGCCGCACGACCACGACATCGTCGCCGAGACTCGGCGCCGACTTCTCCGGCAAATCGAAGAGCGCGTGATCGACGGTGAACTTGCCGTTGATCGCCATGCCGCCCTGCACCCCCGCGTTCGCGACGCTCGCGCTGCCCGAGAGCGACAGTTGCCGGTCGGGCGACGCGAACAGCTCGAGCTTGTCGGCGATGATGCTGGCCGTCAGATCCGGTTCGTCCTGATCGAGCCGCACCTTGCCGGTCGCGCGCAGCGTGCCGCTTGCGCCGTGGAACTCGACCTGCTGCAGATCGACGAGGTTTTCCGACAGCGCGATCCGGATCACGCCGTCCTTCAGCTGGACGCCCTGCGCGACGAGCGTCGCCGAAAGATCGTCGCCGGTGAGCATGCCGGAGAGATTCGGCTTCGCGACCACGCCCGCGATCGTCAGCTTGAGCGCGAGCCGGCCGCCGAACAGATAGGTCGGGCCGAGCATGCCGCCCGTCGTGCGCAGTTGCGGAATGCTCGCGTCGATGGCGCCCGTGAGCGGCGATTCGTCGGCGACGGTCAGGATGCCGTCGCGCGCGACGAGCGGCGTATGCACGTTCGCGTCGATCACGCCTATGCGGTTCGCCTGCGCGTGAAAGGTCGCGTTCAGGCGATTGCCGTTGGTGAAATCGGCGCGCGCCGAAATGTCGGAGATGCCGAGCGCGGCGACGCCGCGCGCCGCGTCGATCGAAATGTCGCCCGTGCGCCGCTTGATCTGGACGTGGCCGGTCGCGGTCGTGCCGAGCGAGAAGTTCCAGTCGCCGTCGAAGACGAGATCCGTGCGGAACGGCGGTTCGGCGCCCGTCAGCTCCTGGCGGATTTCGAGGATCCGCGGCACCGACAGGTTGGTGAGCGTGCCCGCCGACTGGATGCGCCCGCCCTCGAACGCGAACGACTTCAGATCGAGCACCGCGCCCTCGGCGGCGAGCCGCGTCGCGCCGAGCACGATGCGGCCGGGCGCATAGCTCACCGTGAGCGGCGACTCCAGGTTCACCGAGGGCGTGCCCTTGTTCGAAAGCCGCGTGACGGTGCCGTCCCAGTGCGGACCGTCGCGGGCGTCGGTGAGCTTGCCGTTCGCCGCGAGCGTCAGGTTGACGGCCTGGCCGCGCACGCGCCCGGTCGCGCTGGCGTCGAGCTTGTGCTGGGCCCGGGTGCCGGTGAGGCTCGCGTCGAGCGTTGCCAGTTCGACGCCTTCCGTGCTGAGGTCGCGCGCCTTCGTCGTGAAGACGAGCGCGCCGTTCGCGCCATCGCGCATTTCCGCGCGGCCCTCGGCGTGGCCGAGCCGGTTCGGGCCGAACACGACGCCATCGGCCTCGTAGTTGGCCGCGACGTTTGGATGCGCGAACGAGCCTGTCACGTCGCCCTCGGCCTTCACGAGCCCCGCGAGGCCGAAGCCCAGGCGCTCGAGCGCGGGCGCGTCGACGCGAAAGCGCAGCCGGTCGCCGGGCGCGCCGAAGCTGCCGTTCAGATCGACGTCGTTGCCCGCAACCGACAGATGCGCGCGGCTCGGCAGAATCCGCGTGCCGGCGACCTGCACGGTGCCCTCGCCCGTCAGCGGCAGATTGTCGTAGACGCTCTCGCCCAGCTTGAACTGCGCCCTGGTGGTGAGCGTGGGCGCGAGAACGCCGGTCGCCGAGAGCGTGCCGTTCACCCGCGCCTCGATCACGCGTGGCGGCGGGGCCTTGTTCCCCTTGCCCGGCGCGGCGGGCCTGGACGGCGGTGCGAGCAGCAGCGGATTGAACTCGACGAGCTTCGCCTTGACGTCGTAGCTCGAATGGGCGTCCTTTTTCAGTGCGCCGCTCAGCTCGATGCGGCCCTTGCCCACCGTGAGCTTCACGCCCTCGAACGCGGTCTGCCGGGCGTCAAGCTTCACCTTGCCCTGCGCGCGGATCGCCGCTTTCGGGTCGTTCAGGTCGAGCACGATGGTCTGCGTGTCGCCCGCGAGCGTGACGCCGACCGGTCCGGCGAACTGCGTCGGGCGCACGCTCGACTGGATCGCGTTCAGGTCCAGCCTCGCGACCTTCAGGTCGAACTGGCCGCGGCCGCCTTCGAGCGAGCCGCCGCCGGTGATCGTCGCGTCCTTTACGAGCCGCACGTTGAGATCCGAGATGGTCTGGGCGGCGGCGTCGAGCCGCACGTTCGCGTGGGCGTCGATGAGCGGGAGCAGTTGCTTGTCCACCGGGCCCGGCTTCGCGTTGACGATCGACACCGGCCCCGTCACCTCGAGGGAACCCGGCTTTCCGGGCGTTTCCGGCTCGGCGGGCTTCACTTCGGCGCGCAGCGTGAGGTCGGCGTACGGCGCGCTCGGGCTGAACGCCTGCGGATTGACGTGATCGACGCTCACGCTGGCGCTCTTCAACGGCACGTCGGCAAAGGGCAGCGCTTCGACGTGCGCGCGGCCGTCGAGCTTCATGCCGCTCGCCTGCACGTCCGCGACGAGGTTTTCCAGCGATCCCGTGAGGTGCGCCGCGACCTGCACGGCCTCGCCGCTCACCTTGCCCGAGTAGCCGGCGTCGCCGGTGAGCGGGAACGGCCGCGCGCCGCCGTCGAGCTTCACCGCGGCCGTGACGGAGCCAAACGGCGTTTCGAGGCGCTCGACGCTCGCTTCGTGATGCCGGCCGTCGCTGCGCCCGTGAAACGCGAGACGCGAGAATTCGGTGGTCGTCGCGCCCTGGTGCAGGCGCAGCTTGCCGACCGTCACGTCGCGGATCGCGAGCTGAAGCGGCAGGCGCAGGTCCTTCGGCAGCCCGGTCTTCGCCGTTTCCTTCGGGGACGGCGCGATGCGCGCGTCGATCGTGCCGACATGCAGGTAGTCGATCGTGAAGCGCAGCGGCTCGCGGGTCAGTTCCCAGCGGCAGGACACGCGGTCCACCGCGATATCGGTGCCGTTGCGGTCGAGGCTCTTCCAGTGGACGTCGCGCAGCGCCACGCCGGTGGCGATCGCGCCGCCGTCGAGCGTGCCGGTGAGGCGTCCCGCAAGCAGCGAGGTCGCCGCCTGCCAGACATAGCGGGTGCCGCGCTCGCTCGTGAGCGCGTAGAAGACCGCCGCCACGGCGAGCGCGACAAGCAGCACGAGCACGAGGACGAGCCCGCCGAGCCACCTGGCGAAACGCCGCCAGCCGCCGCGCCGGCGGGGCGGCTTCGCGTCGGGTGCGCCGCGGCCGCCGTCGTCGGCTTCGTCTGCGCTCGGGTTGGCTGTCGGGTCCGTCATGCGTCTTGTTGCGTCGTCAGGTGAGGTGCCGTCGAAAAGTCAGAATGCGATGCCGAGCGTCAGGTACGGCTTGATGCTCTTGTTCTTGAAACCATAGGCCACGTCGATGTTGACCGGCCCCACCGGGCTGCGCCAGCGCACGCCGAGGCCCGCGCCAGGCTCAAAGACGCGCTCGCTCCAGGTGTCGGTGGCGGTGCCGATGTCGAAGAAGGCCGCGCCGCCCCAGTCGTGCGTGAACCAGTGCTGATATTCGGAGCTGCCCGTCACCAGGTATTTGGTCGGAAGAATCGAGCCCTGCACGTTGTTACCGATGCTCTGGTAGCTGTAGCCGCGCACCGAATTCGAGCCGCCCGCGCGAAAGAGGAGCGACGCCGGCACGCCGTTCGAGGGGCCGCTCGTGAACACGCCGCCCAGCTCCGCGCGGAACACGAACAGGTCGCGCTTGCCGAGCGGCAGGTATTGCAGCATGTTCGTGTAGATCCGGCCGAACGTCTGGTCGGTCAGGATGCCCTTCACCGCGAACCCGACTTCCGCGCGGATCAGGTTGCCCTGTCGCGGGAACAGCGGATCGTCGACGTTGCGGCGCACCCAGCTCCACGCCGGCACCAGCGCGCGGCTGTTCGACGGGTTTGGCGCGTTCTGCGTGAGGCGGTCGTCGTAGAAGATGATCGAGTACGTCGTGTCGATGTTCTGCAGCGAACGCGAGCGCTGCACGCCGACGCGCGCGCTGTAGATGCGCGTATCCGACACGTTGGTGTTCGTGTACGACGCCATCACGCTGTTCACCCAGCCGCGCGCGCCCGGGGGCATCGCGAGCTGCACCTGGCCGTACTGCTGGGTCTCGTCGAGGCGCCCGGAAACCGTGAACGGATAAGCCTTGCCGAAGGTGTCGAGGTAGCTGTACGCGCCCTGGATGTGCGCGCCGGTGTCCGTCGCGTAGCCGACGCCGTAGCGCACGCTGTTGTACGGATACTCGCTCACCTTCAGATGGATCGGCGTTTCGAGGGGCTTCGCGACGTCGTTGTCGGCGTCGATCGCGACGCTCGCGTAGTACGGCGTGTTCTGCAGTTGCCGCTGCAGTTCGTTGACCCGCGCGATGTCGTAGATGTCGCCCGGGTGGATCGGGTTCACGTTGCGGATGATCCGCTCCGGATAGCGGCGCACGCCGCTCACGTCGAGGTCGCCGAAGGTGAAGGTCGGGCCGCTGTCGAA
>Ga0163162_10005672_pt1 | contig 12059 bp, 6 predicted proteins | sample S55metaG_FD_115310 | JGI IMG/M metagenome (GOLD analysis project Ga0163162, IMG submission 115310) | Switchgrass rhizosphere microbial communities from Kellogg Biological Station, Michigan, USA - S5-5 metaG | ecosystem: Host-associated > Plants > Roots > Rhizosphere > Soil | place: USA: Michigan...
AGCCATGGTGAATTTAGTGCCTTCGTGCCCTGGTGGTTCAAACCTTCCAGTGAAGCATGTTGGCCAGGAGCCAATGTGTCGAGCAGTTTATTTAATCACAGTCAATTTTGTTTCCTGAGTTTTGTCAGACGATGTTCCTACCATAATGGTAAAGTCCCCCGGTTCAATGATCCATTTCATATCCTTGTTATAAAAGGACAACATTTCCGGCGTCACAGTAAAGCTTACCGTCTGTGATTGCCCCGGATCTAGCCAGATCTTCTTAAATCCTTTGAGTTCTTTTACCGGTCGTGTTACTGAAGAATAATCATCTCTTATATACATCTGGACAACTTCCGCTCCTTTTCGATTTCCCGTGTTTTTTACATCCACGGTCACCGTTGTAGTCCCATTGGCCTTCATTATCGAAGATGACAATTTCAAGTTGCTATATAAAAAGGTAGTGTAGCTCAACCCATACCCGAAGGGAAATAATGGAGACACATCAAACCCAAGATTGTAACCGCGGCGTGAAGATGGTTTGTAGTTGTAATAAGCGGGAACACCTCCGGCAGTTCTCGGAAAAGAAATAGGAAGCTTACCACTTGGATTAATCTCGCCAAACAAAGCATCAACAATGGCATAACCACCTTCCTGGCCAAGATACCAGCATTGCATCACAGCGGGAACGGCACTTACCAAATTGCCAATGCTAAGCGGGGGTCCGCTATTTACGAATGCACAAGTAGGCTTTCCCACTGCCACAATTTCTTTTATCAATTCATTTTGGCCGTTTAGCAATTCAAGAGTTGGCAGATCACCTAAGTGATTTGTTGCCCAACCTTCACGACTCGTGCTTTCATTTCCTCCAACAAATAATACAATGACGTCTGCCTGTTTTGCAACATCAACTGCTTCTGCAATTCTTCTTTTGTTGTCCTCGGCGTCAGCTAAATTAATTGTGTCAGCGAACCAATTGTTTTTGTCCGTGATCCTGACGCCTTCGGCGTATAAGATATTTAAAGAGCTGCCATATTTTTCTTTTAACGCCTGCAACGGAGAAATGCAAACTCTCGGGTTACTCGAATAGCCCCCCAGCAAACATTTGTCCGCATTGGGACCAATAAAAGCGATGGTTTTAATCTTGTTTTGATCGAGAGGTAAAAAACCCTTTGCTGCCCCTCCGGGGACGGGATCATTTTTTAATAATACCATTGCTTCTGTTGCGGCTTTGTATGCAACTACTCTTTTTTCTTTGCTTCCCACGACCTCTTCTGCTTTATCAGGATCAACGTAGGGATCATCAAACAATCCCACGCGGAATTTTGCGATGAGAATTCTTAAAACAGTTTCATCTAATTCTTTCTTTGAAATTTTTCCTGCCAGGACCAACTGTTTTAAATTTTTGAATCCATCCGGGTCCGGAGTTTCCAGATCGACACCGGCTTTAAAAGCAAGTAAGCCCGCCGAATCATATGACGGAGTTATTTTATGAAGCGTGCTTACATCGCGGATGGCAAAATAATCGGAAACGATCAATCCACTAAACCCCCATTCTTTTCTCAAGATATCTGTAAGCAAATGTTTATTGATGTGCGCCGGCAAACCCCACACCTCATTATAGCACGCCATTACATTCATGGCCTTTGCCTCCTGTACGCAGGCCTTAAATGGCTTGAAAAAAATTTCCCTTGCCGTGCGTTCATCGATATTGCTTGGTGCTACATTTTCTCCGCCTTCACTTTGTCCGTGAATGCCGAAATGTTTTAATGTCGTCGCCACGTGGCCCTTCCCGAGATAAACACCATCACCCTGGTACGCTTTTATCTCGGCAACTGCCAGTCGTGAAATGAGAAATGGATCTTCGCCTAATGTTTCTTCTGTCCTTCCCCAACGCGGATCTCTTGTTACGTCGATAACGGGTGCAAGCACATGTTGCCCTCCCCTCGCTCTTACTTCCTGCGCGACATTCGTGTAAATCTCCGTCATCAGGTTTTCATTCCACGTGCTTGCGAGACCAATCGGAATCGGAAAATTTGTAGCATCCTGCGTCTGTTGGCCATGCAAGCTTTCCTCATGTACCATAACGGGGATTCCTAATCTTGTTTTCTCAATAAAAAAATGTTGGATCCTGTTGTATAACTCTGCGGCTTGTTTTGGATGATAGCCATAACTATTAGGTCCTGCGTTCTCATTCAATCTTGCTAATTCACCCAATCCGTTCTTCACAGCTTTTTCAGCCTTCGCTTCATCAAAATCCCCATTGCCATTTAAAATGGTTGACTTCTGGATCCACAAACATTGAGTTTGCATAACCTTCTCATCAAGATTCATTCTCGACAACAGGTCTTTTGCTCTTGCTTCGGGGGAAAGTGCTTTGTTTTTATAAGCGGGTTGTTGTGAAAAGGCCACAAGCTGCACGATGCAGGTTGCAAGCAGTAAAAGAAAAATTTTCATGTGACTAAATGTACCTGTTAATGATGTTTTCAAAATACTCCTGCTTTCCACTGCGTGTTTCAGGTTCGCCTTTTTCAATAGCGTAATTTCTCAGATCTTCAAGCGACAATTTTCCCTGCTCAAATTCTTTTCCTTTCCCTGAATCATAAGAAGAATATCTTTCCTGCCTTAATTTTTTGTAGTCGGATCTTTGTAGAATGTTATCGGCAGTGGTCAATGCCCGTGCAAGGGCATCCATCCCCCCAATATGAGCATAGAAAAGATCGGCAGCATCTGTAGAGTTGCGCCGGATTTTTGCGTCAAAATTAATCCCACCACCTTTAAAGCCACCCGCTTCAACGATGATCAGCATCGCCTCCGTTAGTTCATTTATATTGTTGGGGAACTGGTCTGTATCCCAGCCATTTTGATAGTCGCCTCGATTGGCATCCATACTTCCAAGTAATCCCGCATCAGCGGCAACTTGTAATTCATGTGTAAACGTGTGACCGGCAAGTGTAGCATGATTTACTTCAACATTCAATTTAAAATCATTCAACAGATCAAACTGTCTTAAAAAACCTATCACTGTTTCTACATCATAATCGTACTGGTGCTTGGTCGGCTCACAGGGCTTTGGTTCGATAAAAAATGTTCCCTTAAATCCATTTCTTCTTGCATATTCTTTTGCAGCGTGCAAAAATTTTGCAAGATGTTCTTTTTCTCTTTTTATATCCGAATTCAGCAAGCTCATATAGCCCTCTCTTCCTCCCCAGAAAACATAGTTCTCGCCATTCAAAGCTATTGTCGCATCCAACGCCGCTTTTACTTGCGCCGCTGCGTGAGCAAGCACATGAAAGTCGGGATTGGTAGCAGCGCCATTCATGTAGCGACGGTGAGAAAATAAATTCGCCGTACCCCACAACAATTTTACACCGCTTGCCTTTTGCTTTTCTTTCGCATAGTCCACCAATGCCTGTAATCGCCTATCATTTTCTTTTACGTCGTTGCCGTAATCCACCACATCCACGTCATGAAAACAATAGTAGGGCAAATTCATTTTAGTGATGAATTCAAACGCCGCATCCATTTTATCTTTTGCTCTTTCAACCGCGTCCGCTTTTTCATTCCACAGAAATAAATGTGTTGGCTCACCAAATGGATCGGCACCGCTTCCAACGAAGCTATGCCAGTAGGCACACGCAAAACGCAAATGGTCTTTGATTTTCTTTCCTGCCACCATTTTATTTTCATCGTACCAGCGAAATGCAAGTGGATTATCAGTGTCTTGTCCTTCAAATTTTACCTGAGAAATATTTTTGAAAAACTCTTTGTTTCCTAATGTAACTGCCATATTTATTTTTTAGAGTAAATATATGTGTTCAAAATCAGAAACAATTTTTTTAAAAGAAAGGAAGGATGAAAACATCCTCCCTTTGTTTACTAACGATTGCTACTTTGTAAGCTCATTTAATAACCTGGATTCTGCGGAAACTTGGGTCCTTCGGTCACCAGGTCAATTTCTTGTTGTGGTATCGGCCGCAAGACATGGAAAGATTGAATGTATGGAGCTGCTTCAGGATTCCATGCCGTTACCCGGCTGACCAATGACTGCGTTCTCACCAGGTCCCACCATCTCTGCCACTCGCCATAAAATTCGCGTGTGCGTTCGTCTAAAATAAAATCAAGCGTGACATCTGCAGGCGTAATCGTGACTGCATCAGCCGCTAAGGCATTGTCTGAAGCGCTGCTTGTACTTCTGTACGCGGCTCTTTGTCTTACCACATTTATCATCGCAGCGGCATTTGTAAGATCACCCGCTTTGAATGCAGCTTCGGCAGCTACCAGGTACACATCTGAAAACCTGAAAATAACGACAGGCCTTGTAGAAGGATCATTCACGCCCGTCCTGTTTGGATCATCAAATTTTTTTACGGCAGGGAAATGAGTGTTGTCCCACAAGCTTGGCGGAATAATAATGCCTTTGAAAGGATCAGTGCCATTGAATTGCGGAGCGCCCACTACTTCATGATCGGGCATCCATACAGTAGTGTCTTTTCCAACAGTCACTGTATATTCAATACCACGCGAATTATTTGGATCATGAACAAGATTACCATTCGCGTCTTTGATTTGTGTCGACACGTTTGCCGTATTAGCAATCCAAACCGTTTGAAAAGTTTTATCGTAACGTGAGTCATTTATCCTGTCTGAAAATGCTTCGTCAAATAAATAATTTTTTCCCGCGTTGGTTCCAGTTGGCCATGCATAATTATTAGGACGGACCCTGATATAAGGACGGCCATTTGCAACATCCCTGGTCATTGTGCTTGTGCCCGAACTTTTAAGGACACCACCTGATACAAAAGAATTAATATTAGCCAAAGAAGGATAATTCCACCGGTTAAACCATGGCGTTAGATTTTGCGCGGCTCCTCCCGAAGCTCCTGGTTGGTATTGGCCATATTTGGTATCGCTGCTATGATCACTGGTGAAAAGAGTTTCTTTGCCATAATCGTTCGCCGGTTTGAAAACGTCGGCATAATCCTGCCAAAGGTCACAACCGTACATGCTCTTATTGTTGATTAGATCAGCAGCAATATTATATGCTTGTGTAAAGTCGGCGTTATTGTTTGTCAACCAACCTCTCGTTAAGTAAACTTTCGCCAACAAATATTTTGCTGTCGCCTGGCTGGCTGCCTTACCGCCAAATGGATTTGCTGCTGATGATGTAGCCGGCGAACTCACTTGTAGTTCCGTAGACGCATCGGCAAGATCTTGTATGATTTGATTGTAAACATCGGCGACGGGTTGCCGGGAATCTGCAGCCGACGGCACAGTAATAAATTCGGTATGCAATGGCACGTCGCCAAAGGTTTGAACCAAATAAAAATACCAGAATGCTCTCAGGAATTTTGCCTGGCCGAGATATTGCCGCTTGACAGAATCAGCTAACGCTGCATCGGGCCCATAAAGCAGTACACCATTCAGTGTATTGATGTCCTGGTAGGCGACATTCCAGAAACTTCCATTCATGTCGGAACTTGCCAGTCCATTGTAAGTAAAAAATTTCGGTGCACTGTTACTGGCACCCATCAGGTGTTCATCAGTGCCGCCAACAGTAAACAACGAAAACCCCTCGGTGCCCCACTGGCCCCTTATGTCGTTGTAAACACCAGAAATGCCCCCTAACAATCCCGAAGGAGTACTCAGGAAAGAAGGCACGATCAATGCGCGCGGTTGTTCTTCCAATACTTTTTTGCAGCTATTTGAGAGTATTGCCATGACAAGGATGGACGGAAGAATTATTTTTTTAAGACTCTTCATATAGAGTGATTTTAAAAATTTAGAATTTCAGATCAATCCCAAAATTGAATTGACGCGTTGAGGGATTGTTGGCGTTCACCGTGATTTGCCGGAAAGAGCCATTCACTTGTCCACCGGGAATCGGCCCTGTTCCTCCCACTCCAACACTACCTCCTGCCGTTGGCGAAGTAACTGCGCCGCCATAACCGTTTCCTTCTGGATCAGGACCAAGGCCATCTTTAACGAGAGGTGAATAAAAAATAAACGGATTTACTGCTGTTACATAAACTCTCAGTGAACTAATGCCAGCTTTCTTCAAAATGCCCGCAGGGACCTGGTACCCCAGATTGATGCTGCGGCACTTTATAAATGATCCGTCCACATAGCCAAGTGTTGAAGCAAATAAAAATCTGTCTGTGCCAGCATCAGGTGCAGGAAAATCATTGGTTGCATTGCTGCGTGTCCAGTAGTTAACTTTTAACTGGTTGGCACGGCCCTGCATGAAAAAGGGAAATCCTTGTTGACCGCCATCAGCAGTGATATATGGAACAACTACTTTCATTCCCATCCTGGCATGGATAACAAATGAAAAATCAAAATTCTTATAGGTTAGCACACTGGTAAAGCCAGCTTCCCATTGCGGTTGAAAATTTCCAAGTATCTGTCGATCGTTTTGGTCGATCTTGCCGTCGCCGTTCACATCCTGAACTCTTATTTGACCCGGAAATTGAACTGGACTTGTCTGTGCTGCCAGGGTGCCTTTGGCAGAATCTCCTGTTTGCCAAATGCCTGTTTTCTTTACGTCATAGATAACAGTAAGAGGTTGACCAATGAACCAGCCATTTCCGATATTATCTTTTCCGCCCGGAAGTGAACTGATCTCTTCCCTATTGAACGAAAAATTAAAATCAGTTGTCCATGTTAAACCATTTTTTGACTGCACATTAATGCTGCTTAAATTAATTTCCAATCCGTGACCTTTTGTTTCTCCAAGATTCTTAATGGTAGATGTTGCGCCATTGCTGGGTGGCAGATCGTAAGGCAATAAAATGTCGCTCGTATTTTGGCTATACACATCAATTGAACCACTGACACGGTTTTTTAATACACTAAAATCCAAACCAACATTCCATTGCGAAGTGGATTGCCAGTGCAGGTCTGCGTTAGCAAGTTGTGTAACAGTATACGCCGCCTCCTGTCCCCCTGCACCCTGTCCAAAATTATATGTGCTCGTACTCAAAGCACCCAATGTTGAGTAAGGAGCAACGCCCTGGTTACCTGTTTTCCCCCATCCGCCCCGTAGCTTCAGATTACTAACAAACGAGACACCGTTCATGAACTGCTCATTGCTAATGTTCCATCCCAAACCAAAAGCAGGATAAGTGAAATATTGATGACCCGGAGCAAGTACTGATGAACCATCCCTTCTTACAGTCGCGGTTATTAGATAGCGATCGTCATATCCATAATTCACGCGACCCATTAGGGATAAGAGTCCTTGTTCATTGAGAAAATTTTGAGGCACGCCATTCAGCGGTGCTGCTGCAGTAACACTATTTGCTAGAGCAAGATTACTATTCTGGACGTAATCAGCCGGAAAACCCAGGCCATTAAAGCTGCTCTGTTTATTGTGATCTTTTTGAGTACTGAACAAGCCGGTAAAACCAATTTTATGTTTCTCATGAATGGTCTTATCATAGAACAACAAGTTTTCTATTACGTAGCTCCATGCTTCATTGTTTGTGACATTTGCATTTGCCTGCGCGAAAGTCGTTGCAGTGGCATTTGTAAATGTGTTGGGGCCATTATAACTATCACCCTGTTGCTGACGATAATCCAAACCAATGTTTATTCTGTATCTCAGTTCCTTTAAGATCTGCACTTCACCATATAAACTATTAAATGTTCTCAACCTCCGGGTTCTTGCAAGAATTCCATCTGTATTTGTTTTCAATGTCAGAGGGCTAACAATGTTTGGCTCATCAATGGAACCAACTGCTGGTCTTAAATTGACGCTGCCATCTGCGTTATAAGGATTGGCCAAGGGGGTAACTCTTATCGTACCACCAGGAACTCCTGCACCGCCGGGAGTATTTGAATAACTCAGGGTGTTGAGAGTATTGAGGCCGATCTTTATTACTTTATTAATTTTTGCATCGATCGTTGCGCGCAAAGAATATCTTTCAAACTTTTGATTGGGAATAATTCCGGTCTCATTATAATATCCGCCACCTAATCCATATTGTACGCCTTCATTTCCGCCCGAGACAGTGATTTGGTTATTCGTTGTAAATCCATCCTGGTAGATCAGGTCCTGCCAGTCTGTAGATACACCTGCTGCAAGTGCCGCTTGCTCGGCAGAAGTAAGTGGATAGGCCGTTGTTCCGGGGCTTGAACGATTATATGTAGCAGCATCCTGTTTGAATTGTGCATACTCGGGACCATTAAAAGTTTTAAATTTTCCAATGACGCTTGAGATCCCGTAATAAGCGTTATAGCTGACCGTAGGACGGCCCGTTCGGCCACGCTTTATTGTTACCAGAATAACACCTCCCGCCCCTCGTGAACCATAAATTGCAGTAGCCGACGCATCTTTTAGAATTTCTATTTTTTCAACGTCATCCGGATTAAGATCATTGATACTTCCGGCGAATGGAATTCCGTCCAAAACAAGTAATGGTTGATCAAGCTGGTCGCTTGTCCCTTGCGAATTAGCGATGGTTCTATTTCCCCTGATACGAATGGAACCACCTCCACCGGGGGTTGCACTGTTGCTAACAATGTCAACACCGGCTGTCCTTCCTTTTAATTGTGCGATCAGGTTGGGTGCAGGAACTTGCCGTAGTGTTGATTCGTTCAGTGATGCAACCGCACCCGTCACATCTCTTTTCCGCTGTGTGCCGTATCCCACTACTATCACTTCGTTCATGCTTCCCGCGCTCGAGGTGAGTGACGCAGAAACAGATGTTCGGTTGTTGACATCGACCTCAAAAGAGGAGTAGCCCACGGATGATATAACTAATGTAGCATTACCGGGAGCCTGGATCTCAAAATCCCCATTATCATTTCCAGTCACACCATTTGAGGTGCCTTTGATCAAAACCGAAGGCTTCGGTACTGGCTGACCAGTTTCATTGGTAACATGTCCCCGTACACGGATGTTCTGCGCGGATGCAGCCTGGGCAAGACAAATGATCAATAAGAATGAAATAGCAAGTGATGAAAGTCTTTTTACTGAATCCCCTGGATTCAACAGCAGTTTGTCCTTGTTTAATAAACTTTCGTTTTGAAGAACCGAAATTTTCATAAACATCAGTTTTAAAATTTAAATTCTAAGTCGGCGAAATTTTAAAAGCCAGTAAGAGCTTTTGGCTTTGCATAGGAATATTGGGCTTCACAATCGTTTTAAGTTATCCGATTACATTATATTCACTAATAACTGTTCAGTTTGGAAACAGGGCCAGTTGCTACGATGCCCGGAATAAGTGTGAGAAAATGATGACAACTGTGGCCTTGAAAAAGGTATCACTAGTCCAAAACGCTTTGTAAGTAAGCTTTGTAGCAGAATCTTAGCAGTCTCTTTTCTCATATAGCAAGTCTCCAGGTAAGCAATGACAACACTAATATAAAGAGTTTTTTGAAAAATGTAACCGATTACAATAATTTTTTATAGAGTTTTTTAATTTAGCTTTAACGAAGCATTGTAACCGATTGTATGCATAAAGGGAAAGAAGTAACCATATACGATCTGGCCAGCAAACTCAATATTTCAATAGCAACGGTCAGCAGGGGGTTGAAAAATGACCCGGTTGTGAGTAAGAAAACGAGAAAGAAAATCTTTGAGCTTGCCGAAGAAATGGGCTACCGGTCTAACCATTTTGCGCGGAATCTTCGCAAACAAAAGACCAACACTATAGGTATCATTGTCCATGAGCTCAACAGTAATTTTATTACTTCTGTCCTGGCAGGAATTGAAAAAATAACAACGGAAGCAGGTTACGATCTTATCATCACCCACTCATCGGAAAGTCATGTGAAAGAAGCTGCGAATGCTAATAATCTTTTTCACAAAAGAGTGGATGGATTGATCGCCTCACTTTCTTTTGACACAGATAATCTCGAACATTTCCGTCCTTTCGAAGAAAAAGGCGTTCCAGTGATCTTTTTTGATCGTGTAGAGCAAGGCGGTAACAATTCGGTTGTCATCATCGACAATTATAAGTGTGGCTACCAGGCAACCCAACACTTAATTGAGCAGGGCTGTAAAAGGATCGCACATGTGACCTCGAGCCTGAAACGAAATGTATATTCAGAAAGATATAAAGGATACAGGGACGCACTATTTGACAGTAATATACCACTTGACGAAAGTATGCTTATAATAAATGACCTTTCCGAAAATGCCGGGATTGAGGCGGCCAAAAAAATTCTTGCGATGAAGCCTATGCCTGACGGCGCATTTATAACGAATGATTTTGTGGCTGCTGTTTGCATGCGAACGTTAAAAGAAAATAATATCAAGATACCTTTCGACATGGCGATCGTTGGTTTTAACAATGATGCGATCGGCAAGTTGGTCGAGCCTGCATTAACGACTATTAATTACCCCGGAAGGGACATGGGAGAAATTGTTGCAAGAAATTTGATCAATCATCTACAGGGTAATACTAATATGCAGAATATCCACACTGTTATCGTGAGCTCCGACCTGGTCGTGCGAAAGTCATCATTAAAAAAATTTAATAAACAAGCAGAGATCTAACAATGCGTTTGTAGATTTAGTGAATTATTTATGTCAAGGGAAAGAGAAGTAACCATATACGATATAGCTGACAAACTGAACATTTCTATTGCAACTGTGAGCCGGGCGTTGAAGGACGATCCCGTCGTTAACAAGAAAACAAAAAAGAAAATATTCGAACTGGCTGAAGAACTGGGCTACCGTTCTAACCATTTTGCACGCAATCTTCGCAACCAGCGCACCCAAACAATTGGCGTCATTGTGCCAAGGCTGAACAGCTACTTTATGTCCACAGTTATTGCTGGAATTGAAAATGTAGCCAATAGCGAAGGCTACAATCTCATTATCAGCCAGTCATCAGAATCGGAGCAGAAGGAAAAGATGAATGCAAAAACAATGTTCAATAACCGCGTGGACGGTTTGTTGGTTTCTCTTTCATATGATACGAATGATCTTTCCCACTTCGACCAATTCTCAAAAAAGAACATTCCTGTTATCTTTTTCGACCGCGCGGAACATCACTCCAATTTCACGAACGTACTTATCGACAACAGGAAATCCGCATACGAAGCCACCACGCATTTAATAAAAGAAGGTTGTAAAAGAATTGTCCATATTACCGCCAATCCAAAAAGGAATGTGTATGTCGATCGCCTGAAGGGTTATAAAGAGGCCCTTTCTGAAAATGATATTGAATTTAAAGAAGATAATTTGATCATTGGCAATTTGAGTCTCGAAGCGGGCATTGATGCAGCCGCGCAAATCCTTATGATGAAACAACGACCCGATGGTGTGTTGGTAGCCAATGATAATTGTGCTGTGGGTTGCATGCTTGCATTGAAACAATCAGGGATTCGCATTCCACAGGATATTGCTTTTGTTGGATTTAACAACGACCCCGTTTCGAAAGTGATCGAACCCAATCTTACCACCGTTAATTACCCAGGCTATGAAATGGGCGAAGTAGCTGCGCGTAATCTTATAAATCATTTGAATGACGTACATCCTATTTATTCCACGAATACGATAGTGTTGCGTTCAGAGCTAATCATTCGTGCATCATCGCAGCGACACGATAAATGAGTCGATAGGATGGCAGTATCTTGTAATTATGAAAAAGACCTTCTTATTTTTTCATTTTTTTCTCTTCGCAGGGGTCACCTTTGCTGAAGATGGCTACGATCTTTGGCTGCGTTATGTTAAGATCGATAACCCTGTATTACTCCAGCAGTACAGAAATCGAATCACTTCGGTTTATTTTGAGAATACGTCCCCCACTCTATCGATCGCGAAGAAAGAATTGTTGAATGGCCTGCAAGGCTTGCTGGACAAAAAGATCAATGAAACAAATGAGATCAAAAATGGGGCGATCGTTTTTGAAAAGAATCGTGCTGGCACGGAAACAAAAGGTGTCAACTATGAAAGCCTGGGAACAGAGGGCTTCGCAATTCTAACTCCTCAAACAACAAAAATCATAGTGATCACAGCCAATACCGATGTTGGCCTCTTATATGGCGTGTTTCATTTTTTGCGTTTGTTGCAAACTCATCAGAATATTTCTAACCTCCATATCACCAGCGTCCCAAAAATTCAAAAC
>Ga0163162_10005674_pt1 | contig 12058 bp, 6 predicted proteins | sample S55metaG_FD_115310 | JGI IMG/M metagenome (GOLD analysis project Ga0163162, IMG submission 115310) | Switchgrass rhizosphere microbial communities from Kellogg Biological Station, Michigan, USA - S5-5 metaG | ecosystem: Host-associated > Plants > Roots > Rhizosphere > Soil | place: USA: Michigan...
GGAACACGAGGCCGAAGTTGATCGCAGCCTGCACCAGTTCGGCCAGCACGGCGGCACGCCCCTTGCCCAGTCGCACGCCAATGCGCTGCCAGACCGGGCCGGCAAGGATGCCGAAGGAATACTGGAACAGGAAGAACCCGGCCGCCCATTCAGGCTTGTTGAAATAGATGGTGACGATAAACAGCACCAGCGCGGTGCGGATGCCCTGCCCCGCCGTTACCGCCGTGTCCGATGCCAGCACGCGCAGCAGCAGCCGGTTGCCGAACACGGCGCGCAGCGATGCGCCCAGGTCGAACCGCTCACGCGGGACGGCGACGGTGCGGTCGCCCGCGCTGCCCAGCGTCAGCAACAGGCCTGGAATGGCCGTCGCCAGCACCAGCGTACCGAACAGCGTCAGTCGCAGCGGTCCGTCGTTCGGGCGGATCTGGTCCGCAACCGCCGGCAGCAGCAGCGTCAGCACCAGCGCGCCGGATGAAAGGAATGTAAAGACCGAGGCGATCCGCGTGCGCTGATGATAATCGCCGCTGATCTCGCCCGACCATGCCAGCAGCGCGGTGGTCGTCGCAGAGTAGCCGCTGTAGTAAAGCAACACGCCCGCGCCGACCCATATCACGCCGACGTTGGCGGGCGGGAAAAACAGCATCGCGGACCCGGCGATGAACAGCAGTCCCCCGCCGGCAATCCACGGACGCCGACGCCCGAACCGGGTGATCGTGCGGTCGCTCAGCGTGCCGATGGCCGGATCGAGCAGCGAATTCACCACCTGCCCGATCAGGAACACCAGCCCCAGCGTCGCCAGCGGCACGCCGTAATCGCGGGCAAGGATGGCGGGGACGAAGGCCATGATCGGCTGAACCGAGGCATAGACCGGGACAGCGATTGCGGCAAAACGAAGGAGCTGCCAGATGCTCAGGCCCTCCTGCTGCGGAGAGAATGCGGCTGGAGGATGTTGATACATGCGGCGCTCCTTCGCGTTGCTTTCAGGGGGTCAGAACTTTGTGCGCAGCGTCGCGCCGATGGTGCGCGGCTCGCCCACCTGCCCTGTAACCACGCCGGTCGCGGCTGGGCTGAGCGAGAGGTAATAGTCCTTGTCGAGCGCGTTCTTGACCCACACCGACGCATCCCAAAGACCGTCGTCGGTCTTCAGCCCGATGCGTCCGTTCAGCAGGCCATAGGCACCCACCTGGCCCCAGATGGAGTTGCTCGAGGATGTGTTGAAGCTCGACCGATAGGACCAGTCGACGTGGGTATAGGCCGAAACCTCACGCCCACCGAGTTCGGCCAGCGGCAGATTGGCATCGGCCCCAACCGAATAGGCGAACTTGGGCACGCCGGGCAGTTGCTTGCCAGAGAGATCCTGCTTGGTGATACCGTGCAGTTCGGGCGCTACCGGCGCATTGGTGTACGTCACATACTTTGCATCGGTATAGCTGGCCGAGGCGCTGAACGCGAAGTTGTCGCTGGGGGCAAAGCGGAAGTCGCCTTCCACGCCTTTGGACCGCACCTTGGGAATGTTGGCGATGTACTGGCGGATGACAGCGGAAACCGGATCGGTGTCAGTGATCGCGGTCTGGTAGTCGCTGATCTCCGTCCAGAACCCGGCGACATTCAAGGTTGCACGGCGGTCGAGGAATTGCGATTTCAGGCCGACTTCATAGGCGTTCACCTTTTCTGGCCGCACCGTGGGATCGGTGATCGTACCGGGCAACTGCGTCAGGTTCAGGCCGCCCGACTTGTTGCCCCGCGAATAGGTGGCATAGACCAGAACATCCGGCGTAACCTTGTAGCTCAGCGAAGCGAGACCCGAGAGGCTGTCGTCCTTGAAGCTGGTTTCATAGAGCGGGACGACCTTGTTGAACGCCGCGCGGGTGCCGAGGATCGTGGCCTGCTGCGCCGGGGTGAAGCCGGAAATATCTGCGGCATTCGCCACCCACTGCTGGAACGTGCCGTCCTTTTCCTCGTGCGTGAAGCGCAGGCCGGTGGTCAGCGTCAGCGCCGGGGTGATATGCCAGTCGGTCTGGCCAAAGGCGGCGACGGTCTTCGTCTTCGGTTCCGAATACGAATTGACCTCATACCCGTTCAGCGCAGCGTTCGTAACCGGTGTCGAAGAACCAAGGAACCACGTCGGGGCCGCCGCGCCATATCCGGTCGCACCATAGCCGCGCACGGTCTGCCAGAAATAATAGGCGCCGATCACGTAATCGAGCGTGCGGTTGCCCTTGCTGGCGAGGCGCAGCTCCTGACTGAACTGGCGCTGGCGGTTGGCCTGCTGCGCCTTCACGATCACCGGTAGCGAGGTGCTGTCGCCGTCATTGGCCGGGTCCCAGTCCCACCAGCGATAGGCGCTGATAGACGTGAGCGCCGCGCTGCCAAGATCCCAGTCGACCTGACCCGAAACGCCGTACCCGGCCATGTTTGCCTGATAATGGCTGTCAGCCTCGCCCACCCGGTCGAACGCGTTGAAAGTGGGCTGGACATAACCGGGGAAGCGCGCGGTGCGGGTCGCAAAACTGCCGGGAATGGGTGTTCCATCGGCGTAGTTCACATGGTTGGCGACGAACAGGTTCAACACGCTGTGCTGCTTCTGGCGCGAATAATCGCCGATCACGCGCACCGAAAGGTCGCTGGTCGGCGTGAACAGCAACTGCCCGCGCACCGATGCGTTGTAATAGTCCTGCGCGCGCGACGCTTGCGTCTTGTTATAGGTAAAGCCGTCATTGCCGCTGATCGCGCCCGAAAGGCGCAGAGCCAGTTTGTCGGGCACGATGCCGGCGCTGGCCGACCCACGGACCTGATAGAGCCCGTAATTCCCGACCGTTGCTTCGAACGAAGCCTCGGGATCGAAGCTCGGCTTGCGGCTCGAAATGTTGATCACGCCCGAAGTCGTGTTCTTGCCGAACAGCGTGCCCTGCGGCCCGCGCAGCACCTCGATGCTTTCCAGATCGACCAGGTCGAATTGCGAAAGCCCCACGCGGCCATAATAGACGTTGTCGATATAAAACCCGACCCCGTTCTCCAGCCCGTCGTTGGTCAGCGCCACATTGGAACCGAGCCCGCGAATGTTGATGTTGGTGTTGCGCGGGTTGAAGCTGAACACCTGCAGACTGGGCACCTGCTGCTGGATCTGGCCGAGCGTGTAGTCGCCCCGCCGCTCGAGCGCGGCGGCGCTGACGACCGAAACTGCCAGTGGAATGTCCTGCACGTTTTCGTCACGGCGGCGCGATGCAGTGACGACGATGGACTCATTGCCACCGGCATCCTCAGCCGCTGCTTCTGCAGGGGCATCCGCCGGTACCGGCGCAATATCCTGCGCCAGCGCCGGGAGCGAAACGACCAGCGCGCCAATGGCAACGCCGGAGCGGATGAACTTACGGGTAGAAGAAGTCATTGCGTGATCCCTGAGCCTGTCATGTGGCTGCCTGCGCTTTTGGCTGACGGGTTCGTGACGTGGCTGGGCAAGGCCGGGGCACACGGCTCCGGCTCGACACCGCAGAGGGCGACGATGGCTTGCTGCAACGACACGGGATACCGCGCCAGATCCGGCAGGTCGGCCTGCGTCAATCTGTGCATGGTGGTTCCTCCTCGCACCTGAAGGTGCGCGGGGTTCATGTCTGGATGATAAGACGGACAAGTCCCCGACACGCGGCGAGTGGCCTCGTCCGGCGTTCAGCGGTCCTCTGTCCGGAAATGCGCGTTAAATACGCGCGGTCGTCATTCGCATCATGTCACCTCGCCGTTGAGGGGAACACGATGCCTGGCGCTGTCGCCCCAGCATCGCGCGCTTTAGCGGTTGGTAACGCGGAGCAAGCTGCTTCCCGATCAAATGCCGCGGTTCAGGACACCCTTGAGTCGATGGGACAAGCCTGAACTCCAGCCCCTCGGGTTAATCTCTACTTATTTGATTGAATTCCTCGGGTCAAGACAAAGGTTTCCTTTCCACCGCGCCAGCACACCTTTCTGCCGCATCGTGGCGGCGACGCAATCGGACAGTCGGACCCTTTGCAAAGAGACCGGAATGGGGCTTATAGATCCATGAAACCAAGCGCGTTGGCGCTAGCGTGGATGTCATACCAAGGAGAGGCCCAGATGGCCGAGGCAATTTATCCGGTTCCCGCGGAATGGGCAGCGAATGCGTTGATCGACGAAACGCGCTATGCGGATATGTACCGCCGTTCGGTCGAAGACCCGGATGGCTTCTGGGGCGAGGAAGCGAAGCGGCTCGACTGGATTAAGCCCTTTACCAAGGTCAAGAACACCAGCTTTCACGAAGCCGATTTCGGCATCAGCTGGTTCGAGGACGGCACGCTCAACCTCTCCACCAACTGTCTTGACCGGCACCTGGACGCACATGGCGATGACATTGCCATCCTCTGGGAACCGGATTCGCCCACCGACGAAGCTCGCCGCATCACGTATCGCGAATTGCACGAACAGGTCTGCCGCTTCGCCAACCTGCTCAAGTCGAAAGGCATGAAAAAGGGCGAGCGGGTTACGCTCTATCTGCCGATGGTGCCCGAAGCCGCCGTGGCCATGCTGGCCTGCGCGCGGATCGGGGCGATCCATTCGATCGTTTTCGCCGGCTTCTCGCCCGATGCCCTCGCCGGCCGCATCATCGATTGCGACAGCCGCATCGTGCTGACCACCGACGAAGGCCTGCGCGGCGGCAAGAAGGTTCCGCTGAAAGCCAATGTGGATGAGGCGCTGAAGCAGTGCCAATGCGTCGAAACCGTCATCATGCTGCGCCACACCGGCGCGGACGTCGGCTTCGTGGAAGGCCGCGATGTCGATTGGGCCAGCGCCGTGGCCGAGCAATCCGCAGATTGCCCGCCGGAGGAAATGAACGCGGAAGACCCGCTGTTCATCCTCTATACCTCGGGCTCCACTGGCAAGCCCAAGGGTGTGCTCCACACCACCGGTGGCTATTCGGTCTGGGCCTCGATCACCCACCAGTACGTGTTCGATTACCGACCCGGCCAGATCTACTGGTGCGCCGCCGATATCGGCTGGGTCACCGGCCATTCCTATGTCGTCTATGGTCCGCTGATGAACGGCGCGACCACCGTGATGTTCGAAGGCGTGCCCAACTTCCCCGATCCCAGCCGCTTCTGGCAGATCGTCGACAAGTTCGGCGTGGAGATCTTCTACGGCGCGCCTACCGCCCTGCGCGCGCTGATGCGCGAAGGCGACGAATGGGTGAAGAAGACCAGCCGCAAATCGCTGCGTCTGCTGGGCAGCGTGGGCGAGCCGATCAATCCCGAAGCGTGGGAATGGTATCACAAGGTGGTTGGCGACAGCCGCTGCCCCATCGTGGATACCTGGTGGCAGACCGAAACCGGCGCCGCGATGATTACCCCGCTGCCCGGCGCCACCGCGCTCAAGCCCGGCTCCGCCAGCAAGCCGTTCTTCGGCGTGCAGCCCCTGCTGCTCGATAACGACGGCACCGTGCTGGAAGGCGCGACCGACGGCTGCCTCGTCATCGCCGATTCATGGCCCGGTCAGATGCGCACCGTGTGGGGCGATCACGAGCGCTTTTTCCAGACCTACTTCACCACATTCAAGGGCATGTACTTCACCGGCGACGGCTGCCGCCGCGATGCCGACGATTACTATTGGATCACCGGTCGTATCGACGATGTGATCAACGTGTCGGGCCACCGCATGGGCACCGCCGAAATCGAAAGCGCGCTGGTTGCCCATCCCAAGGTCGCAGAAGCCGCAGTCGTGGGCATGCCGCACGAGATCAAGGGCCAGGGCATTTATGCCTATGTGACGACCAATTCGGAAGTCGAACCCGACGAAGCCCTGCGCGCGGAACTGGTGAAATGGGTCCGCCACGAAATCGGCCCCATCGCCACGCCCGACGTGATCCAGTTCGCCCCCGGCCTGCCAAAGACGCGGTCTGGCAAGATCATGCGCCGCATCCTGCGCAAGATTGCCGAAAACGACGTGTCGAATCTCGGCGATACATCGACGCTCGCCGATCCATCGGTGGTTGACAACCTGCTGGCCAACCGCCCGCACCTCGCCACGGCCTGACAGGGCGCCGGGGCCTGATTGGTGCCCACCCCCTGCCCCTCCCGTAAACGGGAGGGGGAGATGCTTTGCCCCTCCCGCTTGCGGGAGGGGAGCGAGGCTTACTCAACGCAGTGAAGTTAGCCGCAGCGGGTGGGCATAGCGCGCGTTCCCCTCAACAAAGCGGCGCTCCCCAACTGGACACGCCCCGCCCCATAAGCCACACCGGTCCCATGGAACCGGACGGGGAAGTTTCCAGCTTTTCAGCAGGCGCGAACAGCGTGCTCGGCTCGCCGCTGCGCATGCTGACGGGCACGCTGCTCTATGTCGCCGGCGTGTTCTGCATTTCGACCATCGGCTATATCCGCGCCGGCTGGCCCGTGGGCGATGCCATGTACATGGTGCTCCTCACCATCTTTTCGGTCGGTTACGGCGAAGTGCGCCCGATCGACACCACATTCCTGCGGTTCTGGACGACCGGCACCATCGTGCTGGGCTGCACCGGCATGATCGTGCTGACGGGCGCTCTCGTGCAGGTATTCACCCTGTTCCAGTTCCGCCGCCTTCTGGGACTGGACCGTATGCACACCGAAATCGAAAAGCTGAAGGACCACGCCATCATCTGCGGTTATGGCCGCATCGGCGTGCAACTCGCCAAGGCGCTGACAGAAGCGCACCACCCGTTCCTGGTGCTGGAACGCAGCCCGCCCAAGGCCGAAGAAGCGCGCGCCCACGGGTGCCTGGTCCTCATTGGTGAGGCCACGCACGAGGAGACGCTGAAGGAAGCCGGCATCGCCCGCGCCCGCGTGCTCGCCACCGTGCTGCCCGATGATGCCGCCAACGTGTTCATCACGCTGTCCGCGCGCAGCCTGAACGACAAGATTCAGATCATCGCGCGCGGCGAAGCGCCGACCACCGAAAGCAAGCTGTTCCACGCCGGAGCCGACAAGGTGGTGCTGCCCACCCACATCGGCGCGGAACGCATCACCGAACTGATCCTCTACCCCGCCACCGACCGCGTGATGGCGGACGTGGGCCAGATGAGCGACGTGAAGCGCAAGCTCCACGATTTCGGGCTCGACCTCGAAGTCGTGACCGCCGCCCCCAAGGGCGCGCTGACGGGCGAGACCGTGGGCGAGGCCGAACGGCGCGGCAACGGCGCGTTCTTCGTGGTCCAGATCGACCGCGCCGCCGGCCAGTCGATCGAACACCCCGGCGAGGACGTGAAGATCGAACCCGGCGACACGATCATGCTGGTGGTGCGGGGAAGCAGGTTATCGGCTGGGGCGATCTTCACGACGCCGGCCAAGCCGGTGCGGCATGGCCGGGCGTTTGTGGGGTAGGTGGCCCTTCCTCACGACGACTCCAGGTCACGTGATTTCAGCACATAAAGCACACCAACGGCACCCAAAGGCACCGCTCCAGCTCTAGAAACGTCTGCTGTCACGATTCCAAACTCCCCACCTTTCACGATGGCTGACAAATCCCGATGCAACTGGATCGCAGAAAGATGTTTATCAGCATTCTGATCAATCCGGACTTTGATGCGTTTTGCAATCGCAGACGCATCCCGATACGTCAGTTCGACACCAATGCCGAGGCTGGACCCTTTTACTGTATCGGCGGAATTGCACGACAGAAAAACACAGACTTTTGCAGCCTCGTCACACGATTGCGCCAGATCCTGCAGCGAAGCCGACGAACCATCAGGAAAAATCAGTCGCCCGTTATGATTGTGTCCGATCACGATAATATACGACCGGTCTGACCGCTTGATTTGGTTAGCCAACTGGGCACCAGTGCGATTGACGGCGGCGTGCACCAGAAGTTCGCGTGACCATCTTACGTCGGCCACCGCCTTTACGGCTGCGCGCCGGGAAAGGGCATGGTCGAAAATCACTTGCGCTTCGGCCTCATCGTCCGGACCAACAAAAAGGATCTCGCTGGTCGCCGGTCGCTGCATCAGCAATTCTTGGGATTTTTCCAAATGCGGGAGGCCCATTTGGTTTATCGAACGGACGAACCGCCCCTCGTGCAGGGCATTTTCCTCCAATACGGCTGGGTGACCCAGACTGCGTGACAAGCTGGCCGCATCCTCCCCGACATGCTCGCCTGCTAGGCCAATCGCCTTAAACGCCCCCGGACTGTGCTCAGCCGTGCGAGCTAATCGGCCCAAGCCTGCCAGCAACAAGGCGAGTATGGCACAGACGTGAAGCCATGCGCTTCGCATCACCGCATTCCAAGATACCGACGCAGCCAAGTTCTCGGCCCGAGGCGAACCACTGACTCGGTGGCTAGCGATGCGCCCATCCCACTTTTGACCAGCAAAGGCAGGCCTGCACCGAACAAAAAATAGTCCTTCGACTGAGGCGGTGCCGCTGGGTGATCGAACCAAACCATCGACACTAAAGGCGTAGCGATCACAATAAGAAAGAGTGACAGTATCCAGCTTCGCTTGTCGCGAACCGTTTTTAAAAAGTCATCTTTGTCCAGCCGACCCCATTGTTGAAGCCAATATACGCTCTCTTGCAGCCCGCCTCCCAAAACACACAGAGCTAAACCCGAATGCATTGTAATAGCCCCCGTCACCCAAGATTCGACTCATGCTATCCCAGCAATCGATCCTTACAAAATGCTAATCGACCTTTCATCTGAATTTTGCACTGCGACAAACGGCGAAAAGAGCGCGACCGATGGTACCCCCTACTTCGGCATCCGGTTCCACGCATCCAGCGCCGCAATCTTGTACGCCTCAGCCAGAGTCGGATAATTGAACGTGTTCTCGATGAAATAATCCAGCGTACCCTTCAGGTTCAGCACCGCCTGCCCGATGTGGATCAGCTCGGTCGCCCCCTCGCCCGAGATGTGCACGCCCAGCAGGCGGCGGGTTTTCAGCGAGAACAGCATCTTCATCATGCCGGAATTCAGCCCCATGATGTGCCCGCGCGATGTTTCGCGGAAGCGGGCGATGCCCACTTCGTAGGGAATGCCGCGCGCCTTCACGTCCTGTTCGTTCATGCCCACCGTGGAGATTTCTGGCACGGCATAGATGCCATAGGGAAAGAACTGCGGCGCGGGCGGCAGCGGCAGGCCGAAGGCGTGGCAGGCGGCGATCCGGCCCTGTTCCATCGATGTGGAGGCAAGGCTGGGGAAGCCGATTACGTCGCCCGCGGCATAAATGTGTGGAACGGTGGTCTGGAAGGTCTTGGGGTCGACCTCGATCCGCCCGCGATGATCGGTGGCCAGGCCGCACTTTTCGAGGTCCAGCGGCGCGGTCGCCCCGGTGCGGCCGGCGGCGAACAGCAACATTTCGGTGCGCACCGTGCGGCCATCGGCCAGCGTCGTCGTCACCCAGTTGTCGGCGCCCTTCTCGACCTTGGCCACCGGCACGCCCATGCGGATGATCATGCCCCGGTCGCGCAGTTCGTGGACGAATTCATCGATGATCTCACGGTCGATGAAATCGAGGAAACTGTCGCGCGGCTCGATGAGGGTGACGGGCACGTCCATTGCGCTGAAGATCGTGGCATATTCGATCCCGATCACGCCCGCGCCAATCACCGCCAGGCTGCGCGGCACGCGCGGCACTTCGACGATGGCGTCGCTATCGACCACGTGCAGATCGTCGAACGGAATGTCCGCCGGGCGGTGCGGCACGGTGCCCACGGTGATCAGCACGCGCTCGCCCCGCACCATCAGGTCGCTGCCATCGGCCCTGCGCACCGCAATCTCGTGCGGGCCGGTAAAGCGCGCGGTGCCCGATACGGTGCGGATCTTGTTGCGGTGGAACTGGTGCTCCAGCACGTTGATCTCATGCTCCAGCGTCTTGCCCAGCCGCACGCCCAGATCATCGCCGCTGATATCCTGCTTCACGCGATACGACGTGCCGTAGAACCCGCGCTCGCGCCAGCCGGAAAGGTTCAGCGCGGTTTCGCGCAGCGTCTTGGAAGGGATGGTGCCCGTGTGCACCGAAACCCCGCCCACGCGGCGGCGGCCTTCGACCACCAGCACGTTCTTGCCGAGCTTCGCCCCCTGCACGGCGGCGCGGCGGCCCGCAGGCCCGCTGCCGATTACCACCAGATCGTAGTGCTCCATCGTGCCCCCACACGCCCGGCGCGCGAGCCGGATGGCCGCGCTTCGCGCCTGACAGGAGCCTCTCCTACGTCCGAAGGTCTGCTTATCGCCCTTCCGGTCCGCTCCGCAATACTACGTTAACCACGATCGCTCGCAACGCCCTATCCATGCGCGCCGAAGTAATTGGAAATCGCCACCGCGATGCGGATGTTCAGCGCGTGCGCGCGTTCGATCGGATCGATGAACCGCGCGCGGATGGCGCCGTAATCCTCTCCCCGGTTGTCGGGATAATCGGTCGCCTCGTCCAGCACGAAGTCGCCGATGCGCGGCTCCACCACCGGATAGGCGCGGCGCAATTGCGCCAGCGCATCGTCCACCCGCAGCGACAGCACCATTTCCAGCACGTCCTCGCGGCTGACGTCGTTCGAACGGCTGAACGGCGGCACCTGCACCGCGCGCAGGAACATATGCATCAGCAGGCTGAGGCGCACCGCCTGCAACAGCCCGATGTTGCGGCGCTGCTCGTCGGTGGCCGCATCGCGACCCACCGGCTGGCCCGGAACCATGCCCAAAAGCCGGTGCAGCTTCATCCAGTCGACCCGCAGGCGCGAGGCCAGCCGCCGGAACACGCCGGCCCGGTCGTCCTTGGTGAGGTATTCGGCCAGCCCGACACAACCACTTTCCAGCGCGGTTTCCGTCCCGCGATAGGGGCGGCTGGCCCAATAGGCCGAATTGAACAGCTCGCCGAACGCCGCCACCGTCTTGATCGAGGCGAGGCCGTTGGCGGCGCGAAGCAACCGCACCAACTGGCTGCCGCGTTCCGAATGGCCCAGAAGATCGGCAATCGCCTCGGTCTCTTCGCCTGCAGCCGTGCCCGCTCCGGCGATCACGTTCACCGCATAGCCGATCTGCTGCAGGATCGCGTTGTGCGGGATCGCCCGGATCTGCCGCAGGCTCATCGTGCGGTCCGCGCCCACGTCGGACTGGCGGCGCGAAACGCGGCTGCCGGTCACTTTCAGCATGCCCAGACCGAACGCCGTCACCGCGCGCGAATAAGTCTCGCTGTCGAGGTGTTCGCGCTGCACCCGCCGGATAGATCGATAGAAATCGAGGCTCAGGTCCGTGCGATCATAGAATGGATCGGGCTGGTATTCGGTCGCCAGCGCGGCCTCCGCCTCCGCAATCCGGGTCAACGTGGCGAGCGCGAGGTCGTCGTTGCGAAAGAACAGATAGCCGTCGCCGCCCTGAAAGCTTGCTTCCGGCTCCAGCGTTACACCCGCCCGCGCGAACCGCCCGCGCGCCCAGCGGCTCAGCGGCCAAGTCAGCCGGTCGACGAACCCGGAAGGATGCGCCCCGCGCCCCATGCTCTCGCCATGCGTATCGAAGATTAGCGCGGCGACATCGGTAAGGCCATTGTTGCGCATGGCATCGGCCAGCCGGCCCTGAAGCCGCTCGATCGCCAGCGCCGCCGGGATTTGCCCCAGAAAGCGGCCCGCATCGGAAAATCCGGTCTGGATCGAAACCCGCCCGCGTACCCGCGCATAATCGCGATAGGCTTCCTCGGCCAGCAAAGCATCGAGAAAGCGCCCGCCATGCTCCAGCGCGGTCTCGGTCTCGAACAGCGGCGACACGTCGACCTTGCCATCGATGCCGAACAACTTGGCGAAATAGAGCGCGGCCAGCACGGTCTGTGGTTGTTCGCATTCGGCGATCAGCATGCGGATCGGAGCATCGGCATCGATGTGGTGGAGGATCTGCGCCATCACCAGGAACTGGCGCATGGCAGTTGATGTCTCGATGGCAAGCGCGCCGAAGTTCACGCGCAGTGGCTCCGCCTCCGCCAGCACTTCGCGCAGCCGCGAAAGCGCGCCCTTGCTGCCAAGGTCCAGCGTGCCGTCGGGGTCGATCCGCCGACGCAGGGCATTGTGCAATTGCGACGAGTTCACGCGGAAGTGAATCCACCCCATGCCCA
>Ga0163162_10005675_pt1 | contig 12057 bp, 8 predicted proteins | sample S55metaG_FD_115310 | JGI IMG/M metagenome (GOLD analysis project Ga0163162, IMG submission 115310) | Switchgrass rhizosphere microbial communities from Kellogg Biological Station, Michigan, USA - S5-5 metaG | ecosystem: Host-associated > Plants > Roots > Rhizosphere > Soil | place: USA: Michigan...
ATACAGGTAGGGGCGCGCCGATTCCCACAGCAGCATCCGGCGCAGCGGCCCGAGTCCGCCTTCGACCGGCTCGGTAACCAGCGCATAGCTGCTGTGGTTCGCGGCCACCCTGCGGCGCAGGTATTGCTGCGTTTCGTAGCCCGCGGCGATAACGACGTGCCGGGCGCGCACGGCAGCATCCCGTTCGGTGCTCAAACGCAAGCCACGCGACGTGGACTTCCAGTCGCAAACGCGCGTGCGGTCGAAGACGCGGACGCCGCGGTCGCGCAGATTGCCGAGGATCGAATACGTCAAACGGTACGGGTCGACTTGCGCCGCGACTTCCGTCAGCAGCGCGAGTGGTGCGTCGAATCCGAAACGCGAACGAACTTGCGCGCGCTCGAGCGCGGCGACGGCAAACCCATGCTTGCGCCGCAGCGCGCATTCGTCGCGCAGCCGCTGCACGTGACGCCGCTTGCTGGCCAGATACAGGCTCTTCGTCCTCGAAAATCCACTCGGACCGACATGCGCCGCCAATTCACGCAGTTCGGAAATCGCGCGTTCGCAGGCACGGTAGGCCGCGACCGCGGACGGTTCGCCGACGGCGCGGGCGAGCGCGACGAGTTCGGTATCGATCTCGTACTGGAGCAAGGCGGTGCTCGCCGCCGTGCTGCCCCAGGCAACATCGCGCTTGTCGAGCACGACGACGTCGAGCCCGGCTTCGGCGAGAGAGTACGCAATCAATGCGCCGCTGATGCCCGCACCGATAACCGCAACATCGCAGTCGATGTCATCGATGAGCGGCGGAAAGGCTGCAGTCAACCCGTTCTTCACGGTCCAGAACGGATATCCGCTGTTCAAATCCATTGCGGCATGAGGTCTTCTCTGCGGGAGCCACGAAGACGCACGTCGCGTGCCAATCCCCGTCGACAGTGCAGCGCGCGGGCGAGAGTTGTTTTTCGTGCAAAACACCAAGCGCCAGGGACGCGGTCGTGGAAACTGCCAGTGGCGCGCGAATCAAGCCGTCGGCAGTGCCAGCGGCGCTGCTGGCACAGGTCTTGCGATGTGTAAAACGATACAACGGCACATCTGCCGTGCGCGACGTTTTACCAAAGCGCGGCCTCGTGCTATCGCGGCAGACGCGGCGCACAACAGGTCAATCCACCGAGAGTTGCAGAAGTATACTATCTAGGCATCGGGCAGGCGCGCAAAGGAGCCGATCATGGCGACGAAAACCCGCACAACGAAAACCACGGCGGCAAGCAAAAGTCCCTCCAGCCGAAACCCGGCCCTGCAGCCCGTGCGCTCGCCGATCAAGGTTGCGCGGATCAAGCCGGCCGCGAACGTGTTCGGCGCTGTCACGCTGACCCACCCTGATCGAGTCGTGTTTCCGGCCGACGGCATCACCAAGCTCGACGTCGCCGAATACTACCGGCAGGTGATGCCGTGGCTGCTGGCCGGAATCGGAGGGCGGCCGCTGTCAGTCATCCGCTGCCCGGCCGGGATCTCGGGCGAATGTTTCTTTCAGAAGCATCTGAAGCCCGGTCTGAAGCATGTCGGCAGCGTTTCGCTCAAGGAGGAAAGCGGCAGCACGGGCGTTTACGTCTATGTCGACGATGCCAACGGCGCGTTCGAGCTGGTGCAATTCAATGCGCTGGAATTCCACCCCTGGGGTGCGACCGCTGCCGATCCGGCGCGTGCGCAATATCTCGTGTTCGATCTGGATCCCGCGCCTGAAATAGCCTGGTCGCGCGTCGTCGCAGCAGCGATCGACGTGCGCGATCTGCTCGCCAAGGCCGGGCTGAAGTCGTTCGTGCGCACGACGGGCGGCAAGGGCCTGCACGTCGTCGTGCCGCTGCGCCCCGCGGTCCGATGGGACCGGGCGAAGAAGTTCGCGCACGCACTCGCGGACAGCTTTGCCGCGGTGCGGCCCGACGAATTCCTCGCCGTGGCGAGCAAGCAGCAGCGCGACGGCAGAATCTTCATCGACTACCTGCGCAACACGCGCGGAGCCACGAGCGTTGCTTCGTATTCGCTGCGCGCGCGGCCCGGAGCGCCTGTTGCCATGCCCTTGCGCTGGGCCGAACTCAAGACGCTCGAGAGCGGCGACGCATTCAACATCGGCAACGTGCCTGCGCGTCTGAAGCGAATGCGCGGAGATCCGTGGCCCGGATACGATTCACTGCGCCAGAACCTCGACGGCATTGCGGCATTCCCCCGCGAATAGCGAGCTCAGCGGATTTGTGTCAAGAATCCGTTGCAGGAAAGTACGGTTCTGCGGCGCGGTATACTCATCGTCCAGTCAAGAACAATCCGCTCGAGGAGTCGCCTGATGCATCGTACTGCCACGCCGCCGCGTTCGTACGGCACGGAATTCGACGTGGGCAAATTCGTGCGCGCTTCGGCGCATGAGATCGCCGGCCAGATCAACGCGATTTCGATGAATGCCGAACTGGTCAAGCTGCTGCTCGAGCGCTCCGACGTCGCCCGCGCCGGTGACACGATCAAGCGCATGCTCAGCGACTGCGGCCGCTATGGCCGGATGGTTCGTGGTCTCGAAAGGTTCGGTACCGGCATGACAGCGCGCGAACGCGAAACGGTAAAAATTGCCGACCTCATCGATGGCGCAACGGTCGCGTACATCCAGGAGCGTTCCGGCGAAAAGCCGATGCTCAAGGCCGATGTCGACGACACTTCGATTGTCGTCGACCGCGTCGGCATGCAGCGGGTCGTGACTGGCTTGATCCACAACGCGGCTGAAGCAGGCGCCGGATCGATCACGATCCAGGCGCGGCGCGAGGGCGACGCGATAATCATGGTCATTGCCGACGACGGTTCCGGCATTCCAGTCAACATCCGCGCGCGCATCGCCGATCCGTTCTTCACGACCCGGCGCGACGAAGGTCACAACGGCCTGGGCCTCACGCTCGCGACGGAAATCCTCGCCGCGCATGGCGGCAGCTTGGCGATCGAGGAAAACGAAGGGCGTGGCACGCGCGCCACGTTGCGTTTGCCGCTCGCATAGGTGGCCGGTGGCAGCGCCGGCTCGTCGGCGCTCACAGGAAAGGCGCGCTGGTTGCGCGCACGCCCCAAAACCCTGACGTCATTCCCGCGGAAGCGGGAATCCATCTTGCACTTGTTCGATCAAAGTGGATTCCCGCTTCGCGGGAATGACGTCAGTATTTTTTTGGTATGACGAATCTAGCTTCGGCCGTCATGACCATCCCCACGGGTGCAGCAGAGACGCACCCAACGGAACCTCCACCCGATTCAGCGCTGCTCGATCGTCGCCTTGAGCAGATCGGCGTGAACGGGTTTCACCAGATGGGTGTCGAAGCCGGCGTCGCGGCCGCGCGCGCGATCGCTCTCCTGGCCGTAGCCGGTCATCGCCACCAGACGGATGCGACCGAGTGCGCTTTCGGCGCGGATCTGCCGCGCCACTTCGAAGCCGTCGGTTTCCGGCAAACCGATGTCGAGCAGGATCACATCGGGCTGGAAGGCCAGCGCCGCCGCGAGTACATCGTTGCCGCTATGCACGGTGTGCGACTGGTGTCCCCACAGGTCCAGCAAGGCCGATGTGCTGGCGACCAGATCGCGATTGTCGTCGGCGACGAGCACGCGCAGGGATTCTGAAGGCCCCCTTGCCAGCGGCGCTGCCGGTCCGGTGTCCGCGACTTCCACCGGCGCTTCGACGAGCGGCAGGCGAACCACGAATTCGCTGCCCTTCCCGTGGCCGGCACTGACCGCATGCACATCGCCGCCGTGCATTTCGGTGACCCTGCGGACCAGCGCAAGGCCGACGCCGAGGCCGCCGGCAGAACGCGCCAGCGACTGGTCGGCCTGGGTGAACGGCTCGAACACGCGCGGCAGCAGCTCCGGCCCGATGCCTTGGCCGCTGTCGCGCACGCTGATCCTGGCCTCGCGTTGTTCCGGCGCGGCGCTGAAGCTTATGTAGCCATGGTCCGGAGTATACTTTGCAGCATTATGCAATATGTTCGCGAACGTCTGGATCAGGCGGGCGCTGTCGCCGTCGACATACATCGACCGCGAATCGATCTGGACGTCGAGGCGGTGGCCGCGCGCGTTGATCTGCGGCTGCACGGTCTCGATTGCGGCGCGCAGGATCGGCTTGAGATCGACGATGGTCCTCTCCACCAGGATCTTGTTCTGCGAGATGCGGGCCGCATCGAGCAGGTCGTCGACCATGCGCACGAGCTGGTCGATCTGTCGGCGCATGGTTGGCAGCACCGAATCGACTATCGGCGATTGCCCCTGCTTGTCTGCCTCGAGCAGATACAGAGCGTTGCGCAGGGGCGCGAGCGGATTGCGCAGTTCGTGCGCCAGCATCGCCAGGAATTCGTCCTTGCGCCGGTCGGCGAGGAGCAACTGGTCGGCCTGTTGCCGCAGTTGCTGTTCGAGCAGCTTGCGCTCGGTGACGTCGAGCGCGAATCCGACGTACTCGTCGGCGCTGGCGAATACGCGCGCATAGCCGACGACGACCGACACGCGTTCGCCGTTGCGCCGGATGAATTCCTTTTCGTAGGGCGCGCATGCGCCGGCGGTGGCGACCTGGGCGAATGCCGCGATGTCGATCTGGCGATACTCGGCTGGCGTCTGGGCAACCAGATTGATCCTGCCCTCGGCCAGGTCATCCTCGTTGAAATCCAGCATTTTGAGCAAAGCGCCATTGGCCTGCGCGACGTTGCCGTCGCGATCGAAACTCAGCATCAGTCCGATCACGCCGGCCTCGACGAGCACGCGCAGCCGCGATTGCGTGACCTGCAATGCCCGATCGAGGCGCTGCTGTTCGGTCGTGTCGACCCAGGTGTGGACCGCGCCGATGATGTCGCCTTCGGTGTTGCGCACCGGAGCGACATTGACGATGACAGTAAGCGCTCGCCGACCGGGCCGTGCGACGACCCAGGCTTCATCGCGCACGATCCTGCCTTCGTTCATTGCCCGGAACAGCGGCAGCATCGATGGCGCGGGCACCGTTCCATCCGGCATAAGCTTACGGTAGAGCTCGCGTGAAGGCCGGTTTTCGCCCGGGCCGAGCCACTCGCGCATCTGGCTGCTCATGGCGACCATCGAGTAGTCCGGTCCGGGCCCGGTCATGGAGATGCCGATCGGCGCGTTTTCGAGGATCGTTTTCAGGGTCTGCTCGCTCGCCAGGGCGGCGACCGCGCGCCGGGAAATCTCTTCGGCGGCGCTGGCCAGCGCAAGTTCGGCGTTGCGGCGCCCGGTGAAATCGCGGAACACGATCACGGCTCCCTGGATGGCACCGCCGGCCTCGGCGATCGGCGCCGCGCTGTCTTCGATCGCGAACTCGCGGCCGTCACGCGCCCGCAGCAGCGTGTGATTGGCGAATCCGCTGATCCTGCCTTCGGCAATGGCGCGAGCGATCGGGTTCTCGGCTGGACGACGCGTAGTCTCGTCGATCGCATCGAACACTTCGAGCAGCGGCCTGCCCAAAGCCTCCTGCTGCGGCCAGCCGGTGAGGGACTCCGCGACCGGATTGAGCATGAGGATCCGGCTCTGCGGATCGGTAACGATGACACCGTCGCCGATGCTCCGCAGAGTGATGTTCAGCCATTCGCGCTGCACATGGAGGTCGCGCGCGGCACGATTGCGCGCAAGCAGGTCGCGGCGCAGCAGGACAGCGGCCACCCCGATCAACGCCAGGCCGAGGAACATTCCGAGGAAACGCGAATACACGGTCGACTTGTACAGCTCGATCTCGCGCGCGTCCCGCAACGCCTGCCGTTTTCTCTCGGTCTCGCGCATGTCGGCGACGAGTTGCCGGATCGCGCGCATCGTCAACATGCCGGAATCGGTCGCTACCAGAGCCATGGCTCCCGCGACGTCGCCGGCGTCGATCAGTGATATGGTGCGGCGCAGTTCGTCGGCCTTGTCGGCGACGAGTTTTTCCAGCACGGCGAGCCTTTCCTGTTGCTCGGGTTCGTCCGCCAGCAGCGGCTTCAGCGCTGCGACCTTCGTGTCGATGGATTTGGCGGCCGCCCTGTAGGGTTCCAGGTAATCCGCTTTCTGCGTCAGAAGATAACCGCGCTGCCCCGTTTCCGCCTCGGTGATTTCCGACAACAGGTCGTCGATTGCATAAATCGTGTCACGCGAACGCGCGCTGGCCGCGCCTCCTGCAAGCAGCTCGCCGGCGTTGTAATTGGAAAGCAGGGCGTTGGCGATCACCACCAAGGCGGTCAGCCCGAGCGCAACACCCCACAGTGCCCGATTGAGTTTGCTCACCGAGTGGGTAACTCCAAGGCAAACGATGCCAGCGTCGTCGAGACGGGCGGAATACTACCGTGCTGGCCTGCCGTGGTCACGGTTGCCCGGCGCATGCCACGCTTGCCCAGGTTGGACAGGTCAGCAGTTGCGGCGAATCCGCGCTGATCCGGATCGTGAACCAAGGACACCCCCGTGAATTATTTTTCCGCCGCGCACGGACCGGGAAGAGGGCATTCCGCCCGGAGAGTCTTTCTCCGGAGTCCATCGCGCGGAAAGCCGTCGTTCCGGCCGTGTTTCGAAAATTCGGGACGCCGTGCATAAGCAGTTGAGATTTTCGTAGCCCAAGGAGTCGCAAGGTATGTGCCAATGGACAGCAGCCCGCTATCGGCCAATTTCCCTGTGTTGCGCTCGCAGAAGCCATGCAACCTGGACGAAATCCTCGCACGGCATTGCAAAATGCAGGAGAGCGCAGCCCATCGAGGCGATGAAAAGCGCCTGTGCGAGTGGCCGCCACGCAATGCGCTGTTGACGCTGCCGAAGATTTCCTCGCTCGGCGTTGCGCGCGAGGTCTGCGCTGTCACTCCGCCGGATCGCCGGTCAGGTCGCCGACCTCGGCGTCGCCTATGAGCCCGAGCTCGCGGTAGCGCAGCAGCCTGTTGTAGATCGTCTTGGTCGTGATGCCGAGCACGCGCGCTGCGCGGCACTTGTTGTTGCGATGAAAGGCCAGCGTCTTGAGCAGCATCTCGCGCTCGACGTCGTCGAAGGTCATGCCGACGTGGAAACTGATCGAAGTGTCCGGCGCCGCTTCCGCGCCGGCGATTGCTTCGGATTTGGTCTCGACTGTGTCGCCGCTGGCGAGAATATACAGGCGCTGCACGGCGTGGCGCAGTTCGCGGACATTTCCCGGCCATTGGCGCGATGTCAGGTGCTGCAGTGCGTCCGGCGAAAAAATCCGCTGCGTTTCGTAGCGTTCGTTGAGCCGGTCGAGAAAGTGCTGGGCAAGAAGCGGAACGTCGCCGCGGCGCTCGGCCAGGCTGGGCACGGCCAGTGGAAACTCGAGCAGACGATAGTACAGGTCGGCGCGCAGCTCGCCGGAGTTCACGCAAACTTGCGGATCGTCGTTCGTTGCGGCCACGACGCGCACGTCGAGCGGGATTTCATGCGTTCCGCCGATACGCGTGAATGAATGTCCTTCCAAGGCACGCAGCAGGTATACCTGCAGCGCGAGCGGCATTTCGCTGATTGCGTCGAGAAACAACGTGCCGCCTTCGGCCTGCTCGAAATAGCCGGCGTGCGACTCCAGCGCGCCGTTGAATGCGCCGCGCTCGTGTCCGAACAAGTGGCTGCCGAGGAGCTCAGGAGCGATGGCGCCGCAATTCACCGCAACGAACCTTCCCCTGCGTCCGCTCAGATCGTGCAGCGCGCGCGCAACGAGTTCCTTGCCGGTGCCGCTCTCGCCATGAACGAGGACATTCACGTCGAGGGGCGCGACTCGGCGAATTCGCGCGAACAGCTCCTGCATCGGCGCGGATTGGCCGATCATGTCGCCGAGGCCATCGCTCTGCCGCGTCTGGCGAAGCTGCGCGCGCACGCGGGCGCGATCAAGGAGGCCGCTGAGCACTCCGGATCCGAGCGGTTTCACCAGATACTCGACAACTGGCGTGGCGACGGCGCGCACCGCCGATTCAACGGTCGGATGCCCGGTCACGATGACGATCTGGCCGTGAGCTGTCAGGTCGATGTCGTCCAGCAGACACAGCCCATTGCCATCGGGAAGATCCAGATCGATCAGGATCAGGTCGAAGTTTTCATCTCGCGTGAGCCGACGCGCTTCCTGCAGCGTGGTCGCGGCAAAAGGTATGCAGTTCGACAGCCGGGCCAGGTCGGACGCGGCATGTTGAAACTCCGGGTTGTCATCAACGATGAGAATGTTTCCGAGAGGCTCCTGCCAGTTCATGTCTGCCTCAAGCGCGACTTTCGCTGCAGCGTCAGAAGTATTGCGAGCAAACACCGAACCCAATGTGAACTAATCGCTCACCTTGCCGAGGCGCGTCGGCGAGCAGGAAAAATTTACCGCTGTTCGATGCCGATGGCGCGACCAGAAGCAGCAATGTTTGGATGGCACGCTGATTGCTCTTCTCCGTTGCGTCGTGCAATCCGATGACTGCTCGCCGTTCGGAACGAGGCACTGCTGTGTCCTTGCGCCGCACACGAGCCCCACCACCCGAGAGAGGTACATTATGACCATTCAACCAGTCACCCTGTCGCGTGCCGCAGGCGCGCGTGGCTTCGCCGCGATGGACCAGAAGAAACAGCGGGAAATCGCCCGCCGCGGCGGACTCGCCGCCCAGGCCCTTGGCACGGCACACCGGTTCTCGCCCGAGGAAGCGCGCCAGGCAGGCCGCAAGGGCGGCGAAGCTGTGAGCGGCAACCGCCAGCACATGGCGAGCATCGGCCGCCGCGGGGGCGTAGCGCGGCATGCGCTGCGCAAGGCGCAAGGCACGGACCAGCCGGGTCCAGCTTCGGCCACCGCGCCCGCCGATAGCGTGACGGACGACAAAGCAACCTCGTCCTGATTCGTACGGATTTCCACAAGTCGGATTTCCAGGTCTGTGGAAATGCGGCCATCGGTCATCGATGGCCGCATTTTTTTTGCGGCCGCCAGACCGCCAAGTCGCGGGTAGGCGGGTTCCTTGGACGTGGAATCGCCGTGTCGTGGCGCCCGAAAAGCGTGCATCCCGCACTGCATTTTGAATGCTGAAAAATGGGTCAGATTGCAAAATGAGCGGTTGAGTCCGTCTGGGCCCGTGGTCCCACTGGCTACCCGCGAACGGCCTGGGCGGATCGGCTGCGCGTACTTTTTTCGTAGTCTCGGATAGACGGAGAGTCGAGCGTCAATGGCCCGACGGGTCAGACTTGCGCAGTGGCGCGCCCCGATTCCGGATCCCGTTTCTGTGAATCGGCCTTCTCGCTGCGGCCAGACTTCAGGAATCGGGCGAGCAGTCGGAAGTCGTTTTCGCAGCCGCGATCCTCACGGCAGCTTCTGTCAGACCGGCCCTGTCGAGGATCCTGATCGGCCGCACTCGTAGTGGATCGATCTCGGGTGCTGCAAATGACCCGCTGCTTCGGTCACGCCCTCGCGACGCATGCCGAGCATTGTTCGCATCCGGTGCGTCACACGTGCATTGCTTTTCCGGCCGCGCCGAGTCGATCAACCCTTGCCCGACGCGACGTGCGAGCGCCGGATCATCGACAGCTTTTGCGCGTAGAACTCGAAACCTCCGGGGCTGCGCCGCTTCGAACTGTACATGGCCGCGTCGGCGCGGCTGATCAATGTTTGCGCGTCCTCGGCGTCTTCCGGATAGATCGTGATGCCGATGCTGGCCGACAGGTGCAGCCGATGCTCGCCGGCGCGCGCCGGCGCGGCAAGTGCATCCAGCAGCTTCCGCGCGATCGACGCCGCATCGGCTGCCTGCGAGATGTCTGGCAGGAGCACGAGGAATTCCTCGCCGCCGTGGCGGCTGACCGTGTCGGAGTCGCGGACGGCGGACTGCAGGCGCCGCGCCGCGAGCTTCAACGCCTCGTCGCCGGTCGCATGGCCGAACGCATCGTTGATGCTCTTGAAATTGTCGAAGTCGATGAACAGCACCGCGATTCGCGTTTCGCGCCGGCGCGCCGTTGCAATCGCATTCTCGAGCCGGTCGAGCATCAGCAGGCGGTTCGGCAGCCCAGTCAGCGGATCGCGCTGGCCCGACCGCGCAAGTTCGCCCAGTTCGGTGACGGCAGTTTCCGCGACGCTTTCCGCGTGCAGGGCGGCGAGCGCGAGTTGTTCGTTCGCTTCGGCCAGCGCGGACTGCGCCTTCACGTCGTTCATGGCCCCCCGAATCTCAGCGAGGTTCTGGCGCAGGCGGGCAAGCCGCGATAGCAGCCCGTCGGTTTCCTCACTCAGCCGAGACAGCTTGCCTACGCTGCCGTCGCCGCTCCGCTGGCTTGCTGCATGCGTCGCGGCCGGGCGTGGAAATGCCGGATGAATGCGCTTGAGTGTCTGATCTTTCATACGCTGACTTTCATGACGTTCGCGGTTGCGCCGTCGAGACCGGCTCGTAACAGTGCATGACATACGGTCGAGTCCATGGGGATACATGCAACCCAAACGCAAGTTGTGTGCCAGCAAGAACATGGCGGTACTGCGGCCACCCGTTGCAGGCAACTGTGCCGTTACGCACGGTGCGTGTGCGCGGCGGTTGCACCTTGCAACGCGACTCTAGGCCTGCACCGATGACATTCAGGTCGTCGAATTCTGGCAAATCGCTCACGCCGCGTTAACACTGCTGAATCGGCCTTTTGAATGGCCTGCCGAATCGCCGAGCCAAAGACCCGTTTGTAGCAAGGGTCGCATCCGCCCTTCGTTACTCAACGGCGAACGCTTCGCCAATCCATCGCGCGCAATTCAATCAAGACAGGCTGGTGGGGCGTACCCGCGTCGCGACGCCATCTTGCACCGTCGCGCGCCGCATCTGCCTGCGCACGAGGCGACGTGCGTCGCGCACCCAGGCGATCGTGAAGCCGCGAATATGGGCAACGAGTTCATGCGGAAGATGGCGGCCCGCGCGGCGCTGGAACTCGGCGATGACGGCATCGGCGATAGCCGCGTCATCGGCAGTCTCGGTGAGAATTTCCCCGATCCTGTCGGCGGCGATCAGGCTGCGCGCCTTGTGCTCATGTGCCAGACGCACCCAGGAATCTCCGGTCGCATCGAGCCGGCATTGCCACGCGAGTCCGTGATGGATGAAGCCGAATCGGGCGACGCCGGAATCGGCATGTTCGTGAGCGGAGAATTTTTGAACGGCAAAAGCGTTCTTGCGTGCTGAAAGCATTTCTGGTCTCGCTGAAAGTCCTGTCGCGTGTTCGCGTCCTGCGGGCGCTGGACGAACCGGGCCATTCGCCGGTGCGCTCGCCAAGCGACTCGGCCCGATCCCGAGCGCGGCATCTCAGGCATCTCCGGGGGCGAACTCGGCGGCGCTTGCGGCGGCACCGAGTCCGGGTGCTCCTCCGGTGAGTCGACCGGAGTTTCGACCGGTCCCTCTGGCGTTTCGACCGGCCTGTCACCTGGTAGTTCCGGACCGGGACCCGGCGGCGTGTGCGCGGCGACACGCGACGATGCAGCCGCGCGCGGCGACGCCGATTCTTCGCCGAAGGACAGCAGCGCAGATCGGACCGGCGTCATCGACGTTCTGGTGGCGGTGGATTGTTGATTGTGCAGGCCCTCAATTCCGGCCACGTGAGTCTGCCGTCATGGTCGGCATCGCAGTTGGCGTAATTCTTCGAGAGGAACGGATCGGCGGATACATCGTCGTTGCTCAGGTAGCCCTTGTGCCCGCGGTCCAGGCTCGCGAAATATTGCTTTTGACCATGGCGCACATTGTGGCCGCCGTCATCGGTGCGTTCCTGTGTGTTGGCATTGTCGAGCACCTGTTTTTCGGTCGGGGCCTGTGCAGAAGCTGTCGCCATCGCGCTCAACGCCAATGCCAATAACGTAAATCGAACATTTCGTGCGTGCATGAGACTTCCTCCTTGCGATCAAAGTTCTCGCAAGGGCACGCAGGCAGCGTGCCAACCGGCCCGCCGCCGTTTGCGCCATTGCGTCGCCGGCAGTCGTGCAACTCGCCTGCGCGACGCCCGAGTGCATGGCATCGTGCACGCGCGCGCTGGCGCGCGCGCGTCGCCAACCGCGATCGCGCGCGCAAAGCGTCAGGCCTGTTTGCGCCGGGACGACTTCTTCGCCGAAGCGCGTTTCGAGGTGGCACGCTTGCGGCCGGAACCGGATTTCTTGCC
>Ga0163162_10005677_pt1 | contig 12055 bp, 12 predicted proteins | sample S55metaG_FD_115310 | JGI IMG/M metagenome (GOLD analysis project Ga0163162, IMG submission 115310) | Switchgrass rhizosphere microbial communities from Kellogg Biological Station, Michigan, USA - S5-5 metaG | ecosystem: Host-associated > Plants > Roots > Rhizosphere > Soil | place: USA...
CCTGCGCGCGCCATGATGGTTTTAAATTTCAACTCACCGCCCAGCTTAAAATTGAAGGCGTCTTTATACTGGTTGCCAATGGTGGTATTCAGCTGGTTGAAATAATCCGATGCGGTTTGATCTGTACCTGTATTCGCCGTGCTGTAGGCGCTGTTTCCATAATCAACCCATTCTACATCGGCGGTAATGAAACCTTTTTGATTGGCGATATCCTTATCCTCTCTGAACACAAACGCAACACCACCGGAAATGCGCCAGGGCGAGCGGTAATTGTATTCGAAGCTGCCTGGATTGCCATTGTTGAAGTCGGTAGAACTTTGAAATTTCACTTCGGGCGGGCCACCATAGCCGTTAAGGTCGGTGGTTACCTTGGTGGTGTATTCGTCCTTCATGCTATACCAGCTGGGCGTTTGTACGTTTAGTCCTAACCGTAAGAACTCGGCCGGTTTAAAAATAGCGCCGATTTTCAGGTTAATACCTGCACCGGTCGTTTTCAAATATTCATCTACGGTAAAGTAGTCAAAGTTAGGTTGGGTGCCGGTTGCATCGGCTTCGTCGTAGCTGCTGTTGCGGGTATAATTCAATATATCGATGCCGATTCCAAAACCCAGGTAAAGTTTATCAGATAAATTGGCGCTGCCCGCCAATGCAAACTCCGAAAGGCCGCCCTTGGTTTGAATTCTTTCATTCTGAATCAACCCCGATGGCGTGGTTGCCTGCGTGCGATAACCTGCTACTCCGCCGCCGGGCCCGCTGATGGTATCTATCAGGAAGGTATTGAAAGCAAGACTCGATCCATATGGATAATTATTGGCAGCGGCATTCGGATCGGTGACGTTATTATTGATTAATTCTTCCAGGTACTTCTCAGAGTATGAACTTTTATTGTTCAATCCGCTCAATGAAACATTGGAATTGAAATCAGCCATCTTGTTCAACGCAATGCCAAAGCTGAAATTCCTCCATTTGTTGGTTGGATTATTAGGCACAGCGAATACAAAACCGGTAGAGCCAAAATTGAAGGACGATTTCGAATCCTTATCACCATTGCCCAAATAAGTTGATTTGTTATTGCCAAAGCTGAAACCCGGCGTCAACACAAATTCATTTGTTTTATACAGTCCGAGACCGGCAGGGTTCAAAAATGTATTGGTAATGTCGCCGCCCAATGATACGCCTGCACCTCCAATGGCCTGGTTTCTGGCGCTTCCGCTGGGCATGAGGTATGAATAGCGCAATGCATCGGCAGGTTCCTGTGCAACGGTTTGTATGGCAAACAAGACGGCCGGAACGGTAATGATACCAAGCTTTTTAAAGGGGAACATAGGCTTAGAGAAATGGGTAAATAATTCCTTGTATGGCCCAGGGCCATATTGTAAGCGTTCGTTTCGATTTTAGTTGATCCTTCAAGTTAGAAACGTCTAACCGGAGCGCTACCGCCGCTGCTGCTTCCACCACTGGAACGACTACCCGAAGATGATGAACCGGAGTTAGAACTGTTGCTGCTTCTGGAACTGTTTCCAGAATCGAACGTGCGCGTGGTTCCACCATCGTAGCGGCCATTGCTATTTCCGGAATTGTAGTAGCTATGCCCGTTATTCGAATTCGAAAACACACTTCTCAGGAAACCACCTCTGTCGGTGCTGGTTGTGGTGTTGAATGACCGCGAAGGCAGGTTATTATTGTTACCCAGTTTTGGGTTAAAATAAGTGGCCTGGCGGGCGGTGTTATCGTAGGTATTCAGGTTGTACATCCGTGGACCTGAATAATTGCTGGTTGTATAATAATATTTGGGATTGGAATATCCTGAATAAGGATTGCCATAGCTGCCATAATAAATGGGGCTGTAGAACGGATCGTAGTAATATGAATTATACCTCCAGTCATACCAGTAATAATCATCGAAGGTTGACCAGCGATAATAATTGCTCGATTTGAAGCGGAGGTAATAGTCGCTATAGTAACTGCTGCCGTTGGCGTAATCGTTGTGATTACCCCTGTATTCAGGCTGGTTCTGCGATTCGGTATTCACGTAGGCAGGCCTTTGCTGGGCAGGAGAGTAATATACGTCATCAGGTGTTTGGCCGGATTTATATACGGAACTGCAACTACTGAGGGCGGCTGCTGAAATGGCGAGGAGTAAAATTCGACTGTTCATAGCCAGGAATTTAAATTATGATATGAAGTTACTTATTTTTGCGCGAATTTGCTAATTGAATCTACGCTAATTAGATGACTATGAGCACTAAATCATTGCATGGCGGCTGTTAAATTATTGATAAACCAACCCGTTTTTGGACCCAAACTGCGCCATACCAGGACCTTAATAAAAGAACCCTGAAAACCAGCCCGGGCTATAGCCGAAAACGACATATTTTTAAAACTTTAATATCATTATGAGCAAGGAGATAACGGCAAGATCGGCAGACTATTCCCAGTGGTACAATGACCTGGTCATTAAAAGCAGTTTGGCCGACTATTCAGCCGTTAGGGGCTGCATGGTTATTAAGCCCTATGGATTTGCACTTTGGGAGAATATGCGTGACCAGTTAGACAGGATGTTTAAGGACACCGGCCACCAGAACGCCTATTTTCCCTTACTCATTCCAAAGAGCTTTTTTAGTAAGGAGGCCGCCCACGTGGAGGGCTTCGCCAAAGAATGCGCGGTAGTTACGCACTACCGGCTTAAAAACGACCCCAATGGCGGCGGCGTGATTGTTGACCCCGAGGCAAAACTCGAAGAAGAACTGATCATCAGGCCCACTTCAGAAACCATTATTTGGAATTCGTACAAAGGCTGGATTCAGTCTTATCGCGATTTACCCATCCTCGTGAACCAATGGTGCAATGTGGTGCGTTGGGAAATGCGCACCCGTCTTTTTCTACGCACTGCCGAATTTCTTTGGCAGGAAGGCCATACTGCACATGCAACGGCAGTTGAAGCCATTGCAGAAACGGAACAAATGCTGAACATTTATGCCGACTTCGCTGAGCAATACATGGCCATGCCCGTGATCAAGGGTTTAAAATCGCCGAACGAAAGATTTGCTGGCGCTGTTGAAACCTATTGCATTGAAGCGCTGATGCAGGACGGCAAAGCATTGCAATCAGGTACTTCACACTTCCTCGGTCAAAATTTTGCCAAAGCGTTCGACGTGCAGTTTCTCTCTAAAGAAAACAAGTTGGAATACGTTTGGGCAACATCTTGGGGACTAACAACGCGCATGATCGGCGCGCTGGTGATGACGCACAGTGACGATGAAGGGCTGGTGATTCCGCCGAAGCTGGCACCCATCCAGGTGGTGATCGTCCCTATTTATAAAGGAGAAGAACAGAAGGCCCAGATTGACGCGGCGGTTAAAGAAATAAATCAGGCGCTAAAAGCCATGGGCATCCGGGTGAAGTATGATGACAGTGATAATAATCGCCCCGGATGGAAATTCGCGGAATATGAATTGAAAGGCGTACCTGTTCGCATCGCCATTGGTGCGCGCGACCTGCAAAATAAATCGGTTGAAGTAGCACGGCGCGATACGCGTGAGAAATTCAGTCTGTCCACGGACGGACTTCCCGAAGCGATTCGTGACTTACTGGATCAGATTCAAAATAATTTATACCAGCGCGCACTCGAATACCGGGACGCACATATTACTAAAGCTGATACCTGGGAGGAGTTCCTGAAATTGCTGGAAGAAAAGGGTGGGTTCATCTCTGCGCACTGGGATGGAACGGCCGAAACGGAAAACCGGATTAAGGATTTGTCGAAAGCCACCATTAGGTGTATCCCGCTGAACAATCCGAAGGAAGATGGTAAGTGCATTCTTACCGGCAATCCTTCAACCCAAAGGGTATTGTTTGCCCTGGCCTATTAGAAAATGTATAGCGCGAATGTATGCCGGCTAATTTTTCAATTCCACTGTTGGGCATTTACGCCAATTTCCTGCAATGGCTGGAGGGGATGGAATTGCCTTGCCCATCCCGCAAGTTTTTACATGTGGAATGTCCGGGTTGTGGACTGCAACGAAGCATGATGGCGCTATTAAGAGGCGAGTGGGCCGAAAGTTGGAGCTATTACCCGGCATTGGTGCCCATTCTGCTGTTGCTGGCATTTGCGCTTATCCATTTACGAAAGAAGTTCAATTTTGGCCATTTGGTAATCAGGTATGGCCAGGTGATCGTTGTGATTCTCATTGCCGGGAATTATATTTACAAGATCATCAATCATAAAATTTTCGTCTGATGGAAAACCAGCAGTTTTCTCCCAACCCAGGACAGATCCCTTTACCCAATGCATCCGCCGTGATGATCATGGGTATTCTTTCTATTGTAGGATGTTTTTGTTACGGCGTCCTCGGTATTGTTTTCGGCATCATCGCGCTTGTTTTGTATAACAAAGACAAAGCGCTTTACAATGCAAATCCCGGTATGTATTCTGCGCAGTCGCTGAGTAGTTTAAATACCGGAAGAATTTGCGCCCTGATCGGACTGATTCCATCAGCATTGTTCTTCCTGGTCTGGGTATTCATCATCATTATGTTTGGTATTGGTGCATTGGCTGATCCCAGCCATTTCATGGATCATTTTCAGAGATAGAATCTCACCCCCCATCCCCCTCTCCGAGGGAGAGGGGGAGAAATACAAACTCTATTATCCCCGGTGAGTCTACCCAGCCGAAGGCTGGGGGACTCGGCGGCGAATTAATCGTTCTCTCAATTTAACGAGAAGTTTTCTTGGCGCGGACATTCGTCCGTGTCTCGCACCCCCTCTCCCTCGGAGAGGGGGATGGGGGGAGAGGTCCTATAGTTTACTCGCGAGGTGATTATAATCTGCCAGCACCACATTCAGAAAAGGGAGTGGCTCCAGGTTGGATTGTATTCCCAGCAGTTGCTTTATTTTCTCTGCCATGTGGTAAGCCAGCATCGTATTCCCGCTGCGGTGTACATTGATCTGCACTTCTTTTATCAGCTGCACGTCGGCATCGCGGAGCTGTACCACTTCGGGAAAGCTCACCACATAGGTTTCCTGGGTGGGCACAAACAGCGTTTGCTGAAAGGCCGTGCGGGGTTCTGTTTTAATGACTGTGGTTCCTGCAACAATATCGCCCAGCCGTTGTTTCTTCTGACTAACGGCGATACAAATAAATGCAACCAATCCGTTCGATAGAAAAATGTCCACCAGTCTGAACAACCACCGCAGCAGGTACTGCCCGAAAGAGGCTTGTGTTCCATTCAGGCTGATCACTTTTACTTTCATCACACGTTTGCCCACGGTTTGTCCGTTTAACCAGATATCGCAAACCAGGTTATAAAAGACAAATGGAATTAGAATGAAAATGCTGAGCCAGGGATTGCGGTTGATAAACCGATCGAGTGAACTGAAATTGAGAAAAAAACTAATAGCAATAAAATAGGCCAGAAAAATGAGGGCATCTATAAGCCAGGCCACGAGTCTTTCGCCCAGGCTGGCGAGGTCGAATTCAAGTTCTATGTTTTGCGTGGTGTGAACGCTGACCGTATTCATTTATTGCGATTTCCAGGGTAAACTGATGTTCAAACGTACGACAGGTGAAATAAATTTTATCGAATAATTTTTTGAATTATCTTACCAGCCTATGCGAGAAGCCCAATTCCTAAAGCAAAATGCCGACAAGTGGAAGCAGTATGAGGAGGACTTGAAGGGCTTCGACAATCCCGATGCATTTGCCGACCGTTTCATTGAGCTCACCGACGATCTGGCTTACGCAAGAACCTTTTATCCCGGCAGCAACACGGTTCAATACCTGAACGGACTCACCGCCCGGTTTCACCAAAAAATTTACAGGAACAAAAAAGAAAGCAAGGCCAGGATTTGGTCCTTCTGGCAATTTGAATTGCCCTGGATGTTTCATCGCTATCATCGACAGTTATTGTATTCCTTTTTGTTTTTTATGGTCTTCGTGGGCGTGGGGGTATTGTCGGCCAAATATGATGAGTCTTTTGTTCGCCTGATCCTCGGTGATGGTTATGTGAACATGACAAATGAAAATATTGAGAAAGGCGATCCCTTTGGTGTGTATAGTTCGGCAAATTCGTTTTACATGTTTTTGCGGATTGCCTTTAATAATATCCAGGTCGCTTTTCTGATGTTTGTGAGCGGCATCACCGCCGGTGTGCTGACCGTCGTGAATCTTATGAACAATGGCATCATGCTCGGCGCGTTTGAATACTATTTTTTTAAGCGCGGATTGGGTGCCGATTCCATACTCGCCATCTTTATACATGGCACCATTGAAATTTCGGTGATTATAGTAGCCGGTTGTGCAGGCCTGGTATTGGGAAACAGTTTGCTGTTCCCGGGAACCTTCAACCGCATGCATTCATTATTAAATGGCGCAAAGGATGCCGCGAAAATCACCTTCGGACTGGTACCCTTTTTCATACTTGCCGCCTTCTTTGAAGGATTTGTAACACGGCACTACAAAGAGATGCCCGTTGCGCTAAAAATATTTATCCTCGCTGCTTCGGTGGCCCTCATACTTTGGTACTTCGTGTTCTATCCCATCTACCTGCATCGGAAAGTGGAGAGCGCGCGCAACCGGCAGGAAAATGGTTCAAACGACAATTTCCAATTATGGCTGAATCAAAAGTTGAACTTAGAAAGCTGAGAGATTTCGGTGAGAATTTCAACGATACATTTACTTTCATCCGGCAGAATCTGAAACCCTTGCTGCGTGCCTTTTTTGCCATTTGCGGAATCTTTTTGCTCATTCACGCCATCGCCAACGGCGTTTATCAATCCAAAAATTTCGGCGTGCTCGACCAGGTTTGGAAAATTGGTAGCACCGTGCCTGGATCACGCACACCAGAAATACCCGGCATTTTTTCCATTGAATATTTCTTGGTGTTGTCATTCGGGGTGCTGGCATTTTCGTCCATCGTAACAACTGTTGGCGCTTATCTTAAATTTTACGATGCGCACGACGGGTTGAAACCTACAGTGGAACAGGTATGGCAAATTTTCAGAAAGTATTTTTTGCGCGTCTTTCTCTATTCCATTCCAATTATTCTGCTTGATATATTAAGCATGGTAATATGCTGCCTGCCGGTGTTTTATGTGGCAACGGTATTGGCGCCCTTCCCTTTCGCCGTTATGATGGAAGACCTGGATTTTACAAGCGCCTTTAACCGGTGCTTCCAGATCATCAAGAATAATTTCTGGATTTCACTGGCCACCTACATCGTTGCCGCGATGATTTACTACTTCTCCACACTCATCATTGGTGCGGTGATAGGATTGCTGGCCGGATTGGGCACTTACTTTACCACCCGTGATTTCGGTACCACCATGGGTATCGTTACTTCGATACTGAATATATTTTCTTCCATGTTCTCCATGGTGCTCGTCATTTCCATCGCGCTTAATTATTTCAATCTGACCGAACAATTTGATGGCACTGGCATTATGCGCAAAATCGATAACCTGGGCAGTACGGAAAACAATAATTTTGACAATATAGACGAGCAGTACTGACGGAATGCGCAGCTTATTGATAATACTGATCACCGGCTTCCTGTCCATCCAAAGCATGGCCCAGGATGGCGTGCACGCCGATAGCAGCGTGCTGCAGTTGAGGTCATTCGACAGTGCGAAGATGGCCGCCTATCGCCGCGACATCGACTTTCAGTACGATCGCGACCGAAGTCCCTCAAAATCGCTCTGGCAGCGTTTTGTAGAATGGTTTTGGGAAACTGTTGAAGAGTTGCTGAATACAAAGGGAGGACAAGCCACTTACAAAATTCTTCTTATTGTGTTGTCGGTTGCCATTCTTACCTATGTCATATTGCGGTTATCGGGCATGACACGGATGGGAATGTTTACCCGTGCAGACGGCGACCTGGGTTTGGATTACACCGTTGGGCAGGAAGATATTCATTCATTGAATTTCGACGAAGCCATCGCGAATGCGGAATCATCCAGGAATTTCAGGTTGGGTATCCGGCTGCTCTATTTGCAGACCCTGAAAAAATTGAGCGAGCGCCAACTCATCCAGTGGCGGTTAAACAAAACAAATACAGTTTATGCGCAGGAACTGGCGGAAAGCGGTCACGCCAAGCCCTTTCGGGAACTGACGCGCGACTTCGAATACGCCTGGTACGGCGAACGACATGTGGCTGAACAGGATTTTAATAACCTGAAAGAACAATTCAAGCAATTTAACCGGCAATTATAACTGGTGAAGAGAAGAATCACCTATATCATTTTGGGACTACTATTCATCCTGTACCTGCTGATGGAAATTTACCGTCCGCGACAACAGGATTGGACCATGAGTCTGAGTCGCGAGGACAAAGACCCTTACGGCAGTTATGCATTGTACGAAAGACTCAAGGATATATTTCCAAATGCAGAAATTGCGTCTTACCGCCGGCCGCTCTATGATCAGGTGAACAACTCTGAAGACAGCAATACAGCCTACCTGTTGATTGAACCGAGTCTTCAAACATCGCAGGAAGACGTCAACGAACTGCTCAATTATGTGTCCCTGGGCAATTATGTTTTTATGGCCGCCGGAGACTATGACCAGATTCTCCTGGACACCTTGCACTTTGAAAACGCTGAATTTTTTTATGCGCCGGTGGATAAGCGCAACGGCCGGTTGAATTTTACGAACCCTGGTCTACGCACTGACAGCGGTTATACCTGCCGGCGTTACCTGGCCGACGGCTACTTTAAAAGGTTTGATTCCACGAACTATGAAGTACTCGGGAGATTCAATGACAAAGAGATTAATTTTATTCGCATTAAGCATGGCAACGGCGCCATTTTCATTCATGCATCGCCTTTGTGTTTCAGCAATTATTTTATGATGCAACCGGGGAAGGACGACTATACGGCCAAGGCCCTCTCGTACATTCCCGCTTCTGTTGACAGAATATATTGGGATGAATATTATAAGAAGGGTCCCGAAGGTGCGGATAGTCCGCTTCGGTTTTTTCTGAACAATACCATGCTGAGATGGGCGCTACGATTGGCAATACTGACCATCGTACTGTACCTGTTCTTTGATTCCAAACGTCGTCAACGGGTGATTCCGGTGATGGATCCGTTGAGAAATACCACCCTGGATTTTGTGAATACCGTGGGTGGTGTGTATTACAATCGTCGCGACAATAAGAATATCGCCCTCAAAAAAATAAATTACCTCATGGAGTTTTTGCGCAACAAGTTGTTCATTTCCTCCTCATTACCGGGCGATGAAATGGTAAAGACCGTAGCCCACAAAACGGGTATTCCCGAACGTGAGGTGGAAGAACTGTTCCGGCAAATTAACAGGGTGCCGGAGGTAGATGAATTGGATGACGCTTCCCTGATGTCGCTAAGCACATCAATAGATGATTTTTACGAAAAAGCACAATAACCAATGGAACAGAATTTTTACGAAAGCGCTACAGACTTAAGCGCCCTGCACCAGGCCGTTCAAAAAGTGAGAGATGAAATTGGAAAAGTGATTGTCGGCCAGACTGAAATGGTGGATCTTTTGCTGGCAGCTATTCTTGCAGATGGCCATGTATTGATTGAAGGTGTGCCCGGTGTGGCTAAGACCCTCACCGCAAAATTGCTGGCCCGCTGCCTCGACATTCCATTCTCACGCATTCAATTCACGCCCGATTTAATGCCCAGTGACGTGGTGGGTACCTCGGTATTCAATCCGCAAACAGGCAGTTTTCAGTTTCGCAAGGGACCTATCTTCAGTAACCTCGTGTTAATTGATGAGATCAATCGCTCCCCGGCGAAAACCCAGGCTGCGCTTTTTGAAGTGATGGAAGAAAAACAAATTACGGTAGATGGCGTAACCTATTTGGCCGACCTTCCCTTCCTGGTGTTGGCCACGCAAAATCCCATTGAGCATGAAGGCACTTACCGGTTGCCGGAGGCACAGTTAGATCGCTTCCTGTTCAAGATAGAAGTACGTTATCCCAGCTTGCAGGATGAAATCAGCATTCTTCAATTCACGCATGAAGGCAGGACGGTCAATTTCGAAAAACTTGTCAACAAAGTTTTATCAGCCGCGGAAATTGAGCATTTCAGGAAACAGATCGCCGGATTGCGCATTGAGCCCAAAGTGCTCGAGTTCATTGCCGGTATTGTGCACGAAACCAGGAACAACAAATCCTTGTACCTCGGTGGCAGTCCGCGTGCGTCGGTGGCGATTCTGAAAAGTGCCAAGGCTTTTGCAGGTATGCGTGGTCGGGACTTTGTGATTCCAGACGATGTGCTGGATGTGGTACCGGCTGTTCTACGTCACCGGCTGATTGTTACGCCCGAACGCGAAATGGAAGGCGTGACAACTGATCAGATCATTGAATCAATTTTGAAAAAGGTGGAAGTTCCCCGTTAAATACCCATACTTGCGACGAATTTGGAAACGATATATTGGTGACCTCTTTATTCGCCCCCGTGGCTACGCGCTGCTGGTGACGGCATCCCTGCTGTTTTTGTTGCGATACTTCCTGGTATGGCTCGGACAAATTCCCTACCTGTTTTTGGGTGTGATGGCGGTATTGTTTATCGCCGACTACCTGCTTTTGTTTGCAAGAAAGAAAGGATTTGGTGCCAGTCGCGCCATTGCAGAAAGAATGAGCAACGGCGATCAAAACGAAGTGAATCTTTACCTGGAGAGCCGCTATCCATTTCCAACCCAGGTGGAGATCATCGATGAAATTCCACACCAATTCCAAAAACGTGACGTGTTATTTAAAACCAGGTTGGAGGCGGGTGGAACCGAACGCATACAATATCATTTGCGACCCGTAAAGCGGGGCGAATACGAATTTGGTAAAATCAACGGCTTCCTCAGCACCGCCGTTGGCCTGGTGGAAAGGCGGTTCCAGCAGGGCGAACCAATCACGGTACCCGTGTATCCCTCTTATCTTCAAATGCGGAAATACCAGTTGATGGCCATTTCCAACAGGTTGAGTGAAGTGGGTGTGAAAAAGATTCGCCGAATTGGACATACCATGGAGTTTGAGCAAATCAAGGAATACGTTCGCGGCGACGACTATCGTACCATCAACTGGAAGGCTACGGCACGTAAGGGCCAGTTGATGATGAACAATTATACCGATGAAAAAAGTCAGCAGATCTATTGCGTGATCGACAAGGGCAGGGTAATGAAGATGCCTTTCGAAGAATTGAGTCTGTTGGATTATGCCATCAACGCGTCACTGGTATTGTCGAATGTGGCCTTGCTGAAGCAGGACAAGGCCGGCATCATCAGTTTCGCAGAAAAAATCAGCGCATTTCTCCCGGCTGAAAAGAAAGCCACGCAAATGCAGTCCATTCTGGAGTTGCTGTACAACCAGAAAACGAGATACCTGGAGAGCGATTTCGAAAAGCTGTATGCCTCCATCCGAAACCGGATTTCACAACGTAGCCTGATTGTGCTGTTCACCAATTTCGAATCGCTTTCGGGTATGCAGCGACAGTTACCCTATTTAAGGCGCATCGCCCAGCACCATTTATTATTGGTGGTATTTTTCGAAAACACGGAGTTGAGGCAGTTGATTGACCAACCTGCCAGTGATCTAGAAACCGTTTACACGCGTACCATTGCAGAGAAATTCGCGTACGAGAAAAAATTAATTGTAAAGGAACTCCAACGCTATGGCATTATTTCCATTCTCACTGCTCCGCGGAATGTGACCGTGAATACCCTGAATAAATATCTTGAGTTGAAGGCGCGTCAGGCCATTTGAAACTTTGCTGCTTTGTGTGAGATTTCACCCGATGACGTAATAGACGCAAGTGGTAAAGAAATCACGCACATAGGGAATGCCACCCAGCCATTTGGCCTGTTTGCGCGGCTTCCATCCGAATTTGTAACGGTAAATGGGATTGAGTAAATAGAATTGCTTTCGCTCTACCCGGAACCCGCTTTGTGCAACAATTTTTTCAAATCGCTCGATGGAGATACCGGTGTCTTTGATCTCCATCAATTCCACAATCACGGCATCATATTCGCCGAACATTTTCAAAATGCCTTTGTACACCGGCTTGGGAAGCAGGTGAAACCAGG
>Ga0163162_10005681_pt1 | contig 12054 bp, 7 predicted proteins | sample S55metaG_FD_115310 | JGI IMG/M metagenome (GOLD analysis project Ga0163162, IMG submission 115310) | Switchgrass rhizosphere microbial communities from Kellogg Biological Station, Michigan, USA - S5-5 metaG | ecosystem: Host-associated > Plants > Roots > Rhizosphere > Soil | place: USA: Michigan...
CAAAGCGTGGGTATTGGAACAACTACACCCGATGCCTCAGCAGCGTTAGATATTACTGCTTCCAACAAAGGGTTACTTATACCAAGAATGAATATAACATCCCTCAATGCTATTGCTAATCCCGGCAGGGGATTGCTGGTGTATGATTCAGTGGGCAATCAACTAATGGTGAATATAGGAACACCTGCTGTACCCAACTGGCAACCAATTGCAGGAAACAACAGTGGTAGCGGATGGAACCTGACCGGCAACAGTAACATCAATGCCGGCAATCAATTTATTGGGACTATTGATAACCAGCCACTACGTTTCAGAATAAATAACATACTGGCAGGTGAGTTACATCCTGCCACGGGAAATATTTTCTTCGGGTTGCGTACAGGCCAGTCTAACACGACAGGCTTTAACAATATTGCCATAGGAAAGGATGCTTTAAAATCAAATATTAATATCGGTAGCTTAGTAGCCATAGGCGACTCTGCATTATTCAATAATAAGGAGAATGCTCCTGGTTCGGATGAAGCCGCTTTTAATACTGCAATAGGATCAAAATCTTTATTTTCAAATACAACCGGTGCGAATAATACAGCCATCGGTTATAAAACTCTTTTTAACAATACAGGCAATGCTAATACGGCCCTGGGTTCTGAATCGCTTTTAAAAAATACCGGTGGTAGCGCTAATACTGCAACTGGTTTTCAAACACTTTTTAGCAACGCCCAGGGTAGCAGTAATACTGCTACAGGTTTTTTATCACTTACCGCTAATACTAATGGTAATAATAATACAGCAGTTGGAGTTTTATCACTTGCGGCTAATATCGTTGGCACTAATAATGCGGCTGTAGGATTTCAATCACTTCGAACTAACACTACGGGAGATGGTAATGCAGCATTCGGTAGCCAATCACTTTTTTCCAATACTACCGGCGTTGGCAATGTTGCGTCTGGCCCTGTATCACTTTTTTCCAACACTACGGGCAGTAATAATATTGCTATCGGACGCGGTTCACTTTTTTCCAATACAACCGGATTCAGCAATATTGCAATTGGAACAAATGCTTTAGGATCGAATACTGAGGAAAGCAACCTAGTAGCCATAGGCGACTCGGCATTATTTAATAATGGCAAGAACAACCCTATTCCCGGTGCTCTTGCATTTAATAATACGGCGATAGGATCAAAAGCCTTATTTTCTAATACTATTGGTACTGATAATACAGCTACCGGGTTTAAATCACTTTTTTCCAACATTGATGGCAGTGACAATACTGCATATGGAGTTGGTTCACTTTTATCAAATACTGCAGGATTTTCAAATACTGCTATCGGAGTGAGTGCACTTTTTGCAAACACCACCGGTAATGATAATACAGCTACAGGTTGGCATTCGCTTAATTCCAACACTACGGGTTTTTTTAATTCCGCATTCGGAACCCTTTCACTTAATGACAACACTACCGGCAAAAATAATACGGCTATCGGTTTTGCATCTCTTACTTCAAATACTATTGGAGAGAATAATACAGCTACAGGTATAAGATCACTTTTTTCCAACACAGCAGGTGTCAATAATACAGCTGTTGGGGTAAACGCGCTTTTTAGCAATACTACGGGTAGCTTAAATACAGCTGTAGGTAATTCATCATTAGGTAGCAACACAACGGGCTTTAATAATACAGCTACCGGTAATGCATCACTTGCTAACAATACTACTGGTACCAGTAATACTGCCAATGGAACTTCTTCACTTTTTACAAATACGGAAGGCAATTTTAATACAGCTACAGGTTTTCAATCGCTTTCTTTAAATACCACAGGTCTTAATAACACTGCCATTGGCAGCACATCACTTTTAAGAAATATAACTGGCAACGACAACACTGCTACTGGCAATGCATCTCTTACAAACAACACCGAAGGTATTAACAATACAACAATCGGTTCCAACTCACTTCTTAATAACACTGTAGGCAATGGCAATACAGCTGCCGGATTTAAATCACTCTTTTCTAACGAAGGTGGCAATAACAATACCGCCACCGGATCTCAATCTCTTTTTACTAACAAAGGGGGGATTAACAACACAGCTGCAGGGTTTCAATCACTTTTTGCAAATACAAATGGTATAAATAATACAGCTGCGGGTACATCATCTCTTTCTGCAAACACTACAGGATTTCAAAATACAGCCGTTGGCGTTTTTTCATCATTGTCAAATGTTACAGGAAATTCCATTACAACAATCGGGTTTGGTGCAGATGTCAGTGCGGAAAATCTTACTAATGCCACAGCCATTGGTGAAGGGGCAATAGTAAATGCTTCCAATAAAGTACGCATTGGAAATAGCGCGGTTACTGTTATAGAAGGCCAAGTGCCGTTCACTACTCCTTCTGATGGTCGTTTCAAATTCAATATAAAAGAAGATGTAAGCGGATTGGATTTCATTATGAAGCTTCGTCCTGTTACTTACCAGTTTGATGTAAAACGTTTTGATGATCAATGGAACAATAAGTCAACTGCTTCTTCTGATAATATTGTGCTGGTTTCTTACAATGAAGCAACTTCTATACGACGGACCGGTTTTATTGCACAGGAAGTAGAAAAAGCAGCCAATGCTTCCGGATATAATTTCAGTGGTATCATCAAACCAAAAACACAGCAGGACCATTACAGTTTGAGCTATGAGTGTTTTGTAGTACCACTGGTAAAAGCAGTACAGGAACAACAGCAAATACTAAATGACCTGGAAAAACAAAATGAGGAGTTGAAAAAAATCAATTCCGGTCAAAAAAGTTTAAATGAGGACCTGTTGAAACGAATCGAACAATTGGAATCTTCTTTTAATGTAAAGAAATAAACCTCGTTTTCAGAGTAATTCTATTTATACCTACCATCCATGATTACTATTTTATTAATTATTAAAATAACCCAATGGCTTATGAAGGGAATGAGAAATCATCAATGGCTCCAAAAAATATTTTTCTCATGAGGTCAAAAGTATTGTTACTGCTGCTGTTATGGACTTATACGCTTTCAGCGCAGCTTACGATCACACCCGGGACACAATTTTCAGTTTTCAGCGATACAAGGCTGACGCTGCAAAATACCGACCTGATTAATAATGGAAACCTTGCGCTGGCGGCAACCAGTCCGGTTTCTTTTACAGGGGATGGTTCTTCTTTTATCGGCGGTGATGAAGCTGTTCGGTTTTTCAAACTGGAAATAAATAAAACCGGGAATCAATCAGTTTCTTTACAAAAAACAATTAGTATTGGAAGCAGCGTTTTTTTTATGTCGGGTTTTCTTGACCTCAATGGTTTTGATCTTGAACTTGAAACCACTGCTCGCCTGGATGGCGAACGCGAAAATAGCCGCGTTACAGGAATCAATGGAGGACAGGTATTGTTCAGCACTGTACTGAATGCCCCTGCCGGCGCCAACCCGGGCAACCTTGGAGCAATTATTACTTCCCCTCAAAACCTGGGAAATGTGATCATTAAAAGAGGACACCAGCCGCAGGTAAATGGTTCGGGTTTGAGCAATAGCATATTGCGCTATTATGATATTGTGCCGGTAAATAATACAGACCTCAACGCCAGTTTGCGATTTAATTATTTTGATGGAGAATTAAACAGCATCAATGAAAATTCACTGGTACTTTTCAAAAGCGATAATGCAATCAACTGGTTGGCCGAGGGATTCACTTCAAGAGATACAACCGCCAATTTTGTAGAAAAGACCGGTATCGGTTCTTTTTCACAATGGACCTTATCCAGTATTGATAATCCATTACCGGTCCGATTTATTTTATTCAATGCAAACTGTGAAGGGAATAAGATCATATTAACCTGGAAAACTGCTCAGGAACAAAACAGTAGTCATTTTGATATTGAAAGAAGCGTTGATGGCATCAGGTGGACGGTGATCGGCAATCTCCCCGCAGCAGGGAACAGTAATGCTGAAAGAAGTTATTCCTTTACGTACAATAATCCTTTGCAAAATGGTTACTATCGTATTGCGCAATATGATCTGGATGGAAGAGTGCAATTTACCAGCATATTGCGGTCCTCATGTAATGCGACAGATGTGTTGAACCTATGGCCCAACCCGACACACGACATGTTATTTATCAATGTTGTTGCCGCCAACGAATCGAAGGCTATGATAAAACTGTTTGACAGCAAGGGAGCACTGGTAAAAATTCAAAAAGCAATTTTTTTACAAGGCAGCAACCGGGTTAGTCTAGATATAAAATCCCTGGCAAATGGCGTTTATCATTTATCAGCAGATTGGAACAACGGGCAAATAAAAAGAACAGTACAGGTATTGAAACAATAATGTAAAACTGTCCTACCTGCCGGGAGTTCAGTAGGAAATTTAATTTAACCCGCAATGCAAGCAGAAATTTTAATAGGACTATTTTTCTGTCATTTATTAGCAGATTACACACACTTATCAACGGTCCGGATGCTTAATGCAAAGCGTTTAGGTAAACCCTTATATCCAATATTTTGCCATGCAGAAGTGCATGCAATATTAATGGGTTTGTTCATCAAAATTATAGGGTTCAGTTGGGGAGCGGTCATAATACTTTACGCGTTTCAATTGGTCACACATTTTTTAATTGATGTGTTGAAAGGCAGAATGAGCGGATGGTTTCCTTCACTTCAAAATCCTGCTAATAAATGGCATTGGATAGCGTTTGGAACCTACCAATTCCTGCACACAATTGTCTTAAGACTAATGTCATTTTCTGCGGTCTTGTAATCTTGCAGGTAATAATATTCTACGTAAACATTCAATAACTCTAAAATTTAACCATAGACTATGAGACTGATAAAACTTATTTTGAGAATGTTTGTAAAAAGTAAAACCCGCCCCTCGCTTTTTTCTTCCGCGTTTTCGGAAGCAATGAAAGATGTAAACATGGAAATGGGGAACCGGCGGTGATCGTGACAACAGAGGCTGAGTTTCAGTAATAACATATAAATACAACGCTTCGCAGAGTTTTCTACCGGTTTTTTTAATAAATTTTAAAGACATGATTAATAATTCAAGAAATTATAGCGATCCGATCCTGAATGCAGATCCCGTAAACCTGATTGCTGCTCATTTAGCAGGGAAGTTTGTTAAGCCGCTGTTCAATTCGTACAAGAAACATAACTACCAGATCTACGTCAGATGCCTGGCAGAAATTCTCAACTGGTCACAGGAATTTTATGATTTATATTACAATAATAAGAATGAACATTATTTTAAAAATAACAAAGAATTGATATATGATAATGGTATTCACCGCAGCGATTTTCTCAGCTCCTGGGGCGATAAAAGAATCAAGCAATTCCTCGCTAAGCATAAGCAGGCATTTTCAGGCGCGGTTACCAATGATACCGAAGGGAAAAAAGAAGTACCCGGTGGGAAACAGGTTAATTGTTGAGACCCCGACAGATTTAATTTGCAGGCTTAAAAAATGAATTCACAATCATCGGCAACCAAAGAATATTTTATAATTTATCCAAAATGAAATTTATTAAAAGCGGATTGGTAATTATGTCAATCCTTTTTCTTGTGACGTCACTAATTTATAAAACAATAATTTTAAAATAATGCTTGAGATCAGACCTAGTTGTGAAAATTGTGACAAACCACTGGCTAATGATTCCCCGGAAGCTATGATCTGCACATTTGAATGCACATACTGTAAAGACTGTGTGGAGAATGTATTAAAAAATGTTTGTCCAAACTGTGGCGGGGGTTTTGAAAAAAGACCGACCCGTCCAACAAATTGCCTGACGAAATTCTGTGTAACAAATTATCCGGTGGGTACCGTGAGCAAATTCAGGGCTGTCAATTGGGAGAGATTCAGATTGATACAAAATACTTTTGTGGGCATTGATCCCAGGAAAAGGTGAATCATCAGTATTTGAAAAATTCTTTGATCTTAACCAGGAACTGTTCTTTCTTACGCCGGCTAACTTCTATTTCCATGTCATTACTCATTATAACGGTGCCGCCTTCACCACGTGTATATTCTTTTACATGCATGAGATTGATGAGAAAAGATTTATGGATGCGTAGAAAAACTGTATCACTTAATAATCTGTCGTAATCAAATAAAGGCTTTGATACAATTGTTGATTTCTTATTGATAAGACGGAATAAAGTGTAACTCCGTTGTGCTTCACAATAAATAATCTCTTCCAGTTTTACAATAGTAAATCCTTTTTGAGTGGGCAGGCAAAGCCTCATTTCCATTGGGAACCCGGTTTTATTAATATTATGGAGTAAGGCTTCCGCCGGCGCGGTGTTTTTTTTCAGGGTTAATTGTTTTGCGACACGTTGAACTGCTTCTACCAGCCTGTCTTCATCCACTGGTTTCATCAGATAATCAACGGCGCTGAATTGCAATGCCTGCAGCAAGTATTCGTTATGTGCCGTAACAAAGATCACTTCAAAGTCCGGAACCGATAATTCTGCTAACAAGTCGAGGCCGCTCTTGCCGGGCATTCTTACATCAAGAAATACGACATCGGGATGAATCTCTTCCAGTTTTTGCCTTGCATCCATTGCATTGGAGCAGGCAGCTTCTACTTTTACTTCCGGGCAATTCAGCTCCAGCATTTTTTTTAATGTCGCGATGCCATCCGGTTCATCATCAACAAGGATTGCTCTCATATACTAGGTTTATTAGTGATTATATTAAATTGCAAAACAACACAGGTACCTGTTTTATTCTCATCATCCGAAAGGTCTTTTATTTCCAGCGTGCAGCCAGTGTTATATTTTTCATTCAATATCTTAATGCGGTTGCGAAGGTTGCTCAGGCCTACTGACTGGTGCTGCGACTTGTTTAACAATTTCAATTCTTCTGAGCGTTTTATGCCGATACCATTATCCCTGATGGTGCACGAAATAGTTTCTCCCGAGAGTGAAAAACGGATTAGCAATCTTTTTTCGCCTTGCCTGCGCATTAACCCGTGCCAGATTGCATTTTCAGCAAGGGGTTGTATCATTAAGGTTGGTACAAGAACTTCCTCCCGATCAATCTGATCATCCACCACGATCTGAAAAGTAAATGAATCATCAAAACGGAGTTTCTCCATCAACAGGTAGCTTTCCAGGTACTCGAGGTTTTCATACAGGGTAATAAAAATTTCCCGGGATTGATTAAGAGTTATGCGGATCATTTGTGCAAACTTGCTTAAATACCTGGAAGCCTTCTGTTGTTCATTGCTCAATATCATCCTTTTGATACTGTTCAGAGAATTAAAAATAAAATGCGGATTCATCTGCGTTTGTAAAGCGGATAACTGGGCCTCTGCCAGTTGTTGGTTGATAAAGGCAATTTCATTTTGTTTTATTTCCAATGATCGCAGCGACTCTATTTGTTTTATCTTATTGCCTACCAGTGTTGCAACCGTAGTTAGTATTTTAATATCTCTTTCTTTAAAATGATTTTCATCAGCGTGTTCTGAATCAATAATGCCAATCAATTCATCATCATGAATAATGGGTACACACAATTCACTCAGCCGACTAATATCATCTACCCTATAACGATCGTCCTTTCGTGTATCCCCAATCAGTATGGGCTCTTTGGTCAGCATCACCTGGCCAACCACGCCCTGACCGGGTAATACATCAAATACTTTAGCAGAAATGGCTTCCGGATATCCTTTGGGACCAAAAGATGCTTTTTGAATCATCCTTGTCTTGTCTTCATCCCATAGATAGATCATACAGTCTGAATAATTCATTTTGCCGATCAGGTTTCCTGCCAAATCCCATAATACTTCATCTACATCTCTTTTATCTGCAAGAGAAGAAGAAAAATAGTTACTGATTTGCTCTAACTCATACTGATTTTTATATTCCTGGGCTTTTAATTCCTGGATATTCGTTTTTGCTCTCTCCTGCTTCCGGATAAGGCCCGTTCTCCATTTATATAATAAATAAACGAAGAACACAATCATGATCAGTGATATAACGACGAACCATTTTTGTTTCCAAAAGGGCGGTAATATATTGATATCAATTTCAGAGATCTGTTCCGGCCAGCGGTTGCCCTGGGAAAATAATTTTACCTGCATACGATGATGACCAGGAGATAGATTGGAAATGCTAAAAGTATTTTGCTCACCCAATTGTTGCCATTGGCTGTAGCTATCATTTAGTAAATGGTATGCAAAGCGTTGGGAGCCACTTGTAAAAAAATCAATACTGCCTATAGTCACGGTAATCTCGTTGTTTCGCCACGAGGTAGTAAATTTTTCCCCGGGTAAATTGATTTTTTTCTGATCGCCTGCCGTAAGACTCTCAATAAAAAGTTTCGGAGCAGGACTTTTTTTAAGAATAATTTCCGGATCAAATTGCACTATAGTATTCGTAAATCCGATGTATAATTTGTTTGATTTGTGATCATAAGAAAAATTGACGCCAATTGAAATGGGTATATCAGGAAATCCATCCTCTTTTCCAAAGCTGCTGATATGGAAAGTTTTAAGATCCAAACAGGCAATGCCTGAAAAACCGGCAATCCAAAGATTGTTGCCGATAATGATCATCGCTGCAATATTATTATCCGGCAGGCCATCGTCACGGGTGAAATGGCGGAATGTGCCTTTATCTATATTATAACAGCTTAACCCATTGTTATTGCTGTTGATCCAAAGATTGTTTTGTTGATCGATGATAAATGAATTGACTTGCTTGTCAGGAATTTTGATAAATGGAAATGAATCAACCAGCTTGTCGAAGTTCTTTGAAGTAACATTGTATCTTAACAACCCATGTCCTGCCATCCATATATTTCCCGCAGCATCTTCCTGGATTCGCTGCGCTCTCTGTATTTTTTCAAGGAGTGTTTCGCCGGTTAACACAACAGAAAATTTCTGTGTTGTGTTATCGTACTTATAAACATTGTCGGCAGCTATCCATATATTATTTTTTTGATCCTTATATAAATCAGAAGTCCAGTAAGTATCTCTATGCCACTTATCCAATATTAATTCTGAAATATGACCCGTCTCTGTGTTCAAACGGCAGAGAGGCCCATTTAAACCTACCAATAAAGTTTTGTTATCAATGGGACAAATGGACTGAATACTGGCAGGATCATTCCAGAATTTTTCAAACCCGATGCGCCGGATAAATTTCATTTGTTGTTTATCAAAAATCAATAATCCTCCGCCTCCGTGTGTAGCTGCATATAGTTTATTGCCGGCAGCATAAACATCATCTATTACAGTATTGGGAAATGCGGTTTGCAACGATAGGGGAATAGGAATCTGACGGACATAAGACAGGCTATTATCCTGACTGAATATCCCCTTATTAGTAGCAATCCATATATTATGATTCTGATCCTCCATAAGCGTCCGGCAGTAATAGGCCGGAAAATATTTCGTGGGATAAAATTTAATCTTTCCTGATTCAGGATAAAACCGCATTTTATAAAACCCGGAATGATTTCCTGTTATATATAATAATGTATCATCGATGGCGAACAGGTCGGAGCGATAATCAAATTGGTCTTTTAGTAAATTAAAAGGCAGGCGATTAACTGTTCTTTTATTTTCCCTTAAATTGAGATAAACGAGACTATCAGAATAGGAACTCAGTATAAAAAGACTGCCCCGCCTTGGTTGAAAAAATAAATAAGCCGTTGGGGGATAATCCAGGAATTCCTGTAATAATGGGAAATCGGCAGCATTCATTTTTTTAAACTGCCTTTTTGCGACATTATAATAATAGATGCCGGCCCCCGAAGTAATGGCGAGTCGTTGCTCATCTAACCAGAATATTTTCCTCCCAAAAGCAAAAAAAGTTGTCGCAATTTTTTCTTTGTAGTAATCAAACCTGAACAGGAGACGATAATTTTTATCAAAGTGATAGAAGCCCGAATAGGTAAGCAGAAAAATATCACCTGCCGCATTGCTGCTTACCGATCTTATCGTATTGAATTTATACTGGTATTGTCTGTCAGCATAAGGAACAAACAGGTTCCTGGTTTCACCGGTTCGTGTATTGATAATATGCAGGCCATTGCTATAAGCGGCCAATCTTTGCTTGTCCAGCCATACTAGTCCTGTGAGATTTTCCTGTGGCAGTGACAAACTATCGTCATTGCTGTGAAATTGTACAAAGTTGCGGCCATTAAAACGGTTAAGGCCGGCAGTAGTTGCAATCCACATATAACCGGTAGAATCCTGCGCCAGACCGGTAACGTTATTGTGGGATAGCCCCTGCAGGTTTGTATAATTGGTAAAATGAATCTCATCAATATTCTGCGCTACTAAATCATAGCCGCCAGCCAATGAAATAACGATGAACAATAATGCTCCGAAAAATTGTTTAGCCGAACTCATCAGATGATACCCGTTTATTTCTTGTTTAAAGATACTCAGCCTGTCCATATAATTATATGATCACAGAAGGGGCTTAGTCCATGAATACCGATAGAAAACCAATCTTATCCTTTTATGCTCAGAAAGATACCGTTGGGAAAAGTTAACTCCAAATTTTTTTTTTCAAAAGCTGATAGGATAATACAGTAGACAAAACTTATTTCAATTATTACGCGCATGCAAGATATGATGGTATGGGTTATTATTTTTATAAACAAGATGTCATTCAAAATATTGTTATTGATACACGTACTGGAGCAAAAGTGATAGCGAAAAGTGAATATTCAAATAAACAAGAAATAGCCGCTTCAGAATATATTCTAAAGAGTTATTACGAACCTATAGCCGCGTTTTTCAAGGGCAGAGACCAAAGCGGTAAGGAAGAAATAAGCATAGACTTATATGGAGAGGGGAATAGCTCGGCTGATCGCGGAAAGGCAAAACCCGCTCCGGGCTCTGAATTAATAGATGTGGCGCCTTTATTTGCTGCCATGGAAGTATTTAAAGATATGCCAAGTGAAGAATTTTCAGCCGAGGTACAAGATTTTTTTAAAGGTGAAAAAGGACGAAAAATTCTTGAGAGATTAGTGAACCTTACAAAAGCAGCAAAAGCAGCGAGTGCAGCCAACAACGTAATAGAAAGCCAAATTCCCGAAGATATTAATAGCAAAACTAATTTTAATAACACCGAAGGGCAAAAGAAAAACAATAGTGCAGTTCCGTGATGTAGTCTTAACTTACTGACTTTCAGCCCCCAATCCTTGAATTTTATTGAACCAAATAATTCAAGATTATTGGATATTGTCGACCTGTCGGAGTAATGAGATGTTACCCATCAGTTTGAATGGCCTAAGTAGAATTATTGTATAAAAATAATAGCCGCTATTATGACGCTTAATCTTTCGACAATATCATCCTCAGAAATGACCACGTCGTGAATTGTTGGGCCGTCAGCCTGCAAAAACCATTGTCCTGCACGTCTGACTAGTCGTCGCATGATCTCGTCGCCGTTATAGCGAACATGCACGATATTTCCTGCTTTTATAGGCTTTCCGCGATCTACAACCGCTATGCTGCTATGATGTTGTAAGCCGGAAACTCGCATCGAATTAGTGATGACCTTTACAAGCCGGACTTGGACTAAATTGCCTGTGGGTAGGGCATGGAGGTCTACGCAATCACCATTTTCCCGCATTAAACCTGTATCTCCGCTATCCACAAGCTTACTTGGGTCGGTCCGGTGTATTTCTGAAAGATAACCTGGAGGTTTCTGCTGCCTGATTCAGCATTATCTGAGTCGTCACAGGTTGTCTGGCATACATTCCTATTTAGGATTAACTTCCTTCACTCGCTCTAGGTTTATATTTTGTTTAATTGGGGTAGTTTTGCTACTTTTATATAGATAATTATAAACTACACGATTGAATTGGTTTAATCAAAGTGGTATAAAGGGAGTATGACTACTGAAAATAGAACTAAAATAAACCAGCTTTTACAGGAGCAGCCGCTTGGGGTTGTGCTTCTATCCTCTTGGCTTGCCAAACAAGGATATAGCATCGACTTGCAGAAACACTACCGAAAAACTAACTGGCTTCAATCAATCGGGAGAGGAGCGCATATACGCGCAGACGATAAAGTCGGATATG
>Ga0163162_10005682_pt1 | contig 12053 bp, 3 predicted proteins | sample S55metaG_FD_115310 | JGI IMG/M metagenome (GOLD analysis project Ga0163162, IMG submission 115310) | Switchgrass rhizosphere microbial communities from Kellogg Biological Station, Michigan, USA - S5-5 metaG | ecosystem: Host-associated > Plants > Roots > Rhizosphere > Soil | place: USA: Michigan...
CAAGCCCCATTTGCACCAGCGCCGCTTCTTCACTTATTCGCCAGGCGACGAATTCCCTGTTCTTCAATACCTGGACCAGGATGGAATAAGCATCGCGCCATTCTGCCTCGCTTACTTTCTCGTTACCCAGATCCTTGGCGCGAATGAACATCAGCCTCGTAAAACTCTCGACCGAAAGCTCCAGCCCCGCCAGAGTGTCTCTCGCAACCTTGATCTCATCAGCAGTGCTTGTCTTAGTCAGGACCAGGAACAGACTGTCGAGATCTGGTAATGGATCGCCAAGAACTTGTTTAAGTATCTGAGTCAGCCCTTTCGTCTCGCGATCTGCTTTGAGGCCGAAAAAGCTGGTGTCGACAAACTGTCTCCGTTTGAGCCAAATATCAAACGCCTTGTCAGGGTCTGCGGGATTGGTTTTGGGGTTAGGATTACGAAAGTCGTCTGGTCCAATAAGATCCGGATCGATGAGCGGAAGTCGCGACGCAGAGTCACTGTAAGCATCAAGCGGGTGGTCTTGTAGCGACCACAACGTCCGGAGATGCTTTAACTGCCAACTCGAAAAACTCGGAACCGCCGCCAGCGAAATGACATTGCTATCTGCTGTGTAGGCAATTTCAAATGCGCCAGAGAGCCGGCTGTTAGCTTCCGACACCAACTTCACTGCCCCGTTAGCGGCGGCGATTTCACCCGACGCTATCAACTTGGTGCGGAGCGCATCCTGGTATAGCTCGACGCGAAAAACAGCAGGCTCAGGATTCACTAAAGTGACGTGGACCAGTCCGTTGGAATCCGTGTTCTGACCCCACTTAACTCCGTCCAAATTCCAGCGCGTGATCTGAGCTTCCGCATCGCCAAGTTTCGCTCCCTCAGATAGAGGATCGCGGGTGGTATCACCCAAACCAAAAAGCCTTTCTACCTCCTGTTCCGTCAAGAGGTGGTCCAATGGTGGTTGGGCGCCTGGATCCAGAAATAACTGGTCCAGCTCGTCGGCAAGTCGCGGTTCGGTCAGATCAATGCCCAACCTCTCCGCCAGAGCTTTTCGGTTTTCAGTGGTCTCACCACGAACGCGACGGATTTCCTCATACGAGGCGCCCATTCTGCTGAGTAGCAAAGCATAAACAGCAAACCTGTATTCCGCTTCTGCTTTGGCCAGCGCGGCCTCCTTCACGGGATCAGCGAGTGGCCGGCTATCAAGATAATTGCGCAGAACTTCGACGCAGATGCGCACCTGGTGCAGTTGATCTTCAACTGCTTCACAGTCGGTCGGTAGATCAATAAAGGGTTGCCGAAAAGTATCGACGAGGAATTGCAGATCAATTTTGTTCTTATTGTTCCTGATGTGCTTCAACGCATAGTCGAGCAGCGCGGTCAGATAGGCTCCCGGACTGACAGCCGCCTGACAATCAGAGCACCCGCATTTTTGTTGGGAAATGTCATCGGCCTCAGCATCGTCTCCGTCGCCATTCTGAGCATTGAAGCCATTGGCGTTGTCGGCGGCGATCTTCATCAACATATTGTCGAGGAGATGGTTTTGCACTCCTGCGATTACATGTAGCCGCGCCGCTTCCGTCTCGGTTAGCGCTGCCTCTCCGGTTGTTAACTTGCCGACAAACTCCGAGCGGGGAGTATCTGAAATCGTGAGAACGCTATCGAAATTCCTACTCAGCAACGATTTACTAACGCTGATATCCGGTGAAACTCGATCGAGATCGGCAAGCGACTCCAACTGGCGAATCTGAGCAGAATCAATATCGCCAGGCAGTCCACCAAGTTTAGTTAGACCACCTTTTCTCCGAATGTCGGCCAGCGTTTGAATATTATGAGTTTCGCTTAGGAAGGTTTGCAGCTCGGGTGGAACGTCAAGGAGAACACTCTTGAGCTCCTCCTTTTGTTTATCGAGTTCGGGCTTAGGAATCTGGATAAGGGCGGGAAAGATTTCTGTTTCTGGTTTAGTGAGATCGATCGATAGAAGACCAGCGTCAGTTATTTTCTCTCCGTCAGGCGAAATTATTTCGAGGCGAAAATCACGTAGCGGTGCATTCGCGGGGATTTCTCTGGGGACGTAGAACGTTAGCGAGAATCTTCCATTGACATCTGTGATGTCGACACCGCTGTTTTCTCCTGGAGCGTCCTCCTGATCGAACGTGGTGACCATAAATCCGGCCAGTGGCGAATTGGTTTCCGAATCCAGAAGCTGTGCAATCACCTCACGCGCTACCTTGTTGCGACGGACCAGCAGCCGGACTATCTGATCAACGCGGTCACGAAAACTGGTAGGTATGATTTCCTCGGCAATTGCCGCTATCAGCGACTCACGCAATCGTTCCTCGCTCAAGCCGGAAAGTTTCTCGAGAACTGGCGGGAGATCCTTCAGTGGCGCCGCTGAAAGCTCTGCAAACGCCGCAGGGAGATCTTTGCGACCCCAGCCGTATAAGGCTGCAAGGGGAAGGTCCGTATCCTGTACCAGCAGTGCACAACGTCTCAGCCATTCGATACGGTTGGGAATTTCACCCTGTTGTCCGGCGTCGAGATCACTGAGGATGAATCGGATGTCTTCATCGGTCAGCTGGGAAAGTGGGACATCCTCAATGATGGGAGTTATCAGGTTTAGGAGTCGCTCGAATTCGGAGGTGGCGGCCTGCTGCGGCGGATTGACAAAGATATTGACCGCGAGTTGGATTGGAGCGTTGAAAATAATCTGATCTGGTCCAACGTCTCGATTGCCCTGGATACTGGTGATGCTCAGTTCTTGTCCGGTTTGATTGAAGACTCGGAAACTGAGGTCAGCATTCTTGTCTCCTGGCCTTTGAAAGAGCGAGGTCCCATCGCCAGTCTTGAACTGATCGAGTGTGTAGGCGATCTGAAAACCACCCTGCGCGTCGGTGGTTGCATCGCCTAACAGCTCAGGCGCTGCACCCGTGCGACGTTCGACACTCGGCATATCCCGATCGAAAGCCTGGACCTTTATACCCGTGCGGTTGGCGCCGTTTGCGGGAAGTACTACTCCGGTGATGGTGAATTGTTCTGCCATTTTTTTGTTCCTAGAATTCGTGGTCGATTATGAAGAACCGTAACTGCGGATCTAATTCACAGGAAAATGTTAGGCGTCGTTAAGTTGTTTGTGATCATCCGCCCCAAACGAAGTGGACCGCATAAAGCGCACCGACAAAAAGGATGGTCAGAAAACCTGCAAATAGAGTCCCATTCGCACGTTGTTGGGCTTCACTTTGTCGTGCGCGTTGGACGTCTGGAGGTGAACTGTAAACACCACCTTGAATCGGGGCATTTGTTGTCGGCAGTTCTTCTTTCCGAGAGTATGGTCGTCTGACATCACCCTTTTCTCCGCCCTTGTCCGTTATTTTTCTTCCTTTTCCTTTTTGATGCCTGCCCTTGTTGGAGCCTCGTATATTGTTCCTGTGTTCGTTCTTATTCGGATCCTCATCTGCACCTCTACGGCGTCCGACTCCAGTACGTTGTTTCGCAGCGCTTCTTGTGGGCCGTCTGATTGGCGCAGAGCCATTCGTCATTACAATTGGAATTGGCTCGGGATGGTCGGATAGGGAAGATAAGGCGGATGGCTTTTCCAAGTAACTAGGGTTTTTGGCGCTGCTCTGCGGGGTTGGACGATCAAAGCCGAGGTCCACACCATCTCCCGGATTCTTCGAAGCCTTTTCATCAACTTGAAGAAGCGAGGTTGCGGGTAGTGGAACCGACGATAAATCTGTTCCCCCCAATTGCTGAATCGTCTCACTACCGACTCTATTGGAACCCGATACAGTTCCAGCCACATCAGGGGCCGATGGGCCGTTGGGGAACCCATCACTGCTCGAAGTAGTTCCTTCTGACTTATGCAGATCACTACTGATAGAACCACTCGATCCTGTTATTGTCCCTCCCAACTCAGCAGAAGGGGTGCCGTTAATCGAACCGACTGGCGGAACGTCCTTATCGAGCCCCACCGGATCAATTGCAGTTAATACACGTCCCTCGACGATTGAATAGAGGTTGAGAGCGGCTTCACGGTGATGAACAGTAAGTGGATCGGGGCTCGTCCATCTTCCAAGAGACGACGAGTAATAGCGGAAGCCGAAATAGAGGAGTCCAGTCTCCTCATCTCGTTCCTTTCCCTGGAAGCGATACCGCTTTTGGGCAAACGAACCAAAACTAGTTTCGCCATAAGGGGTATACTCTTCTCGATTTAACAGACTGCCGGTGTTATTAAGTACGAGGTTGCTACTTCCGAGATGATCACCTAGCTGATATTTCACCGCAGGAGTTGGATCACCGGAGAACGGTTGGCCCACGCGCAGCAACGCGATTCGGCTCTTGTCATCCATCACATGTAGCGTGCTGTTTTCTTCAATTACTCCCCCTCGAACAATTCGCTGAAACTCAAACACGCCATCGATGTAAACGGTGACCTCTACCTGACCACCCTGCTTACGTACGAACTTCTTAACTCGCTGACCACCAGCATCGTAGAGATAGTGGGCATGAACGCTCGGTTCGCTGCCTTCAGTCTGTGTGCGGTAGACGCGCATGCGATCCGCATGGTCCCACTCGAAGTGTCGTGACGAACTCTCGCCGGTCATGTTGCCGTTATTGTCGTAGGTATAGTCGAAGGGCTGATTACCAAATTCGACCTTTCGCAGCCGGTTCGAGTTCGCTAGCAAAGTGAAGTTGCGATTGGTGGCCTGTGAGGTTCCATCGGCGCGAATGTGGGTATGATTGAGTTTGAGAATGTTTCCCGCCACATCATATTCATACTGTTCGTTATACCGGCGCGTTCGCGTGAGGTCGACGCAGCGAGGCAGGTCATCCCATGGTGAATTAGGCGGAACTATTGGTGGCGCGTCGCACTCACGTCCAGAGGCGGAAAGTAATCGATAGAGGGAATCGTATGAGAATGAGCGGTCGAGTTGATCGGGCGATCCAGGTAAACCGCTATCGGGAGTGCGGTCGTGAATAGCAGTGATGTTGCCAGTAAGATCAAACTCGTAAGCGAACTCCTGCTGCAGGCCCCCGTTATTGCGGTATGCAAGCTCTGACGGCTTATTGAAACGTTCCGTTCGCAAATGTAAGAGACGGAAGGTCTGCAGATCATAGGCATATCGTGTCATGATGCCGTTTCCGTACGTGATCAGCAGACGCTGGCCCTTGGCGTTGTAAGCAATACGTTCGACGAAACGATCACTAACGATTCCGCCATCGAGAGAAACACGTTCCAGCGAAATCTTTTCCAGCGCCCCTGCGCGGTTGTACTCCGGTCGCAGTCTGCGGCGTAGATTTTCAACATCAACCGGATAGTTCATGACTTTCACCCGGCTTAGTGCGTCATAACTGATGCTAGATGTGAATTCAGCTGCCTCGAGGAGCCCGTTGTCGACTGAGGTCCAATCAACTCGAAAGGCTTCGATCTTAAACCCTGGGCCATTGAACGCGGCGAGGATTACCGCGTCTCTTACAACCCGCCGCGTTTTCTCAAGCCAGTTGCCCTTGAAATCGTACGACTCGAACGAGAGCAGACCAGCTTCATCTAAGTACCTGACCACCTGGCCCAAACGATTTCCAGCGCGATTGGCTGTTCTGTCAGCTGCGGGTTGAGCAGGGGTACCGCCATCGCCATATTCCAGTCGTTCACGTAAGGTCAACTTCTGGCCATCACCGTCACGGGCCCACAATCGGATCGGCCGATTTAAGTCGTCGTAGCCATGCAGTATCAGCGCGTCTTTGCTGTCGCGTTGTTCGGTCACCTTCCCCGAAGCATCAAGGACTATTCGTCGCACCCCAGCATCAATACTTTCCATTCGCAGGTTGTGGTTGGCGTAGTCGTAGATATGACTATGGAAAGCCTTACGGCCCAGTGCGTCAGTGATGCTCAACACATTGCCGCGGACGTCATAAGAGGTTCGGGTGATCAGTTCCTGAATAGCAGGCAGCGGATCGCCTGGATTAACGGCCGCCGTGCGATTGCGCTCAACCATTTTTATCGTGCGGCCTTGAGCGTCGATCAGGATGCTGGCAGGGGTGTTCCAGTGGTGCTGGTAATTTGAGGAGGTCGACGGATGGGTCCGGCCAGCGTTGTCGTTCGCGTCGTAGGTATAAGCTTCCCAGGGCGTTGGCTCGAAAACTTCCGGATGGTCCAGATCAGGTTTGACGATCGTGCCTGGAACTCCGAAGACTACTTGTTGCTCCGACCCATCCGGATTCAACGTGCGAACGACGTGACCGCGCGGATCGTAAAACATCGTGACTCTCTGGCCCATCTTGCTCTCGTCGGGCTGACCATATTCCCAGCCTTCCGAAAAGAACGGCTCAAACTTCTCAACCACCTGGCCTTTATTGTCGAAGATCTGCCAGCCACTCACGACGACGTTGGGTCTCAGTAGATCTGTATTACGTCGACCTACAACATCGCCGCCTGGTCCGTCGCTCTGCTTCGCAGGAAGAACAGACTCGCCGCCGCCAAAGTGCTCATCACCGAAGCGAACGTCTTCACCCTGAGTGCGCGTTTGTAATAGGCGACCAAAGCCATCTGAGTACTCAACTGTTGTGATTGTTTCGTCGCGCTCGGGCAATGGCACATCGAGTTCGGTGTCGTGATGAATATGACTAATGGTGCGGACATAGATCGGTTGCCGTTTTTCGGGAGAACTGTTTTCAAATGCAAGAAACCCATACTCCATGCGCACGCCAGCTCGTTCCTGATCTCCCTCCGTTTTGTCTTTGCCACTAACGAAACTGCTTTCCAAAAGCCCGAGTGGCGAGAACGTAAAGTGACTCTGATTGCCATTCGGATCTGTGACCTGAGTCGGCTGAAACACGCGATAGTCATACGTGGCTTGAACGAACATACCCACCGCATCTGTGACACGTTCGGGCAGAAACTCAAAGTTGTCATAGGCAACGAGGGTTCGGTGGCCCAACGGATTGACGGCTGCGTCATGTAGCGAATCCAGTGTTTCCAACACCAGACCACGTCCGGAAGCAATCGTTTGGAAGTCGTAGCGTCGCCGGCTGCTGTTTACAAAATAGCCGCGCGGATCCGTTGGATCTGCAGTGCCGGCTTTAAAGACGTAACCCGCTCGACGCGGTAGAAGTTCACGAAATTCAAGCGGGTAATCGTCCGTCCATTTGGGGACTCCGGTCGACTCAAGATACGGCGGAATATCGGCGCCATAGGCAGCCTGCAAGATCTCGTCCGTAAGAACGAGGCCCGCTGTTCGAGTGACAGCGCCAAACTTTCCCACTTGCCCGAGCGGCAAACCGACAAAAGCTTCGCCGTCAAAGTAGTTGAGCGCCTGTCCGATGATCTTTAGATCCGGGCTCGAATCGTTAAGAGTGGCAATGTCGCCAACGGTCTTGCCCGCAGTGTTCGCGATCTCGTAACTGGTAATCTTTGCGGCGCAAGTGTGGACATAGACTTCAGCAGCTTCCGGCTTGGCGTAGAGCGTGCGCGACCGCGTAACCAGATAAGGTTCGGCGGGTTTGTCCATTATCGAACGCCAACCGCGTGGGCAGGCGATCTGCGTTTGGGTCAGCGGTCGTCCGAATGGATCAAACTTGTCCGCGTCGTCGGTATAACGAGTGAATGAGAACGAGGTCATTGGATCATCGCCACGTTCCCACTGGGTGGTCCGCTGCGATGTTAAATGCGGAAAGAATATGTGCAGACGTTTGTCACCAACTGCCGGCGATTCGATCTCAACAATTCCGTAGCTCGACTCACTCACCGTATATGGCCGCTTTTCACGGTCTGAGCCATCGTGTGCGTATAGTTCCGTGCGGAGAATGCTGCCTCGTAGAGTACGTAAAGCATCGCGTTTGACTCGTCGAACATCGGAAGTCGTCGGCAATCTTTGCAGGAATTGATTTACCGTTTCGGTATGTCTGAGAAGTTCTGGGTCGCCTGACCAGTATTCATCCGAACGGTCCAACTCTTCCCAGTCACCGAATTCGTCACCTACCGGACCTTGATGAAACCAGGTCTTACTCGAGGTGGGCGGCGAAAAGTTCTGCCGCCCAACCTGAACGAAGTTGACTGCATCACCGTGTAGTCCACTGGTTGAGTACTCTTCAAACGACTCGGTATCACGCTGTTCCACCATGCCGAAACCACGAAACTCGCGCTCGGCTCCGTCCCAGTAGCCGTGATGATATTGGTATTCAGTAGTGAGCTTGCCTTTGGAAAAATGATCGATGACTTCTACACGTGAGACTACGTGGACCGGAAACGGCAAGGTCGTCTTCCAGCGTGTCTGCGGTCGTTTTTGATCCTCGACATAGAAACGAGTCGACGGCGCATAGTCGACCTTCGTCACTGCGCCGATGTGGTTGTCCATCTCGTGCAGGAGATACGGTTTCAAGCCGCCAGTGAAATCGAGGAAGAAGATGTGTTCGCGTGACAAACCATTGGCATCGCGACTCCATAGGACGCCGCTGATCCCACTGCCGAGCACATCAACGAGACGCACCGCATCGACATCGGAAACCGGTGGTGTGCCCTGGATTACGATCGGATCACTCCAACGGTTGCCGCTCTGGTTGATCCAGAGAGTGACCTTCATATCGTCCACATAGACGACGTCTGCCAAACCATCGCCGTCTATATCGCCCATCAAGATTCGTTTCGGATCATAGCCGTCAGGAAACCGAGGGCTATTCTCCATATGGATACGCTTGCCCCAATTGCCATGACCAAGGTTGGGCCAGTACTCGATGTTACCGTTGTAAACCAGAGCAATGTCCTGCAGACCGTCACCGGTAAGATCGGCCCATTTCACGCGCTGATCGGAGAAGTTCACGTTGGGAAAGACTGCGAGTGCCTGGCGCTCCACAAATCGGGTCTTGCTCCAGCCTGACTTCGGATCATTGAAGAAACATTCAAACCTACTCCCGGAACGAATGGCGTCGGACACACCGTCACCATCGAGATCAACCAGCTTCACCTCGGGATCTTTGAGGCTGAAACTGGGTGCTTGCCGATAAGGCTGAAAGGAGCGCCGATCCCAACCGCCGTCGAAACTCAGTGGAAAGTAGCCAGACTGGGCGCCGTTCGTGATGAGCAGATCAGTGCGGCCGTCTCCATTCGCATCGATGAATTGCACGCCCGCGCCAGACAGTGCTGCACCAGCAGGTGCATCTCGCATAAAACGGGGTAAGTCAAACCGCCCTCCCCCAAGGTTTCGCCAGTAGCGCACAGTGCCATTCATCTGCAACAGATCAGGCAGACCGTTGCCAAAAAGGTCGACAAGGTCCAGGTCCTGGTTTGCGAGTGATCCTGCTGGCAGATCGGATCCTTGCAATGGAAAGAAATCGCGCTTCCCAGGTTCGAAATTCGTATAGACAAATTCGAGCGGCGGCAGTGTTTCGGTGCTTTCGCCGTCGTGACCAGTAACCTTGACTTGAGAAAGTAGCGAGACGCCATTCAATGGCAAAGGAATTGTCCGTTCGGATCGCTGGTCGAGATAGACGAACTCATAACTCCGCACACGCTGAACTTTTTCAGCGTTGGTGCTAACGACGATGTGCGTACACCGCCTGCGAGTGCGGATTTCGAAACCGGATCGGTATTCTGAAAAGGAATCGAGTTCCAGGCGCTCTTCGTACTCGAAATTTACCGATACCAGAAACTTGATCTTGCCGGCAGCTTCATAGTCCACATAACGGATCTGTTTCAGATAAAGCTGGTCCCAGTGATGTGGACCTTCTTCGCCAGTGTCGCGTTCGTACTCGTACTCGATTCGATTTCCAAAGGTGTCTTCGGTTCGCGTGAGTTTCCAGGCGAAGATCTTTGTGCGATTCGACGGGTCTGTGATTGCCGCTGGATCAGATCCGAACGACGATTCGGTTCCGTAAAAACTCACCAACCCGTCCTTGCTCCGAACCTCCCAATAGCTGTTGGCCGGGTCACGGTGGAAAAGGATCTTTGCGAACAACCCTTCGGTGCGAGGTCGATAGTGGGAAGTGGTTCCCACCTTGTTCACGGGAACCAGATCTTCAGCGCCAGATAGAATAAAGACGTCGCCGTCTTCGTCGTAGCGGGGTACACCTTTGGAGGTCTTGCGGCTGATGCCAGGAATGCTCAAATTCCAGCCCAGCCCGAACGGCCCGTTTCCGTTGCCAGTGCTGTAGACGAGATTTAGTTGAGGTTGGAAACCATTACGCCCCGGTGGCAAGGCGATCGGGATAGTGAAGTTGCCGGTACCGGTATGGAGATCAGGAGAGAATTTCTCGCCGATGCCGTGCAGGGCGCCACCACCTTTTGGTAACGCGATCGTCTGGCCCGATTCTGATGAATTAGTGCTCATTTTAATTCCAGTCAATCGCGTGCGGTTATGCGTTTTCGACAAGCGCTAGCTTGAAGGGAATATCGCCGCGATGATCAACTCAACGAGATCATCAGCGGCCCATCGCACTCAATGTACTGAGCACTGTCAAAATGTTTTGTAATTAGTGCGAGTCAGACTCTCGGCCAGGAGTAGGCCCACTCGCACCACTGTGAACTATTTGTCGGCACTCTTTGGGACTACGCAGAATAAGCGTAGAGCAGTAACCGGTCTGTGCGCTACCACACTTATAGGCGGCGCCTTCTGCATGTGATTCCCTGACGACATCGGAGTCTGCGATGTGGAATCACTTGTTCAAGTGGAACAAGATAAAACTTGCTGTCGCCAATTCGCTTGGACGTTTGCTGGAAGTGCTCGGGTTTATTTGAAGGTAGCGAAGAGAGGGAAGCTTGGGTGAGAACACTCTGTCCGGATGGAAGATTACAGGCGAGCGCTTTCTTCGCGCGAAGCCATGACCTTGACCTTTTTTAGTTCGGTCCCTTTCATTCCAAAAAAGGTAGCCATCTCGATGATCTGTCTTTCATCCACGAAGTCTTTGGGATCAGAGCAGAATTTTTCCATCGTCGGGCCAAAATCCTGGCAACTCATGCCCTTCGGTATGCGGAGACCGAGTCTACATTCTCCACTAAGGCCGTAATGCGAACATAATTCACAGATTATCATTTTTCAATCACTGCCGTTGAAGTTTGACCGTAAGTCCTGTTGATAGCCGCGACGGCCGGTGAATGAACAACGGCAATCGCCGACTTTGATCGGCCACGATTGTGAGACGACAACGGCTTCGCCACTCTTAATACGTCACGTTTAAAGCTGGCAATAGCGTCATATTCGTTATTGTAAATATCGAAGAGCGCTGAGAGATTTGCCGTTGTAATTACCTTGCGCATCTGTTCAGTAAGATGAAGCAACTTTATCTCTCCGCCTTGATTGCCCGCAGTCACGCAGCTGGCGACGAGCTCGTGAAGTCCGCTTAAATCCATGTGTGTGACTTGAGAGAGGTTGAGAAGAATTCGGGTTTTTCCATCTTCAACAAGGCAACGGATTGACTTGTGCAAACCCCTGGTTCCACCAGTAATTCTTATTCGACCTTTTAAATCAAGCACAGTCACGTCTTCAATGCGGCGCTCATTTATGTAGAGATTAAGCACTAAGCTCTTCCTTCTCTTTCCAAACCGTGACCTGCTGCCTCATCTTTGAGTTTCATAACTGACCTGGCGTCCAAACATTCCTGCTCCTCGATTGTCTTTGCTGTTGACTTCAGGTGATCCGGTGAATTCCAGAGGGGCTGAGAAAGAGTTCTCGGTTCACAATCACGCTACGCGGTAAAGTTGTATATGTCAACTATAGTAATCACGACTCACATTTAGATCAATCAGTCGCCGCTTCTGGGGCAATGACTAACTGCGAGTCGACTGCGGTTCGCGCCCCCATGCGACGCAACCAGCGGAAATGGGACGAGAGTCCCGCACGAAAGGACGTGTGCTCACTATATCTCACTCCAAAATCTCGACAGGTCTGTTCCACGAGCTTTGAGATAGCAGGGTAATTGACGTGACATACGCGAGGGAAAAGGTGATGTTCGATCTGAAAATTCAATCCGCCAAGGAGCCAGCTCTCGATTCTACTGCGTCGAGCGAAATCCACAGTCGTTTCGACTTGATGGACCGCCCACGCATTTTCCATCGAGCCGCGGTTCTCTTGCGGCAA
>Ga0163162_10005686_pt1 | contig 12048 bp, 9 predicted proteins | sample S55metaG_FD_115310 | JGI IMG/M metagenome (GOLD analysis project Ga0163162, IMG submission 115310) | Switchgrass rhizosphere microbial communities from Kellogg Biological Station, Michigan, USA - S5-5 metaG | ecosystem: Host-associated > Plants > Roots > Rhizosphere > Soil | place: USA: Michigan...
CGGGCGGCCCGCCGTCGCCGATGCTGCTCATGATCTTCGTGATCGGCACGATCCTGATGCGCTCGGCGGGTTGCGCGATCAACGACTACGCCGACCGCGATTTCGACCGCCACGTGAAGCGAACCGAGAACCGGCCGATCACTTCGGGCAAGATCAAGGCGTGGGAGGCCGTCGCGCTGGCGGCGGCGCTCTCGCTGATGGCGTTCCTGCTGATCCTGCCGCTCAACACGCTCACGAAGGAGCTGTCGGTGTTCGCGCTCTTCGTCGCGGGCACGTACCCGTTCACCAAGCGCTTTTTCGCGATTCCTCAGGCTTACCTCGGCATCGCGTTCGGCTTCGGCATTCCGATGGCGTTCGCCGCCGTGCAGGACCAGGTGCCCCCGCTCGCATGGATCATGCTGGCGGCGAACGTGTTCTGGTCGGTCGCCTACGACACCGAATACGCGATGGTCGATCGCGACGACGACATCAAGATCGGCATCCGCACATCGGCGCTGACGTTCGGCCGCTACGACGTGCTCGCCGTGATGCTCTGCTATGCGGCGACGCTCGCGATCTACGTCGGGATCGGCATCGCGCTCGGCTTCGGCTGGCTGTACTGGCTCGGCTGGCTCGCCGCGGCGGCGTGCGCGGTGTACCACTACGCGCTCATCCGCAACCGCGAGCGCATGGCATGCTTCGCCGCTTTCAAGCACAACAACTGGCTGGGCGGCGTGCTGTTCGCGGGGATCGCGCTGCATTACGCGGTATCGGCGTAGGCGCCGAAGTGCTGCGCACCACGCACCACGCACCACGCACCACGCACCACGCACCACGCACCACGCAAAAAAAAGCCGTTCCGGCTCGTCCCGGAACGGCTTTTTCATTCGCGGACGGGCGAGCGTCCCGTTTCTCTCAGGCCGCGCCCAGTCCGGTGGTCCAGTTCCGCCGCTCAGGCCGCGCCCAGTTCGTCGCCCATTTCCTTCGCGCGCGCATCCGCGGCCAGCGCGCCGCGCACGATCGCTTCCTTCACACCCGCCGCTTCGAACGATGCCAGCGCCGCCGCCGTCGTGCCGCCCTTCGATGTCACGCGCTCGCGCAGCACGCTCGCGGGTTCGCCCGATTGCGCCGCCAGTTGCGCCGCCCCGGTGAACGTCGCGACCGCGAGCGCGCGGCCCTGTTCCTCGTCCATGCCGAGGCGGCGCGCGGCTTCCTGCATCGCCTCGATGAAATAGAACACGTAGGCCGGGCCGCTGCCCGAGATCGCGGTGACGGCGTCGATCTTCGCCTCGTCGTCGAACCACACGGCCGAGCCCACCGCTTCCAGCACCTTCGACGCCAGCGTCTTCGCCGCGTCGTCCACGCCCGGCAGCGCCGCGAGCCCGGTCACGCCCATGCCGATCAGCGCGGGCGTGTTCGGCATCGTGCGCACGATCCGCGCGTAGCCGCCAAGCCAGCGCGACAGGTCGCTCGCGCGAATCCCCGCCGCGATGCTGATGACAAGCTGCCTCGAAAGATGCGGCTTCAGCGCCTGCGCGACGTCTTTCAGAACCTGCGGCTTCACCGCGAGCAGGATCGCGTCGAAGCCGGCGAGCATCGCGTCGATCGCCGCGCCCGTTTCGATGCCGAACTGCTTTGCGGTGCGCGCGCGGGCTTCGTCGTTGATGTCGACCGCGTACAGATCCGCCGGCGCCACGCCGCGCTTGATCAGGCCGCCGATGAGCGCAGCCGCCATGTTGCCGCCGCCGATGAATGCAATTTTCATGTCGATCCGGTGTACGTGAAGGTGAGGGTGAAGGTCAGTGTGAATAGTCGCGCGCGCCGAAGATCGCGGTGCCGATGCGCACCATCGTCGCGCCTTCGAGCACGGCCGCTTCCAGATCCGCCGACATGCCGATCGACAGCGTGTCGAGTTCCAGCCCGTCGGCGCACAGCGCGTCCATCAGCGCGGAGAGGCGCGCGTGCGGCGCGCGTTGTGCATCGAGCGTCGCGGCGGGTTCGGGAATCGCCATCAGGCCGCGCAGCCGCAGACCGGGCAGCGCCGCGATCTGGTGTGCGAGCGAGGCGGCCTCGGCGGGCTCGACGCCGCTTTTCGATTCCTCGCCGCTCACGTTCACCTGCAGGCAGACGTTGAGCGGCGGCGCGCCCGGCGGACGCTGGTCGGACAGCCGCTGCGCGATCTTCAGGCGATCGACGGACTGCACCCAGTCGAAATGCTCAGCGACGACTTTCGTCTTGTTCGACTGAAGTGGCCCGATGAAATGCCATTCGAGCTCGCTGCGCAGGTCGCTGAGCGCCGTGATCTTCGCGACGCCTTCCTGCACGTAGTTCTCGCCGAACGCGCGCTGGCCCGCCTCGAAGGCGGCGCGCACGTCTTCGGCGGGGAACGTCTTCGAGACGGCGAGGAGCTTGACGGAGGCGCCGTCGCGCGAGGCGCTTGCTGCCGCCTTCGCGATGCGCTGCCGGACTTCTTCGAGATGCTGGGCGATATGAGACGAGGACATGGCACACGTGCGGCGAATTGCGACCCGGCAATTATACGGAGGCGCCGCCGGCCGGGCCGTTCGCGAATTCATCCGTAAAGGAGATGTTCGAGCAGCTGGATCCAGTGGGTGACGGGCGTCGACGTGCCGCTCTGCAGATGCGCGATGCACCCGACGTTCGCCGACACGATCAGCTGCGCCTCGAGTTTTTCGAGACGGTCGAGCTTCTGGTTGCGCAGCGTGTACGCGAGTTTCGGCTGAAGCACCGAATACGTGCCCGCCGATCCGCAGCAGAGATGGCTGTCGGCGGGCAGGCGCACTTCGATGCCGAGCGCCGTCAGCAATTGCTCGACCTGTCCGCGAATCTGCTGGCCGTGCTGCAGCGTGCACGGCGGGTGGAACGCGACCGTGTGCACGCCGCGGCGGCGCGCGAGGGTCACGAGCTCGTCCTCGTATTGCGGCAGGATTTCCGCCAGGTCGCGCGTCAGATCGACGATGCGGCGGGCCTTCTCCGCATAGTCCGGGTCGTGGCGCAGCAGATGCGCGTATTCCTTCACCGTCGCGCCGCAGCCCGACGCATTCATCACGATCGCCTCGACGCCATTCTCGACATAGGGCCACCACGCGTCGATGTTGTTGCGCACGTCCTCGAGCGCGTCCTCGTTGCAGCCGAGATGCAGGCGGATCGCGCCGCAGCAGCCCGCATCGGGCGCCGTGACGATCTCGATGCCGAGCGCATCGAACACGCGCGCGGTCGCCGTGTTGACGTTGGGCATCATCGCGGGCTGCACGCAGCCGGAAAGCATCAGCATCTTGCGCTCGTGATGGCGTGTGGGCGCGGCAAGCGGCTTTTCCTGCAATGGAATCTTCGCGCGCAGCTTTCTCGGCAGAAACGGGCGGAACTGCTGGCCGAGCTTCATCGCGGGCGTGAAAAGCGTGCTGTTCGGCAGGAAACTCGCAAGCAGCCGGCGCTGCAGGCGCTGCCCGAGCGGCCGCTCCACCTTCTCCTCGACGATCTTTCGCCCGATCTCCACGAGGCGCCCGTATTGCACGCCCGATGGACACGTGCTTTCGCAATTGCGGCAGGTGAGGCAGCGGTCCAGATGCAGTTGCGTGCTGCGCGTGACGGGCGCGCCCTCCAGCATCTGTTTCATCAGATAGATGCGCCCGCGCGGGCCGTCGAGTTCGTCGCCGAGCAACTGGTACGTCGGGCAGGTCGCCGTGCAGAAGCCGCAATGCACGCACTTCCTCAGGATGGCGTCGGCTTCGTCGCCATCCGGGGTGCCGCGGATGAATTCGGCGAGATTGGTTTGCATCGCGTGGGTTCGCCTTCGGCTCAGAAATCGGGATACAGGCGTCCGCGATTGAAGATGCGGGCGGGATCGAAAGCGGCCTTCAGCCCGCGATGAATCTTCATCACGGGCGCGGGCAGCGGCGTGAAGACGCCCGCATTGCGGTCGTACGCGGCGCCCGAGCGGAAGATCGTGGCGTGGCCGCCCGCCTGCTTCGCGCTGATGCGCACGGTCTGCGGATCGGTGTCGGTGATCCACCAGCGCTGCGCGCCGCCCCATTCCATCAGTTGCGCGCCGGGCAGATGCAGCGGCTCGGCAATCGAGGGCAGCGCGAGGCGCCAGAGCGCCGCCTTCGGCTCGATGACCGCGAAGAACGGGTCCGTCTGCTCGCGCATGGCGATCCAGAAGCGATCGGCCTCGACGGCGTCCACCACCTCGCCGCCCAGCGACGTGCGCGCGGCCTTCACGGCCGCCTCCGCGCCCGCGAGACGCAGCGCGAGCGTGCCGTCGCGCCACGCGCTGCCGCTGATCGGCAGCGGATGGCCGCCCCATTCGTTCAGCTTGCGTACGCCGTCGGTGGCGTGCATGTCGAACTTGAGCGTCGCTTCGGCGACGGGTCTCGGCAGCACCTTGATCGACAGTTCCAGGATCAGCCCGAGCGTGCCGAGCGAGCCGGCCAGAAGCCGCGACACATCGTAGCCCGCGACGTTCTTCACCACCTGCCCGCCGAAATGCAGCACCTGGCCCTGTCCGTTCATGACGACCGCGCCGAGCACGAAGTCGCGCGGCGCGCCGGTCCACGCGCGGCGCGGACCCGCGATGCCCGCCGCGATGCAGCCGCCGATGGTCGCGTCGCGCCCGAAGTGGGGCGGCTCGAACGGCAGCATCTGGTTGCATTCCCTGAGCGCCGCTTCGACCTGCGCAAGCGGCGTGCCCCCCTTCACGGTGATGACGAGTTCGGCCGGATCGTAGGCGACGATGCCGCGCCACGCGCGGGTGTCGAGCACCTCGCCCTGCACGGTTTGCCCGTACCAGTCCTTCGTGCCGCCGCCACGGATGCGCAGCGGCTCCTGGCGCTCGGTGGCGCGGCGAATCCGTTCCGACCAGCCGGCGACGATGTCGTCCTGTTCCATGGTGTCCTGCTTCTCGTGGCTCGTCGATCGATTGTAGCGGCCGTGCCCGGCCGCAACACTCGGTGAAACGTGGATAGGCGCGGGCCGCGCGTTCAGAAGCGCGGAATATCGGGATGTGGCAGCAGGCCTCCCCGGATGTGCATCTTGCCGTACTCCGCGCAGCGCGCGCGGGTCGGGATGCCCTTGTCGGGGTTGAGCAGCCCCGGCGGATCGAACGCGCGCTTGACCGCATGAAACGCGTCGCGCTCCTCGGGCGAGAACTGCACGCACATCGAATTGATCTTTTCGATGCCCACGCCATGCTCGCCCGTCACCGTCCCGCCCAGCTCGACGCACGTCTCCAGAATGTCCGAGCCGAACGCCTCGGCGCGGTGCCACTCGTCGAGATCGTTGCCGTTGAAGAGGATCAGCGGATGCATGTTGCCGTCGCCGGCGTGGAACACGTTGATGCAGCGAAGCAGGTACTTCTTCTCCATCTCCTCGATGCGCGCGAGCAGCGGCCCGATCGCGCGGCGCGGCACGGTGCCGTCCATGCAGTAATAGTCCGGAGAAATGCGGCCCGCCGCCGGAAACGCGTTCTTGCGGCCCGACCAGAACTTGAGCCGCTCGGATTCGGAGCGCGAAATCTGGATGCGCGTCGCACCGTGCTCGCGCAGCACGGCCGTCATGCGCACGATTTCCTCGGCCACTTCGTCGTAGGTGCCGTCGGACTCGCAGAGCAGGATCGCGGCGGCGTCGAGGTCGTAGCCCGCGTTCACGAATTCCTCGACGGCGCGCGTCGCCGGCTTGTCCATCATTTCCAGCCCGGCCGGAATGATGCCCGCCGCGATGATCGCGGCGACCGCGTTGCCGCCTTTCACGACATTGTCGAAGCTCGCCATGATGACCTGCGCGGTCTGCGGCTTCGGGATCAGCTTCACCGTGATTTCGGTGACGACCGCGAACATGCCTTCGCTGCCGATCAGTACCGCGAGCAGGTCGAGCCCCGGCGCGTCCGGCCCGAGCGAGCCGAATTCGACGACATCGCCTTCCATCGTCACGGCGCGCACGCGCATGACGTTGTGCACAGTGAGGCCGTATTTGAGACAGTGCACGCCGCCCGAATTCTCGGAGACGTTGCCGCCGATCGTGCAGGCGATCTGCGACGACGGATCGGGCGCGTAATAGAGGCCGTAGGGCGCGGCGGCTTCGGAAATGGAGAGATTGCGCACGCCCGGCTGGACGGTCGCGGTGCGGGCGTACGGATCGACTTCGATGATCTTCCGAAAGCGCGCGAGCGACAGCACGATGCCGTGGCGGATCGGCATGGCGCCGCCGGAGAGTCCCGTGCCGGCGCCGCGCGGGACGACCGGCACATCGAGCCGCGCGCAGATCTGCAGGACGCGCTGGACCTGCGCCTCGGTTTCGGGCAGCGCCACGGCGAGCGGCAGGCGGCGGTAGGCGGCGAGGCCGTCGCATTCGTACGCCGCGGTGTCTTCCTCACGAAACAGCAGGCAATGCGTGGGCAGCACGGCCATCAGCGCCTGCACGACTTCGCGCTGGCGCTGTTCCAGCACTTCGGGCGTAAGCTCCGCAGCGTTCATCTCTCCTCCCGGCGCATGGTTTTCTGAGATCGGCTTCTGGGTGGCTCGGAAGCTATCTTGCGCGCTTGTTTGCGCCGCGTCGATCCGGCTGAGTACGGTGCCGGATCGCGCGGGTTTCACGTGTGGCTCGCGTGTTCCTCGCGTCTGCCTCGCGTTTGCCTATACGGCCGCAGCGAAAATCTTGCCTGGATTCATCAGATTTTTCGGGTCGAGCGCCTGCTTGATGGACCGCATGACGCCGATCGCGTCCTCGCCGTGCTCCTCCACCATGAAGCCGATCTTGTGCATCCCGACGCCGTGCTCGCCCGTGCAGGTGCCGTTCATGCGCAGCGCGCGCTGCACGATCCGGTGATTGATGCGCTCGGCTTCCTCGAACTCCTCGGGTTTCGACGGATCGAGCAGCATCGCGACGTGGAAATTGCCGTCGCCCACGTGGCCGACGATCGGGCACGGCAGCGTCGACGCCTTCAGGTCCTGCTCCGTTTCGACCACGCATTCCGCGAGCCGCGAAATCGGCACGCAGACATCGGTCGTCACGGCGCGGCAGCCGGGCTTCAGTTGCAGCATCGCGAAATACGCGGCGTGGCGCGCGTTCCAGAGACGGCTGCGGTCTTCCGGGCGCGTCGCCCATTCGAAGTCGGCGCCCGAATTCTGCGCGACGATCTCCTGCACGATCCCCGCCTGTTCCGCGACGCCCGCTTCCGAGCCGTGGAATTCGAAGAACAGCATCGGCGATTCGCGGAACGTGAGGTTCGAGTGGCGGTTGATCGCGCGCACGGCGAGCGAGTCGAGGAATTCGACGCGCGCCACCGGCACGCCCATCTGGATGGTTTCGATGACGGCGCGCACGGCGTCGCCCATCGACGGAAACGCGCATACCGCCGCCGACACCGCTTCCGGCTGCGGATAGAGCCGCACCGTGATTTCGGTGATCACCCCGAGCGTGCCCTCGGAGCCGACGAACAGGCGCGTGAGGTCATACCCCGCCGACGACTTGCGCGCCCGCGTGCCGGTCCGGATCACGCGGCCGTCGGCGAGCACGACGGCGAGTGCGAGCACGTTCTCGCGCATCGTGCCGTAGCGCACGGCGTTGGTGCCCGAGGCGCGCGTCGCCGACATGCCGCCGATGCTCGCGTCCGCGCCCGGGTCGATGGGAAAGAAAAGGCCGGTGTCACGCAGCGCTTCGTTCAGCTGCTTGCGCGAGATGCCCGGTTCGACGGTGACGGTCAGGTCTTCGGCGTTGATCGCGAGCACCCGGTTCATGCCGGAAAGATCGATCGACACGCCGCCCTGCACCGCGAGCAGATGGCCTTCAAGCGACGACCCGTTGCCGTAGGGGATGATCGGCACGTCATGCTGCGCGCAGAGCTTCACGACGGTCTGCACGTCCTCCGTGCTCTGTGCGAAGACGACGGCGTCGGGCAGTTGCGGGTCGAAGGCGGACTCGTCGCGGCCGTGGTGCTCGCGCACGGCGTCGGACGTCGACACGCGCTCGCCGAACGCGGACCTTAGCGCGTCGAGCAAGGCGGCGGGAAACGGGCGGCGGATGGCCTCAGGCAAAGCGGGATGATTCACGTTGTGTCTCCGGGCTTCGGATGCAGGACGCGTGTCCTGCCCGATCTTTGGATTTTTGGGATTTCTGGGATGGCTGGCTCTGGCGCCTCAATCGAGCGCTTAATGTGGGCACTTCGGACATTCCGGACATTTCGACTGCATTTTACGCCCCATCGACCCTTGTCGGGCGGGGCGCGCGCGGCACCTATAATGAACCGCCGGAGTGAGCACGCTCCGCGCGCAACCGAGGAGACGCGATGGGCAACCGCTTGAGCAAGATCGCAACCCGCACCGGCGACGACGGCACGACCGGTCTCGGCGACGGCAGCCGCGTGCAGAAGGACGACGCGCGCATCACGGCGATCGGCGACGTCGACGAACTGAACTCGCACCTCGGCGTGCTGCTGTGCGAGCCGCTGCCGGACGACGTGCGCGCCGCGCTCGTCGAGATCCAGCATGACCTGTTCGATCTCGGCGGAGAGTTGTGCATTCCCGGGCATTCGATGATCGAGGACCAGCATCTGGCGCAACTCGATGCGTGGCTCGCCGCGTACAACGCCACGCTGCCGCCGCTCGCGGAGTTCATCCTGCCGGGCGGATCGCGGGCGGCGTCGCTCGCGCACGTGGGGCGCACGGTCTGCCGGCGCGCGGAGCGCTCGATCGTGGCGCTCGGGCGCGTCGACCGGGTCAACAGCGCGCCGCGCCAGTACGTGAACCGGTTGTCGGACCTGTTGTTCGTCTTCGCGCGGGTGCTGAACCGGGCCGATGGCGGCAGCGATGTCCTGTGGAATCACGAGCGGCGCAAGTAGGGCGCCGGAACAGGACCGAAGCAAGCGCGCACCAAATGCGACAAAAACGCGCAATAAGAACTCCGTTAAAACATGTAGCATGAATGCATCTTTTAAGGAGAACCCTGAATGACCGCCCTGACCGCCGACCAGATCGCCCGCGTGAAAGCCACCGCTCCCGTTCTCGCCGAGCACGGCGCGAACATCACCAAGCACTTCTACAAGCGGATGTTCGCGAACCATCCCGAACTGAAGAACCTGTTCAACCAGGCGCACCAGCAAAGCGGCGGCCAGCCCGAGGCGCTCGCGCGCGCGGTCTACGCGTACGCGGCCAACATCGACAACCTGGGCGCGCTCGGCGGCGCCGTCACGCATATCGCGAACAAACACGCGAGCCTCAACATCCGCGCGGAGCACTACCCGATCGTGGGCGAGAACCTGCTCGCGTCGATTGCCGAAGTGCTCGGCGACGCCGTCGACCCGGCGACGCTCGACGCCTGGGCCGCCGCCTACGGTCAACTCGCCGGCATTCTGATCGGCGCGGAGCAGAACCTGTATGACGGCGCGGCGTGGAGCGGCTTCCGGCCGTTCGTCGTGATGCGCAAGGAAATGGAGAGCGACGAGATCACGTCGTTCTATCTGAAGCCCTCGGATGGCGGCAAGGTGTGCGATTTCACGCCGGGCCAGTATGTCAGCGTGAAGCGCTTCGTGAAGGCGATCGGTGTCGATCAGCCGCGCCAGTACACGCTTTCCGACGCGCCGAACGGCCAGTGGCTGCGCATTTCGGTGAAGCGCGAGCGACCGGCCAACGTGCCGGCCGGCCACATCTCGAACGGTCTGCACGACGGCGTCGAGGCGGGCTCGATCGTCGAGGTGAGCGCGCCGATGGGGGAGTTCACGCTCGACCGCGCGAAGACGACGCCCGTCGTGCTCATCAGCGGCGGCGTGGGCATCACGCCGATGGTGTCGATGCTCGCGTCGCTTGCGGGCGAAGGCAGCGCGCGGCCGGTCGCGTTCGTGCACGCGTGCCGCCACGGACGCGTGCATGCGTTCAGGCAGTGGGTGAACGAGATCGTCGCGGCGCGCCCGAACGTGTCGCGCACGGTGTTCTACGAAGCGGCGGGGGGCGAGGACCGGCAGGGCGTCGATTTCGACTTGGTCGGCCGCATGGATCTGTCGAAAGTGGCCGGCAAGGTGCTTCTGCCCGACGCCGATTACTACGTCTGCGGCCCGGTTGAATTCATGCGCGCGCAACAGCAGGCGCTGATCGCGTCGGGCGTCGATGCCGCGCGCATTCACACCGAAGTGTTCGGCTCGGGCGGGCTCGAATGACTTTCTGACGTACACGGCAAATGTAAAAACGGCTGCGAACTTCGCAGCCGTTTTTACGTTGCACGCTTGTCTTCACGTTCCCGCTGCGCGGGATCGCGCGCTCAGTTTCCCCCGCCGCGCACCACGCGCCGCTGCTTCACGCTTTCAGCGAGGCCTTCCAGCACCTTCACGCTTTCGTCCCAGCCGATGCACGCATCCGTGACGCTCTGCCCATAGGTAAGCTCGCAGCCTTCCTTCAGGTCCTGCCGGCCGGCGACGAGATGCGACTCCACCATCACGCCGACGATGCGCTCGTCGCCGCCCGCGATCTGCCGCCCGATGTCTTCGCAGACCGGGATCTGGTTCTCGTGCTTCTTCGAGCTGTTCGCGTGGCTCGCGTCGATCATCAGGCGCGCGGCCAGTCCCGCCTTGCCGATGTCGCTGCAGGCGGCGTTCACGCTCTCCGCGTCGTAGTTCGGCGTCTTGCCGCCGCGCAGGATGATGTGGCAGTCCTCGTTGCCGGCCGTCGACACGATCGCCGAATGCCCGCCCTTCGTCACCGACAGGAAATGGTGCGGCTGCGACGCGGCCTTGATCGCATCGACGGCGATCTTCACGTTGCCGTCCGTGCCGTTCTTGAATCCGACCGGGCACGACAGCCCCGAAGCCAGTTCGCGGTGCACCTGCGATTCCGTCGTGCGCGCGCCGATCGCGCCCCACGAGATCAGGTCGGCGATGTACTGCGGGCTGATCATGTCGAGGTATTCGGTGCCGGCGGGCAGCCCCAGTTCGTTGATGCGCAGCAGCAGTTCGCGGGCGGCGCGCAGGCCTTCGTTGATCTTGAAGCTGTTGTCCATGTGGGGGTCGTTGATGAGCCCCTTCCAGCCGACCGTCGTGCGCGGCTTCTCGAAATACACGCGCATCACCACTTCGAGTTCGCCGGCGAAGCGCTCGCGCTCTCCGATGAGACGCCCCGCGTATTCGAGCGCTGCCTTGGGATCGTGGATCGAGCAGGGCCCGATGATGACGATCAGGCGGTCGTCCATGCCGTGCAGGATGCGGTGCATCGAGCGGCGGGCGTTGTAGATCAGCTCCGATACGGGCTCGGCGCAGGCGAATTCGCGGATCAGGTGCGCGGGCGGGGTGAGTTCTTTCAATTCTCGGATACGGACGTCGTCGGTGTTGTGCGGGGGCATTTCGTTTCTCCAGAACGCGTTTCGGGTCGCGTGTTCTTGTCGGATCAGTGGGTGTCGGTAAAAAAGGGCATAAAAAAACCGCCAGACTCGGCTGGCGGTTTTTCGGGAATTCCGGGTTCTGCTTACTTACGACTCACCCCTCTCGATCCGCCAGCGGCTTGAGATACCAAAAGAAATAAAAGTAAAACTTGGCGGACATGACGGGGTTCGGAACTTTCGTCGAAAAGAGGTGAGTGCCTTTATAACCTCAACGAGGCGCGATTGACAAGCCGAAGGCGGTAAAAACGCGGATATCCCGCATGAATCAAGATAAGACCGCAGGAAATCTGTGTGGCTCGTGCGGCAATCCCGCACGGCGTTTTGGTACGCCGCGCGGGATTTTCTTCTTTAAACCGTGCCGCCGACCGTCATCTTCTCGATGCGCAGCGTCGGCTGGCCGACGCCCACCGGCACGCTCTGGCCTTCCTTGCCGCATACGCCGACGCCCGAGTCGAGTGCCATGTCGTTGCCGATCATCGTCACGAACTTGAGCGATTCCGGACCGCTGCCGATCAGCGTCGCACCCTTGACCGGGTAGCTGATCTTGCCGTTTTCGATCATGTACGCCTCGGACGCCGAGAACAGGAACTTGCCGTTGTTGATGTCCACCTGGCCGCCGCCGAAATTGACCGCATACAGGCCGTTCTTCACCGACGCGAGGATTTCCCCCGGGTCCTTGTCGCCGTTGAG
>Ga0163162_10005687_pt1 | contig 12046 bp, 13 predicted proteins | sample S55metaG_FD_115310 | JGI IMG/M metagenome (GOLD analysis project Ga0163162, IMG submission 115310) | Switchgrass rhizosphere microbial communities from Kellogg Biological Station, Michigan, USA - S5-5 metaG | ecosystem: Host-associated > Plants > Roots > Rhizosphere > Soil | place: USA...
CGTCTTTGGGTTGGAGGAGGGCCGCTCCAGCGAACACTGGGTCGACTTCAACTTCTTCGGCCATCAACTGGTGATCCACGAACACCCGAAAACCGCCTCCCAGGAAGCCGCCCACACCAACGCCGTCGACGGCCACGACGTGCCCGTGCCGCATTTTGGCGTGGTGCTGGGCTGGGAAGATTGGCACGCCCTGGCAGACCGTTTACAGGCGCGGCAGACGACGTTTGTGTTGGAACCGCATATTCGGTTCAAGGGGCAGGTGGGGGAGCAGGCGACCTTGTTCCTGTTCGACCCGTGCGGCAATGCGTTGGAGTTCAAGGCATTCAGGGATATTGGGCAGTTGTTTGCGAAGTAAGGTTGTAGGCCGCCCCCCACGCAAAACGTCTGTGCCAGACACACAAAAGCCGCGCAATGCGCGGCTTTCGAATTGGTGGGCCCACACGGACTTGAACCGTGGACCAAAGGATTATGAGTGTGTAAGCGACGCCATCAATCCACAGAAATTGTATCTAGGCTAGCGTAGGTACAGCAAGCCCATAGCAGCGTAGATAAAGGAGTTTACCGAAGTTTAACGAAAGGTGTCAGAACTGCTCTGTGTACTGATACTGTACCTCCTGTTAAGGATGCTGGAAGGGCCGTCGTCCGGCAGGGCGCCTTTGCGCAGTATCAAAAATGGAGAATTTACGATGGATCAGACGGTAACTGTCAAAAATCTCAGGGGATTATTTGATGAAGACCAAAAAAAAGGCGGGAGCCTTGAGCAGAAGTTTTTTCCTAATGCGTTTGCGCTCAAGCGGAAGATAGCTTTCATAAAAAGGCACTATAAGTATTTAAGGTCCAGACTCAAAAAAGGAATAATTGCCGAAGAGCTTTTCTTGGCCAAGCATAGTCGTCTGCGTGTGGTTCTAGAAGCCCGGCGTGAGAGGTACGAAGCGGCTGTTACTAGTTTGTTGTCGTCTATTGCTGAACTGATTAATAAAAAGGATTTCAGGCTTGAAGTTCATGCCCTGCCTGACCTGGTGAATGGTAAGCAGGTGTATAGTGTTGGCAGCACTATCGAGAGTGTGTTGGCTGCTAGACATCTTCAGAAGATTCTTAAAGAGTTATACGGTATACGGCTGGCAAGTAGAGATCTGATAGTTAATCAGATTAAAAGTTTGGTATTTGATGGCTTTCCGAAGTATGTTATTAAAGCCGATATTAGCGCTTTTTATGAGTCTGTAAATCATAAGTTGCTTCTGGAGCAATTGCACGGTTCCACAAAGCTATCGGTTTTGGTTAAGCGGCTAATTACACGAGCAATTAAAGACTATGTTTCTCTATCTGGATCCGAAAAAGGGTTGCCTCGAGGTATTGGAATAAGTGCCTACTTGGCTGAAATATATTTGGCAAAAGTTGATCAGGATTTAAGGCGTTCTAGTGATCTTGTATATTATTCAAGATACGTCGATGATATGTTTCTTGTATACGCCCCTAGAAGATCAGAGCATGCTGAAAACTATCTTTCTGAGTTAAAGGCTATCCTTGATAGAAAAGGATTGATAGTTAATAGTAAAACCGAGGAAATTTCTTTCCTTACGGAGCAGAAAGGAAGCTTTGAGTACCTCGGATATGCATTCAAGATAGATGGTTCTAGTAAAAAGCTAATGCTGAGCCGAAAAAAATTTGAAAAGTACCGTGCGCGAGTGAAAAAAAGTTTTGATGAGTATGAAGTTAAGCGCGCGACGATGAGGGAGAAATCCTCGGTAGAACTCATTTCTAGAATCAGTTTTTTGACATCTAATACAAGATTGTTTAATCGAAAAAGTAATGCTTTTATCGGCGTATTTTTCGGGAACAAATTTATAAATGATACAAAGCAGCTCGCTGGCTTAGACCACTTTTTAAAGCATCAGATTGGAACGCTTGTTGATGAGCGATTAAAAAGGAGGCTAAGTCGCTTTTCATTCGAGTTGGGGTTTAAGAATAAAGTTTTCAGGAATTTTGATCCTAAAACTTTATCGGAGATGTCCCGGGGGTGGTTGCATGGCTAAGAAAGCACTATCAATAAATTTCCCCGTCGAACGAGCTGTTTTATCCGACGTCTTGCCTTTTGAGGTTCCAATAGTATTTTCGAATAGGCATTTTTATAAGTTTCTTTGTGAGCATGGTGTTAAGTACAGTAACCTTTCTTTCAGTTGGATTGCTAAAGACGAAGCCCTGGATGAGCTGGTTAAGCTGGTAATTGGCGTACCTATTGAAAAGAAAGTTTCCCGAGTAGATAGGTCTGGTGAGTTTTTTTCTTTCATAACCATGGAGAAGTGGGAGGTTTCTTCTGTGCCCTTTTCATTCTCCATCTCTCACAAAGAGGATCAGCTTAGACATTTATCGTTGATTCACCCTCGTGCGCAAATTTTAGTTGTAGATTTTTATGATGAGTTTAAAGATTTAATAATATATTTTTCAGGGAGAAGCGAATACAGCTTGCGTATGCCTAAGCGTGTTGCAGGTTGCACTTATATTGATGCGAGAGCGCTGATTGAGAAAAAGGAAATTAGCGACTCCGTTGTTGAGCTTGAGGGGGATGACTATGAAAACTTGAAGTCTTTTTTTGTGTATGAACGGTTTAGCAATATTTTTAAATTTTATGAGTCGATAGAGCATTTGGAGGGTGAAAGGGAGTTTAGAAATTTGGCTAAACTGGATGTTGCATCATGCTTTGATCGTATTTATACGCACTCGATTGCTTGGGCGATTTACAAAAAAGAATATGCAAAAAATAATTTGGGTTTTTTGCCAGAAACATTTCCAGGGCGATTTGATTGGTTGATGCAAAAGGTAAATTATAATGAGACCAATGGCATAGTCATTGGACCAGAGGTTTCGAGGGTTTTTGCAGAGATAATTTTTCAAGCTGTTGATGTTGATGTGGCTAGAGCCCTTGAAGGCAAAGGCTATTTTAACGGTAAGCAATATCGCATATACAGATATGTCGATGATTTTTTTGTGTTCTATAATGAAGAAAGTGTTTATGTTGATGTGAAATCTTGTTTGCAGGAGTCGCTGAAGCTTTATAAGCTTTCATTAAATAAAAACAAAGAAGAGGTTCTGGCGAGACCGATCATCACTCCAATATCTATTGCAAAAAAACGAATATCAGATCTGTTCAATGAAAAGCTTTGCTACGAAATTGAGAGTTTTGATGAAGATGGTGTTGAAGGTTTAAAAGGTTCAATACATGTCAACCAGTTTAGCCTTATAACTGACTTTAAGTCGATCCTGTCGATTTCTTCGGTAGAGTACAAGGACGTTTTAAATTATTCACTGTCGATTGTTGACAAGAAGGTGTCTCGGATTATTTTCGATTATGAGAGGCTCCATCCTGACTACGCCTCACCTAAGCAATTGGCAGGCTCAATAGAAGCTATAATCGGTTTCTTGTTTTTCATATATTCTGTTTCGCCAAAAGTTAACACTACTATTAAGCTCTGCCGAATAATGCAGAGGGTCATCACTTTTGTAAGCGAGCACGAAGTAGGTAAGGAACATTGTGCATCTATATATCGACAGATCTTCGACTGTTGTTGTAGTGTTCTTGATCAGGCTGCAAACTCTAAAAATGTGCCAATTGAAACTCTGTACTTGCTTGTGTTGATGCGACAGCTTGGGACGTCATATTGGCTGGATGAACGAACTCTCGGTAGATACTTCAATGTCGTGAGCGTTGGTGATAGAAAAGATTTTGGTAGTGAGTTGAACTACTTTTCGATTACTACTATGTTTTTCTACATCTCAGATAAGGTAAGATATTTAAGTCTGAAAAAGCTGCTGATTCGTCATGTTCAGCAAAAGTTTGAAGACCGCAAGAAGAACTTGGCTGGTGACACTGAAATGTTGCACCTGGCTTTGGATATTTTGTCTTGTCCATTCGTTGAGAATGACTTAAAGCGAAAGATTTTGGCTCTATATGGCGTGTCCGGTCAGCACTTCAGAAAAATCGCTGGGTATAACGATTGTTGGTTCACGAAGTGGAAAGATTTCGATTTTTCAAGGGAGCTAGACGCTAAGATTAGCCAAGAGGTATACTGATCTAGATGCATCGTGCACCTTAAAGGCTGTTTGCAGTCGCACACACCAGCATCATTGGCATACCGTCCTACGCATGGAGGTTTGCCATCAGACGGTCCGCATGAGCCGTTTGGTCAAGGTCACTCTGCTCCTGAAAGCGTAAGGCCGCTCAGGAGTGGAGAGACTAAGATTTTTATATACTAAAGTTCTTTCGGTTCATGATTCGATTTACCACCTACCACCTACCACCTACCACCTACCACATACCACCTACCACCTACCACCTACCACCTACCATTCGCTACCTAAGATCATTCATGATGCCGCTAATGGCGCCTACATAGGTTTTTATGCCGTTCTCGTCAAGAAAATGCGCGCATTGTGCGTAGGTGTAACCTTCTTGGCGTAGCCGTTTTAGCTCTGGAATGTATGGCTGTAGCCTATCTCTTAGTGTTGGCTTACGCTCCGGCGGTTTGACGTTTTGCATAAACTCCTCAGCAGTGATTCGAAGAGTTTCTTCCTTTTTGTCTTCATCCTCGCTATCTATGTTGGCTTGATAGATAGCGTAGTGTCGGCGCAAGATATAGGGCTGTACTTCGAATAATGCAGTCATCTGCCGCGCCAGATGGCGGACTGTTGATGCTACTGAGTCAAGCGCGTCTCTTTCGCCAGCCTCTAAATCATATGAGGCTCTGATGCTTTCAACAACATCTGCTACCCCAGTTAACAGTTCGCTTTGAAGAGTCTGGCCTATTCTGTCTAGATCGCTGCAAACTTCCATGCAAACGCTATTTATTAACTCCATTGCAGAGGTTTCTGGTTGGCTTTTTTCTACCTTGCCATCGGTTAAAGAAAGCCCTAGTGCAGTTCTTAAAGCGTCGGAGTCACCGTCGGCTACTAGCATTTCGTGCCCAAATATCTTACAGGCTATGATAAAACGCCCAATCAACTGGCGTTGAATTGGGTTGAATTCTTTGCGCGTGATGTCTAATAAGCTAACTGCTGCGTCGAGCTCTTCAAACACTGTGGCGCACATGCCGGTTGAGGCTTTGGTTGGAAATTTTATTTCGGGGAAAAATTTGCCCACTGCATGCACCTCTAATCATGATATGGATTTTTGAGCCAGTTTCCAGCGGCTCAAGCTAGCATCCTGAAGCTCAGAAACCATTTCGGTATGTTTGTATATATAGGTCGATAGCTGAGTTATCTCGTTCTGCGTGATCGTTTCGCTACCGCGCGCATTCAGATTTTTAGCTATCTGATTCAGATTTCTCCCAATAGCCCGGAGCTGACCTGAGGATTCCCAAAGAGCCTTTGTAGTCTCCATAGTGAACTGGGGCTGATTGGTCAGGCTTGCTCTGACGGAATTGATTACCCAGCGCTGGGGTGAACAACCCTCGGCCTCTGAGCGTGCCACGATCTCATGGTGCTCACTCGGTGTGAATCGAACCTCAAGCCGTTGTTTCGGACCTTCGTCGGGTTCGCCTGCGATTTGCCCTGATATCCAATCTTCAACGTCAGGGGGCATTTCATCTTGGATTACGTAGCGCATTAGCGCTCGGATCATGGCGTGCTGGGAGCTGCCCTTTTTCTCGCAGTGCGCTTCCCATTCTGATTTCAGGTCGGCCGGTATGCGTACACGGTATACGGCGCTATCCCTTGTGGCGCCGATGCTTGCTTTGCGAGGCATGTACATTCCTCTTTCGAAATCAATAACTGACCATGTCTGTAGTGAACCACAATTTACCGGCGAATGCCTATCCTGCACTAGATCTCCATGCGCTTGAATCCTTGTTCATGAACAAGCTTTGGGCGCCTATTGACCGGCGAAAAGCCTATCCTGCATTAGTGCTCCACGGGATTTACTACTTGTTCACGAACAAGCTTTTTCCGGTTCGATGCGCGCACGCCTGCAATGAAAATATGTGCATCTGTGGATTTCACTTCACTGGGCGTGTTCTTGCCGAGAGGTCGCTACAAATTCCTCCAGATCAATCTCGCCGCTGATGTAACGCTCGCCGAGGCGTTTCATACCATCAGTGATTTCAAATGCAGACAGGTTTGCTGAGGCGTTTGCAAAGGCTACGGCTTCCCTTCGTTTGCTCCGCTCAGCCTCCGAGAGTTGGTATACCTTGGGATGGTCAATTCCGGCTGACAGCTCGTTGTCGTTTTGATGTTGATCGGTTTTTTGGTCTTCCGAACTCATAGTGGTTCCTGATGGTTTTTTGAGAATTCTTGATGATGTAAAGGATAGCGGTTTGAGGCAGTCTCAGCAGTGCGTGATCTTGGTTGGCCCCCACACGAACGCGAAGATCGCGTCTGCGAAAGAACTAAGGTTTTGCTGGATGTGGTGTCAAGGGCGGCACCGGAGGCCGCATGCGGAGCGGAGCCGAAGGCGAGCACCGAACGGGTGAGGATGACGGGCGTAGCCGTACCCTTGACTCCACAGGAAGCGCTCAGCCTATCGCTAGGGGTAGGTCAAGGGCTCCGCCCGCCGTGCCTGCCCCGCAGCCAGTCCGGCAAGTTCGGACACGGGATGCAACCGAAGGGGTTGCCCAAGCGGAGCGCGGAGTTACCAGAGTGCAGTGGTCCATTCGGTTTCATCGCATTGAGCTTTTCGGTGAGAACTCAGCGCTGACGTTTTGCAGCGCTTTGCGAGTCGATTAGGGCAAACGCTGAAATTGTCTTGTTTTTTAAGTTAAGCGTTAGATTTCAATAAGTTAACGTTTTATCAAAGCTGCCCATCCCCCCGCCCTTCCCGCAAGCGGGAAGGGAGCGAGTCGCCCTCTGTCGTCAAGGGTGCAGGGGAGGCCTTCGGCCTTGATCCCCTCCACCCATGCCGTGAGCGTTGGTCGCTTCTGTCGCGTCAAGGGGCCGAGTCCTCGTCGCTTCGCTTCTGCGGGCCGCACCAACCCCTTGACCCGCCATCCGCTTGTTGAAGGTACTCAGAAAAAGACCCCGCCGAAGCGAGGTCTGATGAGCAATACGTCAGGGGCTACTGATTTACTTTGCCCCCGGTAGCACTCCCCCAGTTTTTGCCCATGTTCTGCATGACGTGCTGTCGATAGGCTGGGTTCCAGGCTGTATTACCGGCCGCAAGGTGGTTCAAGCGTCCAGCGGTGACCATTTGCCCCGACTGCATGTCGCGGCGCGTGGACTGTCGGTTAAGTCCCTTGGTGATCGGCGAGGCGGCACTGCTTGCGATTCCGCGTAGAGTGAGCCCTGCGCTTGATATTCCCCCTGCAAGGCTGCCAGCGACGGCATTGGCTTGCTGCAGCATGTACAGCACAACGACTGTCACCACCAAAAGCTCCAGGAAGGTGGATATCGGGTAGTCACCGGGTGTTGCGAGTATGTCGCTCGTTAGCGAAGAGAAAAACTTGATCCCGAAGCTGAGTACCGTGACAACCAGCGCGATTTGCAGGATGTAGGTGATGACCTGGGCGAACCAGCTATCGAACCATTTGGAAGTGAACTGCCCAAACAACAGCATCATGATAAAAATTGGCCCGATGCCGAGCATGATCGACAGCATTCCTTTTGCGACAATTATCATTGCCCCTGCTGGAACCGCGATAATAAGTGTTGCCGCGTATACGATTATGGCTGTCAGCAAATCAAAAAATATCATTCCGACGTCGTACCCAGCACGAAGTCCCATCTTCGTTAGAATATCGGCGCCTATTGCCCAGCCGTCGGACATGGCCTTGTCCACTACCTGAAATACAGACCTTGAGGCCGTTGAGTCGCCAGTAGCTGAAAAGGCAGAAGCAACCCCTGTTTCCAGGCCTTGTAGTGCCTCCACTACCCACGACATATACGTGTTTGCGTTCATTGCCAGCCCGCTGATAAGCAGAAACTTTCCGCAGGTCTTGAGGAAATGGGATGCGGGTTGTTCGATTGTGCCGGTGATCATCATGAAGCCCATCATGGTCAAATAGAGCGTTCCACAAAGCGTTACCGTTAGTGAAAAGTCATCGATGACTTGGCTGGACGTGACGCTTATGAAGGTCTGGAGGGTTTGGTCCATGCTCCCCGCCATCCATTCGAATATTCCCGTCGTAGTCGTCATTCTATTTTCCCTGAGAAGAAAAATTGATTGGCTCGCGGTGTTTGTAACCACGTAGCTCCAGCGTTATTGCATTCGCGGCCGATGAAGCGTTGATGCAGTTCGCAGAGATAGAGAGCTCTCCAGGGCTGGCCTTGCACCTCTCCAGCACCTTCAAGCGCTCGGATGTATTTGCCTTGTACCAATCGACGGTTTGAACAGATTCTTGTCGTTCGCAGCCAGCGAGAATTGACGTTGTGATGAGTAGGAGAGCAGGAATACTTTTCATTTTTTCACCGTGTGATCAGTGTTGCCGGTTGAATCAGCGCTCGTCATTTTCGCGTTGCGATTGCTCAGGACATTCAGCGCTGAGGCCAGTTCTGCTTGATCAATGATTCGTAGCGCCGCGACCGTACGCAGTGCGCTTTCCCTGGTTCCAGCCCAACTGCCCGCTAGGCGTTCAAAGGTATTGTTGAGAATGCCTATGCAGGCGCACACGCAGCAGACCGAGAGCAGTGCAGCGAAGCCTGGAGGAATGGGGGCTGACTGGCGGGGAAGCGTTATTTCGAACCAGTCGATGGCAGCCATTGAAAACGGCACCATCGCAAGTACTGCGGCCATGAGGTCTCGTTGCAATAACGACGGCGCCCGTCTAGAGATCTCTTTCATGTATCCGAGCCGATCTACGCAAACCCAGTATCGGCGGATGGATATGAGAGCGAACGTGCAAAAGGTGAGAATCGGTAGGTAGAGGTACGAAATCATTGTGTTGCTCCTTTGGTTAAGGGCGAACGCAGTGCTGTCTTTCCAGCCGTCCGGCGACTCTTTTTATCGAGCTACTTTTCCCGCCAGTCAGGGCTTGTTTAAGGCCCGTATCCAGTGCGCTTTCGTGGCGCTCTTGGGATGTGGTCTATACGGCGCGTCTTTCCGCTGCTTGTCCGGTGGCTCTTTCTATCGAGCTGCTGTTCCCACCTGTCAGGGGCGTTCTTTTCAGCCCCGGCACCCAGTACGCAGGAGCGTTCTTAGGGTATAAATAAGCTGCGCTCAGTGGTCGTTTGCTTCATTTTTATTCAAGACCAGAATTTTCGGTCAATTACAATCTGGTCAGCAATATACGGAATGTTTGCAAGCTCATCTAATGCCATTTCTACTGTTCTAAACAAGTAGGGGCGATTTTCTTCGTCGATGACTGCGTGATCAATTACACCGTCCGATACGCTGAGCGCGAAGCCGTTTTTGTAGTGTGCTCGTAGGATAACTTGTATGTCGCCTGTTCTGTCCAGGCTGTCGCAATAGCTTTCAAGTTGTTTGAAATGGAGTGACATTTTCCCGTCCTTTTAATGCTATTTATTTAGCGTGCGGTTCAGGTGATTGATAGTCACTGAGGTTGAACTTTGTTCCCTATCAATCGTTTCAAGGCATTTATGCTGTCTTTTTTGTTTTCAGTGCGGACCCACGATGGTTTTTCGCTGTTGTGACTTTCATTGGGTGCTACGGTTTTTGGCTTCGGCTTGCTTGGCTTTGCAAGAGGGCAAAAATCGCCTTTCAAATAGTTTTTCTTCAATCCATAAAACCATCGCTGGGGGGTTGTTGTGATCTTTCCTGATTTCAGTGCCTCCGAAAGCTCATCAAGAAGCATTTGGTGATCATGTCTAGGGATGTCGTTCAAGAGTTGAACGATCCAAGCACGGTCTCCATCCTTGAGCTGTTGGGGGAGGCGCAGATCATCATCTGTTGTTTGTAGTAGTTCTTTTTTGGGTTCTCTTGTTAGTTCTTGGCATGTCACCGCTGTGTCATTCCCCCCGTGACACAGTGCTGTCTGGGGCAGGGGTGTCGTAGATGACATCCCCCCGGTGACAGCCTTGTCAGTGGGGGCTGAGGCTTTTACTGCTGGAAGCGCTATGCAATATATATTTGCCGTTTGACCGCCATCGCCACGATATTTTTTTTGGATAGTTAACAGACCTGCGCGCTCAAACTCCTTGAGTTGACGTTGCACTGTTCTGGAAGAAATGCCGCAAAACTCTGCTAGGATTCGCACTCTTGGCCAGCACATTCCATTTTCGTCCGCATGTTTAGCTACTGCCATCATTACAAGCTTCGCGGTAGGTGAGCCAAACTTGTGCGTCCAGACCCAGTCGTAGGCCTTGTAGCTCATTGCAGCTTGTCCTGGGGACTTACCTCAGAGTCTAAGTTAAGAGCATCATTGATCTGCATTGTCCTGAAATATACACGGCGACCGATCCGGATCATTGCCGGTTTGAGTTTGCGGGAGATGTCGGTATCGGAATAGAGAGAGACCCTCACACCGTCAGGCGAGCGTCCTAGTAAAGTGGCGATATCTGGAATGCTCATTAAGGGGCCAAAACGGTTAAGTAAATACTCTTCAGTTGTCATGTGTAAGCTCGCAGTGTTTGGAGAAGGTCTGCGAATTCTTGAGTGGGATTGGTTTATTGTCAAACTGGCTAATGCACCGAAATTACCAATATATAGTATCTTGGTTGAGCGTTTTGCATGTCTTGGTAGTCTTGGATTGGCTATGTTGGTTTTGGAGTTGGGTGGCGGGCGTCTGATAACGTCTATATATATCTGGTGTTTGTTGGTGTTTATTTGTTTTTGGTAATGCGACTATAAAAATAGTCGCATTTATTTAAAGATTTTTTATAGCAACTTAGTCATCTTGAGATTTTGTCCAGCTTTCCCACCAGATCTTCAGCCCGAAGGTGGGTGTATCGCTTGAGCATCTGCATCGACTTATGACCACTGATGGCCGAAACCTCTTGATCAGATAACCCGCCTTCGACAAGCCGACTCACTGCCTCATGGCGCAGGTCGTGAAATCTGAAGTCAGGTAGATCGAGCTTCTTCTTCAGCTGACCCCAAATTTTCGTGAAGGTATACGGCCGACGCTTCCCGTCCTTTCCAGGCTCACCGAAAAACACCAGATTGCAGTCGATTGGTCGCACCGGGTTATCCATCGCAGCTTTGAATACTTCAGTGGCGCGCTTGCTCAGTGGAACGGTTCGGGAGCCGTCGTTCTTCGTGTCCGAGAGACGTATTACACGCTTTGCCAGATCCACTTGGGGTCGCCGTAGGGATGAGATCTCTGACGAGCGCATACCCGTTTCCAGGGCGATGCAAACAATCCAGCCCAGCATAGGGTTGCTGTGTCGATTCACGGCCGCGAGCAGAAGGCGTTCTTCCTCCGGCGATAACCTTCGGTCACGACCATCCCCAGGTCTCGGCTTGCGGATGTTCAGCACTGGATTGAATGTCAGACCCAAACCCCATTCCTGAATCGCTACCGTGTATAGGTGGCTCAATAGCGCAAGTTCGAGGCGCACGGTGTTGTTGCTGATGTTCCCACCACGGCTGGGTTCGTTCAGGCGCTTGTCGCGATAGCCGGCGATGATTTCAGCGGAGAGGGCAGCCAGTGAATATTTGCCCAAGTGCTCGATGAGCTTCTTGGCTTTTGAGGTTTCGCCACGCTGAGTGGTGAGCTTCTTGGTAGGGGTAATGTCGCTCAAGTAGCGCTTGAGTGCAGCCTCAAGCGTCATGCGTTCGGAGCCGCTACGCCGGATATAGACACCTTGGACCATTTCGTCTTCGGTACGTCGAGACCAGTCCTCCGCATCACGCTTGGTACGGAAGGTTTTAGCCACGGTTGGCCAGCCAGTTTTGCGAATCAGAGCCTTCCACGTGCCGGAAGGAGTTTTGACGAGAGTTGCCATGAGAGGGTGCTCCTAGGCGGCTGGCGAACCAGCACTGTACCTAATTTGTACCCTTGGACCATAGGACTGCATCTGTGGCGGTCCACCCGAAACCACAAAAGCCGCGCAATGCGCGGCTTTGGAGTTGGTGGGCCCACACGGACTTGAACCGTGGACCAAAGGATTATGAGTCCTCTGCTCTGACCAACTGAGCTATAGGCCCTCAGTAGGTCGCGGATTA
>Ga0163162_10005689_pt1 | contig 12043 bp, 8 predicted proteins | sample S55metaG_FD_115310 | JGI IMG/M metagenome (GOLD analysis project Ga0163162, IMG submission 115310) | Switchgrass rhizosphere microbial communities from Kellogg Biological Station, Michigan, USA - S5-5 metaG | ecosystem: Host-associated > Plants > Roots > Rhizosphere > Soil | place: USA: Michigan...
CAGGTTTATGACCCAAAATCGGGCAAGGTTATTTGGGTAGGCGGGATCCAGGAAGGGCAGCCGCTGGGCCAGATCTATGGTTACAAACAGGTATCTATATTTAAAGACGCTGCTGATGTTGCGGCTAATGCGGGCAACCGTGTAGATAATGTTGCAGGCATTACCGGCCCTAACCTGGCAGCAGGCAAGGGCGGACACATTACCCCGGGCGATGTAAACTGGCAGGACGTAGACAAAAATGATACGATTGATTCGCGCGACCAGGTATATCTTGGTAATATCTACCCTAAATGGACAGGTGGCTTCAACATCAACGTATCATACAAAGCATTCTCGTTTTACTCGCGGTTTGAATACACCTTAGGTAACACTATTTACAATGACCTTGTTGCACGTACTTTGGGTAACTATCAAGGTACTTTTAACTACATCGACCTGCAAAAACAGGCCTGGTCGCCAACCAACACTAACACCAATATACCTAAAGTGTATTATGCCGACCAGGTAGTTGGTTCCAAGCAAAACTACACGCGGGGCAATAATGCCAGTGCGGTGCTGAATGGTAACAACTCCAATTTTTACGAAAGCGGGAATTATTTAGCCTGCCGTGAAATAACGCTGTCGTATGATTTTGCGAAGCCTTTGCTGGATAAAACAAAGATATTCTCCAAAATGAGGTTGTTTGCAAGTGGTAGTAACCTGTTCTATATCAAAAAGTTCAGCGGGCCGACACCTGAAGCTCCGGTGTCCAACGGATCGCTGACAGGTATTTACCAGGGCACTTATCCAACCCCTAAATCATTTGTAGTAGGTGTTCAGGCATCATTCTAACCTTTAAATATTTCGAAATGAAAAAATATACTTCAGTCATCTTTGCAGGATTATTCATCCTGGCATTGTCAAGCTCGTGCCGGAAGCAACTGGACCTGGCACCTGTGAGCAGCGTTACCGACGGTAATTTCTGGAAAACCGCCGACCAGTTCGATTCATTTGTAGCAGGCGTACATACACAGTTCAGGTCTAACAATGCCGCCTTCCAAACGCTGGGCGAAATGCGTGCGGATATCTTCGCTACAGACCCGGGCACCAATGGTACTTTTACCGGTGAGGCCACCCAGGGCCTCGAGCGCTTGTGGACGCAAAACCTTAATCTTGATAATCCTGGTGTAAGCAGCTTTGGTGGATTTTACAACAATATCAACCAGCTTAATTTGCTGATCAGCAAGCTGAATAGTACCGATATCGTAACCGCAGCAAATAAGAATTATTATTTGGGCATTGCGTACGGGATGCGCGCCTTTTACTATTACCAACTGTACCGCAGCTGGGGCAATGTGATCATACAAACGGAACCTACATCGGGTTCTACGCTTGATATTTCCAACCTGGCTAAGGCAGCTTCGCCTGCGGCAGATGTATTAGCGCTTATTAAAGCGGATATTGATAAATCGGTTACAAGTTTTGGATCGGATTATTCTTTCAGAAACCTGAAATCATACTGGTCAAAATCGGCCACACTGATGCTTAAAGCCGATGTTTATTTATGGACGGCCCACCGCGGTAATGCGGCTGCAGATGCGGCTACAGCAAAGGCCGCGTTGACCGATATCCAAACTAATGTTCCTGCCCTGCAGTTGTCGCCTAAATACAGCGACGTATTTGCTACAACAACCAAAGGCAATAATGAGATGATATTCGTAAGCCATTACCAGTTCAACGAGGCCACGATGTCATTTGTACAAAGCAGTTTTGTACCACAAAGCGGCCTGATCTCCAACTTTTACGATTCATTAGCCAACCGCCAGTTTTCGCCTACAATTGATAACTGGGGCGGCTTGCTCAGGGCACCGGTAAGAATAGCTGCTTTCAGGGCTTTTAACGATAAGGACAGCCGCAAGCTGGCCAGCATACAACCGGCTTACCAAAAATTAGCCGATGGTACATTTAAAATTGCCGGATGTTTTACTGATAAATACCAGGGTGAGCAAAACGCAGGAGCAAGGCTGATCACCAATGATTTCCCGATCTATCGTTATGCCGATTTACTACTGATGCTTGCTGAAGCTAAGGTGGTGTTAGGGGAATCGCCGGCAACGGAGATTAACCAGGTAAGGGTGCGGGCTTATGGCTCAAACTATGATGCAGCCACACAGGGATTCCCTAATCAAGCAATAGACGCCAATCCAACAGAAGCCATTTTGCAGGAACGTTTCTTTGAGTTTGTATTTGAAGGTAAACGCTGGTATGACCTGCGCAGAGCTGGTGACAGCTTTGTGTATGAACACACCACACTGCCGTCATCGCAGGCATACGCGCTGTTTTGGCCGGTTGACCGTACCACGTTAACAAATAATAGGTTATTGGTACAAACCGCGGGTTACGCATCTTTTTAACAAGTTTTTATTTAACCGGGAGCATGATCTCCCGGTTATTGCTCATTTATATATACAACATGAAAATCGAACATCTACAGGGATTGATCAGCGCACCTTTTTCACCTTTAAATGCAAAGGGCGAACTGGATCTGAGCATTGTCCCGGCCTACTATGCTTTTCTGAAGCATAACGGCATCACCGGCGCATTTATCAATGGCTCAACAGGCGAGGGAGTATCCTTAACACTTAACGAAAAAAAGTTGGTAGCCGAAGCCTGGGCCAAAGCATCCAACCATGACCCTGATTTTAAGGTGATGCCGCTTTTAGGCGGAACCTGCCTTGCCGATTGTATCGACCTGGCTAAACATGCACAGGAAATAGGTTTGTATGCAATTTCATTGACATCTGCATTTTACTTTAAACCGGCCAATGTAAATAAACTGGCCGAAAGCTGTATGGCAGTAGCATCCGCAGTACCTAACATGCCTTTTTATTATTATCATATCCCGGTGTTAACCGGCGGCAATTTCTCTATGTTGGAGTTGTTAAAAGCCCTGGATGGCAAAATGGATAACCTTGCCGGCATTAAATACACCCATGAAGATTTTATGGATTTTCAAAGCTGCATCAACTTTCAAAACGGTAAATATGATATGCTTTGGGGCAGGGATGAAAATATGCTTTCGGCATTGGCTGTGGGGAGTAAAGGTGCGGTAGGCAGTACCTTTAATTATGCAGCGCCATTATATCATGAACTTATTGAGGCTTTTAACAGTAATGATTTGAGCAGGGCTCAACAACTTCAGCAAAAATCAATTGATATGATCCGCCTGCTGGGCAAATACGGTGGAATTGCCACAGGCAAGGCTTATATGAAGTTAGTTGGTGTTGATTGCGGAGAATTTAGGCTCCCGGTAGCTAATATGACGGCAGAACAGTTTGAAAACTTTAAATTAGATGTTTCTGAACTGGGCTTCGATCATTTCAAATCAGTTACGCCCGCTGCTAACCTGTAATAATGAAATTTATAATCTACATACTTTTAATGACAGGCAGCATCGCATTGGCGGGCCAAACCATGGCCCAGGATAAGGATTTAGAAAAAATAAGCTGGTCTGTACCCACGCAGATCCCTCCGGCCCCCGGAACAGATAAGCAATTGGGCCTGGCGGGTGTTTTTACAGGAACCAGTAATGGTGTTTTGATCATTGCCGGGGGATCAAATTTTGCAGATGGCGCTATGCCCTGGCAGGGAGGCAAAAAGCTGCACTATGATGATGTGTATGTTTTGGAAAAGGGAGCAAATGGCAAATTCAATTGGCTCAGGGCTAAAACAAATCATCTGCCGCACAAAATAGCTTACGGAGCAAGTACAACTATTCCTGAAGGTATTGTTTGTGCCGGAGGCGAAACCGAAACAAGTCCTGGCAGCATCGCTGTTTTTTTAATGAGCTGGGATCCGGAGAAAAAGGATGTGGTTATTACCGATTTACCGTCCTTGCCTTTGCCTTTGGCCAACGCCTGCATGACCAGTGTTGGAAAGGTGATCTATTTAATTGGAGGCGAAAGTGAAGGGAAGCCATCCGCTAAATGTTTTACGCTTAACCTGACCGATCAAAAACCGCAATGGAAGTCTATAACAGATCTGCCGGTGGCTATGTCACATTCGGTTGCCGTTACGCAATCAAATGGGAAACATCCCTGCATTTATGTCATAGGTGGCCGGAGCAGCACTGCATCAGGTATAAGCGATTTGCATGGTTACACTTTTTGTTACGACCCTACAGATAACCAATGGACAGGGCTGAGCAATATTGTTGAGGGAAAACGCCCGATCAATATCTCGGCAGCTACCGCGGTAGCTGCCGGTACGCGTCATATTGTGTTAATCGGTGGCGACAAGGGAACCATCTTTCATCAGATAGAAACTTACAATGCGCTTATAGCGAGGGCTAAAACGGAGGAAGAAAAGCAGAGTCTGCAGCAACAAAAGCTAACGCTGCTAAATAATCATCCTGGTTTTAGCCGGGACGTTTACCGGTTTAATACCCTTAACAACCTTTGGGAAAAGATTGGCCATTTACCATTTTACGGACAGGTAACTACCACGGCAGTATTGTGGAATGATGAGATCTTTATTCCGGGAGGAGAAATTAAGCCGGGCACCCGGACATCGGCAATAAGTATGGGAAAATTTAATAGCAGATGAAAGAAGGAAAAAATTATCCCTGGCTTGTGGTTGCCTTGTTGTGGGTAGTGGCTTTGCTCAATTACATGGACAGGCAAATGCTTTCGGTTATGAAACCGGCCATGGAAATAGATATAGCAGAACTTAAATCAGCAACCAACTTTGGCTACCTGATGGCGGTATTCCTTTGGATCTACGGCTTGATGAGCCCCGTTTCAGGACTTATCGCCGACAGGCTAAACCGCAAATGGTTAATTGTTTGCAGTCTGTTTGTTTGGTCGGGAGTTACGTTTGCCATGGGATATGCTGCTACGTTTAATCAGCTTTATGTACTGCGCGCTGTTATGGGCGTTAGTGAAGCCTTGTATATCCCGGCCGGTTTGTCGCTGATAGCTGATTTTCATACGGCCAAATCAAGGTCGCTTGCTGTCGGTGTTCATATGACGGGTTTATATGTTGGGCAGGCGTTGGGCGGTTTTGGTGCTACTGCCGCGGCCGCCTTTTCGTGGCAGGCTACTTTTCAGTCGTTTGGAGTTGTTGGCATGGTGTACTCAGTGATATTGATCCTGTTTTTGAAAGAGAAAGATAAAACGGGCTATGTAAGTATACCTGAGGGGGAATCCGTAAAACAGGACAACAATTTATTCAAAGGATTGGCCGCTTTAATAAGCAACAAGGCTTTTTGGGCTATCCTGTTTTATTTTGCGGTTTCCAGTTTGCCGGGTTGGGCTACCAAAAACTGGCTGCCTACGCTGTTCGCTCAAAACCTCCATATTGATATGGCGACTGCCGGGCCGCTCTCTACCATCACCATAGCTGTTTCCTCATTTATAGGCGTGATCATGGGCGGGCTTTTGTCCGACAGGTGGGTACAGGGAAATAAGAAGGGGAGGGTATTTACCAGTGCTATTGGTTTGTCGCTGACAATTCCGGCGCTATTGCTCATGGGTTTTGGCCATTCGCTGCTTTTCGTTATAGGTGCAGGTATTTGCTTCGGGCTGGGTTATGGCATGTTCGATGCCAATAATATGCCCATCCTGTGCCAGTTTGTACCGGTAAAAAACCGGGCGACTGCCTACGGTATCATGAACATGACGGGCGTATTTTTTGGCGCGTTTATCACCGATAGGTTGGGCAAATCATCTGATGCCGGAAATCTGGGAGTCGATTTTGCCATGCTTGCGGTGGTAGTGCTCATTGCACTTACCGTACAGCTGTACTTTCTGCGACCGGCACATGATGAGTATGCCGATGCCTGATGTAATTCCATTCCTAAAATTTAGCAGATGAAATTTAAGAACAAGTATTATCCATTACTGCTGTTTGCTTTATTGATTTGGGTAAAACAATCATATGCCCAAACCGGGGCTAAAATAGCTTGTATTGGTAATTCGGTTACCTATGGTTATGGTTTGGCTAATCCCGCACAGGAAAGTTATCCCGCCCAATTACAAAAACTGTTGGGTTCCCAATACAGCGTTTTAAACTTTGGGCATAGCGGTGCTACTTTGCTGAAAAACGGGCATAATCCATATTATAAAACACCGGAGTTTAAGGAACTGATAAATGCTAAACCGGATGTAGCAATTATTCATCTCGGGTTGAACGATACCGATCCGAGAGATTGGCCAGATTACGGGCAAAATTTTGAAGCAGATTATGCCTGGTTGATTGATACCATTAGAAAGGCCAACCCGCATGTACACATCTTTATCTGCCGGTTAACCCCTATTTTCAGTGGGCACCCGAGGTTTAAGTCAGGTACCAGGGATTGGTACTGGCAAATTCAAAACCTGATCCCTTTGATCGCGAAAGCTAATCATGCTGATCTGATCGATTTTAACAAACCGCTGTATAACCGGCCTGATCTTTTTGCTGATAATTTGCACCCGGATAAAGAAGGTGCTTCGATACTGGCTGGGACTGTTTACCGAAGGCTTACCGGAAATTATGGTGGCCTGAAGTTACCCGCCGTATTTACCGATCAAATGGTATTACAGCGCGACCGCCCCATTCCCATATATGGCACAGCTAATGCCGGTGATGAGGTTACCGTAAAGTTCAAAGGCACTGTCACCAAAGTGAAGACCAATGAAAACGGCGAATGGAAAGTAATGCTTCCTGCATCAAAAGCAGGCGGCCCATTTCAAATGAGGATCATCGCCAAAGACACCAGTATCACTCTTAGTAATATTTTAATGGGCGATGTTTGGCTCTGTGCCGGCCAATCCAATATGTATTTCCCCTTGAACCGGTCGGCAGAAGCGAGTGTTGCCATAAAATCCACCTCAAAGAACACCAAACTGCATTTATACAAGCTTAACCTGCAGGCTGAAACTGATCCTGTGGTTTGGGATTCCGTAAGCTTATCTAAAGTGAATAAACTGGATTTTTTCTCAGGTTCATGGAAAGCTTGTGACAGCAGTTCGGTGGCCGGGTTTTCTGCAGTGGCCTACTATTTTGGTCAAAAGATCTCGAAGGATGCCGGGGTACCTATCGGCCTGATTGAAGTGGCTGTAGGAGGTTCGCCAACCGAATCATGGATAGACCGGTATACCATGGAGTATGACGATAAACTGGTTGATATGCTGAATAACTGGCGCACCTCCGATTATGAAATGGCTTTTTGCCGGGATCGGGCGGCCATCAACCTCAAAAATGCAACCAACCCAAAGCAACGCTATACTTATGAGCCATGTTATAATTATGAAGCCGCCATTGGTCCCCTTACCTCTTTCCCCGTAAAAGGAGTGCTTTGGTACCAGGGCGAAAGCAATACCCATAACGTTGAATTGTACAGCCGTTTGTTTACAACATTGGTAAGCAGTTGGCGGCAAAAATGGGGTACTGATCTGCCTTTCTATACAGTACAGCTCTCGGGCATCAACAGACCTTCATGGCCGGTCTTCAGGGATGCCCAGCGCAAACTGCAAAAAAGCATCCCCAATACGCAAATGGCCGTAAGTTTCGACCTCGGCGATTCATTGAACGTGCACCCAATCCGCAAAAAGGAAATAGGAGAACGGCTGGCCTTGTTGGCAGCGCGTTATACCTATCACCAGCCTGTTAAAGCCAACAGTCCCGAACCGTTAACGGCTACCAAACAAGCCAATCAGATTGTGATATCCTTTGACTTTGCTATACAACTAAAAACAGCAGGTAATAAAGCTTTGAATGGTTTTGAGCTGATCAATAATAAAGGGCAAAGCATTTTAACAACTGGTACCATCAAAGGGAGCAAAGTATATCTCGCAATTCCTGCCGGTGAAAATATCAGGGGGATTAACTACGCCATGCAGCCATTTACCCGGGCCAATTTAATTAATGAGGCGGGGCTGCCCGCTCCAACTTTTACCATGCAGCTGCATGAAAAAGAAAATGTGTTCTATTAAAATCTACAACAATGAGTTATTCTGATACCGATTTACATACCTTAAAAACATTTTACGAACATCAATTATTACAGGATACGGTGCCGTTTTGGTTTCCCCGCTCTGTTGATGAGCAATACGGCGGCTACCTGCTGATGCGCGACCAGGACGGCAGCCTGATAGATGATGACAAAGCCGTTTGGATCCAGGGCAGGGCGGCCTGGCTGCTGGCAACTTTGTATAATACCGTTGAACCTAAACAGGAATGGCTGGATGGCTCACGCTCGGGTATTAACTTTTTGCTCAACCATTGTTTTGATACAGACGGGCAAATGTTTTTCCACGTAACCCGCGATGGCAGCCCGATCCGTAAACGGCGGTACTTTTTTTCCGAAACCTTCGCGGTTATCGCGATGGCAGCTTACGCTAAAGCATCGGGCGATGAGGTCATCGCTCAAAAGGCGAGGGACTTGTTTGGTAAATGTATCGAATATGCCACCGTACCCGGTTTGTTTCCTCCTAAATTTACATCCACCCGCCCATCAAAAGGCATTGGTGTGCCCATGATCATGATCAATACTGCCCAGCAATTACGCGAAACTATAGGCGACCCGCGCTGCGACGAGTATATCACCAATTGGATCAAAGAAATTGAAACCGATTTTGTAAAGCATGATATCAAATGCGTAATGGAGCAAGTTGCACCTGACGGAAGTATCATTGACCATATTGACGGCCGCACGCTAAACCCCGGTCATGCGATGGAAGGTGCCTGGTTTATTTTGCATGAAGCCAAATACCGTAATAACGACGCTCACCTGGTTGAACTTGGCTGCACTATGCTGGATTATATGTGGGAGCGTGGCTGGGACAAGGAGCATGGTGGTATTTTATATTATCGCGATGTTTATGATAAACCGGTGCAGGAATACTGGCAGGATATGAAATTTTGGTGGCCCCATAATGAGGTTATTATAGCTACTTTGCTGGCCTACACCCTCTCTGGAAACGAGAAATATGCCCGCTGGCACAAAATGGTGCATGATTATGCTTATGACAAATTTCACGACCCAATAAACGGCGAGTGGTTCGGCTACCTGCACAAAGATGGGAGCCTGGCCCAAACGGCTAAAGGTAATTTGTTTAAAGGGCCTTTCCATTTACCCCGCCAGGAGTGGTACTGTATGCAATTATTAAAACAACTGAAATAAGATGAAAAAATCAATCATGTATCTATTAATGAGCCTGTTGGTTACGTCTTTGCACGCTCAACAACAGGAGGTAACCGTTTTTAAATCGGGAGCTGATGGATACCGCTCTTTCAGGATTCCGGCCATTAGCAAAGCCCCCAATGACGATTTGCTTGTCTTTGCAGAAGGAAGGGTAAATGGCAGCGGAGATTTTGGCAATATCCAGATCGTGCTGAAGCGAAGTGTGGATGGCGGTAAAACCTGGGGGGCTTTACAGGTTGTGGCATCTAACGATACCCTGCAAACAGGCAATGCCGCCCCTGTGGTTGATCGTACTGATCCGGCTTATCCTAAAGGCAGGTTGTTCCTTTTTTACAATACAGGGAATGCGCCGGAAAATATGGTGCGTAAAGGAAAAGGGCTGCGCGAGGTATGGTATAAAACATCAACCGATAATGGTGTAAGCTGGTCGGTTCCGGTGAATATTACTTTGCAGGTTCACAAACCTAAACAGCCGCAGGTTAACAGCGCTTATAACTTTAACCAAGACTGGCGCAGTTATGCCAATACCCCCGGTCATGCCATACAACTGGCCGCCGGAAAATATAAAGGCAGGATCTACATAGCAGCTAACCACTCTGCCGGCGAACCGCAAAAGCATTACGCCGATGGCCGGGCCTTTGGTTATTATACAGACGATCATGGCAAAACATTCAAGCTGAGCGATGAGGTGAGTATGCCCGGCGCCAATGAAAATATGGCTGTTGAACTCAGCGGTAATAGGTTGATGATGAACATCCGTAATCAATTGGGTAATATCAAACAGCGCATCATTGCCATAAGCGGCAACGGCGGGCAAACCTGGGATACTACTTATTTTGATCCCCACTTGCCCGATCCGGTTTGCCAGGGAAGTATTTTAAATATCGGTAAAAGCAAAGGCAAAGCAATCCTGGCTGTTTGTAATGATGCCGATACCCTGCACCGGGATAACCTTACGCTTCGCATCAGTTTTGACGAAGGCAAAACGTGGAAACACAACTATATCATAGCCAAATCGCCCGAAGGTTATAAAGGTGATTACAGCGCTTATTCAGACCTGGTAGCGGTTGATCAAAAACATGTTGGCATCCTGTATGAAAAAGATGATTATAAACAGATAGTTTTTACCAGTTATGGCTGGTAAGCGGATATAAGGGGGCATCTCAAAAGACAGCAACAACCCGCTGAAGTGGATGTTTACATTTTTGCCGTTTTAAGAGCCTGTGTTTATTGATTCATATCAATGTTTCCGGAATTGTAGCACGGTATCTTTGCGATCAAAATGAATATATAAATGTCAACATTAATAAAAAACGTGCTTGCTCCTGAGTCTGGCGATACCGGGCAAAATAATAAGATCTTCAGTGTGCTGATAACCATTTTCGGGATGATCTTTCTCGAATTTCTGATCATGGGTATTTCACTTGGGGTTTTACCAAATTACGTGCATGGTAGCCTTGGGTTTAATAATCTGGTGGTAGGTGTGGTTATCGGCCTTCAATATGCCGCTACGCTGTGCACCCGTCATTTTGCCGGTAAAATGGCCGACTCAAAAGGCGGCAGGCAGGCGGTGATCACCGGCATCCTGATCTCATCCGTCTCCGGTATTTTTTGCCTGTTTTCCCAATTACTAACGGCTATGCCTGTTGCTTCTTTATCGGCGCTAATTGCAGGGCGGATCTTATTGGGTATTGGCGAAAGTTACCTTGTTATCGGTGTTTTTGCCTGGGGATTTATCCTCGTGGGCCCCAAAAATACGGGTAAAGTAATGGTGTGGAATGGAATGGGAATGTATGGTGGCATGGCCTGCGGCGCACCATTGGGTATATTTTTGCAAACACAATGGTCAATTACAACGGCATTTGCCGCCCTTGCCTTGTTACCGGCCATCAGCTTTCTTGCTATGCTGCTGCTGCCGGTAGTGCAATTACCAAAACAGTTGGCGCGACTGCCATTTTACAAGGCTGTAAACCTGGTATGGAAGTCGGGTACAGGTTTGGCTTTTGCCAGCATTGGGTTTGGCGGGATTGCCTCGTTCATTACCTTGTTTTTTATACAGCAGTCGTGGCAGGGAGCGTCATTTGCTATCACAGCTTTTGGTGCCGGCTATGTTGTTGTGCGGATATTTTTTGCGGGGTTCCCGGATAAATTTGGCGGCGCAAGGGTGGCTATGGTATCTTTACTGATCGAGATAGTTGGGCAGCTTTTGATCTGGTCTGCCACATCAGCAGTAATGGGCATAGTGGGGGCAGGGCTTACCGGTATTGGTATGTCGCTTGTTTTTCCGTCGTTTGGCACCATCGCAGTAAAAAGAGTAAGTGCCGAAAACAGGGGAATGGCTATGGCCGCTTATAATGCATTTTTTGATTTGGGTATGGGGCTTACCGCGCCAATTGCCGGCCTTATAGCAGGACAAGGTCACTATAGTAATATTTATATGTTAGGTGCTGTAACAGCTGCAGTAAGTGCGCTGCTGGCTTACCTGGAATATAAAAAGGATAAAACCGTTTATAAAAATAAGAATGAGGCGATAATAGAAACCATATGATCATAAAGCAAAGCCTGGCAGACTATATCAAAACGATCATTTTTATAACGGATGAACAGCTTGCCCTGGTACTTGATCGTTTTAAGTATGAGAAGTTTCAAAAACACACCTTACTGGTGAATGAGGGGCAGGTAAGCAGGCATATGAATTTTATTGTAAAGGGATGCCTTCGTATTTTCTTTATTAAAGAGGATGGGCAGGAAACCACCCGTCACCTGGCTTTTGAACAACAATTTGCAACGGGGCTGGCCAGTTTTATAACCGAATCACCCTCGTTTGAATATATCCAGGCTATGGAAGAAACGGAAACATTGCGGATAAACCGTAAA
>Ga0163162_10005691_pt1 | contig 12043 bp, 7 predicted proteins | sample S55metaG_FD_115310 | JGI IMG/M metagenome (GOLD analysis project Ga0163162, IMG submission 115310) | Switchgrass rhizosphere microbial communities from Kellogg Biological Station, Michigan, USA - S5-5 metaG | ecosystem: Host-associated > Plants > Roots > Rhizosphere > Soil | place: USA: Michigan...
ACATGCCTTCTAGGAGAACGCCAAAATGAGAGCTAAACTCAGAACCAGAATTGAGCGGCTTGAAAGTCGCATAATCCCTGAATCAGACGGCAAGCTGCCTCTCGAATACCTCCGGCATTGCATCAACGGGACCGTTTCGCCTTGGGAAGCCAAGCGATGGGGTCCACTCGCTGCCCGAATTGTCGCTGAGGCAAACGCGAGAATAGAGCAAGAAAATGCCCGAGATCTAGCAGCAGGATTAATCCCGGTATTGCCGAATGGGTTGAAATAAGATGCGCCAGATCCGGAAGCGAATCGAAAAGATCGCAATGTTGTTCCCTGTGAAGCCTAATCCGACGCCAGAACGCGTTTGCGCCTGCAGACCTGGCTCTCGCCCAGCTTTCCGACCGGTTCGTACAGCTATTCGCACGGTCTGGAATGGGCTGTGGAGGCGGGACATATCCACGACCGGCAAAGTCTCGTTGATTGGATCGATGCGGATCTATGCTATGGCTCAGGGCGAAACGAAGCAATTTTTTTCAGTGAAGCCTTTCGCTGTGCCCTGGGTGATGATCGCATTCGACTACGCGAAATCGCGGAACTTGCGGCCGCCTTTCGGGGAACCTTTGAATTTGCGCTTGAATCCTCACAGCAGGCGACGGCCTGCCTCTCGACGTTACGTCAAGTATGGCCCGACCCGGCACTTGACTGCCTTTCGAAAATACTCGGCGATCACCATGTTCCGGCAGCGCTGGCGGTCGTTCTTGGAGTTGGCTCGGCGAGCCTCGGAATTCCGGCCAGCGTGGCTTTGCCCGCCTATCTCCAAAGTTATGTCGCAAACTTCGTGAGCGCGGGCGTTCGACTGATCCCTCTCGGGCAAACGGATGGACAGTTTGCTATTGCACGGCTTGAGGAATCGGTGTTAACGACAAGCGTCCAAGCCGAAGATGACACAATCGACGATCTTGGGTCGGCCGCCTTCATGGTCGATCTCGCTTCTATGTCGCACGAAACGCAATATACGAGGTTGTTTCGCTCATGATCCCTTTCAGTAGCTCAAATTCCAAAAACCACCCACTGCGCGTTGGAGTCGGCGGTCCAGTTGGATCAGGGAAGACGGCGCTGGTCGAAGCGTTATGCAAGAGGCTCCGCGGCGACTACGACATTTTCGTGATTACTAATGACATTTACACCAAGGAAGATCAGCTCATTCTTACAAGAGCCGAGGCGCTTCCGGCGGAGCGCATTATGGGCGTCGAGACCGGCGGCTGCCCTCACACGGCGATTCGGGAGGACGCTTCCATGAACCTCGCGGCCATTGAAGACATGAATCAGAAATTCCCTCACGCCGAATTGTGCTTTATCGAGTCTGGAGGCGACAATCTCGCGGCAACTTTCAGCCCCGAGTTGGCAGACCTAACCATTTATGTGATCGATGTCGCGGAAGGTGAAAAAATACCTCGCAAGGGTGGCCCGGGCATCACGCGCTCCGACCTGCTTGTTATCAATAAGATAGATTTGGCTCCTTTCGTGGGCGCTAACCTTCAGGTGATGGAAGCGGATACTCTGAGAATGCGCGTAAGACGTCCGTTCGTCTTCACGAACTTGAAGAGCGGCGAAGGCGTCGATCGAGTATCCAGCTTCGTCGTCGAGAAGGGCGGGTTGGCAAAGGCGGCGACGTAGTCCTTCGAAGAAGTCCGCCCTTCCCTCCCGGACACTGCGATATCAAAACCGACCACGGGATTCCAGTGAGCCGTGGGGTACCCGATGAAGCTCCAGGGGAGCATCGACCGGTGAAGATCAGGTACGGTTCCGGCCATAAAGCGATTACTGATGAGAACAGCCCTTTCCACCACCAATTCGGTTGCTGATGCGAAGGGGATTTCTCACCAGCTATTCAAGAAAACGCATTTGGAGTTGATCGAAATCCATCTTCCATCCGCGCCATCGCCCCATTGCCAATGAAGGCATCTTTTATTTCCCTACTTTGCATACCGAACTGCCCGCCTCTGTTTGTTCGTCGCCCCCGCTTCACCTACAGGGAAAGGAATCCGCGGCGTGCCGCAATTGTCACCGAATGCGTGCGATCTCTGGCTCCAAGTTTATCCATAATGTGCCTTAGATGGACCTTGACAGTCTCCTCGGCAATAAACAGTTTTTCTCCGATGTCCCGATTGCGGTTCCCGTCCGCGACGTGGCCTAGAATCTCGATTTCGCGCTTACTGAGATTTTCATCACTTAGATGTTCGGCAAGCCCGGCAGCGATTTCCGATGTCGCCAAGATGATAATTCGAGCATCGGGAAACTCTGATCGGATACCCATAAGAACTTCGATTCCGCTGAGATCCGGGAGTTGAAGATCCAAGAGCGTGACATCTGGCCTCGCGGAGCGGTACGCTTCTATGCCCTCCTCGCCCGTTGCGGCAGCCGAAACCAACGACATATCCGCTTGGCTCTTAAGAATTGCTCCAATGCCCTCTTGAACTACGGGGTGGCCATCGATGCTCAAGATCTGTATATGAGAACTGTTGTGCTGATGACGCTCTTCCAATTGGATACCCTCTTCCAGGTGCGGTTGTCTTAGACCGGTCCGCCAAAACGGTTTTTGAATGGCGCCTTTCGTTTGCGTGCGGGCTGACACCAATAGGTCATGAGACTTGGGCCTGGATAAACAATCGGCGTAAATGGCGCCAGTCCCAGTTGGAGCGCCCGTAATCATGACGGAATGTCTGGATGACATCATTGTTTCTCCTTTGTCTAGACGTGCTCAGGGTTTAGCTTTTGTCCTGAATACGTACCGGCGAAGTCCGCCGATGCAACCACGCGAACGTCTTCTAGCACAGCGCGGAATTTCGTAACGGATCCAATTAGATCTATAGCCATCGTTATTTGCCTCCTTTGTATCGAACCGCACGGACTTCCTCGATCGCCTCTCGAGTGGTGGCTTAATTCTCTCCGTGCATTTCCGCCCTCTCTCGCGTAACCCATTCACGGACATATTTCGGGCAATTCCGGAGCTCCGTTCCGTTGTACTCGGAGAGCGCAAGGAGTTGCACAGCATCACGGTCAACAATAGACACGTTCTTGAGATCGATAGCGAGTGCGCCCGATTCCTGTCGAAGCACATTCCGGAGGATCTCCACATGCTCCCCCGTAAGCTTCCCGCTTACATGCAACACGACAAGACCATCTCCGCCCACTCGGTCGATTCTGAAACTCAGCTTGCGCCCTCATCTCTGTCAGCGACTTGGTTAGTACCAGTCGCGAACGATCCGAGAATTGCAAACCTAATGCCAATCGTAAACTTATGAAAATATGTGATTTACGAGGCGGTAAACTTCGCTAATTTAATGAATCTCGCAAATTTCGTAAATTTCGAAAGATTCGATTTGGAAGGATTTCGACGGCGTCTCAGTTAAATTTGAATTGCTGCGTATTGATTTTTAAAGCTTTGATCCGGCTTGCGAGAGTGGATGCTGGAATTCGAAGCTTGGCTGCCGCTCCAGATGGACCTGAAACCCGGCCTCGGGTCTCGGCGAGCGCGGACTCGATGACTTCCCGCTCGCTTCGCCCGCCCTCAACCTTAAAAGTCGGCGAGGTCTCAACCCAAGACGTCAATCCCGGCGTCTGTTTGGAGAGCCACATTTCGTCAACCGACAGAACGTCGCCTGAGCTCAGAATCACGGACCTTTCAATAATATTCTGCAGCTCGCGAATATTGCCTGGCCAATCGTAGGACTGCAACAGATCCAGCGTTTTCTTATCGACCGAGTCGATTTTCTTCGCCATCCGGGTGGCGTAGCGCTGCAGAAAATACTCTACCAGCATGAGAATATCGTCTTTCCGATCTCGGAGGGGTGGTACCTCAATGGGAAACACATCTAGCCTGTAGAACAAGTCCTTCCGGAAGGTCCCATTCGCTACGGCTGCCTTCAAGTCCCGATTTGTGGCGGCGATAACGCGAACGTCAACACGGATCGACTGGCCTCCGCCGATTCGCTCGAATTCCCGTTCCTGCAACACTCTCAAGAGCGAGACTTGCACATCGTGCGGAAGTTCGCCCACCTCGTCCAGGAAAAGTGTGCCGCCGTCGGCCAATTCAAAACGGCCAAGGCGGCGCTGCGCTGCTCCGGTAAACGCCCCCTTCTCGTGACCAAACAGCTCCGAGGCGATTAGAGATGGCGCGAACGCGGCACAATTCACGCTGACGAACGGTCGTCCTGATCTCCGGGACCGTTTGTGAATAGCGCGTGCGACAAGCTCCTTACCAGTACCTGTCTCTCCCGTAATCAGACCAGTCGAGTCGGTCGGCGCAACCTTAGCGACTCTGGCAAGTACGGCCTGCAACGCCGCAGAGGTGCCGACAATCTCCTCGAACATCGCCCCGGTATCGATCTCCTCGCGAAGAACGACGTTCTCGTTCCGTAGCCTGTCTTCGGCCTGTTTGCGTTCTTCAATATCCGTCAGGGACCCAAACCACTTGAGAACATTCCCCTTCTCGTCCCGCAGCGGCGAACCTCGAACCAAGAACCAGCGATATTGCCCATCTTTACCACGATGGCGCACTTCGCTCTCTAACGATTCACCCGTTTCGAGACAGGTCCGCCATTTCCTAGCATGAGTTTCCAGGTCCTCGGGATGCAGTGTGGTTAACTGCAGTGGGCTTACATCGTCTGCGATCAAGCCTGTGAAATCCGAAAAACGGCGATTTACGAAATCGGTCGACCCGTCAGGCAGAGCTGTGAATGCCATCACCGGCATCGTCTGGATCACATCGCGAAGCTGGTGTTCGCTTTGGCGGAGAGCCTCTTCCGCCAGTCGGATCTCATGATAAAGACGGCTATTCTCAAGCGAGATGGCCGCTTGGGAAGCGAGGACCTCCAAAAGCTTGAGTCGCGCAGGCGAAAAAACATTGGAAACCAGCTTGTTTTCGAGGTACAGAAGCGCAATTAATATGCCCTGCTTCAGTAGTGGCAAGCAGGCCACCGAACGAGGGCGCTTTTCATGAAGGTACTCATCCGTGGGTAAAAAGGTTGGGACTGAGGCATCCTCAATGATGAGTTGTTCCTGCGTCCGCATAACGTAACGCACTACCGATTCCGGAACGTCGGCGGGAGAAATGGCTGCTTCCAGCGTATGCACCGCTAGCCGGTCCCCGACACTAATGGCTTCGGCCTTCATTTGGAGCCGGTCACCTTGTGGGAAAATGAGCAGGCCTCGCTCTGCGCCCGCGTGCTCCATTGCGTTGCGCATGACTATGTCGAGCAGTTTTTCGAGCACGATCTCGCCTGAAACGGCCTGCGAGACTCGGATCACCGTCGCAAGGTCTAGTCCTTCGACCGGTACCGTGATCGTCGCTGTGGGACCGGCCACCGGCGGCTCCTGCTTGAGCTCGGGATACAATCGGTCGAGCTGCTGCACTTTGCCATCCGCCCCCCACTGCTGGTAGCCGTACCGCGCATCCCGCAGATATGTCTTCGCAATCCTGTCAAAACCACGGGCCATGTAAAAGCGGGCGGCGATTTCGAGCGCGAGACACTCGCTGTGGAGAAATCCGCTCTGTCGCGCCGACCTGATGGCATTCTCGTAAAGTTGTGCCGCATCGTAATCTCGCGCCTCGATGCGCGCGATCTCCGCGGCCAGGAGGGCGGCGCGATTCTCGAAGTTCTCGGGGCAATGCTGGGCCCATATCTCGAGCTGCCGAAGATGGGCAACGATCGCCTCGAGGTGCTGGCGGCCATCGTCGCTGGACGGGGATTGGCAGAGCGCGGCGTGCACGAGTCCGCTATAGAACTCATACTCGGCGCGTTCGAGCGTGCCGGCCAAAGACGTCAGCGAGTCTTGCGCTCGACGCGAGGCTTCGAGGGCTGCCATGTAGTCTCCAGCCAGGAAGCGCGCCTGCAACTTACGGATCCAGTACCAACACTGGATGACCGGCAGATGGGACTCATTCGCAAAGTGGTTCTCAATCCGAAGCTCATCGAACCGGTCGTCGTCGAGCAACCCAAACTGACGCGTTGAGCCGCGAAGGTTCCGTATGAGGGCTGCCTGCGTACTGACGGCGTCGATGTAATCAGGAAACGCGGCGACCCTGCAGTAGGCCAGGCTTGCTTCAGTCTCCGCCTCCACCTCGACCAACGAATTACCCGCGAGTAAAAGTTTCGAAAGGAGAACGTGCAAGCTCGCCGCGGCCCAGAGGCGGTCGCCGTTGTTGTGGGCCACATCGAAGGCCCTGCGGATTACGGGCAGGCAACTAGCCACGTGTTTCGCCCAGGGCATCAGCAATGCCGAGAAGTTCAGGACCACGTAATCCTCGAACCGGCGCAGCCCTGTACGTTCGACCAATTCATAACCAAGCTGGCCGAAGCGAAAGCCCGCTTCAAAGTTGCCATACCTCCACGCGGCCAGGTAACCCAGCTGTGTGAAGGCCAAACACGACGTGTCATGAATACCACGCTCGAGGGTGAGAGCGACAGCAGAGCAAATGATTAGAACCTCGAAGGTTCTGTCCAGGCTTGCCGCACATGTTTCAAGCTTAGGCAACATATTGAGGATCGCCCGCGATGTCGGATTGGTCATGATGGGCAGCGCGGCCACCTCGTTTATCCCGATGCCATCGAGCCTGGAGCAGGTACCGTCGAAGACAGTCCGCGCGTCCGACTCGGTGGGGCGCAGGGGAATTGCGAACCCGGCCTGACGCAAGCATGCGGCGCCCTCTAAAAGTACGCGTTCGGGCGTTTGGAGGGCTAAATAGATATCCGCCTGGATGCAAACTACCGCGGCTCGCTCTGCGACGCTTAACGTGCGGGATGAGAGCATCCTCAAGCGTTCCTCCGCAGACGTTACTTCCCCTGTCAGGAACTCACACTCCGTTCGGTGAATCTCAAGCTCAAAGACCAGATCGCGACGCTGCTGGTCAGTGACGACCAGTGTCGCACCAGCGGTCAGATACTTCAGAGCCGAATTATACGCCGCCGCTTTTTTCGCGCGCTTACCTGCCGCCAAGTTCAGCGCTGCAACCTCATTGCGCTCTTCTTGTGACACTATAAGGGCCGCGGCACGATTAAAGTGACCGACGATCTCGAAGACCGACTCTTCGCGCTTGTCAGGTGTGACTTGCCTGGCCAAAAGTCTACCGATACGGAGATGCTCCGGAGCACGCTGCCCCTCCGAAACGAGACAATAGGCAGCCTCCTGGACTCGGTCATGCACGAATCGATACGAATCGTCTGAACGGACGATCATCTCCAGGTGGAGCGCTTCCCAGAGATGAGAGTGGAGCTGCTCCTCTGACGTTCCGTGAATCATCGCGAGAGTCGAAGTGTCAGCCGTGTTCCCCAGACACGCCAGCGACTTCAACGCCTCCTGGGTTGTGAGAGGGAGTCGGCTCAACTTGCCCACCATGAGGTCGACTACATTTTCGGTATACCCTTTGGCGCGAATGGGCTCAAGAGCCCAGCGCCAACCGTGATGGGCAGAATCGAAAGTGACGAGGCCATCCTCGGCTAATTCCTGCAAGACTTGATTGGCGAAAAAGGCATTGCCCGCGGTCTTTTCGTGAACGAGCCTCGCCAATGGCCGGACGCTTTCGGCTTCAGCTTGAAATGCGTCTCCGAACCAATGAGTGAAATCTTCTTGCGTCAGCGGCCCCAGCACGAGCTCCGTTACAACCGCCCCACTCCTTCGAAGTGCCGATAGCTTCCGCATCAGCGGGTGCGCCGCATCGACCTCGTTGTCCCGGTACGCGCCGACGAGAAGTAGGTGGTGAAGCTCGGACTCGACAAGGATGCTTTCGAGCAGGTCGAGCGTCGCTGCGTCAAGCCACTGCAGATCGTCCAGGAAGAGCGCCAGCGGATGCTCGACACGCGCGAATACGCCAATCAGCCCCCGAATCGCCGTTTGGAGGCGGACCTTCGTGGCTGCCGGCGAGACATCCGGCACCGCCGGCTGTTCTCCGATGATGAACTTCAGCTCTGGAATGAGGTCGGTGACGAGCGCACAGTTCGGGTCAAGAGCCTGACGAAGCTGTTCCCGCCAACGGCTCATTTCGACCTCGGGCTTGCCGAGGATCTGACGAATCAGAGTCTGAAGCGCCTGAGCCACAGTAGCGTAAGGAATATCGCGCTTGAGTTGATCGAATTTGCCAGATGCGAACAGTCCTCGCGTTAGAACCAACTCCCTGTGCAGCTCATTCACTACGGATGATTTCCCGATACCCGAATATCCAGATACCAGCACCAACTCCGGTTTGCCGCTCTTCACAACCCGCTCGAAACAGGCGAGCAATGTGCTGATTTCACGCTCACGGCCGTAGAGTTTCTCCGGAATTAGAAGGCCATCGGGCCTGTCATGTTGTCCCAGCGCGAAGTCGTGAACTGCACCCCCACGGTCCCAGTCCTCAATACAGCGACGTAGGTCGCTTTCGACGCCAGCTGCGGTCTGATAACGCTCTTCGGGAGTCTTGGCAAGCAGTTTCACGATGATTGCGGAGACAACTTGGGGAATCCCTTTCAGCCGCTCGGCGGGGGGTAACGGTTGCCTGGCGATATGACAGTGAATCCACTCCATCGGATCAGAAGCGGTGAAAGGGAGAGTGCCCGTCAATAGTTCGTAGAGTGTGACGCCGAAGGCATAAAGATCGCTGCGGGAATCAATTGAACGATTCATTCTCCCCGTCTGCTCGGGGGCCATGTAAGCGAGCGTTCCTGCGATAAATTCCGGTGGCTCCGCGGCCCCGCGCTCGCGCGTTAAGCGAGAAGCAATGCCAAAACCTGTCAGCCAGGTCTGATCCATGGCGGAATTTGCAAGTACGTTGGACGGCTTGATGTCTTTGTGGATAAGACCACGCCTGTGAACTTGGCCAAGCGATGCAGCCAGCGCAATCCCTAAACGCAGAAACTCTTTCAATTCCAATGGGCGTCCAGGCAGTCGATCGAGCGGCTCTCCGTTAAGATCCTCGAACAACAGAATGGTTCGGCTCCCTTGCTGTGTGAGGGCGATCGGCCGAATCGCCCATTCGGGATCGAGATCGTCCTTCAATGCGAATTCGTGCTCTAACTTCTTGACGGTTGCAGGAGCGGGATGCTCCGTGATCGGTGACAATGCAAGGATAGACCGTGGACTCGTCTCCGGCTTGGTCTGCGACAGGCCCCGGTACAGGACGAACTCTCCATCCTTACGAAGCGGTTCCAGGCGGTATTGCGAAAGCTGCATCACACCATCAGAACTCGAGCTTCAACCCGTATTGCATGATGCGAGGGTTCACGCTCATGGCCGTGATCTTTCCGAACGTGCCTCGGCTCGACACATCGCTTGCCGGATTGCCAAAGTTAGCCCGATTAAAGAGATTAAAGATCTCCCAGCGGAAAACCATATTGGTCTTCTCTCCGAGTTTTGTGCGCTTGACGATAGCCATATCCACGTTGCGCTGATCCGGCCCTCTGAGAATATTCCTTCCTAAGTTTCCATAGACCGTCCCGCCGCCGGTAACGGGAAACTTTCCATCGATCAAGCCCCCATCCGGAATGAAGGTCGCAGGAACAAAGACGCTGGTGTTGAAGAACTGACTGACGCGGCTACTAACGCTACCGTTCCCAGCCGCCTGATCCAGAGTCGCCCCCGTCGCTAAACTCCCGGTAGTGAGGTAACTCGAAGGTCCGAAGAGCGTTCCTGCGGCACTGTCAAAAATAGAGAAAGGGAGCCCGGATTGGAACGTCGCAACTCCGGAGAGGGCCCACCCTTCGGCCAACTTGCCGTGCCAGAATCTGCGGTTCGCCGGCTGCGGCAGTTCCCACATGTAGCTGAACACAAGTCTATGCCTACGATCGAAATCCGACGGCCCTCGCTGAGCTGCTGGCTTGTTCTGGTCGTTGAATGTCTGCTCGCCAAAGATCGGGTCGCCGTAAAAGCCGAACGCGCTCGAGCCTAGGCTATCCCCTGCTGTGTCAATCGACTTGGACAAAGTATACGCTGCCAGGAAACGTATGCCGTAACTAAACCTCTTATCGACGGTCGCTTGTAGAGAGTTGTAGTGGGAGGTCGCGTCGCTCCGGAGCTCAAACACGGCGGGGGCAATGCCGAGAAAAGGAACCCGCTCGACTGCATTCGTGACCGAGTTGGTGGTCAAGCCATTTACAGGATTTGCGGAACTCGCCAACGCTGGTTGATTATTGCCTCGGATCACGGTAAGGTGAGTGCCAATCGCGCCGGCGTATGCGAGCGAGAATAAATAGCTCCTGTATTGGGACTGAATCTCCAGACCGTATTGCTGGGTCGTCGACTCCCTGAAATCCGGACTAATGAAGCCGACCAGGAGCGGTGTGCGGTCCCCTGTATAGGGCGGCCCGGGCAGCATCGTGCCGATGAAGTTGGGAAAGGTTGATGCCGGAGGCAGTGTCGGAAAGGGTTGCCGCAGATCGGATTCGGCGTTAGCCGCGCCGATCAGAAGCTTCGAGAATTGGAAGGGCGGAAGAAAGGCGAGATTGTTTGCGCCTCCATAAAAGTTCAGGCGGTTCGCATAACGCCCATAGCCGCTTCTGACGACAATGTTGCGCGACGAGAAAGGCCGCCAGGCCACGCCGATTCGCGGTTCCGGATGAAATTGAATCGAATCGTCCAGAAGCGTTGAGTTGCCCCGTGGAAAACCTTCGGGAACAGGTCCTTGGTAATTGCCCGCAAGGACGAATCCAGATGCACTAGGATTCGTTGACCCGCCCGGCGGTGGTGGAACGTATAACTTCGGATCGAAATTTGACATCCGCCCATGAGCTTCGCTCTGCTGGCCGTTCGCCTCGAGGCGAAACCCTAAATTGACGTTGAGATTTCGTGAAATCTTCCAATCGTCGACCGCGAAAAAATGGGCTGCGGTGGACCGCAGCGCGGCGTGAAGGACCGTGGCACTGCTCAGCGCGGAGAAAACATTGGATGTCAATGTGCCATTGCCGCCTGCACTGACCGGTTTTCCCGGCAAGCCGAGCAGAAAATCGGGAAAGGAGAGAAAGGTGAGCGATCCGTCGGTGTAATCGGGACTCTCGTTGAACTGGTTGCGGAATACCTCTGCTCCCAAGCGGAAATTGTGCCTGCCCGTTGACAAAGACACGATGTCCGATAAATGGAAATTATTATTCGCCGTTATATCTTTGTCGTCGTTTCCGTGGCCCAACTGGAACGCGCCCAGGACCTGAATATTCGGCAGACTTCTCACCTGCGAATCTCCGATGCGGCTGATCCCCACCGCTTGAGCCGTGAACGGCCCTGGAGCCGCGCTTCCGCTGATGATGCGGGAAAAGCCAGCCCGGAATTGATTGACCAGGCGCGGCGAGAAGATATGGGTTTCCGAAATGGCAAGATTCCGGTTCCCGAAGTTGCGAAGGGCTGGGAATCCTGGCACGGTCGCACCGGAGAATGGTGCAGTCTGATCGGAGTTCGACCAGAAGAATTTCCCCGATAACTGATCGGCTTTGCCCAGGATCTGGTCGAAATTCGTATTGAACTGGTCTTCGTCATAGCGTCCGGCCGAAACAGCCGTGTAGTTTACGCCGCTTCCTGCAATCTGCGGGCTCGGGATCACAAATGATCCATCTGGATTCCTCGCGCTAAGCAACTTAAGAGCTACCGGATTGATGTTCGATCCATCCTGCGCGATTGCGGTCCCTCCAAAAAGTCCTGTTTTGCCGGCGAAAATCGCCCCCAAGGCGGCAGGCGTACGCACCAGAGGGATCGGCGGCAAACTCAGCGATCGCACACTGCTCGAGAGTGCGGCCGCATTCAGGTCTCGCGTACCTTGGTAAGAAATGAAAAAGAAAGACCGCTTCTTAGACCAAGGGATGGGTCCGCCCAGAGTACCACCGGGTTGGCTACGCCGAAATTCTCCTCTGGGTACTGCCGTGGCATTCGCAAAAAAGTTGTTCGCGTCCAGAACTTCGTTGCGCCCAAAGTAGTAGGCGTTCCCGTGGAACTCGGCCGTGCCAGATTTGGTTTCGACGACAACGTTTGCCCCGCCCCCTCTTCCATATTGACCGTCGTAGAGCGAGGTCTGAACTTTGAATTCCTCGATCGCGTCCGG
>Ga0163162_10005692_pt1 | contig 12043 bp, 12 predicted proteins | sample S55metaG_FD_115310 | JGI IMG/M metagenome (GOLD analysis project Ga0163162, IMG submission 115310) | Switchgrass rhizosphere microbial communities from Kellogg Biological Station, Michigan, USA - S5-5 metaG | ecosystem: Host-associated > Plants > Roots > Rhizosphere > Soil | place: USA...
CAGGATAGCTTTTATGATGACTTGTCTGTTCTTTAATTCAGCAATGTTGTGGCCACTTCACGTCTGCCTGTTAGGCCATCTTTCGATCTATCATTTATCGTTCATTCAGTTGCAGGCGGCACATTTGACTTTTGTGATCATTAATTGTGCAATATCCATCTTTTGGGTTAAGAGACAATCGGTCGAATATCTTGGCCAGATAAATATGCTGGCTCTCATCGCGATCTTGTTATTAATACCGGTAGTTATCATACATATCCTGGCAGGTATAAGCCAGCTCATTATTATTATCTACATGCTTTTCTCAACGGCCTTTATCATTAAAGAATATTTGCGGCGCATGAGGTATGCCAATATCGTTCTGAAAAATGTTATCGCAGCAAATTTGATTTGCCTGGTGGCTTTTCTCGTTTATGTATTTCATTAAATAACCTTTATGAAACACAAAAAGATCATTATTGCAGGCGGGACGGGGTTCATAGGGCAGGGAATCATAAAATATTTTGGAAGAGACAATGAGATGGTTGTCCTGACCCGTCAGTCGGGCAATGCTCACAAAAACTTGTATTCAGAAAAATTGATTTCCGAAAAAGAAGACTTTAATGTCCGGTATGTTAAGTGGAATGGGGAAATAATGGAGGAGAGCTGGACAAAAGAAATTGACGGAGCTGACCTCGTGATCAACCTGTCCGGTAGATCAGTTAATTGCAGATATCATCGGAAACAAAAACAGCAAATATTCGAAAGCAGGACAAATCCGACAAAGGCGATCGGAAATGCGATCAGGAAGGCGGTTCATGCGCCAAAAGTATGGATCAATTTCGCCTCGACAACAATATACAAGAACACTCTTGATCGACCAAACGATGAGGCTACCGGTATTATTCGGGACGGGAAGAGCGATAACATGCCTTATAATTTTATTGACCAGGCGCGGCACAGGAAAAATAAACTATTTGCCAGATTGGTTCAGGGCAAAGATTCTGTTGCTTACAAAGAATTGGATCTTGACTTTTCGGTACAGGTTTGTAAACTTTGGGAGAAAACTTTTTTCGAAGAAAGAACGCCACTGACAAGAAAGATCACTTTGCGAACAGCCATTGTGTTAGGGGAAGGAGGAGTGATTAGGCCGTACCTTAACTTGTGCAAATTTGGCTTGGGTGGCAAACACGGTAGCGGAAAGCAAATGTTTAGCTGGGTCCATATTGAAGATGTGGCAAGAATGATCGAATGGATGTTTGAACAGGAGGGTGCTGCAGGAATTTACAATTGTGTAGCGCCGAATGCGGTTTCGAATATCTCATTCATGAAAACCCTAAGACAAAGAACCGGACATAAAATTGGCCTTCCATCACCCGTATGTTTGCTTGAGGCGGGTGCTTTCCTGATAGGTACTGAAACTGAATTGATATTAAAGAGTCGATGGGTATTGCCAGCGAGAGCAATGCGTGAAGGTTTTGAATTTAAATACAAATCTCTTGACGAGGCTTTGAAAAATATCATTTCCCTCTTGCCACGTAAGCATTATCATTTGTTTTGAGCCATTTTGTTTATTGGATAGTTTTGCATTATGAGTAAAAAGAAGAAAACGTTGGTCTTAGGCGCCTCGGAAAATCCTTCGCGGTACAGTCATCTCGCTTTGCAACGGTTACAATCTCATCACCATCCCGTAGTGGCTATTGGAAAGCACAAGGGAATGGTGGGCAAGGCAATTATTGAAACAGAAAAAAAAGAGTGGAAAGATGTCGACACTGTTACTCTCTATCTCAACCCCGTTAATCAAAGAGAATATTATAACTACATTCTTTCTTTAAAACCTCACCGGATCATTTTTAATCCCGGCGCTGAAAACGAGGAGTTGGCTAAGCTGGCAAGCAATAACGGTATACAACCTGTCGAGGCCTGCACACTTGTAATGCTCGCGACCAACCAGTATTAGCCATTATTCTCGTAAAAAGCTAGCAGTAAATAGAAAGTTTACGAAACCGCCTTCGAGGGATAGCACTTGATATTTCATTTTTTTGAAAAAAAAATTTGCAGGCTGAAAACTTAATCTCAATTTTTGTTCACCCGTACCCAGGTGAAGTGAAGTTTTCAAATGCGCCCAATATCCCGTTTTAATTAAAATCCTCTTAATGAAAAACCTAATGCTAGCCGCATTCAGCGTATGCATGACTTTTTGCAGCCTTTGCTCCGTTGCGCAAAGCGTCCAGAACAGATCGGTATCGGTCAATGAACCGGATTACAACAAGCCCAAACTTTTTGGCGATCTTCCTGACAGTATCAATTTTGATCCCACCTATTTCTCTGCTTTATTTAATACACAAGTAGGTCAGTCCGTAACTCTATCGGATATTCCGGGGTTTACCATTTCAGGCCAGGTAGTTTCGAAAGCAGATGGTCAAAATTCGGCCAGTGTGGTGGTAAGATTGGCCAATCGCCCGGGCGCAAGATTGATATTTACCAAACTGACTGGTGCAAACAATTCAATAAAATATTTGGGACGCATTATAAGCCTGAAGCACGGAGATAGTTACGAGATCGTGTCTGAGAATGATCAATATTATTTAAAAAAGAAAGCGATCAATGAGCTGGTGACTGAATAACATGTGCCCGTTTTTATCCGTACCCTCTAAAATCCAAAACCATCCTTGTGGTGAAAAATCAGCTCCCGCTATCCCTGATGCTTTTAGCCAGTTGTCTCGGCAGTTTGTCCTCTGTGTCACAAGTTCCGATTTACGACAGTTATCCATCCGCAGCTCCCGTTATCTTCCTTGATTTTGATGGATATACTGTTTCAGGGACAAGCTGGAATTCCGATGGACCCATTTATTGTGGTGGTTCTGGTCTCAACTCTACTCAAATAACCGAAATCTTTAACCGGGTGGCTGAAGATTACCGGCCATTTACGATCAACATTACAACCGACTCGACAAAATATCTAAGTGCGCCCGTCAATCAGCGAATGAGAGTGGTTATCACCGTAACGTCCGACTGGTATGGATCTGCCGGTGGTGTCTCATTTGTCAATTCATTCAGCTGGGGTGATAACACGCCTTGTTTTGTGTTTTCTGAGTTGTTGTCTTACCTACCAAAAAGTATTGCTGAAGCCACATCACATGAAGCCGGCCATACCTTAGGGTTACGACATCAAAGTTCTTATGATTCCAACTGTGTTAAACTATCAGACTACAATGCAGGTGCAGGTACTGGCGAATTAAGCTGGGCTCCGATTATGGGAATCGCTTATTCAAGAAACCTTACAACATGGTACAATGGTCCAAGCAGCCTGGGTTGTACGGAATTTCAAAACGATCTTGATATAATAACAAGCGCAGTGAACGGTGTAACTTACCGCACAGACTATCAGCCCACCAGTTTTGCTACTGCGCCCGGACAGCTGTTTGCCAATAACCAGTTTACTGCAAGCAGTATTATTGTAAGAAACACTGACGAGGACATGTTTAAATTTTCCTTGCCCTCGCTAAAGCTTTTCCAATTGAGCGCGATTCCATTTAATGTCGGGCCTGGTAATGAAGGTGCAAATCTCGATCTGAAGGTGACACTCTATAACAGTTCTGAAGCTTTACTGAACACCTACAGTTCGAGCTCTTCTTTAAGTGTCATTGTGGACACGAGCCTGCGAGCGGGAATTTATTATTTGAAGGTACAGGGAGTGGGCAATAACTATGCACCGGATTATGCCATCCTCGGTTCTTATTCGGTACAAGGAAGCATTATTGATGCCACCCTGCCCATATACAAATCTCATCTCACAGCGACAACCGAGCAGGGGAAAAACATTCTTACATGGACTATTGAGCCCAATGGACTCATTACCGAACAAACCCTTGAAGTATCGACCGATGGCAAAAACTTTACACCTCTTGTGAAACCAGCCAATAAAGACCGTTCATATTCTTATAACCCGCCCCATTCCGATAATCTTATCTATCGTCTGCAAATAAGATTTGGTAACAACAGCAATCACTATTCAAATCTTGTAGCGATTAAAGAAGTAAGTGCTCACTACAAACCGAAACTTGTAAACAGTTTGGTATTAAATGGAGTTATTTCGGTAACGAGTCCTGCAGTCTTCGACTATGCAATATTGGATATGAATGGAAAAATCTTGAGAAAGGGAAAGTTGTCGAACGGGATGAATAGCATTGCGGCTGGCAGTATGATCAGTGGAATGTACCTCATCCGTTTTTCTAATGGGGATGATCAATGGACTGAAAAATTAGTTAAACAATAGGTTTTTATTCATCATAACAGAACATTAATCCGTGCACTATTTGCTGAACCGGGGTTTTTCTATAACTTAGAAAAACCTCTTTTTTTATGAAATGGAGAAAATTTAATGGCGACCCGATTGAATTACCCATTTATCAAGCCGTTGAAAACGCTATCAAACGGGAAACCGCAAAAGGCTTCAGATTAAAGGTCTGCATTGGGACCGACTCCCAGGTTAAAGGTCAGGACACTGAATTTGCTACTGTCATTGTTTTTCTACGTGAAGGTCATGGTGGCTTTATGTTCATTCACAATGAGAAGACCCGGCAGAAATTTACCATCAAAGAAAGGATGTTGTTGGAAGTAGCAAAGAGTATTGAGATCGCTTATGAATTGTGCAACCTGTTTACCATCTACAATGTGGAGATGGAAGTACATGCCGACATTAACACGAATCCTCACTTCAAGAGCAATGATGCTTTAAAAGAAGCAATGGGCTACATATTGGGAATGGGCTTTGCTTTCAAAGCCAAGCCGGAAGCCTTTGCCAGCAGCAGCTGCGCTAATAAGATTGTTAACTGAGTTAGCACTGCAATGGTCCTGCGCCAATACATGGCGCACCGGGAAAACGTCTCTCTTTTATTTAGCGATATCGGAAGGTTTCAGTGCAGTCGGAACTTTTGCCTTTGCCTGAGGCAAAACAACCGGCAAGTTTTTTAGTGAAGTATGGCCACCGTTGTAAAGTTGTTCAATCTTTTTGGTTTCGTTTTCTGCCATGGAGAAGACAATAAATACCAGGACAAATAATAGAACTGCTATATTTTTTTCGGTTAGAAGTCCCCTCATAGCTAAGAATTAGTGATGATTATCGCGCAATATAATTTATAAATGATTGCGCGTGCAGTCAGTTAATCCACCTGTTTCCAACATGTTCATATCATGTTGATATATTTTAGAATCTCATTTCGTCCCTCCTTTGTTAAGGCAGAGGTTATGAAAAAAGGAGGTGGTGCTGTCCAGTGACGCTCGAGGGTTTGCATAAATAAATTCACATTCCTTATGGTAGCCTGTGGTTTGTTTTTGTCCGATTTTGTAAATACAAGGCTAAACGATTTTTGCCATTCGCCTAATTTGTTGACAAAATCAAGATCAACTTTTTGGGGAGAATGCCTGCTGTCGATGAGTACAAAAAGATGAACAAGGTTTTCTCTCTTCCGGATATAATTTTCGATCATTTGCTCCCACCTGCGCCGGCTGCGCTGTGATACTTTAGCAAAACCGTATCCGGGAAGATCGACCAAATACCATTGTTTTTCCTTGCCGTTGTCAGAAATGCTTTTTATGTCGAAATGATTTATCAATTGTGTTTTGCCGGGAGTGGAAGAGATTTTTGCCAGTTTGCTGTTGTTGCAAAGCATATTGATCAGTGAAGATTTGCCTACGTTGCTTCTTCCGATAAAGGCAAATTCAGGTCTGTCGGGTTTGGGACATTGATCGAACGAAGGGCTGCTGATTAAATATTTGGCTTCTTTTATTTCCATTTATATTCCTGGCGAAGGCGCAAAGATGCACAAAGAGTTTCAATTAAGGATTTTGCCTCGGCAGATGCGCTGCCTTTAAGGATTACCCCGAGCGACTCCATCAAGCGACGCAAGGAACGTTGATCAGGCTAACTGAAGCTGGCAAAAAAATTACTTTTTCCATTCATCATTCACCATTCATCACTCATCTCCATCACCTACCTTCGCAGCCCATGACAACCGGTTTACCTCACGATAGCATTACGCCGTTCAACGATCCGGACAAATCCAAAAGGCAACAAATGGCTGAAATGTTTGACCGGATCGCCCGTCGCTATGATTTAACAAACCGGGTATTGTCTGCCGGAATTGACATAAAATGGCGAAAGAAAGCCATCCTTCAATTGAAAAAAGATAAACCAAGAGAAATTTTGGATGTAGCCACCGGTACGTGCGACATGGCAATTATTTCTTATAAACTTTTAAGACCTGAAAAAATAACCGGGATCGATATTTCTGAACAGATGTTAAAGCTTGGAAGAGAAAAGGTTGAAAAAGAAGGACTTACTTCAGTTATTGAGCTACAAACGGGCGACAGCGAGACAATAAATTTTGCTGAAAATTCGTTTGATGCGGTGACGGTGGCATTCGGGGTAAGGAATTTTGAGAATCTTGAGAATGGTCTTAAGGAAATGCTTCGTGTATTACGGCCCGGCGGTAAATTGGTAGTTCTTGAGTTTTCAAGACCCCGCAAAAAAATTTTCCGTAGCCTGTACAATTTATACATGAGTATCGTGGCTCCCGAAGTGGCCAGTTGGTTTTCCCAAAATAAGAAGGCATATCAATATCTTAATCAATCGGCCAGATTGTTTCCGGAACGCCAAAATTTTGTGGACATTTTAAATCGTACGGGTTTTTCCAATACCTCATTTAAACCGTTAAGCGCAGGAATATGTTGCATATACATCGGAGAGAAATTGGTTCGCTAAGGATTTGTTTTGTTTTTATTATTCTTTCATTGGTTGCTTCACCAACGTTTGCACAGGAAAGAGAACTTTATTTAACTGATCACGACAGCAAACCTTACTATTTCGGGATCACGCTGGGTGCGAATGTGGCGAGTTTTCACATTGAACACCATCCACGATTTTTGCAATACGACAGTGTGTATACTGTTAACCCGGAATACACGGCGGGATTTCAGTTAGGCTTATTGGCCACGGCAAGATTGTCCAATCGTTTTGAGGTCCGCTTTAACCCGATGTTATTATTTACTGATCGGGGCTTAACCTACAAACTCAAATACACGGATCTTTTTGAACAATCTGATTCGGTAACGAAAAAGATTGAATCCGTTATCACCACCTTTCCCTTGCAAATAAAATTTTTCTCTGACCGCATAGGTAACTTCCGGGTGTATATGCTTGCAGGTGTAAAAGCAGATATTGACCTGGCCAGTAATGCGAGGGCAAAAAGGGCCGAGGAACTTGTGAAGATCCAGAAATATGATTACGGTATTGAAGCCGGAATCGGTTTCAATTTTTATTTCCCCAGTTTTATTTTATCTCCCGAGATCAAGATCAGCAATGGTCTTAAAAACATTCATAGCCGCGACGAGAATTTGAAATATTCCAATGTGCTTGACCGGATCACTTCCAGGATGATCGTTTTTTGTATTCATTTGGAAGGATGATGGTGTAGCCTTCGAGGAAGTCCCTTCGGGGCATCTTTCAACGGTCGATAATTCTAATGACTAATTTGGTTGAAATTCGCTAAGCCGGTTATTTACCGGTATCTACAACCTTTAACCTAAAAAAAGTTTTATCATCTTTTTTAAGATTTTCCGCACTCACAATACATTTTGAAAATTGTTGTGACAAAGAAACTTTTTTATTGTTGAAAACATCCTGCATGTTCAAAGCAAATTGATCTTTTGTTGTTTTATGGTTGAACAGGAGGTCCCCTGCTGCCATTGCTTTTGGCTGATCAGTTTTATAAATGAAGTCAAGTAAAAAACTTTTTACAAGATCCCTTGACAGTTCATTTCCGTTATCCTCATTCATCCATTCCCGGTCAATTTCAAGAGTTGCTTCCTGGATAATGGTCAAAACTGTATCCGTGTACAAATAAATGGTGATGTAATCCTGGAAACCGCCGATTTTGATTTCTCGCAACTCTCCATTTTTATAGGGAGTTCTTTTTACTTCAGCGGTATGAAAAAAATCTGCGAACTCACTATGCAGGTAATCTTTATAGCTATTGCCAACCTGTGCCATCAATGAAATGGGAAATAAAAGCAAAACAAATAATAAATACTTCATGCTTTAATATTTTCAAAATGCGTTGTGCTCTTTGTGGTTCCTTGTGTACTTCGTGACCTTCTTTCCTTCCAAAAAATATGGTCACAAAGAGCACAAAGGATCACAACGGACACAAAGTGTCAGGGAGCAAAGTCATTTATTTTTAGAAGCCTTTGAATCGCTTAACCAGCTTTCTAGAATATCTTTTTGTAATTTATTCATATCCGGCTTACGGCTAATCGTAAATGGCTTTTCCATTTTTTTACCCAATACAATACTGACATTCTTTTTTTCATTACCCTCGATTACGACCAGATCGACTTTATCGCCAGGTTTTTTGTTTTTTAACACAGGCTCAATGGCACTTGCATCGGGTTTTACACCATCTATTTCAAGGATCCAATTTCGCTGACGCAACCCGGCGTTCCAGGCAGGAGAATTCCAATCGACATTGGCAATAAAAACGCTGTCGTTCCTTTGTCGTGCCGATATGCCCCACCAACCTCCGGGGATCTCTTGCGAAGTTGTGTCTATATCCAATCCTGCATACTGGAGATATTTTTTATAATCCACTTCTTTCGTGGTTGAAACATAATCGAACACGTTTGCCAAAGAAGTTCCGGCGACCCTTTCACAAACTTGTCGGAATTCATCTTCGGTAAACCCTCTTTTCTTTTGCTGGTAGAATTCTTGATACAATGTTCTCATTACATCATCCAGGGATTTCTTGTTTTTTGTTTCATGCCGGATCTTGAAATCAAGCAACATGCCCACGGCAGGACCTTTATCGTAATAAGAAATGGTCTTGTTTAGTTCATCACCTGTACGCCCAAAAGGTCCGTCACTCCAGGTTTCATAACTGGATTCTGTCAAAGACTGATATAGACGCCCAGGCTTTCCTTCATACGCAAGAATATTCGATCGAAACGCATTGAATAACTCATCTTCAGTGCATAAACCCGCGCGTTTTACGATCATGTATTCATAATAAACAGACAAGCCTTCCGACACCCAAAGCATTTTCGTGCGACTGCCATTATCGTAGTCAAATGGTCCCAGTTCTATGGGCCGGATGCGTTTTACATTGTAATGGTGGAAATATTCGTGTGCGAGGAAGAAGTATGTCTTCAAACGATCTTGCTGTAAATTTTGATTACTTCCATCAAAACTTACGGTGGCTGAATTCAAATGTTCAATACCACCCGCCCCTGGCCCAATGCCAATAAAAGTATAATGTTTGTAAGGAATATCTCCCATGATAGCCGTTGCTGTTTGGACAATTTTTTTTAAATCGTTTATAAATGACACTTTATCAAAATCACCGGGCTTATAAGCTATAAAGCGATGAGGTATTCCTTTTACAAAAAATTCAGGAAGCTCTTCAAGATTACCGACAAGGATTGGGCTGTCATAAAGTATGTCATAGTCAGGGGCGACATATGTAAACTGTTTCCCCGCAACAGAGTCGAGGCCGGTTGCCGCATTCTTCCAGGTTGAATAAGGTTTAATTGTCACCGTAACGGGGTGATGAATTTCTCCCGCAGGATAGAGAAAGACTCCTGCCGGCAGAATATATCCTCTCCTTTCATCCAGGTAAGGCGTGCCAACGAAGGAGCGAATTGTTTTAACATCATAACTGAGGATGAAAGAACCGGAGCGATTGCTTACTCTCCACGCATTGCCCGGAATTTTTCGCCAACCGGTGATGTTACTTAAAGGATCTGTGGCCTCGAAATTTTGAACGTTATTGGCAAAATCAAGTCGTTGATAATATCCGGGCGACCAGACTGGCATTTTAACATCCATGGAATCCCCCCGGAAACCTTTACAGTTCATGACTACATGGAATGTATGCGTGGCCGGCTTTTCCATTGACACAACAAACTGAATGGTACTTTTTTGAGCGTAAAGACTGTTGAATGTGTTGAAAAGAAGTATTGCAACGATGACATAACGAATGGATGCAACTCTCATGTGAAGTATTATGATTACTAAAATTCAAATTGCCTTCTGAAGGCATTTAATCTTATCCCCAGTGAAACGGCAGTCGTTTTCGTTAAAGTGGATGTGGCAGAAACATCATATTTCCTGTAATAGGCTGAAAGATCTATAAAAAGGTTTTGCTTTAATTCATACGACAATAAAAAAGAAGCCGTGAAAGTCTTTCCCGGGTAAAGGTCTTCTCCTGTTTGAAATCCATTCTCCCTGTTACGAAAAGTATACGGTAAAAATATATTACTGCCGTAGCTTACGGTATTGGATGTGTCAGTGCCTTGTTTCCAGAAAAAAAGTTTCCCTTCGAGATACCACTTCGGGGCAGGTTGATAACGGGCAATACCGATAAACTCCTGGAAACTGGCTCCCAGGGGATGTGCCAGTGGTTGATTATAATGCGTGTAATTGGCAATAGAATCACTGTGAGAATAAGTAAACGGACGAACATGGTTGCTCTCTAATTGCAGGTCAAGATTTTTTATCCCAAACGCATCAATATATTTTGCACCAAGTTGTACGCCCCATTTATTCACCCATGACCCGTTGTTCTGTTTTACTTCGCTGAGGACAAACTCATCAACCAGCAACTGGCCATATAGTTGAATCGCATGTGCCAGGTTTGCTTTTACATCCAGTCCCACTAATGCATTGTCAAAACTTCCGTTTTGCTGTTCAATGGAACGATAAAAAATGATGGGATTCAAATAACCAAATTCAAAATGGTCAGGTCTTCCGAAAATGATCCCTTCAAACAACCCGATGTTCAGAGACTTGCCAATATTTACATCGAGATGGTGCATGGCGGCATATTTCTTTTTCAACAGGCGGTCGGGACCCCGTGGCTCTGTTGCATTAAGTTCCATAAAAAGATTCTGGTAATTAAACTTCCAAATCCTTGTATTTAATTTCAGGAAGAGGATATTATTTGAGAAGTCGCTTAAAAAAAGACTGCGGTAACCATTGCCGATAAAGTTTTTATCATAGCCAAATTGCACATCGATATATTTCGTTACGCCAAACGTAAAATACCCGGTTGCATCAAAATAATCATACCCGGTTGTTTTAAATGATTTGTAATATCCCTTACCGGGTACGGCTTTATATTTGTTGACCCATTCCTGGACATAAAGCGGATCGCGTTCCTGGTTATCGCTGATGTAGGAATCGAATCCGATCTTATTTGCTATTCGTCCTCTGACCCTGACACCTCTTGTGTTCAAAAAAAGTGTTTCATCATTATCTTTTTCTTTTGATCCCTGGAAATAAAGAACCGGGTTGATGGCAAGATCAAAATCTTTTACATGGACCTCGAATAGAGTCCCCGGAGTTTGATAGAATGTTTTTCCCCAGGGTTTTTTGCTTCGAAAAAAAGAGTCTGTGCCTGCCCATTCAATATTATTTATGATAGCCCTCCGCATATTGTAAATGTCTACTCTTGAAAAACGTGATGCTTTACTATCAAGATCGTATTGAAGTGAATCGTTGGCCGGAGGAATCTCACCAACTCCGTAACTAAAAGACGCGGTATTGTAAAATTTTTTAACAACGGGAACAATGTATTCTCTTGAAAAAGGTTTTGTTTTCGAAAAGTTCAGAATGGTATCCTTTCCTAGTTTTATCTCCATCCTATCCAACAAAATATATTCTTCGGAACCGAGAGGAATGTAAGTTGTTTGACCCAAACTGATCAATGGAAATAAAAAAAGGGAGAAGATCAACAATTTCATAAGGCCCTTCATTGGTTTGGGAACTGATTGCTTAATTTGCATGTCAGCGTTTAGGTTTTTATAAAGTTGGACAAGTTATGCAAAATTACCTGATTAAGAATATTTCGATCGTCAATGAAGGCCGCATTCAGCAGGGTGATTTGCTGATAAAAAACGGAAGAATTGAAAAAATATTGCCACAGATCACATCGGCAGGTACAGACGCAAAAGAGATCAATGGTGAAGGAAAATTTTTATTCCCCGGTGTTATTGATGACCAGGTCCA
>Ga0163162_10005697_pt1 | contig 12039 bp, 13 predicted proteins | sample S55metaG_FD_115310 | JGI IMG/M metagenome (GOLD analysis project Ga0163162, IMG submission 115310) | Switchgrass rhizosphere microbial communities from Kellogg Biological Station, Michigan, USA - S5-5 metaG | ecosystem: Host-associated > Plants > Roots > Rhizosphere > Soil | place: USA...
CGATGTCGTCTCCGACGGTCCAGACTTTCCAGTCTTTCAGACCTTCAGGCGGCACCAGCATGGCGAAATTGGTCTTGCCGCAGGAACTGGGAAACGCGGCCGCGACGTAGGTTTTCTTGCCCTTAGGATCCTCCACACCCAGGATGAGCATGTGCTCCGCCATCCAGCCTTCGTCACGGGCGATGTTCGAGGCGATCCGCAGCGCAAAGCATTTCTTGCCCAGCAGCGCGTTGCCGCCATATCCGGAACCATAGGACCAGATTTCGCGGGTCTCCGGAAAATGGACAATATATTTTTCCGCATTGCAGGGCCAGGGCACGTCTTTCTGGCCAGGTGCTAACGGCGCGCCCACACTGTGGATGCAAGGCACGACGCGCTTCTCGTCCTTGTCGATTTCCTTGAAAACGTCGATCCCGATGCGCGCCATGATGCGCATGTTCACGACCACGTAAGGAGAATCGGTGAGCTCTACACCGATCTGCGACATGGGGCCGCCTACCGGACCCATGCTGAACGGAAGCACGTACATGGTGCGTCCCTGCATGCAGCCTTTGAATATCTCTTTCAACTTGCGGCGCATGACGTAAGGGTTTTCCCAGTTGTTGGTGGGGCCAGCGTTGTCCTTGGATAAGGAGCAGATAAAGGTGCGGTCTTCGACCCGGGCCACGTCGCTGGCATCGGAGCGGGCCAGAAAACAGCCGGGCCACAGGTCTTCGTTCAGCTTGGTCAGGGAGCCACTGGCCACCATCTGGCGGCAGAGTTTGTCGTACTCAGCCTGAGACCCGTCCACCCAGTGAATGTCTTTGGGCCTGGTCAACTCGGCAGTTTTCTCAACCCACCGGACGAGGTGGAGGTTCCTCGTAAGGGGAGCGCGCGATCGTGCAGTTTTCATAGCCATCCTGGACAGGGACGTGGAAACTTCGATATCTGCGATCGAATAATCAGTACATTCCATTCTGCCAGAGAAGCGGCTGGAATGCTTGGGAGGCCCGTCCCGTAACCACCGAGGACACGGAGGACGCAGAGGAAATCGGCGGGCGTGGTTTATTGTTCTTGCATCCGGATCCTGGAAAATCCTTCCGCGCCCTGTCTAACTAACGGCAATCATTATGGTTAAGTAAAGATTGGAATCGCCGGTTCCGGGATTTGACGATGTCCTATCAGGCAGGGGATTTCGTCTTTTCCTCTGCGAAACCAACGCTCCGGCGCATCTAACCCTGCAAGACCTCTTATGTCCCAATCACGGCCCGGAATGACCGTGGGAGAACTGTTTGCCGCCTGGGGAAGCATCCTCAACGGTCGCGCTCCCATGCTTTCAATCGAAATTACCCGCGAGTGTCCCCTAAGTTGCCCCGGATGCTACGCCTACGGCGATTCCCATCTGGGCGGCGAGAAGAAGTTGACGGAACTTTCAGACCTGCGCGGCGATGCGCTGGTTGACGGAGTTCTAAAGCTTGTGAAGAAGCACAAGCCTCTGCATGTTTCGCTCGTGGGTGGCGAACCAATGATCCGGCATCGCGAGCTGAGCCGGATCCTGCCGGCGCTCAGCCAGCAGAACATTTTCACCATGGTTGTGACCAGCGGAATCATTCCGATTCCGATGGAGTGGATGGGACTGCGGCGAAACCGGGTGGCCGTCTCCATCGATGGCCTGCCGGAACATCACGACCCGCGCCGCAAACCTGCGACCTACGATCGCATTCTGGAAAACATTCGCGGACGCGACGTGAACATCCACTGGACCATCACCGGGCCGATGATGAAGCGTCCCGGGTATCACCAAGAGTATCTGGCGTTCTGGCAGGCACAGGCGGAAGTGAAGCGAATCTGGGTGAGTGTCTATAGTCCGCAGGTCGGCGAACAAACTCCGGAAATGCTCACAATGGAGGAACGGCAGCGGCTGGCACGAGAGTTGCCCGCGTTGAGGGAAGCGTATCCCAAGCTGCTGATGAACGCGGGCATCGGGCAAGCGATCGTGGAGCCACCCAAAAATCCGCAGGATTGTCTTTTCTCAAAAATGTCGACCAACTTCTCCGCCGACCTGACGACCCGCGTGGAGCCCTGCATTTTCGGCGGCACGCCGGATTGCAGCCAGTGCGGCTGCGTGGTGTCAAGCGGACTGCATCACGTGCAGCAGAGAAAGCTGGTCGGCCCGCTGACTATCGGACATCTGGTCCGGGGTTCAACAGCTGTAGGCTCGCTGATGAACCGTTTGAGGTCAGGCTCGGTGATGCCGGCGCGCTGGCACAGCCTTACTTCCCATCAGCAGGGTCCGTCTGACCTAGTGCAGATCGGATCGGGAAGATCCGAGTAGACGCCGCGGTCCACGTAGGGGCGCACGCCCTCGTCCGCCCAGTCGAGCGTAGCCCGACAATTCTCTAAGCCCGCTTCAGTGCTCGCACGATAAAGACCAGCAGCACCGCACCAAGAATTGCCACCAGAATGCTGGGAAGCAGACCACCGCTGGTGTAGATGCCCAATACCCGCAACACCCAGCTCCCGAATATGGCGCCGGCGATGCCGAGCAGAATGTCGACAATTACACCGTAACCGCCGCCTTTCATAATCTTGCCCGCAGCCCATCCCGCGACCAGTCCCACCAGAATGATGTAAATCAATCCGCCGCCCATAGTGCCTCCATATACGCCGCGGAAGCGTATGCCGGGGCGGGCCACCTGTCAAGCGATCGTCCACCCCTGCGTGGACCGAGGTGTGATTAAATTGCCTTCATGTTCGCCCGCAGAATTCGCGTGGAATACGAAGACAACGGACGCCGCCTGCCCTGTCCAATGAAGTGGCTGGATAACTTCTCCATGCGCAATTTCACCAACGCCACCGTCTTCGACAACACTCTGCCGGTCGCCGATGGATTGATGGAAATCGGAACCCACGTTCCGGTGAAGGAGTTGAAAGCTGCGATGGAAGATTGGTTCCACAGGAAGAGTTACCTGCCGAAGGGGGCCGGGCTGGCGATCACCGAGTTATGACAAAAGATTCTGCGTAGAGACGGACGCCTCGTCCGCCCGGCCAAGCACAGCTTGGCGGAGTTTCGAGGAATGAAACCAGACCACGACGAGCTTCGCTCGTCCACCCGGACGAGGGCGTCCGGGTCTACGCGGGACTTTACTCCCCGTAATGCAATAGCGAGAACACGTCGTACTCTTTCAGCTTGTCGCGGCCGTTCAGAAAATCGAGTTCGACCACGAATCCCAGCCCGGCAATTTCCGCGCCCAGCGAGTGCGCGAGCTTGGCTGTGGCTTCGGCGGTGCCGCCGGTGGCCAGAAGGTCGTCGACAATCAGCACGCGCTGACCTCTCTGGATCGCATCTTTGTGAATCTCCAAAGTGTTGGTGCCGTATTCCAATGCGTAGTCGAACTTTGCGGTGGCAGCCGGCAGCTTGCCAGGTTTGCGCAGCGGGACGAAGCCCGCATTCAGACGATACGCGACCGCCGGACCGAAGATAAATCCGCGGGCTTCCATGCCCAAGACAAGGTCGACTCCGGCCGTGAGGTAATGTTCGGACAGGGCATCGATCAGCATGGCGAGGCCGAGCTTGTCCTTGAGCAGGGTGGTGATGTCGTAAAACAGAATGCCCTTCTTGGGGAAATCCGGAACTTCGCGGATCAGCTTTTTCAGCGGCTCACAATCAAGCCGCGAGGGCTTCGTCGCGGAATTCGACATTTACCAGGCTCCTTCGATACGAAAAGTTGTAAGACCTGAAACCGGCTTGGCTTCGCGTTCTTCGACGTCATCTACCCGAGCCGCGCGCGGTCCGGACCGCAAACGCGAACTCAACCCAGATAACTGCTCGCTCGACCCCATGGCCAGAACTTCCACGCTGCCATCGGCGTTGTTGCGCACCCAGCCGGCCACGCCGAGGATATGTGCTTCGCGCTCGACAAACCAGCGGAAGCCGACGCCCTGCACCCGTCCGCGAACCAGAAAGCGGCGAGCCTGCGTAGTTTTCTCAGCCGAAGTCATCTCTCCGCTCTGGGTAATAGGGTTACGCCCGTGACAAGTACGCGCCTTCCGCAGTGTCCACGCGGATCTTTTCGCCTTCGTTGATGAATGGCGGAACGTGCACCACCAGTCCCGTCTCAGTCTTGGCCGGCTTAGTTACGCTGGACGCGGTCGCGCTCTTCAATCCAGGCTCGGTTTCGATCACGGTCAAGGTCACGGTCTGCGGCAACTCGATTCCCACGGCTTTGCCGTCGAAGAATTCCACTTTGATCGTCAAGTTGGAGATCAGGTAGTTGACTGCGTCGCCCAGAATCTCGCGGCTGAGGTGGGTCTGCTCGAAGTTGGTGGTGTCCATGAAGTAGTAGCTGTCGCCGTCGGCGTACAGAAACTCCATCTCGACTTCATCCACGGTAATTTTTTCAATAGGATCGGGCGAGCGGAAGCGGTGTTCGAACATGGCGCCGGTCCGCAGGTTACGTAGTTTGGCCTGGATGAAGGCGCGCAGGTTGCCTGGGGTGCGGTGCTCGACGCTGAAAACGGAGTGCAGATCATTGTTGTGCTTGATGATCATGCCGGGGCGAAGCTGGGTGGCGGGGATAGCCATTGCTGGGTAACTCTCCTAAACAAGAAACGATTACGATTGCGATTCCATCGGCGGAAGGGCGGGCAGGCCACATTTTCCACCGGATACGAGGATCCAACTCTTTATTTTACACGGGCTTGAGTTGATTTGGGAACAGCACCCAAACTGTTACCGGCGTAACACAGAAAGAAACCAGCGAACCCCAGAGGGACAGCTAGAATCTTATGAAAGGAACTGCAAGCGAAAAATAGAGTTTGAAAGGAATTTTTTATGCGAATTGGAAAATATGAAGCTTCGGACAGCGCCAGCACTGCCGGAACGGCCGTGACGTTTCTGCTGATCGGATTAGGCGCAGGCACCCTGCTCGGCATGTTGCTCGCCCCCAAACCTGGCAAGCAGATGAGAAAAGATCTGCGACGCAAATTTGACAGCGCCCGCGAAACCGTTGATGAGTGGACGGACGAAGCTAAAGAGTTTGCCGAAGAGGCCATGGAGCGCGGCGCCGACTTCGCGGACGAAGTCAGGGAACGAGTCGCTCCCATCGCCAAAGCCATGCGCCGGTAAAAAATCAGGCGTCGGACCTCGGACCTCAGACTTCACACAGCAGGGTTTTGTAGCGCCGGCGTCCCGCCGGCTGTCGCGAGGGCATCCTGCCCTCGCTGCGGAAGTCTTCGCAGGTCCAAGGGCTGAGGTCCGACGCCCGACGTCCTACTTGAAGATTGACGAGAAGAAACCTTTCACCCTTCCCATGACGCCTTTACTCGGCGGTGGTGCGGGTGGTTCGGCCATGGTGAGCAGCGGGGCCGAAGTGACTGAACGGGACATTGGCAACGTTTCCGAGCCCAGATCTGGTGCCGAAGTCGGCGGCGCGTCCCCGGCGCGGAAGACAAACGGAGCATCCACTTCCACGCGGGCTGTCCCGGGCTTGGAGGCTGGCAACGCCGCTGCGTCGCGAGGAGCGATGCTCACCGATATCTGCGACTGCGACGGCTCCTGAGAACCGATTTCGGAGGCTGATTGCAGCGGTGCCGGCTTGGCTTCTTCTCCCGGCTGAGCCAGATGCACCGCTGGCGGCAAGTCCTTCTCGGAAACCGTAGGTGCCGGCAAGGCGGCGCGCATAGCGGGTATTTGCGGCGGCGGACAGCCGCAATCGTCAGGGACCGTGCTCTCTCTCTGGTTCACGCGCCCGGAACGAAAAAAAACCTGTTCGTTCGGTTTCACTTGATAGGTGCCATCACCTATTAGCTCCGAGATAATCACCGAAGCGGTATTTCCGGGCAGAGCGCGGACGCAGGTGTCTCCCTGAGGATTGGCGCTGATGGCGTAGTGGAATTCTCCCGGTCCAGCGAGCAGCAGGCGGAAATCCGGCGTGACCACTGAATCGGCGGAAGCATTCAGAGTGTAGTGGGCTTCGAGTGCCCCGGTACTCATGCCCAGCATCAGGTCGCGGCCGTTCTGCGAAGGCGTGACCGAAAGGGTGGTCTTGGGACACACGCGTACTTCGCCACCCCGAGTCAGGCGGAGAATCGTGGTGTCCGAACTTGCCGTTATCGCAGAACCGGATGAAAGCCGGCTCCCAGCCTCGATCACCGCACCTGAGCTTCCCGCACCGACCGGCACAAAGACGGGCTCCGTCCCTTTGGTGAGCGCAGCTACTGACGGCGTTTCGATTGTCCGCCGGGCCTCGGCCATGGGGTGCATGTGCACCAGCAGACGCGGCCCGCTGCCGTCGCTGCTGTAACCGACGGGATGCACCAGGTCGAGGACGATCCGGGCCACCGGCGGGGATTGCTGAAACTGATTCATGCGCACGGCAGTTACTTGCTCGCTTCCCACTGCGAGCCGCTTCTGCGGCAACTGAAGTTTGGTGTTAGGAAGATCGATGACCAGCCGGGGCGGGCTGTCGAGGAATTGAATCGCAGGGACGGGCGCCTGGCTGGAGACGATTTCGAGCGCCGGCCCCTCCGCATCGGAGATCATCTTCACCGAGCGCAACACCGCTGGAGGACCCTTGGGGATGGGGGGATCGTCCGGCGATTGTGCCAGTCCGAAAATAGCGCCCAGTGTGGCCGCGAGAACCGAAAACCGCACAAGTTGGAACCCGATACGCGGCAATGACTTCATTATCTTTCGTAGGGCAATGCTGATAGGGCAACCATACCACCGCCAATGTGTCCGGAGAAGAAGAATGCGGACGGACTTCAGGCGTCGGACTTCAGACCTCAGGTATATGGTTTCGGGTCTTGGGCGAGATATGTAGGCTCTGCTTGTGTGTAGGAATTGCCGAGGTCGGAAGTCCGACGGCCGAGGTCCGCTCTACGGCTCTGCCAGGAATTCGTACTCGTCGATCACGGCGGCTACTGCGACTTTCCCGTCGCCGTCATCGACCCGCACGACTTTTCCCTTGCAGCGAACCTTGATGCTTTCCGTGAGAGTGATTTCAGGCGGCAGGGTCAGTGTGAATTCAATCAGCGATCCGGGAGAGATAGCAGAGTCAACGTAGAAGCAGATCCCTCGCGCACTTACATCACGGGTCTGAGCACTCTTCTCTTCGGATCCGTCGTGAGTGACGGCTACGGGCAATCGCAGTGCAAAACGGCGCGTAGCCCTTTTCTCGGGTTCAGCCTCAGCCATGAGCTCTCCGTAAAAGTCGCCTAAGCATGGCGTTTTGGGCTCACCATGTCAAGGCAGTAGTTGTGACTTGTTTGGATTTGAGATACCGCAGGAACCTATCGTGGGCCCCACCCGCGAAGGCCATAACCACGAAGGACACAAGTATCACGCAGGGTTGTGGTTTTTGATTTTCCTTCGTGTACCTTCGTGTCCTTTGTGGTTGATGCTTTCCATTCGCGCGCCCCCCCGGTCGTCGCACAACTTTGGTATAAGCTAGAACTTGGCGGTTGAGCTTATGGTTTTCGTCCTCGACAACTACGATTCGTTTACCTATAACCTGGTCCAATATCTGGGTGAACTGGGTGCCAAGGTCGAGGTGCGGCGGAATGACCAGATAACTCCTGCGGAGGTGGAAGCCATGCGCCCGGAACGGATTCTTCTCTCCCCGGGCCCCTGCACGCCGCAGGAGGCGGGAATCACGATTCCGCTGATCCGGCATTTTGCCGGCAAGGTACCGCTGCTTGGCGTTTGCCTGGGACATCAGGCCATCGGGGCGGCTTTCGGGGGTAACGTCATCCGCGCGCCTCACCTGATGCATGGCAAGACCAGCCAGGTGAGTCATGATGGCAAGACCATCTTCGGTGGCTTGCCGACCCCAATGACCGCTACGCGTTACCACTCCCTGATCGTGGACGAGAAAAGCCTGCCCTCCGAACTTGAGGTTAGTGCCTACACTACGGAACGCGATGGAACTCGAACCATCATGGGATTGAGGCATCGAAAGTTCCCTGTTGAAGGCGTGCAGTTCCATCCCGAAAGCGTGCTGACCGAGGAAGGCAAGAAGTTAGTGGAGAATTTCCTACGGATCTGAGAGCTCCCTAGGTTGCTGAAGGGAAGAGATATTGGGAAGGGCACGACTTCAGTCGTGCCACAGAAGGATCGGTACACGAGGCTTTAGCCGCTGAGTTGGCTTCTTACTGAACAGCGAAACCTCAGGCGCTGAAGCGCCAACCGGGTCTCGCGATACGGCACGATTAAAGTCGTGCCCTTCCCGTCCCTGCTTGAGTCTTCAATGTTTAGTCGTGGCAGTCTTTCCCGCAAACTATGCGCCCCGAAAGGCCAATGCCAGCAGCCAGACATTCAAAACTGCGATCACTATTGCTGTAATCCAGGCCAGCGATTTCAGCCATGCAGCATTCGTGAACTCGCCCATCTTCCGCTGATCGCTGGTAAACATCACGAGAGGAAATACCGCAAAGCTCAACTGCATGCTCAGGACTACCTGGCTGAACACCAGCAGCTTGGCTGTCCCCCCCGTTCCCCAAAATGCAGTGACGATCACCGCGGGCACAATCGCTACCGCGCGCGTGATCAAACGGCGCAGCCACGGGCGCAAGCGAATGTTGAGGAAGCCTTCCATCACCACCTGGCCAGCGAGCGTGCCCGTCAGCGTGGAGTTCTGTCCGGAAGCCAGCAGGGCCAGGGCGAACATGGTGCTGGCGCCGGTCACTCCGAGCAGAGGCGTGAGCAGTTTGTGAGCGTCGTTGATCTCAGCTACGGCGTTGTATCCATGGCTGTAGAACGTAGCTGCAGAGACGATCAGAATGGCCGCGTTGACCAGTAACGCGAAGGTGAGAGCGATGGTGGAATCGATAGTCCCGAAGCGGATCGCCTCGCGTTTGCCTTCCGCAGTGCGTTCGAAATCGCGGGTCTGCACCAGCGCGGAATGCAGATACAGATTGTGCGGCATCACGGTCGCGCCCAGAATGCTGATCGCGATATACAACATGCCGGGATCAACGACGATCTGCGCCGACGGAATGAAAAATCCGTGCGCGATGCCCAACAGACTGGGTTTTGAGAAAAGAATTTCCAGCCCAAAGCAGACGCCGATCACTCCGATCAAAGAAATGACCAGAGCCTCGACTACGCGAAATCCTTTTTGTTGCAGGAACAGAATCAGAAGAACATCAAGAGAAGTGATGCACACACCCCAGATCAGCGGAATGTGAAACAGCAGATTCAGCGCGATGGCAGAGCCGATTACTTCGGCCAAGTCGCAGGCGGCAATAGCAATCTCTGCCCCAATCCAGAAAATGAATGACACTGGGCGGCTGAAGTGATCACGGCAAGCGGCCGCCAGATCACGTCCCGTGACCACCCCGAGCTTGATGGCCAGCGTCTGCAGCAGGATTGCCATCAGATTGGAGAGCAGAATGACCGAAAGCAGCGAGTAGTTGTATTTCGATCCGCCCGCCAGGTCGGTCGCCCAATTGCCCGGGTCCATGTAGCCGACGGCCACCAGGTATCCCGGTCCGGCGAAAGCCAGCAGTTTGCGAAAAAAACCGGCTGATTGCGGGATAGGAAGACTGCGGTAGATTTCCGGCAGACTGGGACGAGCGACAGCGTGTCGCCAACCCTTATCGGTGATATTTTCCGGGCTGGAAATGACTTGTGGCTCGGGCGACGACAACATTAGCCAAAGTATACACTAAAAGATAAACCATGGTTAATCGATCAAATGTTCGTATGGGGCAGTCACTCCTGTCCGCCGCTTTTGACTTTGATTTTGATTTTATCGTAGATAAAAATCGAAAGCGGCGGACAGGAGTGTCCGCCCGACACAGGGCTTCATCCGCGGCGCTCCACCGGCGCCACCCAGACCTTTTCGGCCGCCGATCCGCCCAGTGCGACCTTTCCGGCATCGGTGTCCAGAGTCAGAGTGTGGTCATAATTTCGCCCGGCGACGTGCACCTGCGCCCCAGGTCTTATCCCCCGCTGTTCCAGAAATTCCAGAAGCCGCCGGTCGCGCTCGTAAATCCCGCTGACCAGATAACGGCCGCCCGCCTCGGCATGAGCCAGCAGCACCAATCCACGCCGGCGCCGGCTGCCCGGGCTCTCCAGTTCGCTAAGATTTCCGTGCGGGCAGGCCCCCCCTCGACCGAGTTTTGCCAGCAGTTTGGCCTCAAAATCGGGAGACACTGCGTGCTCCAGCCGCTCTGCCTCGTCATGCACCTTGAACCACTCCATGCCGAACATTTCAGCGAGCATGCGTTCGATCAAGTGATGCCGAAGCGTCAATTTTCGTGCGATCTTCCGGCCGACCGGCGTGAGGCTCACTTCTCCACCGCTTTGCACCCGTACCAGGCCATCTTTTTTCAGCCGCCGCACTGCCATGGTGACAGCTGGAGGTGAAACTGAAAGCCAGTGCGCGAGAGTAGCCGAGATCACAGTCTCGCCTTCGCTCTCAGCCTCGAGGATGGCCTTGAGATAGTCTTCTTTGGAAACGGTAATCATCCGGCGAGTATTATACGACGGTTAATCGTGGTTAATTTAAATCCACCACGGAGACACAGAGACACGGAGAAAACAAGGCAGGTTTCGCTGTCAAACGGATGCGGTTCGCCGCGAATACCACCGAACAACTTTGCCCGGGTTTACCTCCGTGTCTCTGTGTCTCCGTGGTGAAGATGTCCCCCGGTGTTTGACATCAACCCCATGTGCCCCTAACCTTGTCAGTCTCCGGATATGAAAGTTCTCGTCATTGGAAGTGGTGGGCGCGAGCATGCCCTGGTGTGGAAACTGCGGCAGTCCCCGCGGGTTTCGAAGGTCTACTGTGCCCCGGGAAACGGCGGAATTGCTGACGAAGCCGAATGCTTGCCCGCCGAGGTCAAGAGTATCGACTCGCTGCTGGCGGTGGCGGAGCAGGTGCGTCCCGACCTGACTGTGATTGGCCCCGAGTTGCCCCTGTCTCTGGGGGTCGTGGATAAATTTACCCAGCGGGGCTGGCGCGTTTTCGGACCGACGCAGGCTGCGGCGCAACTGGAAGCGAGCAAAAGTTTCGCCAAGGAGTTTCTAAAGCGTCATCACATTCCCACCGCTCATTTTGCCATTTGCGATTCCATCGACGAAGTTCTCGCGGCATTGCCGCATTTTCACACGCCCGTAGTGGTAAAGGCCGACGGACTGGCTGCAGGCAAAGGCGTTGTGATTTGCCGCACAAAGGAAGAAGCCGCCAGTGCGGCCGCTGAGATGTTCAGCGGCAAGACTTTGGGCGAAGCGGGCAGCCGGGTGGTCCTGGAAGAATTTCTACAAGGTGACGAACTGTCATTTCTGGTTTTGAGCGACGGCGAACGAGTAGCACCGCTGGTGGCGGCCCAGGACCACAAACGCATCGGCGACGGCGACACCGGCCCCAATACGGGCGGCATGGGCGCGTATTCCACCGCCAGCATCGTGGACCAGCAGATGACGCAGTGGCTGCTGCAACACGTGGCACGGCCAGTCGTCGCAGGAATGAAAGCGGAAGGCGCGGAATACAAAGGCATCCTGTACTGCGGTTTGATGATGACTGCGCGCGGGCCAATGGTGCTCGAATTCAACTGCCGCTTCGGAGACCCTGAAACCCAACCGATCCTGATGCGCCTGGAGAGCGATTTGCTGGAAGCACTAGAGGCCTCGATCGATGGACGCGTTAGTGAAGGTGATTTTCGCTGGTCTCGAGACGCATCGGTGTGCGTCGTACTTTCTTCCGGTGGATATCCGGGCACCTACGAGGTAGGCAAAAAGATTATGGGTCTGGCAGAAGCCGGCAAAGTGGAAGGCGTGAAAGTTTTCCACGCCGGCACCAGCAAGCGCGATGGCGGGTACTTTACCGCCGGAGGGCGCGTGCTGGGAGTGACTTCGCGGGCAGCAGACTTGCAGACTGCGGTCGACCGGGTGTACGCGGCCACGGCGAAGATTGGATTTGAAGGCACGCATTACCGCACCGACATTGCTGGCAGAGCATTGAAGAAATAGTTTCCGGATTCTTGTTTCTGGTTTCAAATTCACTTTGGTTTCAAATTCACTTTGGTTTCAAATTCACTTTGGTTTCAAATTCA
>Ga0163162_10005701_pt1 | contig 12037 bp, 10 predicted proteins | sample S55metaG_FD_115310 | JGI IMG/M metagenome (GOLD analysis project Ga0163162, IMG submission 115310) | Switchgrass rhizosphere microbial communities from Kellogg Biological Station, Michigan, USA - S5-5 metaG | ecosystem: Host-associated > Plants > Roots > Rhizosphere > Soil | place: USA...
CCAGGTCTACCCTGGTTCATCAACCTGAAGGACGTGATCGATGAAAATGCGACGAATCCTCATTTTGACCTCCAAGACTATATCCATCAGCAGGCAATAGATCTTCAAAAGAAAGGGGCTGCTGCGCTGATCTTTTACAATACTGCACCTAAGGACGATCAGTTGAAATTTGATGGAAAGGATAAATCTGAAAAAACAGGCATACCGGTCATTTATGTCACAAAGTCTGCAGCCAAACACTACTTAAGTGATGCTTCTGCTTCTGTGGATATGAAATTAAAGGTAAGTATCAGCGATAAGAAACGAGTGGGTCATAACGTAATTGGATATATTGATGAAGGTGCGCCTACCACTGTAATCCTCGGCGCCCATTTCGATCATCTCGGTTATGGTGAGGACGGCAATTCGATGTTGCGAACAAAGGAACATTTGATCCACAATGGAGCTGATGATAATGCAAGCGGAACAGCGGCCCTGATCGAGCTGGCACGACTTTTAAGGAATTCAAAACTTGATAGGAATAATTATTTATTTATTGCTTTTTCAGGGGAAGAATTGGGTTTGTTTGGTTCAAAATATTTCGTGGAGAATCCTACCGTTGGTTTAAATAGCATAAACTACATGATCAACATGGACATGGTTGGAAGACTGAATGACAGCACAAAGGTTTTGACGATTGGCGGCTATGGAACTTCACCAGAGTGGGCATCGTTGATAAGCACAAAAAGTAAAAAATCGCCTTTGGTTGTAAAGGTCGATTCAAGTGGTACCGGTCCAAGCGATCATACCTCCTTTTACAGGAAAGATATTCCTGTATTATTTTTCTTCACAGGTCTTCATGCGGATTATCATAAACCGACTGATGATTTTGACAAGATCAATTACAGAGGCGAGCTTGAGGTTGTAAATTATATTTATTCAATCATCGAGAAAGAAAATAAATCGAAGCAAAAAATAGCATTTGCAAAAACGAGGGAAACGCAATCAACATCGTCTACGAGGTTTAGTGTGACGCTGGGTATTATGCCCGACTATACCTTTTCTGGAACTGGTGTAAGGGTAGACGGAGTGAGCGATGGACGGCCCGCTCAGAAGGCAGGGTTGCAAACCGGGGACGTAATAACACAGCTAGGTGACTTCAATGTCACTTCGTTGGAAAATTACATGGAAGCACTAGGAAAGTTTAAAAAAGGCGATACGACAACGGTCAAGTTTGTACGAGGAAAAGATAGTAAGGAAACCCAGGTGCAATTTTAAAATAACAGTCTAAAATTCTTTATGAAATTAGTTTTAGACAATAAAAATCTGACAGACGATTTTTTTGAAGATACCAGGCTGCTCGGAATAATGGCTCCCATAAAGGACTACCAGCTCTGCTGGCACCTGAATAGCTTAATGCGTATGGACTTCCGCATTAACAATGAAATAGAAATACAACTCACCAAAAAGAAAAGAAACTATTTTTTCGCTGTGTACGAATTTTGTGAGCCTACCGGTTCTCTTTTTCATTACGTGTATAATAATAGGTTCGATGGCGAATATTTGCTCCCGGAATTCAAACATCTTGATTTTCTATGGCTGATGAAAGGGGACATCGTAATTGAAGAGACTCTGCAACAAACGATCCATAGCATAAAAGAAATTAATGGCGTGCAACTTGTGATAGAACTAACCAACGAAAAGATCAGAAACAAAGAACACCTTGTTTTCTAAGGATAATTGCTGGAACTTTTGAACTTTAAACCTTTGAAATCTTTTTTATGTGGCAGGAAAAAAATAATAAGCTATATCGGAAATTCCAATTCAAGGATTTTAGCGAAGCTTTTGCTTTCATGACACGGGTTGCTCTTGAAGCGGAAAAAATGGATCACCATCCTCTCTGGACCAATGTGTACAACACGGTTGAAATCTGGCTTTCCACGCACAGCGCCGGCGATGTCGTGACGAACAAAGACAAGCAATTGGCAGAAAAGATCGATGACCTGGTTTTAGGTTAACGCATCATAACTTTCATCCCCGGTCCGCTTTTGTCCAGCCCTGTTTTTGACAAGCTGTAAGTAAAACTTAGCAAAAAGAATCGCCGCAAGCTATTTACGCGACTATCTTCAACATAGTTTTGATTTGCATTATGGCTGATCCGTACATTTTTATTTAAAATGTCATTTACCGAGAACTTCAGTTCTCCCCGATTGAAATGGAGCATCTCCTTGCTGATGCTCGCGTTCCACAAAGGCACCTTTGTAGCAAGCCCTGACATATAATTGTAGACCGAGTAATTAAGGTCAGAAGAAAAGAAAAACCGTTTTGGCAGTTGCCAGTCCATTTGAGCAGAATATTCCTGGTTGATGAATTTTGAATTTCTTGCCGACTCGATCGAGTATTGGGACTTTGAAAAGTTAAGACCGCCAGTCAGAGACAGATTTAATTTTTGCGTTGGGCTCACATCCAATCGTAGCTGTGGGCCAATCGAAACCGTATTGATCTTATTTACTTGTATTTTATTCATCGTATCACCAAGGAGTTGTTTGCCTTTGTCGTAGGCAATATTTGAACTAATATCCAGGGAGCCTTTTAAGAAACGAACTGGAAAGGCCCAGCTCACCGTTCCATTTGCATTGTAAACACCATTTACGTTTACAGGTCTCACTGAATCGACACCCAGCTCGTTTATTTTGTCGTAATTGACAATTTTATTGTTTGTCTGTTGGGCGGTGATAAACACGAAGAAGTTTCTATTCTTGTAAGGGTTTACAAAAGATGCATTGATTCGCAGCAAGCTTATAAACTCTTGTTTCAAATTTGGGTTCCCGAGTTTTATATACAACGGATTGGTGTTATCTGGAACCGGCTGCAGCTGAGTAATAGTAGGTTGATTTGTGCTGGTGCTATAATTGAAAAGAATGTTTTTAAATTTTGAAAAATGGTATTGAAACCTGGCATTGGGCAAAAGATTTGAAAAGCTTTTACTTATTACGGAGTCCTTTGTGCTGCCGATCATCTTACCCTCAAGGTCCGCCTGCTGCCAGGAAATTCCGACTGAATAATTATAAGTTTTTGTCTGCTTGCGAAAACGCAATCCCGCATTGCCGAAGCCGTAAAGATTTTGATAATCATTTGTAAGAAGAGTATTGACAAGGTCATACTTTCCATTGCCTGCGTTATAGTCATAAGTCGTTTTTGATGAAGTGCTGAGAGTATTTGACTTTCCAAGACTAAATTCAAGCAGCGACTTCTTAAAAACAGGCTCGGTATAAACAGCTTTCGCATTGTATCCCTTTAAATCGCTTTCCGTGTTATTAACCTGGTTTACGGAATCAACGTTCCTGATGGAACTGTTTGGGTCGAAAAAACTTGTAATTGATTTGAGGCTGCCATCGCCGTTACTGTTATTAAGGTTGGTTAACAGGTTCACCGAAAACGTCCTTCCTTTTTTTCTGAATTTTTTTCGGAATAAAATATTTGTATTAAGATTATATCCTTCATTGTTTATGAGGTTACTGCTATTTCCATCATTGATCACATCTCCTTGCTCGGACCAAGTGGTATAATCTGACAGCGTTTTATTTCTTGTTTGTTGATAGCTGAAGGAAGGTGTAATTTTTACCGAGGTAAATGAGTCGATCTGGTAATCTGCATTAAGATTTAAGCGATGATTATTGTTAAGATTGTCGGCATATGAATTTTGTTTATAAAGATTAGCCGGTGCGAAGTATTGCCTAACGACGTTAGTAATGCGGTTTGGATTATAGCGGATATAAAAATAGTTACCTTGGAAATCGGTTTTTGTCCCAACAATGTTATTATAATTGACGCCGCCACCGAAGATCGTATTGACGCCGGAATTGTTGCCGCCCAGCAGACCAGCAATGGCATCATTGTCGCCGATGGTAAGGTTAATGTTGCCACCACCATTTTTTAACTGGTTCAATGCGCCCGTAAAATTCAAAACGTCCATGAAGGAAAAGCCTTCCGCGTTGGTATTATTGCCCATGCCAATGACTGACATTTGCCTGGCGCCTTTAAATGAATTCACATTGAATTTTCCCTGGTAGCGCTCATCCGTCCCTGCGCCTGCATTTATTTTTCCGAAGGCTCCTTTCTTTTTATCCTTTTTCAATTTTAGATTGATGGTCTTTTCGCTGTTGCCGTCATCAAAACCCGTCAACTGTGCCTGGTCACTAAGTTTGTCATACACCTGCACTTTATCGATGGCATCGGCTGGCAAATTCTTCGTGGCGATCTTGGGGTCGTTCCCAAAAAACTCTTTACCATCCACTAACACCTTTTGCACTTTTTCACCCTGGGCCTTTACCGTCCCATCTTTTTCCACTTTTACTCCCGGCAATTTTTTTAAAAGATCTTCAACACTTGCATTGGGCTGAGTTTTGAAAGAGCCGGCATTATATTGAATCGTATCTCCTATCAAAGTGACCGGTGGTGCATCGCCGGTTACTGTTACTTCGCTTAGGATCTTCGTGCGGTCACTCATGATGATCTTTCCGAGGTCAATAAACTTATGCTGGTCATCAATACTGAAGGGGCGATAGAAATTGTGATAGTTTACGTGTGTGATCAATAACCTGTAGTCGCCATTTTGTATTCCTGTCAGTTCAAACTTGCCATTGTTATCGGCCATGGTGAAGCTAACAAGTGACGAATCTTTTTTTTGCATAACGGTGATCGTGGCGTTGCTGACGGGTTGACTGAGTGTGGTGTCGAAAGCAATACCTCTAATAATTCCGCTTTTTTGGGAAAAGGCTTCGGTGCAAAAAAGGAAGAGAGGGACAAAAACAATTCGCCGCATAGCTTTTGATATTCCAGCTACGAAAATATTCTTAGAGGAATACAAACAGGGTTAACCATTCTTGGTTTATGGTTAATCAAGGTTAACAAATCAAACCGTGGTAAAAGCAGAAACTTATGAAATCAATTTTTGCCGATGAGGAACCAAAACGGCTTTAACAGTGGTTGGTGAAACGCCTCCAGAAGTTTTTCGGTTTTTTGCGTGATGCGGTTTCTTCTCACCAATTCGTGAGCTTTGCAAAACTCATGTGGAAGATCAGTATGCCGCAAGATCTTGTTCAAACAGTCTACTTCCTGGTCAATCGCTTGCTGGCTCATGAATTCATTTTTGAAGAGTACTAGCAGATCCCGATCAGGGGTGGATTTCATTTGGCAAAGTGTTTTAATAACCTACCATTCCCTTATGACTTGGACAACCACAATTGCTGCCTTTGCCTGTGCCGGAGTAGTAGTTCTTATTACATCCTAACGCAAGGATTGTTCCCAATAAGAGCAAAAGAACAATTATTTTGTTTTTCCGTTTCATAAATAGGATTTCTAAATTAAAACTATTTTACAAGCAAAATAGTATACTCAGGCAAAAATTTAAAAAATCATGACCAAAGGCAAGGATGAAAAATTGCGGCGTAAAATCCGCATACTGATTGCCCCCTTGGACTGGGGCCTTGGTCATGCCACGCGTTGTATTCCAATTATTAACGAATTCCTGGTAAACGACTGTGACGTTTGGTTGGCCGGGGCAGGTTCGCTGGAGGTTTTATTACGGTCGGAATTTCCCGATCTGCCTTTTCTATTGCTCCCGGGCTATGATATTAAATACTCAAAAACATCCGGAGGCCTTGTTTGGAAATTGATCGTACAGAGTCCCCACATTATTTCTTGTATCAACAAAGAGCATAGGTGGTTAGCCAGGGTAACAAAGACTCACGGCTTTGATGGAGTGATATCTGATAATCGATTCGGGCTGTATCACACCGATTTACCAGCAGTATTTGTTACTCATCAACTGAGTATAAAAAGCCCGCTTGGAAAATGGAATCAATGGCTTTTGCAAAAATGGAATTATAGACACATTAACCACTTCAGAGAATGCTGGGTCCCTGATCTTGCGGGAGAAAATGCTCTTGCAGGCGAATTGTCCCATCCAGCCCTTCTGCCGGCGATCCCTGTAAAGTATATTGATCCTCTTTCCAGGTTTGAAAGGAATGGACAACCGGAGATAACGGACCAATTGCTGTTCATGTTATCGGGTCCTGAACCGCAGCGTACCATCTTAGAAAATAACATCATTAATGAAGTGAGTCATTACCCGGGAACGGCCACGATTATCCGGGGCCTGCCATCTTCTGAATCTGTTATTCCCTCGACAGGAATGATAAAATTTTACAATCATCTTTCTACAAAAGAACTAAATGAAGAAATAGAAAGAGCCGATTGGGTGATTAGTCGTTCGGGCTATAGCACAATAATGGAACTTGCAAAACTTCAAAAGAAAAGCATTTTGATCCCTACGCCGGGGCAAACGGAGCAGGAGTATCTTGCAAAGTTTCTTTTCCAAAGAAAATTGGCGTATCCAGTTGAACAAAAAGAATTCACCTTGAACCGCGTTCTGGCGGAAGCAAAAAAATTCAATTACAGATTTCCGTCATCAGGAAATTCAAATAGACTCGGAATAGCGGTTAAGAATTTCCTTGAGTCCATTATTATGAAAAGGCAATAAAATCGCCAGCTAAACTTTTATCCTTCTTTTCTGCAGGTAATAGTGCCAAAAAAGCATGGTCGCAATGGACCGATAAGGTCTCCATCTCTCGGCTAGTTTCAATATTTCTTGCTGATTTGTTTCTTTCGGCAATTTTTTTACTTCTTTTAAGGCGTTTACCATAGCAAGGTCGCCTAGCGGAAAAACATCTGATCTTTGCAACGCAAACAAAAGATATACATCCACGGTCCAATCGCCAATTCCTTTTATACTTTTTAGCTGCCGTCGAATTTGTGAATCATCAAGCTCATGGAAAGTTTTTAAAATAATTTCTCCAGAGACAATTGCATTTGCTAAGCACCTCGCATAAACCGTTTTTTGCCGGCTGAAATAACACGCCTTTAATTCCTCATCTGAAAGAGCGAGCAATTTTTTCGGGGTAACGGTGCCAATTTTCTCTTTTAGCTTAGTCAATGCAGCTCGTGCCGAAGCCAGGGAAACCTGTTGCTCAAGAATAATATGAATAAGCGTTTGATAATTTTCTTTCCTCGTCCAGATTGATGGATACCCGAACTGTTTTATAATAGAACTAAGATGCTTATCTTTTGTCGCCAGGTCATCGCAGATGGTTCGAAAATTTTGTCCGTCAATTCGCAGGTGCATTTATTTCTTCGCCTTAAATTTTTCAATCGCATTTTTTGTAAAAGGGCTCAGCACCAGTTTTCCACTGATCGCTGCTCTTTCCAATAACAGCTGATCCCAATTTTCTGTTCCTCTCCAGAATATTTTTTTCATTTCTGCCATTGCTGCCGGGCTGGAATGAAGGAGGGCATTTGTTAGTTTCAAAATAGATTCATCCATACCCTCAGCTGTGGGGTGCACCTCAGCAAATAATCCCTTGCGGCCAGCCCATTGAGCACTCCGCCACATTGTCGCGTCAATCGCTAATTGACTAAAAGCCGCTACGCCGATCTTACGCTCTACTGCCGGCCCTACGACGAACGGCCCAATGCCTATAGCGAGTTCGCTTAGTTTTATGTCTGCCTGCTCTGTTCCTATAACGTAATCGGCTGCTGCTACCAGGCCCACTCCTCCTCCAACACATTTGCCTTGCACACGGGCAATAATAAATTTTGGGCAAGTTCGCATCGCATTGATGACATTAGCAAAGCCGCTAAAAAACTGTAAACCTTGCTCGGCATTTTGAATAGCGCTTAATTCATCAAAAGAAGCGCCTGAACAAAACACCTTTTCCCCCGCGGACATGAGGACAATCAGTCTTGTTTCATCATCGTTCCCCGCACGATGAATAGTTTGCGCAAGCTCGTCCAGGATTTTTAAAGGCAAAGAGTTGCTTTGCGGATGAAAAAACTCAATAGTGGTTACACCATTGTGGAATTCCGATTTCACGTGCCCATTGGAGACTTGATGTATCATCGGTTCAATTTTTTAGCCTGACCATCGTTAGGATCGTTGCGATTCCAACCTGTTCGTTTGTTTCATCAATCATTTCAACCAACCATCTTACGATTCCTTTTGAAATTTCTGTATCGTCTCGTTTGTCTTGTGGAATCTTTTCTTTGCAGGTAAATCTTATATGAATTTCCATTCCCGGGTAGACAGGTTTAGTAAATCTTAATTCATCAATACCATAGTTCAGAAGAACCGGATTTTTTTCATAGCTATCCACAAATAAACCGGCAGCTGCGCTGATTATGAAATATCCATGAGCGACCTGCCCTTCAAACATTGTTCCAGCAAAATCTGTTTCTTTCAAATGTGCATAGAAATGATCACCGCTTAAGTCAGCAAACCGGTCAATGTCTTCAGCAGTGATGATTCTTTTATCGGTGACGATCTGGTCACCGACCGTTAGGTCCTCGAAATATTTTTTGAAGGGATGAACACCGTCGCTTATGCCTTTTGCATTTTGCTGGTAAACTTTTGTGATGGCGGTTATAGAAGTCGGACTGCCCTGGATCGCTACCCGCTGCATATAATGTTTAACACCACGAATGCCTCCCATTTCTTCTCCGCCTCCAGCACGCCCTGGCCCGCCATGTACAAGCATAGGCAGTGGAGAGCCATGACCTGTACTCTCTTTGGCACATTCTGCATTTAGTACCAATATCCTTCCATGATGGGTGCCGGCGTTTACCACATAATCAGCAGCAACATTGTCATCTGCCGTGACGATGGTGCTGCACAAAGAACCCTTGCCCTTTTTGCAAAGCTCAATCGCCTCTTGCAGATCTTTGTATGGCATGATCGTACTTGCGGGGCCAAATACTTCTACTTCGTGGACTTCGTCGGAAGCAAAGGGGTTTTCATTTTTTAAAAGCATAGGGGAAAGAAAAGCTCCTTTATTTGGATCTGCATCGATCACTTCTACACTATCAAGACTTCCATAAATAATTTGTGAACTAGCCAATAATTTTTGAATCTGCTGCCTGACTTCCTGCCGTTGACCTTGTCCTGCCAATGATCCCATCCTCACTTTTTCATTTAAAGGATTGCCGATGGTGGTTTGTTTTAACATTGACGCGATCGCTTTCCAGGTATCCTCCATTCTGTTCTCAGGAACAAACACCCTTCGAATTGCTGTGCATTTTTGACCAGCCTTTACTGTCATCTCCTTTCGAATCTCCTTTATAAAAACATCCCATTCCGGCATTGTTGGATCAATGTCTTGTCCCAGCACAATGGCATTTAATGAATCAGCCTCCATATTAAAAGGCACAGATTCGCTTAGAATTTTTGGATGTGCTCTCAGCTTTAAGCCGGTAGACTTAGAGCCGGTAAAGGTGATCACATCCTGGGAGGCTACATGATCAAGCAGATCTCCTGCATTCCCACAGATCAATTGTAGAGCCCCTTCGGGTAAAATGCCCGATCCGATAATTTCCCTGACCACCGTTTCAGTTAAAAAAGATGTGATGGTCGCTGGTTTAACAACTGCTGGAACACCTGCCAGCCAATTCACGGCACATTTTTCAAGCATACCCCATACGGGAAAATTAAATGCATTGATGTGGATCGCCGTCCCTTCCTTTGGAACTAAAATATGATGGCCCATGAACGTCCCAGCTTTGCTTAGTATGATAGCTTCACCATCTGTGCAATACGAAAGATCAGGAAACTTCCTTCTTAAAGAAGCATTACTGAATAAATTGCCAAAGCCACCTTCAATGTCTATCCAGCTGTCGGCTTTTGTAGCGCCGGTTTTATAACTGACCTGGTAAAACTTTTCTTTCCTTTCGTTAAGATAAACAGCCAACGCACGCAGCATCCTTCCCCTTTCGTGAAATGTCATTTTACGCAATGCGGGATTACCAACTCTTCTGCCGTAGTCAAGTATTGATGCAAAATCTAACCCTTCTGTAGACGCGACCGCAATTTCATCGCCTGTTACTGCATCGTGCAGAACCTGGCCATCACCTTCACCTGAAATCCATTTACCCGTGATGTAATTGCCCAGTTTATTCATATAGCATGTGTCCTTTGTTATCAAAATTAGTCAAAACAGTCTTAGGCATAATGATGTAAGGCAGCCTATATCTTTGCAAAAAATTCACAAATGAAAATAATTGTCCACTGCGCCATCATATTTCTGCTGATTAGCTGCAATAGTTCAAATACTTCAAATAATAATGCTCGTCAGGCCGCCGAATCACCGTCGGATAGCCTGATGCATGAAATATTGAAACAGCATGATGTGGGAATGGCGAAAATGAACAAAATAAGTACAACCAAAAATAGGATCCAACAGGCACTTGACTCGATTGCCAAACTGCCCACAGACCTTCAAAAAAAATCTGTTCAATACAGGATGCAATTAGATTCCACATTCAATTGGTTAACATTTGCTGATCGTCACATGGAAACCTGGATGAACGAGTTTAACATGGACTCTTTAAAAGATAACAAAGAGGAACAGGTCAAATATTTCGAATCAGAAAAAAAGAAAATTTCCCAGGTAAACCAGGAAATGATCGGCAGCCTCCGGAAAGCAGATTCCTTATTAGCAAAAAAATAGTCAATTCGCCTGGAATCTCCAGTTTACTCCTCGTTCTTGCAGGTAATTGATTACAAAATCAAAACAGTTTTCATTTTTGCCAACCAATTCAGGTGGAAAGACGCCCTTTTCGACAAATAGTTTTTTTGCAATCAAATGAACAGCGGCCGTGCACGTATAACCCGTCGTCCTGCTCATTGAAGATGTTTTCGTTTTTGTGTCAAAGTGGTCGAGCAGATTAAATTCGATGCGTTTCTGATCTTTATCTTTTGTCCCCTCGATGATCACTTTCATTACGGTTAGCTCTTCTTCTTCGGTACCCAGGCGCCAATCATTGAATAAAATTTTGGAGCAAAATTTTAATGGAGAAATTTTGACTCCTTCTATTTCAATTTCCTTTTCGTCGAAAAAACCTGCCTGCTTTAAGGCGATCACAAATTCTACATGGATCGGGTATCGCAAAGTCTTCTCTTTCATGTTCGGAATATGCGGCATTGTAAATAACAAGCTTCTCAAGCCATCCGTATTGAAAGCTTCCAATGTTCCCACTTCTTCAAAATCCATGTACTCTCTTTCGCTTAGTGCTGGTTTCGTGACAATAAATCCGTTTTCTTTCAGCCGGGCGGGCCTGGTATATTCCTCGATTACATCAATGGGAGAAAAAGGAGCTTTATACTCAAAGGGTTTTTTCCGGATCTTAGGCAGACCGCCAACATAACATTCGAAATTAGTGACGGTCATTTCTTGATTGTAGTGACCAAGGATCAAATTACTCATACCGGGTGCAACTCCCACGTCAGTAATTACCGTAACCTTCTTTTCCCTTGCCAATTTATCCAACTGTAGAACATCCTCAGGGAAAAAAGAAATATCAGCAACATCCTTTCCGCAGTTAATGACAGCTCTTAAAGTATCAAAGCCCATGAAACCCGGAACTGCTGTTACAACGATGTCAAATCCCTCCAGCCATTTCGGATATTTATCATAGTCTTTAAGATTAGCTTGTTCAACGTGGATCGAAGGATTTCTTTCTCTCAATAATTGAATGCTTTCTTCACTTACATCAAAAGAAGTAACGTCAAAGGACGAGGCAAGATCAATGGCCATGGTTCTGCCCACCATGCCTGCGCCAAGAACAGCAATTTTCATTAGTCAGTTTTTTCTAAAAAACCTCCGGGCTGCAAAGATGGGGAAAAAAGTTTCAGAGGTTGAAAGAGTTCCAAAGGGCGCAAAGGTTCCAGAGGTTTCAGAGGTTGGACTTCTAATTCGGGGAACTCCTGGAACTTTTGAAACTCATGGAACAATAGCTTACAAATGCTGCAACTTCGGCAAGGTCTTCTCATTTTCGACGTTGCCTGTATTGAGCGTTGTTCCTGGTTCGAACAGCATCACCTCGCATTCGACCTTTGCATTAGGACGATGTTCAACACCCCTTGGCACAATTATAAACTCGCCTTCGTTTATGGTAACCGTGTTGTTTTCAAATTCCATATCAAAGGCTCCTTTTACGACATAAAATA
>Ga0163162_10005702_pt1 | contig 12036 bp, 13 predicted proteins | sample S55metaG_FD_115310 | JGI IMG/M metagenome (GOLD analysis project Ga0163162, IMG submission 115310) | Switchgrass rhizosphere microbial communities from Kellogg Biological Station, Michigan, USA - S5-5 metaG | ecosystem: Host-associated > Plants > Roots > Rhizosphere > Soil | place: USA...
AAGATAATTGGCGAGCAGCAGCGTAAGCGTACTTTTCCCTGCGCCGCCTTTTTGGTTGCCGATAATAATGATCATAAGAAAATAGATTGAATGGTTAACGGGTATTGGTGCGGGCCTTTCGCTGGCGACGGCGGCGCATGCCGTGAATTTGCTGGTCATCAACATCATCAGCAATCATAATAGGCGGGATATAAACGGAGCGATCAATAAAACTGTCAGCCGGCATGGCTACGTTGAGAACCTTGTCCGTCAAAACCAAACCTGTGGCGCTATCCTCTAAAGCCAGTTCGTTTGCCTGTAAACCCTGCGCAAAATCCGGGTAGTTTTGATGCGCGGCATGGACCAAGGTACTGTAATAATCTTTGACCTCGCTGCTCACTTCATTCAGCATTTGCGGCGCATCAACCGGCACGGCGGCATGTTTCAGCGCTAACAATTCGGACAGCGGCATGATCTCGCTGCCCTTCCAAACACCCTTATTGGCATGGTCGAGTATTGAATAACCGTAAAATTCTTTGCCCGGCTTACCGTGAAAAAGCAATTGAACACCCAATTTATCCCGCAAATAATACTCAGGATATTTGTGCAACAGCGCCGCTAATTGCTTCCGGCGCGCGTCATCCGGCTGATAGGTTTTCGCTTTTTCTATAACCATTGCTACCGATACTTCTGCCAGTTGCCTGCCGAATTTGATGATCGCCATCTTCCGATCTGCTTCTTTCAGATGATAGCCCTGGCCTTCCAGGATCATCATAAAAGCTGCTTTGTTGCCAAATTGATAAGACAATGCTTTTTCCAAATCTAGTTCGGCGACCAGCTTTTCGTCCAGTCCCAGCACATTATTGAGATTTTGAATCGCGCGGTTATGCTCAAAACCTGACGATATTTTCTTGCCCTGCCGGTCAATGCGCGTGGATACGACATGCACGTGGTTGTTTCCCGTGTCTTTGTGAAACACGATCAGGTAAGGTTGTTCCGCATAACCCATGAGCTTTAACCAGTCCTCTGCGATTGCAGTTAAAGCTACTTTATCATGGCTTTTGCCTTTCGCGGAAATGGTTGCATGGAACTGGGGTTGTTTAACGCCTTTGTTTCGCGCCGATAACATTTGCAGATAATTCACATAATCTTCCGGCCGTAGGGTGCCCAAGCCCTGCAACGGACCAAAGTTGGCGACCTTCATCAGTTCCCCTTTGTTTTGCTCCATTTTATTGGTGTTATAGCTGACGCCGCCGAACGATGCTGAAGACCGAAGTATCTTAACTATCATATAGGTGTAGCTAAACAGCGATGCAACTCAACAACCGGACAGCGGCGCAACGTAACACCAGGGCAGCTAAACAGCGATACAGCCAGACAGCGGTGCAAGGGCGTCGCTCAATAGCGTGACAATTGCACAACCAAACAGCCGAACCACATGACAGCTGCACAACGGGACACTGCAGCAACCCAACAACGCCTCAGCCGGACAACCGGACCGCGGTGCAGCGCAACAGCAATTAACTACTGGCCGGTAACCGCTGAATCTGGTTCGAGCACTTTGAGCTCACTCACTGGCAGATCGATCAGTTTGAAAGTCCCCATCTTATTTTTGTACAGGATCTTTTGTAAGCCTACCGGCACCTCATCGAATGTCGGCCCGTTCAATGCCAGTACCGTATCGCCGGTAAACTCAAATACCGCCCGCTCGCAATAGTCAGTATCCGGTTCCAAGGGTTTGTTGAACTGCGCTAATTTTTCGGGGTCAGGCGGGTCGGGCCAGTTTAAAGGACGGGAGAAACCAGTTTCGGGTTTTGAATTGGATCTATGATCCCACCATCGGGTTAAGCCAAAGGTCAGTGCGATCACGGGTAAGAGGATGATCGGGAGGATACCGATCTCAAAATAATGTTTGGTTTGAAATTTCATGAGAATATGGCATTAAAATGTTCAGGAGAATCAGGTGCCGAACATCCGGATAATTTTGCGGAGCCCCACTTCCAAAGTTTTTTGCTGATCGAGATAGGTAGCAAAAAGGAAATTAAAACGCTCGGCCACAACCGGTGATAGCGTGCCCTGCTTTTTCAGGGTATTGGCATAGCGTGCCAGTTGATTGATGTTGTTACCGGATCGACCGAGTTCCGCGCCAATGCTGTCTAACAGGCTGATCATTTCTTTAGCGTTGACCAATACGTTTTGCGCCTGGTGCAGGACCCGCAGGCGGATCAGGTCGGTTTTCCGGATGCCCAATTGCTTTTCCAATTCCAATATGACCGCATATTCTTTGTCGTTAAAGCGGGCATCTATTTTTTTGACGCGCTTACCTTCGGTCAGTTTTGGCCGGCCTTTGAGCTTAGTTCCCATCAGAGAAAACGAGTTGCGAAGTTTTCGATATTCCTTCAGACCGCTCAGCGGTTGAAGGCAAGTTTCTTTTTGGGCGGCTGGAAAATGCGAACCGCATTTTTCGTCGGACAAAAAGACATCTTGCAAGGATAAAAACCAAAAGAGAGCTAAGTAGCTCGACAACCAATTCATCCCGCAGCCCGAACGCTATCTGACAAAGGAAGTCCGGCGAGCGGTTTCGTCGGCTGGCTGAAAAGAAACATCTGCCGCGTTCTGTAGCCCAGCTCTCAACCGGTCGTTGTAATCCTTAAAGCCGTCATAGGTAGCTGAGCGGTCTTTGGCATAAGGCACCAAGGAAATGAACTGAAGAGAAGCCCGGTAACCAGAGTCATCGCGGTCGAAATAAAGATCAACCGTATCAAAATCTTTGGCGCGCCTGATCCCGACTTCTAACAGCGAAAGAGAATTAAGCACCATAACGCTTGGATTGGCTTCTTCGTGTTCGGTCAGCCAGCTCAGGTAATCCAGATAACCTTCAAATACCAAAAGACGGTCAGCCGTTCCTGGAATAAAGGTTATGGCTTTATGCCCTAAGCAACCTTTGAAGTATTTATTACGGACTTCCCAGCCGCCTAATTCATTTTGCCAACCAGCTGCAAAAAAATGCTTCTTCAACTTTTTCTGGTCCTCAACGAAATAGTAAACCTCCTTCAATTTCTCTTGTGCAATTTGGCCGATGCCACGCTCTTTAATGTACCAGATGATCGCGGCGTTACTTCCGATGTTTTTCACCTCTTCAACTTCATAATGCGGAATTTTCACCGGCATTCGCTTTCGGCTGACATTTCCCTTGATCGGGTCGTTAGGCACGATCTCCTGTTGCACTGTCGCTTTGATCTTATGCAGTACATCGACAAAAGCAGTAAGTGGCCAAAATGCGACACCAAAGTCTACGATGTTTCCACCCTTGCCGCTGCCGTGATCGAACCAAACATTTAGTTGCTCGTTTACTGCAAACGAAGGTTTAGTGTCCGATTCTCTCAGCATACTGAGAAATAATAATTCTTTGCCGGACCGCCGAACCGGCTCAAAGCCGAGGCGGCTTAAAAGTTCAACCAGCGACACTTGTTCTTTGATGTCTGCTGCACTTAATAGATTGTTCATGAGCTCTTTAAATACTTTTAGTTTGTTTTGCAGCTGGCTTTCAGCTGCCTACCCTTACAGAAAGATTAAGGCGCCATATGCTTTGCTAACTGCTTCGAGTTCGAGCCGTTCGAGCCTCCAGGTCGCAGAATGATCACCGTCTTTGCGTGGTTTTACCAGACCTGACTCGATCCAGTGCTCCACATTTTTTCGGCCGAATAGGCGGTAAGCTTCCGACTTTTTGAGGTAAGGTTTAAGGTGCCCGCTGCGGGTGAGGGCCAGTTTGACACCCATTTCTGCAGCCTGTTCGAGCAGGATGGCCAGTTGATGAGCGGAAATCGTGATGTCCATAAAAATTCAAGATTGGTTAAAACACAAAAAGCCCATTGGACGAGCACTTAGGTGCTTGTTCAATGGGCTTTTAGGTCGGGAATACTCGCGTCGTTTTCTACAAAACGGGCCGTCGCCTGCCAATGCGCTTTCAGTTATTGATATAATCTCACCTTCGCAAAATTCCCTGCTGCTAAGCAGGGTAATGTTTCTTCCCCAGATGTCAAATAACGGTTGGTGCAGCTAAAGCACCTTCCTCTCCGCCACAGGCAGATAGGTTCCCCGGTTACTGGATTCCGCAACGGCTTCCAGTTTTTCCCGGTCAATAGTTTTTTTGGAAATGGATGGGCGTACTGAAGTAAGTGTGATCAGACCTTCGCTTAACCAGCGGTCCACATTATAGCGGCCGTAGATGCGGTAAGCTTCAGCTTTAGTGAGCCGGTCTTTGAGTTGACAGCTTGCCAATAGCGCTTTATCCGCGCCCGCAGTAACTGCCATTTTCAGTAAGGAAGACAACTCTTTCAGCTTCATCAGCATTTCCATGCCATCCCGTTTATTGGATGGCACAGAACAAAGGTTGCCTGTTTTTGGAGGTGTGTTTGGTGCCTTGTTGGGTTGAACCCAAAGATTTATTTGTTGCCGTCGTTGATCCTTTTGATGATTTCGGCTTTAACTTGGTCTATGTATTTTGTGGGACTGATCATTTTGCGCTGTGCAATCTCCTGCCAGCGGCGGAAAGGGCGGCCGATCTTAACTTGAAAAGCTTCCTCCATTAATTCAATGATTTCGGTAATTGTTGCATTCCCATTATTTAGCTGTCCTGTTAGCCAGACACCATAAGCGACCTCGACTAAATTGATAGTATCGCCTGTCCACTTTAAATCAACAGAACATTTCCGCCCAATCGTAGGCTGAACTATATTAGGGTGAGCTATATTCCAAAGCTGTTTAATGATAAAATCCTGTAGGTTCTCATAAGCCATGAATTTAGCAAAAAGGTAATCAGCGTTGGTCGAAAAATCCGGATCACGGTCAGGCCAAATCGGCATCAGCATGGTTACCGGTCCAGCATTACGCAAGAAGTATTTATCATCCAATTCGGTTGCGTCAGCTTGAAAATAGCCGTAGAGAAATTTATATTGTTCAAAGAAGCGCGTCACGAATTTAAGTTCGTTTTGATAATAAGAACGCAACATTTCAACATCATCCAACGGCTTTTGATTCTCTACAGTACACTGTTCACTCAAAAATATTTCGCGGGCAAAAAAACGTGGTTTTTCATATTTGAAGAAGTGAATTTCCTCGTGATCATCTTTAAATGGATGGGTCTCAATGTAAGCTTTAAGGTCGTTAAGAGCCTGAGTGATCGCGGCTACTGCATTACCAAGTTTTTTAAGAGGTAATGGTTCCCAATTAGTGAGCAATGAAAGTTCTTGTTCTAATAAAATATAACGTGTACTGCAAAATTCATGAATCATAGCTATAGGTTTAGTTAAAAGGTTAGTAGCTAAGATCAGGCGGCCGCTTTGGAATTAATAACGATATTAATTCTTGATAGCCCCCTTTTCGGAAGGTCATTATGAATGTTTTCTCGTCAATTTGAAAAGCGAAAATTGCGACAATTAGTTGGGGAATCTAACTGTTTGATGACCGGGATGATCTAAAGAAAAAACGCGGGCAATGGTATGCTCGGGCCAACTGAGGTACGGCTAAATACCAAGAGGTCCACGAACAAGCACGCCCGCGTTTTTGCGGGCATTGCACTTGTTCTTGGACCTCAATTTAAAAATTAGCCGTTTTCAGTTGGCCAAGAAAGCGAATGCGAATAAATTATATGTTATGTATGGGTATCTCTATTTTTTAAAAACATGTTTAATTCTCCGTAAATATAAATAAATGTTTATCGTGTGCGCTCGTTAATTGAGATGTTAAGTAATATATCGGCATTAACGGGTTGACACTTTTCGTTAGCCTAACTGCGCAATACTTTATTTCTATTATTCGACCGAAAGTACAATTTTACCATTGACTGAGCCATCTAACAGTGCGGCAGTAGCAGCATCAAAATCTGACCAGGGTAATATTCGATCTATAGGTGTCTTGAGGCGGCCATTTTGCACAAGTTTTATCAACCGGGAAAGCTTGATAGTGCAATTTCCCGTCAAAATGTCCTGACCGAGCCAAACGCTTTGAAGGCGTGTGTTAGTTCTCATCAGATAGAAATCACGAGCATCGAAAACTGTTGCTTCGCCGGATGAATTTCCGCAATTCGCACATACGCCGCCGTCAGCCAGGGCGGTTAATGCTAAAGCTAGACTTTCACCTCCCACAGTTTCGACGATTAGATCATATTTGCCAGCAACTTTTGCTTCTTTAATACTTGCAAATATTCCGGCGACTTCAACATCTTGCTTCTTGAGCAAGTTTAATAAGTCCGGTCGCCTGCTAATTGCGTAAACCTCAGCCCCCGAAATGTGCGCCAATTGGCAAGCGTAACGGCCTAATCCTCCTGAAGCGCCAGTAATCAATACCTTGCGCCCTAAAAGCGGCCCGGCTGTTTCCAGACATGCCTGGGCTGTTACCGCTGCAACAGGTAATGCCGCCGCTTCAGCATAAGATACGCCTTTGGGAATCTCTGCCATCAGTCCCCCACGGGCAACAACGTATTCGGCCCATGATCCATTCGGAACTACTCCAAAAACTCTAGTGCCTTCTTTTGGCGAACTCCCGTCGGCCGCACTTTCTTCAATAACCCCCGCAAAGTCCCATCCGGGAATATAACTGGTCGTTGCCGATAAAGCTGTGCGCGCTTCGCCGGGATTTATTGAAAAACTGTCGACTTTTATCAATGCCTGATTTGGTGCGGGTGCAGGCATTGAAACCTCTCTCAGTGCTAAACCAGTTTTGCCATCAGGGCCGGTAATAATTGCTCTCATGCTTCGTGTTTTTTTTAACTCTTCCATATAAATACTATTGAGTTTCAAAACTAATTATACAACCTATAAGGCTTGTTGATTACAATCAATAAAACACAAAGGCACTTTTGGAACCAGCACCGGATAACTAAATTCAGCGCTAAGGCGAAACATATTTATGAGCGAAAAAATCCAATTTAACTTCAATGGCATAACTTTGTTCGTAACAATCTATTTCTGCTGCGGGGACTAAAAATCAACTATCGAACCTGAACATTAAAAATCATCAGAAAGAACATTTCTTGCCGTCCCAACCGCTCGAGCGCAGGAATTGCTCCCAATTAACCGTATTAGGGTTAATCCGTCGGCTCCATTGCGAATCGCGATCTTTCCTAAAATATCCATATTCAAAGGCATATTCGGCCATCCCTAAAATCTCGTTTACCAACAGTTCGTTCCCCAGATACTCCGGGAAAAATGAAAGAAAACCCTCCTTAGTAAATGCTGCGGCGTATTCCGCCTTTTTGCCTGTTAAGCGAACGAATGTATCTATCATTTCTTGTGGTGAGATTACCTCACCAATTACAGGCAGTGACTTCCCTGCGTATTGATCTGGTTTCGAAATAATTTCCAGTACGGCTGGACCTGTAGCTGTGAGTGGATCAACGAACGGTGCACAAAAATCCTTCGGCAGGTAAAACGGAAAAAAAAGTGTGTCGCCTTTTGTTACCGGGGTATAGAATTCCATCAGATTCGTATAAAAAAAGGCCATATAAATAAACGAACTTTTTACCGGTAGTGTTCTGATATACTCCTCAATTTTAGCCTTATCGGTAAAATGTGGCGCGAATTTTTTACGGCCTGTGATTTTTTCTACGTTTTCTAAACTACTAAAAACAATATGTGGCACGCCAGCTTCAACAGCCGCATCCGCCATTTGCTTTCCAAGTTCGAATTCGTGGGTTAGCGGAGGGGCGATACCGGGCGTTATCATAAAAACGCTGTCAGAACCGCTGAAAGCTTCGACAAATTCTTTTTTATGCCCGGGAACAAGTGGGATGCTAACCAGTTCCGCCCCCTGGCTGACTAACTTCAGGGCTTCTGGGGAATCTATGCGGCGAGTGATCCCGCGAACTTTGAATCGGCCACTTTCTAGCAATGTCTGACATACACTGCTACCCTGTTTCCCTAAGATACCGACAATAGTAACGAGCGGCTTATCATTCCGTTTGTTTACTTCTATGTTTTTAATTTTTGTTTCCATGCTCTTGACCTTTTGATAGAATTAATAAATTCGTTACTATAAAAATTATAGTTGCAAAACTATTTACCGTTAAATAATTTTGCAATAACTATCCATTTGGATAGTATGGAGGAAAAAATCGATATGCGTGTAGAATGTCAGGGAGAATTTGTAAGTATCAACGACAAGGTGTATCCGTGTACTGTAAGTTTAGCTATGGATCTTGTTGGAGGAAAGTGGAAAGCAGTGATTTTATATCACCTGATAGACCACGAAAAGCGTTATAATCAACTTCGAAAGGAAATGCCCGGCGTTACCGAAAGGACGCTTAGTTTACAATTAAAACAATTGGAGAAAGATGGCTTGATTTCCAGGGAAGTGTTTGGCGACAAACCGCCTGTGAAAGTTGTTTACAAGCTAACTGAATTTGGTAAATCTTGTACGCCTTTACTTGAAGCAATCCTGGGATGGGGAAATCAGATAGCGACTCGGAAAGGAAGGTTTGTCCAAGTTGCTGATTAAATATCTCCGCAACCATCTAACATGTTAAATGTTGTGGCCTTTAGTTTCGTGCTCGCTGCCTACTCCCTCTAAATGGTAAATGTTTGATGTTTAAGGTGAGGGTTGATGTGAAAGTTTTGTCCCTAGCCTGGGCTCCATTTTGGATAGGGTGTCCTTAAGCAGTTAATTATGCTTGTAAGCTTATTTCTTAATATAACAGAAACTCTTATTTAACGCTATTGCGCAGCCTGCTTAATGTTTCCTTCGTCATTCCTAAATAATTGGCGAGGATGTGATGGGGAATACGGAGAAATAGTTTTGGTGAGGTGTCCATAAGTTTTTCATAACGCGCCTTAGGCGTTTGATAATAAGAATCAATCAATCGTTCTAAAGAATAACAAGCGACATTTTCTGCGAGGTGGCGACCGATTTTTTGCCAATTGAAAGTTGTGTCAAACAGTTGCAGCAATTTACAAGCATCCATACAAGCCACCACTGATTTCTCAACTGCGACAATATCAACTTCACAAGGCTGCTGTGTAATGACGCTATGATAATTGGTTACGAAATCATTTTCAATTGCAAAATCAAAAGTACGCTCTTCGCCGTTAACTGTCTTTACCCAACGAAAACAACCTTCTATAAGAAAACCAACAGTTTTACATTTTTTACCGGCTTCTTGAAAACATTCTTTTTTACTGAAGTTCTTTACTTGGATCAATTGCTGAAACATCAGCCACTCATTATCCGTAAGTGGCGCTAAATCGGTCAGGATTTTGCGTAACGTACTATGGTCTTCCTCTTTTATCATCGACATATTTTGATTCCCTATACAAAAATAACTATCGGCAGGTCTGAATTAAACACATCAATGTAGATTTATACCCAGTGTTGTGGCTCATAGTGGTAAGAGCTAGAGTAATACCACTTAACTACATGTAAAAGACAATTCGCCTGATTTGCAAGTGACCTCTGACTATTTGGTGTTTGAATTAATATATGTGGATAAGATAGGAATAAGTTGCGGGTGCAAAGATAGATTTGACTGGCTGTAAGTGTCAAAATTTTGTAGCCTGTCAGCTGGTGCCGGCTTCAAAATGTGGCTCATTCCGTCAATCAGCTTTAGCTGTGCAGTCGGTTTTGCCTTTTTTAGCCGCTGTGCGTCTCCAATGCTTACTTGAATATCATTGGTTCCCTGCACGATAAGGATCGGTATATTCAATTTAGCAATTTCCTTACTTGGATCATATTGCATCCAGGAATGCAAATAGCACTGCAGCGATGGGTCGAACAGGTATTTTAATGCGGGCGTCAGAATTTGCTTAACAGATTCACCGTCCCGGACACTATCAACAATCAGCACAGCCGTTTTATAATCGTCAGCCGTATTGTTACTTCTAAGCTGCGTTTTTAATATAGTAGCTGCATCGAACCCAGGGCCGGCCAGCGAAATAAACTTGTCAACTTTTTCACGCTCACAAGCCAGCATACCGACTAATGAGCCTTCACTATGTCCTGCGACAATGACTTTCGAAAAACGCTTGTCGGCTTTAAGCAGGCGGATGAAAGCCAGGGCATCCTCTACGTTGTCTTCAAACACTGATTGTGAGGGTGTTTTAGTCATTGTACTTTGACCGATCCCGCGTTTGTCGTAGCGAAGGACCGCAATTTGCAGTCCGTTGAGCCCCTCGCTCAGCTGCAGAAAATAATTAGGTTTTCCTTTTATCAAATAATTGTTGCCGTTTCGGTCCGTTGGGCCTGACCCTGCGATTAATAGTACAACCGGTATTTTTTTAGTTGTTGCGGGCATCGATAGAATGCCTTTTAAGGTTGATGTGGGTGTTGTCGCTGTAACCGTTCCGGGGAGTTCCCGTTTATCTGCGCTGACAAAAAAGCCGACTATTCTGTGGCTTTTATTAAAATTAAGATATAATACAGGCCCGGATCTTTCCATGGTACCTATATAGGTATCCGCCCGCTGGTCACTTTTGAAATATTCAGCTTTGATAATATTACCAAAAGCACTTTTAACCTGCTGAATGCCAGTATTCAAGGCGGTTATTGGCATGGCCACCCTTATCTCGTCCCCAAATAGTGCATATATACTATCCGTCTTTCCAGTGTTATAGTAGCTGGTAAATTTTATAACAGCAAGACTATCCGCTCCGTTTTGTTGAGCGCGTACTACGGATGAGATCAATAACAAAATTAATAGGAACAGCGAATTTTTCATAATTATGGATAGATATTAATGGTCGAATGAAAAGCAGTGTAATTCAACAGTCCAACTCAAACTGGTCAGATGAGGCCGGAGACACGACAGGGTAAGTTATTACAGACAGCCTTTTCGTCTTTCATCTTATTCACAGTTTGACTAACAATGTTAAACATTGTTTTAATATTGTTGAAAGGAAAGACACCAAATTTGATCCGCAGAGGTAATTTGTTGATTTAAATCAACTGTTTCTACATTAATTATTTAATTTATTTGGACATTGATTATTACCGTCGATAAAATGCCAATAAAAGTTCTCACGCTACTACTAATTCTTAGCAATCTTAATGTTTTCGGGCAGAAATCTCAGCCAGGCAGAATAGGTCAGCGTACTCTTTACTTTAAAGATGAAAAACGTAACCGTCCTTTAGTTACGGAAATATGGTATCCTACACCGGATTCACTTAAAATAACTGATAAAAAGTATTCTCCTTTTTTACGCAATTATACGGTACTCGACGGTAGTCTGCCGTCTGGTAAGCTGCCCCTTATAATGCTGTCACACGGAACTGGCGGGAACCGTATTTCTTTAGAATGGCTTGCCCAAAGCTTGGTTAAATCGGGTTTTATCGTAGCTGCCGTGGATCATTGGGGCAATACTTCCGATAATAAAATACCTGTCGAATTTTTAAAGGCATGGGAAAGGCCGCAGGATATCAGCTTTGTGCTGACCCAACTGCTGAAGGACAAGGAACTTAATGCAGCGATAGATTCACGAAAAATCGGCGCATTGGGTTATTCATTTGGGGGCTATACGGTGATCGCTTTGGCTGGTGGAATAGTCGACTATCCAGTCATGATACATTATTACCGGACCATAGGTCACCGGGAGATGGAGTTTCCTGAATTTCCGGGATTGGGCCGTTTACTATATGACCGTACTTTGCTTGCAGCAACCAAACATGTTCCCAATCTAAAAGACAATCGCATCAAAGCCTTCTTTGCTTTATCGCCAGGCACTGGCCCCGGCTTTATCCGCAAAGAGCAATCTAAAAATATTCATGAGCCTGTTTTTATTACCGGCTCACTGGCAGATAGTATGGCACCTGTTAAAACAAATGCCCGGATATACCATAAGCTGATCAAAGGGTCTGGTTATTATGAGTTCGGTGGTAAGGTTGGCCATTATGTAATGTTGGGCGAGGCGAACGACGAATTAAAGAAGGAAGCGCCAGTTCCCTTTGCAGATGATCCATCTGTTAACAGACATCAAATACATTTAAAAATAGACAGCCTGGCTACTGACTTTTTTAAAAAGAATTTGCGATGATGTACCTGTGAAAGCGTGATTAAGTTGACCACATGAT
>Ga0163162_10005703_pt1 | contig 12036 bp, 9 predicted proteins | sample S55metaG_FD_115310 | JGI IMG/M metagenome (GOLD analysis project Ga0163162, IMG submission 115310) | Switchgrass rhizosphere microbial communities from Kellogg Biological Station, Michigan, USA - S5-5 metaG | ecosystem: Host-associated > Plants > Roots > Rhizosphere > Soil | place: USA: Michigan...
AACCCCCGGCCCCGGTTGGCAAACGAAAATCGCGCGCCGGCTGGGAGTATCCTTCGCCGGCCCAGCAGCCTTATAGGGCCCCCCAATCTGCACCGACCCCACGTTCGCGTAATCCATGTACACTTCGTCATCCGCGATCACGCGCCCCCGTTGTAGCGGTTGCGGCAGCCCTTCCGGTTCCCACAGCTCCCTCACAAACGACACGCCGACTACGCGCGGCCCCGCCTTCACCGGTACGCGCACTTCCAATCCCGCGTCCCCGGTAAGCTGCATGTATTTTTCCCACTCAGGATCGCCGGCAAAATTCGGCTCGCCGTCGCCCGCGTAGCTGGACGCCGCCGGCCTGCCCTTGCCTCCGCCGCCCACCGTGAACCGCTTCAGCAGCTTGCCATCCAGCCGAACGTCTAATTGCTGGGGCCACCCCATGCCCTTGAGGTAATCCTGATACTGCCGCTGCAGACGCACGCGGATCAGGTACTCTCCGTCCACAGGAAAATCGTAACGAATCGCGATCCCGCCGCGCGATCCCAGCGGCAGATCTTCACTCTGCCGGTCGTCCTGCAGCACGTGTAGAGGGATCTCGAACCTCTCCATCCCGGGAGCGTTCGGCGGCAGCCCCGTCGCCAGCCGCGTGACCTGCCGCGCCACCGACAGATACCGCTCCAGATGGGCCGTCGAAATCGACAGCGAGTCCGCAAAGTTGTCGAAACTGCCGTCGGCGGTCTCATCGCCGGGCAGCAGTGGCTTCACATTCATATCGAGCGCGAACAGGTCGCGGATCGCGTTATTGTATTCGGAGCGATTCAGCCGGTGAACCGCGCTCACCCGCCCCGGATTCGGACGCGCCACCCATGACTTATCGATTTCATTTTCGAGCGAGCTCGCGATCAGGCGGTAAGTCGCCGCATCTGCTCGCGGCCTACCCGGCGGCGGCATCGACCCCGCCCGCAGCTTGGCGATCACCCGCTCCCAAACCTCGGCTTGCGCGCTAGGTTGCGCGGCGTTCACGCTGTCGAGCGTGAGCCCGGCCGTGTGCAGTTTCTGGTTATGGCACGTGATGCAATAGGTGTCCAGGAACGCCCGAGCCGGTGCCTGGGCATCCAGCGTGCCGCCCCCTAGGAAGAGGCTAACTGTCAACACACGTACCCCTAACGAACGTCCGCAGGACTCCATTCCGCCCTGAAGTATACACCTTGGCACGTACGGGCACCACGGTGGCGTCTACAGTCCATCGGCAATCCCGCCGATAGTAAACCGGAAGATAGTCCCAAATGGAAAAGCGACTCTATTACCGGCAATCGGTGGCCTTTCAGGTTCGTGTAACCGTTATGGCGGATCCCAACGTGTCCGCCCTCGGCGAGACCTTAGACATATCTGAATCCGGCATGGGCATTTCCGTGCCCCGCCCGTTCATGCCGGGCAGCCTGGTGCAATTGGAGATTGCCGACAGCACTTTACAAGGATTTGTAGCCTATTGCCGGGAGTGGTCCCCGATGTCGGAGCCGTCTTTCGCGCGCAATAAGTCCTGGATCGGTGGGTCTGACTCGGAAGGCGAAGCCCCCCCGGAACGGTCCTCTTTCCGCGCCGGGATTGAGGTTGTCGAGGCCACCATTGGCACTTCAGGCCTGTCGCAACTGCTGCGAGAGAATTTCGAAGTGACGATGCCGCACTTGTCCATGACCTTTGCGGCGCAGTCTTCCTGAATGGGTGTTCGCACCGAACCTGAGCAAAATCGCACCGCCGGTACCCTCTACCGCGTTTGAGCGCGTTCTTTTTGGGGTCCAATTCAGGCCGGCCAATCCTGGGGCGACGCCGCGCTCTTGCGAAGCGCCGCCCCATCCTCCGATTGGCCCTTACCCGTCTTCGTTTCGGCTTACCAGCACAGCCGTCGCGGGTTTAAGCGGTATTTAAGCAACCTGAGCAAATGCACGTGCCCGCGAAATTCTGCCCACCGGTTTTGCTGAACCATCCCTAGTGAAAAGAATCTGCTCCGGTTCGTAGGTGTGCATGGCCTTTGCCAGACCGATAAGATGTTCTTCTCGCGGAGTTACCTTATCCGCATCCATAACGGCTGAGTAGACCCGCGGAACGCGTCCCGGGCAGTACCATTCAGGTCTTGCCGATGCCTTCCACAGAAGACTCATGATTGCCGGCGCGATCTGGTCTCTCGACCTTCTCGATTCGACCACGCCCAGAGCGAGCGTCTGCGCCAGCAAGTCCGCCAGTTCGATGCGCAAAGGTGAAGGCTCGTCGAGTAGGACTGCACCCACCCGTAGACCGTCGCGCCTCAGGGAATCGATGGCGCTCTTCGCGACAGACATCATGATGCTCTTCAGCCCGACAAAGGCATAATCGGCATCAATGATCCGGTAGTATTCCGCGTTAGAGCTCATTTTGTGTAGTGTCATCGGGCGGCCGCGCTCTTCGCTTGTTTGGGTTGCGCCGCTTTCGGCGCGTGGATGAAAAGGATTCCCCGGTCCAGCTTCGCAGTTACCTTGTCGACATTAATCGGGGCCGGCATTTCCAGCCGCCGAAACAGCTGTTTGTCGGAAAATTCGCACAGCAGAATGCCGCCACTTTTCCCCTTGTGCGTGTGAGTTTTCTCAGCCTCCACAATCAACTCCCCCGGAGCCGCAGTCACTTTGAGATCTTTTTCGTTAAACCCGGGAAGGGCGATGCGCGCGTGAAAGTCCCGATCGTTTTCCGTCAACTCCAATGCAGGCGACCAAACCACCTCGCGCTCGGCGCGCAGCCAGTCGTCCAGTTCGCCCCCATTGCCTCCACCACGGCTCTGAAACAAACGGAACGCTCTTTCCTGAATGGTCTCCGCAAGTGCTTTTATCTCCGCGCGAAGCGTGGGCGGCAACGCGGACTCATCGCGATACGCCTCCACCCGAATATGGTTTGACATGCCAGCCTCGTGGGGTTTAGGAGGAAGCTGCGTGCTACCCGCAGCCCTCCTCCGAACAAGAAGATTAACATCACTTCATGCCAGACACTAGCTGGACAAAGTACTAGGCGAGGGGCTAAATCAAGCCTTCATCGAGCGCATGCTTGGTCAGCTCTGCCGTGGTCCGTAAACCTAACTTGCTCTTAATATTTTCTTTGTGATAAGCCACGGTTTTGGAGGAAATACTCAGCAAGTACGCCACCTCCTTGGCGCTCTTGCCTTCGGCAACTAGTTGCAGGATCTCCCGCTCGCGTGGACTCAGCTTCAAAGAGGCGGCCGCCCGAGCCGGATCCGCGCGTTCACCCAATCCGCTGGGGCCCACACCGCGAGTAACAAAGAACTTGCCCTTCAAGACCTTCTCGACGGCGGCGAGGATTTCTTCCCTAGCCGAGGATTTAAGGACGTATCCGGTCGCCCCAGCGTCGAGCGCGGCACGCAGATACGTAGGGTTCGCATGCATCGTCACAAACAACAGCTTTACGTCGGGCAGGTGTTTTCTGATTTCGCGTGCAGCATCGATACCGTTAAGTAACGGCATGGTGATATCCAGGATGATCAGATCGGGTTTTAGGCGGAGCGCCAAGTCGACCAGAGCTCGTCCGTCCGCCACCATACCCACTACCAGATGGCTGGGTTCGAGCACACTCCGGAAACCCTCCAGAATTATGCCATGATCGTCAGCCAAAAGCAGTCGCGCAGGCGTCACGGGAGCCTCTTGAGATCAGGAACTACCACAGCAACTCGCGTGCCATGCCCCAGTTTCGACTCAATGGATAATTTGGCGCCGAGCAGCCGCGCGCGCTCTTCCATGCTCACCAGCCCCAAACCGCCCTTGCCCTTTACGGCCGCGGGATCGAATCCCACGCCATCGTCCTCAATCGACAAGCGCAGTTCCTCTCCCTCGGTAACCAACTGCGCTGTAACGTGCTTCGCGTGCGCGTGTTTGACGATATTTTGAAGACTCTCCTGTGCGATTCGGTACAAGCCGGACGCCACTTCCTGAGGAATTGGGCGCGGCAGGCTTTCATCCTTGAACTCCACGATTATGTTTTGTTCCTTGGCAAATTCATCGCACAACGCCGTGAGGGAAATCACTAGGCCCAAATCATCGACCATCGAAGGGTGCATCTCGTAAGCCAGATGGCGGGCCTCCTCGGACACCTTAACTACTCGCGCTTGCAGCGCCTGCAGGCGGTTTCTGGCGCGATTGCGAGATGGAATCTCCGCGACCAGTCCGCCGACGTCAAATGCCAGTGAGGCAAGTTGCTGGACCAGATTATCGTGCAGCTCCCGCGAAACCATCCGGCGCTCCTCTTCCGCGACAGTGAGCAGACGCGCAGCGAGTGCGCGAAATTCCGCAGCGTGCGTCTCAGTGACCTTCTCCAGCTCTTTTCGCTCGGTAATATCGCGCCCAATGACGAGTACAGATTGTACAGTGCCGTCGGCAGCGAATTCGGGAACCAGCCGCTCTTCCCAAACCGTCTCCGCTTCAGGAGAAGGAAAGGAGAATTCGATGATCTGAGGAAGCCCTGAATCAAAAACGCCTTTAAGAGTCCGGGCCCAAAGATCGCAAAGATTTTCCGGCAGTCCCACTTCGCGAGGTGTTTTCCCGAGGAATGCCTCGGGCGTAAGGCCCGCCACTCTCGCAGTTGTGGAGTTTACATACCTATAGCGGATCTCTCGATCAACCCGCAGGATCACGTCGGGAGAATTGTCCAGTAGCGTTTTGACTTCTTGCTCACGCTGGCGCAGCGCGTCATCCAGGTGATGCCGGTCCGTGATATCCCGGCCAAAGTTAATGACCGATGCCACCGTGCCATCCTCCCCGAATTCCGGTATGAACCGCGCCTCCCAGTAGGTGTCTCCGCTGGGAGTCGGATAGAGGAACTCGAACACATCCGGCCGCCCCATCTCAAAAACGCCGCGCAGTACGGGGTCGAACAAACCAGGCACGTGACGCGGCATCCCCAACTCCCGTTGTGTCTTGCCAACCATCGTCTCCCGCGGATAGCCGGTGACTCTTTCGGCCACCGTATTTGCGTAGGTGTAACGGAGATCGCGATCGAAGCGTACGACCACGTCGGGAGAATTGTCCAATAGCGTTTTGACTTCTTGCTCGCGCTGGTGCAGAAGCGCTTCCACGCGCTTTCGCTCCGTGATATCCGTCACAAACGCCACTCCCAGCCGGCCCTCCGGTGTCGCGACAGTGCTGAGACCGATTTCAACGGGAAAGACCGTTCCGTCTTTGCGGCGGCCCTCCAGCTCCAGGCCAATACCCATGGGCCGGGTCTGGGGCTCATCAAAATAGATTTTGTGGTACCCGGCATGTCTCCCGCGCTTGGCTTCCGGCACCAAAATCTCCAGGTTTTGCTCCAGCAATTCGCCGCGCGTGTAGCCGAACATTCTTTCGGTGCTCGCGTTGACGATTACAAAGTTTCCGGCTTGGTCCACTGCCACAATAGACTGCGTGGCCGAATCCAACAGCGCCTGAATGGTAGCGCTGCTCTTTTGAACCGCCATCTCTGCGCGTTTGCTGCGAGTGATGTCCAAGTGTGACGTCACTACACCGCCTTTCGTACCTTCGAGCGGCGCTACGTTCATGGCGAACCAGCGTTGCTCGTCGGGTAAGTCACAGGGATACTCGCTACTGAAACGCTTTTGTTTACCCGCCAATACGCCTTTGAGTCCGGACAGGATTGCCGGCGCACCCGGCACTCCGTCGGACACCGCCCGCTTCCAGATCTCCAAATAGTTTGCTCCCGGTTCGGCCGCTCTCAATGGAGGATTGCCATTCTCCCTCGCGAACCGGTTCCAGGCTTCGTTGGTAAACAAAATGGTTCCGTCCGGATTCAGCACAACGATGTGGCCCACCAGCGAATTGAGGATGGCGTAGCCATCGGAGCGTTTGGTAGCCGGCGCAACAAGATTCTTGGCGGATTTAGACTCTGCTGTCTTCTTGGCCATCGACTGCTTCCTCGGACGGCTGTCTCACAGCACGATAACACCGATCCTCGCCGGTGATATGGAACACGTTTGGTTCCAAACCAGTTTTTGAGTACGCGGACATCAGGCCCAGAAAGGTTTGAGGGATATCGAAAGGTAGAGGATCAGTTGGAGCTGCGCTTCGAGATCTTCGCGGCCTGCGTCTTCGGGGTCTCCGCTACGCCTCCGTTGGTGAACGCGCTATCCACCAAACGCGCCATATCCTGTAAAGGCAACCCCTCGGCTTCGCGGGCGAAATAGAGCGCGCAGGCTGATTCGTTGTAATCCACGCGGATCCAGTCTCCGCCACGCGCTTGGTCGGTGGCGATCAGGTTCGCCATGGGCTGAACCAGCAGCCGCTCGATCGCGCGTTTCAGATGACGCGCACCATACTTCAGGTCCGTGCCCTCTTCGAGTAGGAAATTCTTGCTGGAATCGGAAACCGTGAATACAAAGGCACGGCCATTGGACGTATGGAAGATCCGCTGCTGAACCAAATTCAGTTCGATATCGAGAATCTTCTTGAGCTCCGCGCTGCCCAGCGGCCGGAAGCTGACGATTTTGTCGAGGCGATTCATGAACTCCGGCGTAAACTTGCGCCTCGCTGCCGCGATGCCGCTCCGGGCGAGCTTGCCGCCCATGTCTCCATCCATCGTGCCATTGGCTGCGTTTTCACGCGCGACCGCGGCGTGAAACCCCAGGCGGGGGCTCATGAGGGCGCTCATCTCCGAAGCCCCCAAATTGCTGGTCATGAAGATCATCGCACGGGAGAAATCCACCTTGCGGTTGTCACCCAGCGTCAGCGTTGCCTTGTCCATAATGCCCAGCAGCAGATTCCACAGAGCGTCTGACGCCTTCTCGATTTCGTCAAAAAGCACAAAGCTAAGCTTGATGGTATCCGTGTGATCCTGATTGAGCACTTCCTGCGAAAGGAGAGGATGGGTCTCGCGATGTCCCAGATATCCCGGAGGGGAACCGATCAGCTTCGCGATTTCATGGCTGTGCTGGAACTCCGCGCAGTCGATTTTGATTACCGCGCGCGGGTTTTTGAGCAGAGCCTCCGCGGTGGCCTCGACGATTCGCGTCTTGCCAGATCCGGTTGGCCCCAGGAATAGAAAGTTGCCGATCGGGCGGCCCGGCGCGCTCATCCCGGTCAGAGTCATCTGATAGATGTTGACGATCTGCTGGATCGCCTCGTCCTGACCGACAATCATCCGCCGCAAATTGCTTTCGAGCGAAGCCGCGTCCCGCCCCGTCTTTGCTGGATCCAAAGGGATGTTGAGCCGTACCAATTGATTTACCGCCTTCATAGAACCTCTTGGGGCCTCACTTCCGCACCACGGCGCCCCGTGTTGCCGGATCCGCAGCTAGTCAACAAGCGGCCGCATCTCGTCGCCGATACTCGGAGGAAATATCAGGAAAGAGTGCCTTGTTTAACGTGGCTCTGACACGCACCGCTCGGCCCCTGCGCTATCAGAATGCGGCATCACCTTGCTAGGCACAAGAGAGCTAACCGTTAGCTCACTGCCGTCCCCCGCAGTCAGCGATCTTACAGATCAGAGGAATTTGAGGGAAGAGACTAGATTCTGAAACCGGGGATCGGAACGAATTTCATCAAACAGCGGGTCGAGATGCAAAAGCAGTACATGCGGAGAACGTTCCACCAAACTATTTTCGAGGCATTTGAGAGCCGCGTCGGAGTTGCCGAGAGCAACATGAACGAGCGCGCTTGCCAGCGGATCCACATACCCAACTGAGGACATTTCCGCCAGACGTTCGATAGTAGACAAGGCCCGAGTCTTGTCGCCTTTGCGCGCCAGCGCTACTCCTGAGATCCCCACAGCGAGCGCGCTCGACGGATCATTTTGACATTTCTGCACCTCCTTCAGTGCAGCGTCGTATCTGCACTGCTGCAGATGCAGCCTCGCCAATAAATAGTGAGACTCAGCGGAATCAGGTTCGAGGGCGATGGCCGCTTCCAACCACCTCTCAGCTTCCTTCGCGCGGCCTTGCAGACAACAGAGAGTTCCCAAGGTGCGATTCATGCGGAACGACAGAGGGTCCAAATGCACCGCTGGTTCGAGACATGCTCGAGCCTCCTCGAAACGTCCCAGGAAGAACAGGCAGGTTCCATAAATGTGAAGGCCATCCAGGTAGCTGGGCTGCAGCTCCAGCGCTCTTTTCGAGAGCACCATGCTCTCCTGCCAGTCCCAATCAAAGATGAACGTCGCCGCTGCTAGCGACGAATGCGCCTGCGCGGACCCTGGATCCAACCGCAAGGCCTCCAGAGCCGCGTGCTTGCATCTGGGCAAGGCCTCCCTGGGACGCATCATCCCCCACAGCGCGAGCCATGTGTAGACATCGGCGAGCCCAGCATACGGTGCTGCAAATTCGGGATACAGCGAAATCGCGCGGTTGAACCGCTCGATGGCGGATTGATAGCCCTTCCGGCTCATCTGGTTCCAGGCCTGCCTGCCCTTCAGGTAGAGGATATACGCTTCCGTGCTCGGGGCCTTTTGAATCCAGCCCGGCTGCCACACCGCGCGCAGCGCGTGGGCTATCGAGCGAGCGATCTCGTTTTCGATCGAGAACACATCGCTGGTCTTACGATCGAATACTTGCGACCACCGCACTTGCCGGGTGCCGGAGTCGATAATCCTGGCCGAAACTCGCAGGAGTTCCCCTGCTTTGCGTACCGTTCCTTCGATAATGGTACCTGCCCCCAAGCGTATGCCAATTTCGTGCGGGTCCTCGATCCGCTTGAGAGCGAACAGGCTGGTCCGGCCGATCACTTGTAATTTCGGGATGGAGGAGATCGCGTTGATGATGTCCTCGGTTATCCCGTCGCAGAAGTACTCCTGCTCCGGTTCGGGACTAAGGTTCGAAAAAGGAAGCACCGCCACCGTGCGAGGATTCGGCCGGGTTAGGGTTACCACCCGCTCTGCATCTGTGGCTACCAGGGCCGGCTCCGCCTGAGCGACTCGTGCAAACACCGGTACGTAGCTGCCCGATGGGAAGGTGATCAGGATTGGATCCTTGCGGCCGCGAGTCTGGTAGTATTCTCGAAGCTTTCTTCGTAGTCGTTGAGCCTCTACCCGAACGATCGAGTCTACATTGGGATCGTAGTCAGCTCCGCGGTCGAAGACTTCCCGACCAACTATATACTCCTTCATCTGCTCGATTTCACCGGCAAGACTGCGTTCGACAGCCAATCGCAGAAAGCGCTGAAGACGCGTGGAGCGGCGGAACTCAGCGCTGGCGAGGATGTGGTTGACCTGGTCCTGAATCTCGGCAGCCGGAATCGGCCCGGGGGAGGCGTCCTTTGCATCGCGGGAGCCAGCCAGGGACATCTTCATGTGGACCTTATCAGTACCCAGGTGTTCGTTCCTCGCCGCTACAGGGAGTTGCCTGAGCCACCGGTAATGCCGTAGCCGAATGTGCTGGTTTCAACACCCAGTTGATGCTTCCGTTAAACCTGTTCGCCTTGCCGGCACCGACATCACAGAACATCTCGAAGTACTGCAGGTCGTGACGCCCGGAGCCCATGTCATCGGCCTTCTTCGGGCCGGATCGCCGAATCCTGACTGGTGAGCCCATTCCCTAATCCTCTTTTCCTAAACCGATGTCTGGATTTCCGGAGACATGATGACTAGGTGCTGGCGGTTGACTCAGAATGTTTGACGCCAGCCGGGCCGGAACTGATCGGGCCACTTGTGCACTATGCCGGCTGACCCATGCGACCAGGAGCGCGCAAAAGGGCTGTTAGCTAACAGTTAGCTCTCTTTCGGAGACCCGCGTTCCTCGTTAAAGCTGGTATTGGAGCTCAAAATTGCCCCCTCACCTCCCAATGCCTAATGGCAGGTTATGAAACTTCATCGGATCTTATTGGCCGACGACCACGCCGTGGTGCTCGAACGCATCCGCACCGTTCTTGCACCACATTACGAGATAGCCGGGACCGTAGCGGACGGACGGGCCCTGGTGGAAGCGGCACTGCGCTTGAAACCGGACCTGATTGTCTCGGACATCACGATGCCGCATTTAAACGGCATCGACGCCGCAATCCAGATCAAGTCGAGTCTGCCCGGAATGAAGCTGCTATTCGTGACGATGCATTCGAACTCCGCGTATGTGAGAGCCGCGCTTGAGGCGGGAGGGGCTGGATATGTGCTGAAATCCGCCGTGCTTGAAGAGCTTCTGGATGCTGTTCAGAGCGTCCTCAGCGGTCGCTTTTACGTCAGCCCCGGTCTTTCGACCGAATACCTGGCAGCAGCCACTTCTCGCCTCAGTAAGCGGGAGCGCGAGACTCTGCAGTTGATCGCTGAGGGCCGTTCCGCCGAGGAAATTGCCCAAGCCATGAACATTTCCGTTAAGACGGTCGCGCTTCATCAGGGGAACATCAAGAGAAAGTTGGGGCTGAAGACTACTTCCGAATTGAGGAAGCACGCCATTAAGCTAGGATTGACCCCAAACGACCACGATCTGACAACTGAGTGAGCTTCCCTGCAAGGGAAGTGATTCGGCGCGGATTTTCACGACCTGTGGCGAAGCTCTGATCAATGAGGCAGCTAGACAGAATCTCTATCCTTAGTGCTACGCATAAAGTAATATGTAGCGCTATGTATGGCGACGAAGAGCTAAATTTTACATAGCGCTTCAAATGTTTTCCTGTTGCAAGTGTCTGAAGCATGCTACATTTGCACTCGGCAGGCGCAGCCGTTCGGGTGAGGCCCTGATATCCGCATTCGTGGGGCGTGCGTAAGCGAAGGGATACTCCCGCGCTCCTACACGCAGGTCACCCAGAACGGTCGCTTTCGAGTTCCGGACCCGTTGTGTCGGCGGGAAACGGTCTGCTACGTCACACCGCCTCGGTAACCAAACGAAACGGCGCTATCCCCGTCAGAACAGGAGCACGGTGACGCTCGCACTAAACGGAATACCAACGACGCCATTGGCATTGTAAGTTCCGCTATAGGTCAACTGCTTGACGCCCGTCCCCACCGAGGACGCCTTGAAGTTCAAGGTAATCGTTCCCGTCGTTCCCGGATTGATGTCGGCCAGGAATCCGCCGCCGATGGTCGTCACGGATCCCAGCGTTACGCTGCTCAGCAGCACGGTGGTGTCGGGAACGTTCCCCTGATTGGCGAGATTTAGAGTCACGACATAGTTTCCGCCGCTCTTGGTTATGCTCGGAGCCTGGGGAGCCAAGCTGACGTTGGGAGTCAGCCATTCCCAGGTGTCGTTCAAGATCGCTCCACCGGATGCATACAAGGCCCCCCCGAACATCACGATGTCATTGTGTGCGATGTCGTAAACCATCGCTTGGTCTTGCCGCGCGGGAGGCGTAGTTGCGGGCATCTTCTGATAAAAATTCTTTCCGTCCCAAACCCATGTCTGTTCACCAAACTGTGTAAATCCGAAGATCAGCAGCTCCTCTGTGGTCGGATTATAAGCCATGGAGGGAGAATACATAAGCGGAACCTGAGTTACCGGTTGCTGTTGAATCCAACCCGCACCGTCCCACTCAAAGATTTGGTTGCCCCAATCAACTTCACCGCCTTGCGCAATTTCAACTCCTCCTCCGTACAGCACGAGACGCTGCCGCTGCGTATCGTAAGCCATTGCCGCGTCGGCTCGAAACGGACCGCTATTACTGAGTCGAGTCCAAGCCGTTCCAGTCCAGGCCCATGTGTCGTTTAATGTGATGTTAGTTGATAGGCCACCAAATAAAAGCGGCCTGCCACTTTGTGGGTCATAGGCCATGGAACCCAGGAATCTCGCGGGGCCGCTCGTAGACTTCAAGATCCAGGTGTTATGCGGGATATCCAGGACCCAGGTATCCGCCAGTCCGAAGCTGCCATTCAGGTTGAAATCGGGGCGGCCTCCAAACAGAACCACTTGCCCATGAGCCGCATCGTAAGTCATCATGGCGCCCCATCGGGCAGGAGGACTGTTCGTGGGATTCATTTTCATCCACTTGTTGCCGTCCCACAGCCACGTGTCGCCCCATACCGTGCCGGGATTGAAATTTGTGAAGTCCCCTTGTACGCCTCCGAAGAGCACCACACGCTGATCCGCGGCATCATAGGCCATCGCTGCGTGCG
>Ga0163162_10005704_pt1 | contig 12035 bp, 12 predicted proteins | sample S55metaG_FD_115310 | JGI IMG/M metagenome (GOLD analysis project Ga0163162, IMG submission 115310) | Switchgrass rhizosphere microbial communities from Kellogg Biological Station, Michigan, USA - S5-5 metaG | ecosystem: Host-associated > Plants > Roots > Rhizosphere > Soil | place: USA...
ATATCGCCTCGGGTTCTTTGGCCCAGGTCTATACGGCCAGCACATCCCAGTCTCTGATTTTCGACCGCGAGACCGGGCGGGTGGTAGACGTCGATCCCCGCTTTCCCCCCCAGGAAGATGGGCCTCGGCCCGGCCGGCCCAAGCTTGGGGTGACGGCGCGAGAGGTCACTTTGCTGCCCCGGCACTGGGACTGGTTGGCCACTCAGCCCGGCGGCGCTTCCGTGGCGCTGCGCAAGCTGGTGGAGGAAGCCAGCCGCAATCCCAGATCCCAGCAACGGCGGCTACGCGACGCCGCTTACCGGCTGGCCACCGCCTTGGTGGGCAATGCGCCGGGATATGAGGAAGCCATGCGGGCGCTTTATGCCGGCGCTGGTGAGGATTTCGCCGCCCATATCGAAGCCTGGCCCCTCGACGTGCGGCAAGTGCTGGAAGAGATGACGGCTGAGGCTTTTTAGAAGTCGACGGCGATGCCCTTCCGCTCCCAATCCCCATAGCGGGTGGGTTCCGGGCCTTTGGGTCCGCCCAATTCCGGCGGCAATTGCTTTTTACTTTGTTCTTCCTTGGCTTTTTCACGGCGGGCGTCGGCTTCGGCCTTGGCGCGCTTGCCCGCTTCGGCGATGCGGGCGGCAATTGCGCCAGAGGTTTCTTGAGGGGTTTCTTGATCGGCCATCAAGCGATCTTACATCTATGCGTACAGGAGAAAAACCATGAACACCTTGCGTACCGGCATCCTGATGGCGGCCCTGACCGGGTTGTTCCTGGCCGTCGGTGCACTTGTCGGCGGCGGCCCCGGTATGATGATCGCCTTCGCCATGGCGCTGGCGATGAACCTGTTCGCCTATTGGAATTCCGACAAGGTGCTGTTGTCGATGTATGGCGCGCGCCAGGTCGATGCTTCCAGCGCGCCGGATCTCTATCGCTTGGTGGAGCGGCTGGCGCAGCAGGCGCAGCTTCCCATGCCCAAAGTCTTTATCACCGAAAATCCGCAGCCGAATGCGTTTGCCACCGGGCGCAATCCCGAACATGCGGCGGTCTGCGTGACGACCGGGCTGCTCAATCAGGTCAGCCAAGAAGAATTGGCGGGCGTGTTGGCGCATGAGCTGGGCCATGTGAAGCATCGCGACACCTTGACCATGACCATCACCGCGGTGATGGCGGGCGCCATCTCCATGCTGGCCAATATGGCTTTCTTCATGGGCGGCAGCCGCGACCGCGAGCATCCGCTGGGCATGGTCGGCATGCTGCTGGTGACATTGCTGGCGCCGATCGCGGCGGTGCTGGTGCAAGCGGCGATTTCGCGTTCGCGCGAATTCGAAGCCGATCGCGCTGGTGCGGAAATCACCGGCCGGCCGCTATGGCTCGCTTCGGCCCTGGGCCAAATCGAGCGCGCGGCGGAACGCACCCCGAATTATCCCGCCGACGCCAATCCGGCCACGGCGCATATGTTCATCGTCAATCCGCTGCATGGCGGGATTTCCGGCCTGTTCGCGACGCATCCTTCCACCGAGGAACGTATCGCGCGGCTGAAAGCGATGGCTGGCGCGGATGCGGCACCGGTGCGTAAAGGACCGTGGGGGTGAGGCCGCATGCTCGCTAACGCTCGCATAGGGCAAGCTTTTCTAAGGCTCGCTGTGCTCGCCAAGAAAAGCTAAGCCAACGCCGCAGCGGCGCGCGTCCAAGCACGACGCGAGGCCGGGCAATCACCCTTGTGCTGCGTAACCCCCATCCACGGGAATCGCTGTACCGGTGATGAAATCCGACGCGGGGCTGGCGAGAAACACCGCGATCCCTGCCATATCGTCGGGCACGCCCCAGCGCCCTGCCGGGGTGCGTGCCAGCACTTTTTCATGCAGTCCCTTCACCTGTTCGCGCGCACCCTTGGTCAGATCGGTATCGATCCAACCCGGCAGCACGGCATTGACCTGAATATTTTCGTTCGCCCAGGCCGCGGCGAGCGACTTGGTCAGCTGCACCACACCGCCCTTACTGGCGCCATAGGGCGCGGCAAAAGACGCGCCGAAAATCGACATCATGGAACCGATATTGATGATCTTGCCGCCGCGCACGCGCAGATGCGGATAAGCCGCCTGGCAGCAGGTGAAGAGACTGGTGAGATTGATGTTCAGCACCCTGTGCCATTCCTCCAGGGAATAATCCTGGGGCGATTTGCGGATGTTGGTGCCGGCATTGTTCACCACAATGTCCAGGCTGCCGAATTTCTGGACCGCCGCCGCCACCGCGGCCGCCGCGCCGCCTTCTTGCGCCATGTCCACCGCGATCGCATCGGCCTTGCTGCCCAACACCTCAACCGCGCGCCGGTTCTTTTCCGCGTCTCGGCCCGCGACCATCACGCTAGCGCCCGCTTCGGCCAGCCCCTTGGCCATGCCCAGCCCGATGCCGCCATTGCCCCCAGTCACCAGGGCAACCTTTCCCGTCAGATCGAATGCCGTCATCGCCCGCCTCGCTGGCACGTGAAAGCCGCAGATAAAGCCCTAAGACGGCCGGCCGCAAGCGCATCAGTCTTTGGCCGGGAGCAGGCTTGCTCTAAAGAGAGGCGATGACCGATACCGGCTTACCGGCGCGACGGGCCGCGCTTTCAATTCTGTCGAATGTCCTCCAAAAGCGCCGCCCCCTGGATGCGGGGCTGGATCAGCTTGGCGGCCTCGCCACCCGCGATGCCGGTTTTGCCCGCGCCCTGGTCAGCGAAACCTTGCGCCATATGGGTGCGCTGGATGCCGTTTTGCGCCGCTTCATGGCCAAACCGCTGGCGCCGCATAAGGCGGGCACGGCCAGCGAGATTCTGCTGCTGGGCGCCTGTGAGCTTTTGATCCTGAAAGTCGCGCCTCATGCCGCGGTCGATGCCGCCAATCAATTGGCAGCCAAGGACAAGAAAGCGGTGCATTTCAAACCGCTGATCAATGCGGTGTTGCGCAAGTGCGCCAAGGAAGGCGAAGGGGTATTATCAGGGTTGGACCACGAGCGCCTGTCCACGCCGGATTGGCTGTGGACCCGCTGGACGGCGCAGTATGGGCAAGCCGTCGCCCGTCAGATCGCCCGCGCCCATCAGCAGGAAGCGCCGATCGATATCGTGATGAAATCACCAGATGCGCCGCCGGGCGAAAATCTGTTCGGCGCGGTGCGGCGGCTCAGCGATCCTGGCCGCATCGAAGAGCTAACCGGATTTGCTGAAGGCCATTGGTGGGTGCAGGACGCCGCCGCCACTTTGCCCGCGCTTTTGTTGGGTGACGTGGCGGGCAAAAAGGTGATCGACCTTTGCGCCGCGCCGGGCGGCAAGACCATGCAGCTGGCGGCGGCGGGCGCGAAAGTGACTGCGGTGGAAATCGATGAAGCGCGCACGCAGCGTATCCGCGAGAATCTGGCGCGTACCAAACTGGACGCCGAGATCGTGCAAGCCGATGCCCGCGACTATGACGGCACCGCACCCTTTGTGCTGATCGATGCGCCCTGCACCGCCACCGGCACTATCCGCCGCCATCCCGATTTACCTTGGATCAAGGGCGCTGCCGATGTCACGGTTTCGGCCGCCGCCGCTTATGAGATTCTGGAAAGCGGCGCTGCCATGGTCGAGCCCGGCGGGACGCTGGTCTTCGCCGTCTGCTCCTTGGAACGAGAAGAAGGCGAAGAGCAGATCGAAGCATTCTTGTCCGCGCATCCGGAATTCGTGCGTGCGCCGATTGCCGCAAACGAACTGTTTGGCCACGGCGAATGGATCACGGCGGATGGCGATCTGCGCACTTTGCCCTGTCACTTGGGCGACAAAGGCGGCATGGATGGCTTCTATGCGGCGCGGCTCAAGCGCTCACAGACGCCCTAGGGCATACGCAATCGCCAGATACACCTTACCGGTATCCGCCGACAGCAAGGTCGTCGTCAGCAAGCCGCCGCTATCGCCCTCGCGGGCGCGATTGAGCATATTCTCGAACTCCGCCAAATAAGCATCGGCGGCATCATGGAAGCGGCGGTCGTCGCGATAAAGATTGGTGACGCGGTCCACCGCGCTTTCATCAATCGCATCCGCCAGGCGGCGCGCGAACACGGCGCGGTCGCCTGCCAGATAGCGCTTCCAATCTTCATCGCCAGGCTCAGCCGTATCCAGGGCCGACAGATCGATCGCCATATCGGCCAGCGCCAATTCCAGCGCCCCCAAAGTGGCGGCGGTGTTGAGCCCCATCTTGTCGGATTTGCCCGCATTGACGGGACGGATGTCGTCATTTTCTTCCGCCGCCGCCAGCAAGGTTTTCATTTCCCAGCTCTTGGTCTCATTGGGTTTTTGCGCGGCGGATTTGCGCGACGTCAGTTTGCGCGCCAGGCCTTTCAAGCCTTCCGGTTCCGGCTCGGGTGCTTGCGGCTTCATCGGTCCGCCCAGATCGGGCGGCGTCAGCTTGCCGGTGGAGCGCGCATGCAAGGTGTTCATGGTGCGCGCCGACAGACTCAACAACTGATCGGTCTCGCTGGTGATCAACAGGCGCACCCGGCGCGCTTCTTCCTCGGCCATGCCCGGCAACCGCGACAGATGCTTTTCCATATCCTTGGTGGTTTCGTTGAGCATATTGCGGATCTTGCTGGCTTCCGCGCTCATCTCGCCGGACGCGCGCAAAAGCCGCTCGCATTCCGCCATCGCTTCGCCCACCAACAGGCGCGCATCCTGTTGCGCCTGGGCTGCGGTTTCGCCGATCAGGGTCTGGGCGCCGGTGCCTGCGTCTTTCAATTGCACCGACAGGTTGGCCAGCAAGTTATTGGCACTGTCGCTCATCTCCTTCAGCCGCTCGGCTTCGCGCATAAAGGCGCTGGTGAGCTCGGCGGCGTGATTGACGGCATTGGCCATCATGGTGTCGAGATGGCGTTCGGCGTCGCCGGTGACGGTGGAGAAGCTCTGGCTCTCGGCGCTCAAGGCTTGAATCGCTTTTTCCATATGGGCGCGTTGCTGCGCCAACATCGATTCAAAGCTTTCGCTTTCCTCTTTCAGCTTCTGCACCAGCTCACCCATCTGGCCGCGGTGCTTTTCGTGGCGCGCCAGCACGAATTCGGCGCGGCCGATGGCCGTGTCGGAAATCTCCGCGATGCGCGTGGCTTGGGTTTCCAGCAATTTGGCGGCTTCCAACGGCGTTTCGGAAGCCTGGGTGACGGCGGCGCGGAAACCCGCGGCCTGCACATCCAAGGTCTGGGTCGCCATCTTCAAGGTGCCTTCGGCGGATTCCATGGTGGCGCGGATTTGCGCCACCCGGCCCGCCACAGTCTCGCCGGCGCGGCCCGCCGCTTCATTCAAACTGTCGCCCAAGGCTTCGATACGGGCATTTTCCGAATTCAGCCGGGCGGCGATGGTTTCGCTGCGCACCTGGGCGCGGGCGCCGGCATCATCCAAAGTGGAAATCTGTTTTTCCAGCACCGCTTCCAGGGTGCGCATGCGCTGGAAGGCGACATCCAGGCCGGTGTTCAAACCGTCCAGCTCACGCCGCACCACCCGCGCCAAGCGCGCGGCATTGTTGGCGGCGATATCGTCGGCGGAAAACAGCCGGTCGCTGGTCAAGAGCAACACGCGGGTGGCTTCGCTCATCGCCGCGCTGCGCGCCAGGGCAGCCGAGATCGCCAGGAACAGGAAAGGCGGCAACACCACACAGGCGGCGGCCAGAGCTTTATGGGCCGGGTCCATTGCGACCAGGCCCTTGGGTCCGAAATAGCCCCAGAGATAGGCGGACCCCACCCCGATCCAGAACAGGGCCAGCATGCTGCCGGTAACCCAGGCGAACAGGCCGAAATGGTTGGGCCGCATCCGGGGAAGAGTCACGGTGGGAGCCGCACTCGCGCCGGGCAGGCTGCCTGCGGATTTATCCGGCGCCGGCTTTTCCAATTGTGTGGCTTGGCCGAATGTTTTGACCATGTCCCCGCTTGCTCCCGCCAGCCCCACTGACCCCTTGCATTTTAAGCATTATTTCCCGGGACTGACGAGACGGACGGTACCCCTCCCCAATTAACGTGGCATTAGCCGGATAAAGGCCAGGATCGGGCGGCTTTTTGGAAGTTCCCCATGACCGCCGCGCCCATCGATCTGGATCATCTTGCCCGCTATACCGGCGGCGACCGCACCCTGAACACCGAAATCCTCAGGCTGTTCAATGGCCAGGTGAACAGCATGGTGGGCGAGTTGCTGGCCGTGATGCAGCAGCGCGATGTGCGCAAATGGCGCCAAGTCACTCATACCTTGAAAGGGGCGGCACGAGGCGTGGGCGCCTTTGCCATGGGCGAGGCCGCCGCCGCCGCGGAGCCGATTGATCCGGGCCTGTCTCAGGACCGCGCCATCCAGGTGATCGAAGCTTTGCGGGTCGAAGGCGAAGCGGTGCAGGCCTTTATTGAGGACTATCTGGCCGCAGCTTAGCGCCGGTCAAACGCTTCAAATTCATGCTTGATAGACGCCTCAATCAGCGTCCGCCACACCGGCTCTGCGATCTCCGCGCTTAGCCCGGAGCGTTTTCCTTCCGCGATCACCTTGGCCACCACCTCTTCAATCCGTTCGGCATCCCGCACCTGATCGCGCCCAGTCTTGAGCTGGGCGGCGCGTTCGATATAGGCCTGGCGCACCGCCAACAGGGCCACCAGCCGGCTGTCCAAAGTGTCTATGGCTTCCCGCAATTCGTTCATGGAAGTGCAGGCATCGGGCATTTTCAGGGGGGCGTCATTTTGCATTGCGGCACTGTATTTGTCGGGGGTTGATTGGCTAGACCATTTCTACATATAAGAACGTCAGTTTAATTTTAGTCACACCATAGTTGGTGTGAAATAGGACTCCAGATGACCGCCCCGATCGAAACAGATGTCGCCATTATCGGCGCAGGCCCCATCGGCCTGTTCGCCGTGTTTGAGCTGGGCTTGTTGGATCTCAAATGCCACCTCATCGATATTCTGGACCGGCCGGGCGGCCAGTGCACCGAGCTTTATCCCGAAAAGCCGATCTATGACATTCCCGGTCTGCCCATCGTCACCGGCCAGGAGCTGGTGAACCGGCTGCTGGAACAGATCAAGCCTTTCGATCCGCAATTCCATTTCGGCGAGATGGCGACGGCGTTGGAGAAACTTCCCGATGGCCGCTGGAAACTCAAGACCGATGCCGGCACCGAAATCATCGCCCCCGTGGTGGTGGTGGCGGCAGGCGCGGGCTCGTTCCAGCCCAAGCGACCGCCAGTGCCGGGCATAGAGAAATTCGAGAATGCCGGGGACGGCGTCGGCGTGCATTACGCCGTGCGCAAGATGGAGACTTTCCGCGGCAAGAACATCCTGATTGCCGGCGGCGGCGACAGCGCGCTGGACTGGGTCATCAACCTGGCGCCTTTGGCCAAGACCATGACCTTGGTGCATCACCGTGACGGCTTCCGCGCCGCCCAGCATAGCGTCAACCAGATGCGCGAGCTGGAAGCGGCCGGCAAGGTCAAGTTCCATGTCGCCAGCGTCAAGCAGGTGCATGGCGAGCCCGGCAATCTGACCGGCGTGACCCTGGCGGGCGCCGACAAGAGCGAGTGGCATCACGAAACTGATACCTTCCTGCCCTTCTTCGGGCTGACCATCAAGCTGGGGCCGATCGCGGAATTCGGCATCAACCTGCATGAAAATCTGATCCCGGTGGACACGGCGCGGTTCGAAAGCCAGACCCCCGGAATCTTCGCCATCGGCGACATCAACAGCTATACCGGCAAGCTGAAATTGATATTGTCCGGCTTCCACGAGGCGGCGCTGATGTCCCAGGCCGCCTTCCACATCTGCAAGCCGAACGAGAAGCTGCGCTTCCAGTACACGACCTCGTCTTCAAACCTGCAAAAGAAATTGGGTGTCTCGTGAAGATCCACGCCATCGACCGCCACGGCAAGGAATACACACTGGAAGGCCGCGACGGCTGGAGCGTGATGGAAATTCTGCGCGATGGCGGGCTGGATATCGCCGCGGAATGCGGCGGGGCCTGCGCCTGCGCCACTTGTCACGTTTATGTGAATGAAGGCTGGTACGACAAGCTGCCCGCACCGTCGGAAGCCGAAATCGACATGTTGGACATGGCGCTGGCGGTTGAGCCCAATTCGCGTCTTTCGTGCCAGATCGTGTGCAGCGACACGACCGACGGCATCAAAGTGACTGTGGCGCCGGAGTAGGCGGACCAATCCTTCCGAGATTCAGAACGGCGTTCCGTCTTTGCGGGTCGCGATCCATTTGCCGTCTGGTCCGGCGACGACATGCAGGTCGTCGTCGGGATAGAAGGCCGCATCGCCCAGCAAGCGGTCCCCGATTTCCAGATAAACCACGTCAGCATCGGACTCGTTGATCAGATGATGTCCGTTGCCCGTGTTGGCGGGAAAGCCGGCGCACATGCCCGGCGCCAGATGGGTGCGGCCTTCGTCAGTGACCAGGACGGGGTGTCCTTCCAAAATATAAACAAACTCGTCCTGCTTTAAATGTGCGTGGCGAAGCGCCGACTGCGAACCAGGCAACAGGCGCGTGAGATTGACGCCGAAATTGTTCAACCCGAAGGCGTTGCCAAGCTGCGCCTTGATGCGCCCGTCCACGCATTTCGCCAAATGCGCCGGATAGACGGTTCCTTTTGGACGGGGCGGAACGTCGGCGGCACGCAAGGCAACGGGAAATCTGCGCTCGTTCATGATGGCAACCTCTTCCAAGCCGCCAAACATATAGCGCCCCATATCTCCCGGCATCCATTACCTCGGTCGCAACATTTGCCCTGGACGCATAGCCGCCTTACGCTTTGCTCAGGGGAGACCAATCATGCTGGACCGCCGCGCCTTGCTCGCCTCCGCCGCCGCTTTGTCCATGGCGCCTTGTCGAGTCGCACTTTCCCAACCCAAGCCTGCCGCGCTGAACACGCTGTTCGATCAGTTCATGGCGGAGAATCTGGACAATTCTCCCATCTTCGCCACCAGCCTGGGGTTGGATAAGGGCGCGCGTGCCGCCCAGAAAAGCCGGATGGATGATGCTTCTCCGGCCGGTCTGGCCAAAAGCAGGGCTATCACCAAAAGCCAGCTTGCCCGGCTCAAGACGTTCAATCGCTCCGCGCTCACGCCCAAGGATCAGGTCAGTTATGACGTGATCCTGTATGGGCTTGAGAGCAGCAATGAATCCAATGCCCGCTTTGCCTACGGCGTGCCCGGCGGCGGCCAGCCCTACCAGCTCAGTCAGCTGAACGGCATTTACAGCCAGGGTCCTTCCTTCCTGGATACCCAGCACATCGTTGAGACCAAGGCGGATGCTGAGGCCTATCTGGCGCGGCTGGAAGCCATGGCCACCATGATGACCCAGGAAATCCAGGCCGCGCGCCATGACATCGCGCTGGGTGTGACACCGCCGGATTTCGCTCTGGCCAAGGCTTTGCTGCAGATGAACCAGTTGCGCGCGCCCGCAGCCGATAAATCCACCCTGGTGGAATCGCTGGCGCGGCGGACCAAGGAGAAACAAATCCCCGGCGATTGGAGCGCCGCGAGCACCAAGATCGTGCGGGACAAATTCTATCCCGCCCTGGAACAGCAAATCGCCTTGATCAAGGAGATGCAAAAAGGCGCCAGCCATGACGCGGGCGTATGGCGGCTGCCGGATGGCGACGCCTATTACCGCGCCTCGCTCAAGAGTTCGGCCACCACTGACAAGGAGCCCGCCGAGATTCACCGGCTGGGGCTGGAAGTGGTCGCCGACACAACGGCGAAGATCGACGCGCTGATGAAAAAGCAGGGCCTGACCAAAGGCAGCGTGGGCCAGCGCCTGAAAACCATGTTCAGCGATCCACGTTTCATCGCCGCCGACACCGACGCCGCCAAGACCAAGATCATCGCCGATCTCAATATCAAGGTGCGCGACGTGCGCGCCAAGTTGCCGCAATGGTTCGGCACCTTGCCCAAGGCAGCGGTGGATATCCGGCGGGTGCCCAAGGCGATCGAGGCGGCCCAGCCGCTGGGCTATTACAATCCGCCATCGCTGGATGGAAAACGTCCGGGCATTTACTGGATCAATCTGCGCGACACCAAAGAAACGCCCGATTGGACGCTGCCCAGCGTCACCTTCCATGAAAGCATCCCCGGCCATCACTTGCAGGTGTCATTGCAGCAGGAAGCGGGCCTGCCTCTGCTGCGCAAGGCCTCGCTCTATTCCGCCTATGTTGAGGGGTGGGCGCTGTATGCCGAGCAGTTGGCGGTCGAGATGGGCGTTTATAAGGACGACGCCAACGGCGAGATCGGCGAATTGCATGACGCCATGTGGCGCGGTATCCGCCTGGTGGTGGACAGCGGCATGCATGCGATGAAGTGGAGCCGGGAAAAGGCGGTGCGGTATTTCGCCGACACAGCGGGCGATCCCGACAGCGCGGTGATCACGGAGATCGAACGCTATTGCGTGTGGCCGGGTCAGGCCTGTTCCTACATGCTGGGCAAGCTGGAATTCCTGAAACAGCGGGAGCGCGCCCGTAAAGCATTGGGCGCCAAGTTCGATATCCGAAAATTCCATGATGCCATGCTGCTGGAAGGTTCGGTGCCACTGTCACTGATGGCGAGCCTGGCAGGCCGCTATATCGCCTCGGTCTAATATCCGCCCCTAATATCCACCTAAATCTTTTTTCATCTCAAAGGCGATAGAGCCCCGCTGCTGCATATAAGAACCGTCGGGGCGCATTTTGTAGAGGCCCCGCAAATAGGTCATATCGACATCGGTGATCGCGGCCGGCTTCATATCGGCGCTGCAGTCCGGCGCCATCAGATTGGTTATGGTCGGCACGCTCTGGCAGGCATCGTAGGATAGCCCCTGGGATATCGCCAGCATGGCGATATAGTCGGAAAGCGGCCCGACCTCCTGGCCTACGATTTTGCCGGCGTCCACCACGATGATGGCGGTGGTGAACTCGCTTTTCAATCCGTCACCCAGCCGCGAGCCGCTGGCGTGATAGGTGGGAGTGTCCCGGAAATCGCCGTTCATCACGCCATAGCCCATGCTGGCGCTGGGAAAATCGCCCGATATCATGCCATAGAAATCCTCAGTCGCGGTGCTGTACCAGGCTTGAACGGCGAGCTTCATGGTGGCGATACGTTCGGCTTGCGGGCGATAATGGAATCCCAGCAACGCCGGACGCTTGGCACGCACGAAATCCAACAGCTTTTGCGGTTCGGGCGTGGCCAGGACGACGATGTTGGGACGGCAAGGCTCGCTCTTCGCCAGCGGAGCGCCGGCCGCCAGCGCCACCCGTAGAATGCGCTGGCTGATGTAGAGATCAACCTCGGGCGGCAGGCCGACAGTGATCGGGCAGATGCCCGTCTTCCAGCGGGCGATCTTTCCCAAGAACGGTGTGGCTGCGGCGTGGGCGATGACGAAGTTGTTGAGGGCTTTTTCCGAACGCAGCCGGGGTTCGGTCACGATCACATTTTCGACGGCATTTTCCGGAGCGACTTGCTGTTGCGCGGTTTGGGGGGCTTCTTGCGCCGAGGCGCTGAGGGCAAGCCCGGACGCCATGATTGCCAACAAGATTGAGCGCTTCATATCCGTCCCCTCGAGATTGTGAAGGCAACTGAAGGCGGTGCTGTTCGACGCTCCTATCCTACACTGGGACGATAAGCGGGAAAATACCGGCAAGCGCGCGGCTATCGGGTGACGAGCGCCCCTGAATCGGCAATGATGACGCAATGGCAATCTTGAAAGGCCGCCACCAGGCCCACCCCGACAAGCCTTTTGCGCTGTTCCTGATCGGCATGCGGATCAACAGCCTGTTGGCCGTGAACCGCTGGCTGCCGGTGGCACGCGCCATGACCCGCATGCAGGCGGAGATCGCGCGAAAGCCGGATGCCGGTCTGATGTGGCAGCGAAATTTCCTGTCAGGACGCATCACTTTGCTGGCGCAATATTGGGAAAGCGGCGAAAAACTTTTTGCCTATGCCCATGACCGGCAAGGCGAACATTTCCCCGCCTGGTCGGAATTCAACCGCAGGGCTCGGGACAATCATGCCGTCGGCATCTGGCATGAGACCTATATGCTGAAGCCGGAAGAT
>Ga0163162_10005706_pt1 | contig 12033 bp, 9 predicted proteins | sample S55metaG_FD_115310 | JGI IMG/M metagenome (GOLD analysis project Ga0163162, IMG submission 115310) | Switchgrass rhizosphere microbial communities from Kellogg Biological Station, Michigan, USA - S5-5 metaG | ecosystem: Host-associated > Plants > Roots > Rhizosphere > Soil | place: USA: Michigan...
CGAGACGGCTGTGGAAGCTGTCAAGAAAGGCGCTTATGACTATATTTCCAAGCCGCCGGACCTCAACCGGCTGCTGATCACCATTCGCAACGCCATGGACAAGACCACCCTGGTAGCCGAGACCAAGGTGCTGAAGCGGAAAGTAAGCAAGGTGCAGGAAATGGTCGGCTCATCTACGCCGATACAGAAGATCAAGGAGACCATTGAAAAGGTAGCTCCCACGGAAGCCCGGATACTGGTGACCGGGGAGAATGGTGTGGGTAAGGAATTGGTAGCCCGCTGGGTACATGAAAAAAGCAATCGTGCGGGCGGGCCGCTGATCGAAGTGAACTGCGCCGCCATTCCCAGTGAGCTGATAGAGAGCGAACTGTTTGGACATGAGAAGGGATCATTTACTTCTGCTGTTAAGCAACGGATCGGCAAGTTTGAGCAGGCCAATAGCGGGACGCTCTTCCTGGACGAGATCGGCGATATGAGCCTGACCGCGCAGGCAAAGGTGCTCAGGGCCTTGCAGGAGGGCAAGATAACGCGGGTGGGAGGCGATAAGGATATCAGTGTGGATGTACGGGTGATCGCCGCTACCAATAAGGACCTGCTCAAGGAGGTGGACGAGAAGAATTTCCGCCTGGACCTTTACCACCGTCTCAGCGTCATCATTATTCACGTGCCATCATTGAATGAACGGAAGGATGATATCCCGTTGTTAGTAGATAAATTCCTGGCTGATATCTGTGCTGATTATGGCATTGCGAAAAAGGCTATAGAGGAAGAGGCCATTAAAGCGCTGCAAAAGCATAATTGGACGGGAAATATCCGGGAGCTGCGGAATGTGGTTGAGCGGCTGATCATTCTTTCCGGCAAGAACATCGATAAAGATGATGTGGAAAGCTATGTCCTTCCAAAGAAATAATTGTTCCGGGCGTTCCTGCCCGGCCAGCCCAAAATCCGGGAGGGCTCTGTAATATTCCGGTCTATTTGACGACTTATAGGGTAATTCCCCCAAATGTTTTAGCAAAACTTTCCAGATCAATGTTTTGAGGGGACGATTATTATTATAAATTTGCCCGGAATCATCAAAAACCAAAGGAATGTCGACTCATCAGTTGCTGGTCTTAGTGCTTATTCAGTTACTTATACTCTTGTTACCCTCCGTCGGACTCTATAAAATGTTTGAAAAGGCTGGTGCTGCCGGCTGGAAAGCTTTCATTCCTTTTTATAATACGTGGGTGATGCTGGAACTGGCGGAGCGGCCCAAGCACTGGGTGTTCTGGCAGCTGATCCCTGTCGTTGGCTGGTTTATTTCCATGGGCATCTATGTGGAGTTCGTGAAGGCCTTTGGTAAATTCCGTTTTTATGAACATGCCCTGGCGGCCCTCGTGCCTGTTGTCTATTTCCCTTATGTAGGGTTTAATCCCAAAGATAAGTTCACCGGGTCCGGTCCCGTGAAAAAGCATAGAAAGGGCACTGCCCGGGAATGGGTTGACGCCGGTGTCTTTGCCATAGTGGCTGCCACGCTCATCCGGACCTTTGTGTTCGAGGCTTATACCATTCCCACGGGCTCGATGGAAAAGACGCTGCTGATCAATGACTTTCTTTTCGTAAGTAAGTTCAGTTACGGCCCCCGTATACCCAATACTCCTTTATCTATTCCTTTTGTGCATAATACCATGCCGATCACCAATGGGAATTCTTATGTGGAATGGATCAAGATCCCATATACCCGCTGGTTTGCCAGCCCGGTGAAAAGGGGGGATGTCGTGGTGTTCAACTTCCCTGCGGGCGACACGGTGATCAATCTGCCGGATTTCCAGTCTCAGCGTCCTTATTATGATGTGGCCCGGGAGATCGGCCGGGGCAATATAGATTCGGGCCGCCAGGTGATCCTCAGCAAGCCGGATGATTATCCATTGGTTATCCGTCCTGTGGATAAACAGGAGAACTATATCAAGCGTTGTGTAGCGATCGCGGGCGACACATTGCAGATCAGGAACCAGGTGGTCTATATCAATGGGAAGGCGCAGCCTTTCCCTCCTGAATCACAAACCAATTATGAAGTAGAGACCAAGGGGCAGCCGTTGGATGAGGCCGTGTTGAAAGAGGAATATAACCTGGATATGACCAATGGGGAGGATGTTCGAAGTTCCGGGAACGGCAATAACAATCAATATGACATGCTGCTGACATGGAGCGCTCATGAGAAAATGCTGAAGAACGGGCTGGCTAAAAGTATTGTACAGGAGATCGACAGCAATCATGATGTTTATCCGTACGATCATATTCATGTGTGGAGCCGGGATAACTATGGTCCTATCTGGATACCTGCCAAGGGTGCTACGCTGCCGCTGACACCGGAAAGCTATACCATTTATGAAAGGGCGATTCGAGTATATGAGCACAATGACCTGGAAATGAAAGATGGTAAGATCTATCTCAATGGCCAGCCTGCCACGCAATACACATTTAAAATGAACTACTAATGGCTGATGGGGGACAACCGTCATGGGTCACAGGATTCCCGTTATTGGGGTTTTGTGCCTGAAGACCATGTAGTAGGTGAAGCCTGGCTGATCTGGATGAGCTGGAACAAGGGGGTACGGTGGGGCCGGTTGTTCAGGAAGATCAAATAGGCAGAATTATCATTTCGGGATTTATCAACCGATTGAAATCGAAATGTAGAATAATGTCTAGTAGACTAATTTAGTAGAATGAAAAAGCAGGTGCATCAATTTTCTTATGAGGTATATTGCTCTGTGGAGGAGCTAAACCCGGCGGATGCCGAATTGTTAAGGAAGGCCAGGCTCGTGACAAGCGATGCATATGCCCCTTACTCCCGTTTCCGCGTAGGTGCCGCGGCTAAGCTTGACAACGGGCAGGTGGTTACGGGTACCAACCAGGAGAATGCTTCCTTTCCGGCCGGGATTTGCGCCGAGCGGGTGTTGATGTCAACGGCCGCTTCTCTTTTTCCGGGTGTCGCCATTAAAACCCTTGCTGTCAGCTACTTCAACGAGCAAGGTCCCAGTGACAATCCCATCTCTCCGTGCGGGATCTGCCGCCAGTCATTGCAGGAATTCGAGCAGCGGACGGGGACACCGGTAAGGCTGCTCCTGGGAGGCCAGAAAGGGCCCGTGTATGTTATTCCACAGGCCGGACTTTTGTTGCCTTTTGCCTTTACGGGGGACGAGCTGTAATAGTGTCAGGTCCGTTCGTTAAAAAATTTTTTTTCGATGACCACTGTGTCAAAAATCGGAAGAACAGTGTCGATCGTGATAATAACTGCGTCCATTATATATAAAAATGTTCCGGCTAACAAATGAATAACATACTTTTAAAAGTTAAACATTTGTTTTCTTATTTGTTTTATTGTAAATTAGTTTGATCAAGCGGCAAGATCACATTCTACCTAACTAAATATCCCTACAAATCGTAGTTATTTTTCCGTACCCGGTTTAACGTTCACATTTGGAAAGGCAAAGATTAGATGGCTGAAAAAAATGCTGAAATAAATATCTGGCATTGTGTATGTGATATGCTAGTAAAGATTTTATTTAGCACCTGAAGTGTGCGACCTTATAATTACAACCTTATGCTATCCAGACCGATCAACCTCGCGATTGTCGATGACCATGCCTTATTCAGGAAAGTCCTAAGAAGTTATCTCTCCGAACAAAAAAATATACATGTCGCCATCCAGGCATCAGACATGTTGGAGTTTTTCACTCTGTTAAAAAGTTCTTCCATAGATGTATTGATCATGGATGTTTTTATGCCCGAACTAAACGGACATGAAGCAATAAGGATATTACGTAACGATTACCCGGCTATTAAAATATTGGTGTTGTCCGTGAGTACCGACATGGACCTGATAAGCGACCTATTGGATTTTGGCATTCATGGGTATCTAAGTAAAGCCGATGAGCCTGAAGAGTTACTGCAAGCTATACAGGCGGTGGCAGAAAATAAGATATATCGAAACCGGCTGTTTACTGAAGCGTTGTATTGGGGGAAGCAAAATAATATCAAGCCAAACAAGAACGAATCCAAAATAATTCTTAATGACAGGGAAAAGCGGATCCTCCAGCTGATATGGGAGGAGAAGAGTAATAAGGAGATCGCGGACGAACTTTTCCTGGGTGTCAGATCCGTTGAAAAGATCAGGCAGGACCTCAAAGAGAAGGTCGGTGTCAGGTCCACGGTGGGGTTGCTAAAGTATGCCATAAATAAGAAAATAATCAGCATCGATGGCATACGACTGTTGTCCGAGCAAGCGGGTGCCGGAGCAAAGGGGATCGGCATATGACCTGGATAGTTTATTTATTTTGCCGGATGATTTTTAGTAAAATCCGAAATAAGAAATGTTGTCAATACTAATCAGACGGATTTTATTTTCGGGTAATTTGGACTCCACATCACTCAGCTCTCAATCCTGACCCTCTTTTTAAACCTGCATTTTTTAAGGCACCGCATATCTGTCAATCATGAGTTGCAATACCATGCATAAGTATGCATGGCTGGGAATAGTCTATGTACGATTTTGATCTCTCGTTTATGCCATAGTAAGATTGTTTCTTAGTATAGCGACAGCTATACCATCACCGGTGAAAAAACTTTTCTCCCTGCTAAAATATATAAGGATGAGTAATTTCAAAGAGGGTTGGTATGTCATCTACACAATGCCAAAGCATGAAAAAAAGGTGGCTGGAAAACTGGCATCTTCAGGTATTCGATATTTTATGCCTTTGATCAAAAACCTTCATACATGGCACGACAGAAAAAAATATATTGACACTCCACTTTTCCCTTCGTACATTTTTGTTCTCCTGACAAGCATGGCTGATTACTACGCGGTGCTGCACATAGAAGGAGTATGCTATTATCTCCGGTCGGGAAAGGAAGTGTCCAGGGTGCCTGACAAGATCATCTCCGACCTGCAAATGGTAGTGGACTCCAGGGCTGAATTAGAAGTCAGCTTCGAAAATTTCAGGCCTGGGCATGAAGCAGCTATTGCCAAGGGGCCCCTGTCGGGAATGAACTGCGAGATAGTCGAGTACAAGGGTAGAAAAGGGATCCTGGTGCGGGTCAATCTCCTGCAAAGGAACATCATCATGTCAATGCCATCAGAATATTTAATGGCTATTCCCGCATAGCCTCTTCATTTGGTACGGCAAACAATCTCCTGATATATTAAATAATTATTTATGGAAAAAGTACTTCTTTCCCAGGATTATGGTATGTATAGCACTGAGGATCATATCACCTGGAAGATCCTTAGCCAGCGGCAAGAGGAGCTGGACAATACGGTGATCTCTAAAGAGTATTTAAAAGGGTTTTCGGAGTTGCTGTTGGACAAGGAGTATGTTGTGCGGATCCCGGAAGTGAGTAAAAAACTGGAATCCATATCCGGATGGACCCTCGTCCCGGTGACGGGACTTATCCCGACAAAGGACTTTTTTTATATGCTGATAGCGAAGAAATATCCTGTAAATGTATCCATCAGACGGCCCGATGAGATCGATTTTAGCGAGCAGCCTGATATTTTCCATGACGTGTGTGGTCACCTTCCTCTCCTTGCCAGTGAGAAGTTCATAAAATTCCTTACGGCCTACAGTATTATTGCCATCAAATATTTGAATAATGAAAGAGCCGTAGATTTTCTCGGGCGACTGTATTGGTATACATATGAAATGGGTATTATTAAGGAAGACGGAAAATATAAAGCGTACGGAGGGGCCGTCATCACCTCATCGGAAGAGAGGGCCAATGTCAATAGCGAGCGTGTTCCAAAAATCCCGTTTGACCTCAGGAAAATATTCCTTACTCCGTATAATCCCTATAAATTGCAGAACGAATATTTTTTCATCGAGTCGTTTGACGATCTTTTTGAAAGCATCGAGTTCCTGGAAGAAGCGCTTATCGAATTCTTATTGTTGCCTGAACAAGATTCCGTCCTGCGAAATTACCCATTGAATGCTTTTATTGGAGAAGGGTTTAATAACGTTATCGGGTTTTTGAATGATGTTCAATATAAATTCCCCCAGGCTATTTCCTTTGTGGCCGGCCAGCCGGACGAACAGTTCTTTGATATTGAGAACCAACTGGCAAAATTCGATGTGTTCGTGGAACATATGGCCAAAAAGACTGGAGGGGATAAGAGGGATATTATCAATAAGCTTGGGCAATACGGAAAGACAAAAGGGATAATCAATGACCTTATTGCTGAATATCTGAGAAAGGACGAGAATATACCGGCCACGGAGGAGAATATATTGATCACGGTAGGGGCCCAGGAGGCGTTTGCCATTATCGTTTCCACGATTTGTAACAGGGATAAAGATGTTGTATTGGTAGAGGACCCCAGTTATATAGGGTTAAGCTCATTTACCAGGGTGTTCGATTACAACATTGCCGGAGTCGGTATAAATGAGGAAGGGTTGGATCTTCATGAGTTGAAAATAAGAATAAACGAACTGAACCGATCGGGAAAGAGAGTAAAGCTTTTATATGTGATCCCCGATTATCAAAACCCTTCGGGTTCATGCATGCCTATCGGTAACCGGCTCAAATTGCTGGAGCTGGCGAGGCAGTATAATTTTCTCATTATAGAAGACAGCGTCTACAACAGTTTTACATATGCTCAAAAGAAGAATCCCACATTAAAGTCGCTGGACAGGTATAATAAGGTTATATATGTCGGGTCATTTTCCAAATCATTGTTCCCGGGACTGAGGGTTGGGTTGATCCATGCCGACCAGCAGGTGGAGAACGAACGGGGGCAGGTTGTTCCTTTAATAGATGAAATGGCGAAAGTAAAGGCTCAGCTTACCAACAATACATCGGCTATCAGCCAGGCGATACTGGGGGGTGTTTTGCTGGATCTCAATTTTAGTCTTCATGCCTGGAGCCGGCCCAAGTTCGACAGTTACAGGGAGAAAAGGAATATTATGATAAAAAATCTTAATGATCATATAAAAAGACATTGTGACACGTGGGCGAAGGATATATCATGGAATGAACCTGACGGCGGTTTTTTTATAAAGATGACCTTGCCCTTTCCTGTTGAAATGAATGATGTTGCCAACTGCGCAGCCGAGTACAAGGTGATGTTCTGTCCTATGAGGTATTTTTACCTGGGGGACGGGGGGAAAAACGAGATCCGCCTTACTTTTTCCAATCTTGCAAAAGAGCAGATAGAGTCGGGGGTAAAGCGTCTTGCTGCATTCCTTCGCGGGAAGATCATTTCTAACGGGCTTATTAGCGCCGACCATCTTCAGACATCCGAGTTGGCCATACAATAAAAAACAGGCGCCATGCGAACAAATATTCTGAGCAACTATATCATCGATTACGTTGAGATTTACACTCCTATGGCCAAGCCATTGGCTTATTGGCATACGCAGGCTTTGGGATTTGTGAACACGGCCTTTGCTGATTCCGAGACGGGTAAGGCCGGCAGTTCCTCTTTTCTGCTCTCCAGCGGGCAGGTGCAGCTGTTGCTGACCTCGGCATATCCCATGGGGCAGATGAAGGCCGAAGAGGAAATTACCTCATTTATATCCAGAAATTATTGCGGGGTAAAGCGGTTTGCCCTGAAGGTGGATTCGGTTAAAGAGACTTTTGATAAAAGTTTAGAGAACGGTGCTTTTCCCGTGAAGTTCCCCACCATAGTTGAAGACGACAATGGGTTTATCGAGGAAGCCGCTATCCGGCTGTATGATGACCGTGAGATCTTGTTCATCAACAGGGATTCCTACAAAGGTTTCAGGCCGGGATTCAGGAATACCGGGCATCAGCGGCAGCAAGGGCGTGAACTGCTGAAGAATATCGATCATATAGCTGCAGAGGTAAGGATCAATGAAAGTCATTACTGGACAGAGTATCTCACCAGGACCATCGGCACCACTATGGTGCAGAACATAGGTTCTGGGGAGGATAACAGAACGGGGATGACGCTGAATATCAATCAGTCTTTTGATAGGAACCTGACCCTCGTAATAGCGGAGCCTGAATCTTATGAAAAGGTGTCCAAGGTCCAGAAGAATATCGACATGTTTGGATCTGGCATCCATCATCTGGCATTCTCCACAGATGATATGGCGGGTACTCTAAAGGTTTTCAGGGAAAGGAATGTCGAGTTCGTCAACTTTCCACCAGCCTACTATGATCTGTTACGTGCCAGCGACGAGTTTGCGGGAATAGACATTGATGACCTGCAGATCAACGGGATCCTTATCGATAAAGAAGGAGACACGTATTTATTGCAGAAGTTCATTAAACCGATCAGCGACCGGCCATTCTTTTTATATGAGATCGTGCAGCGGGTGAATGGCTACAATGGATTTGCCCTGAAAAATATCAATATACTGAAGAAATCGGAGGAAATGGAGGTGGTGAAACTCTGATAATACATCCATCATTCTTTTAACGGGACTGGCATGCGTGTGCTGAAAGCGACTGTATCGATTGTTTTATTGTGCCTTGTGGTTTGGATATTTAATACCAGGATTGGTCTGATGCCCCCTATCGGGAAGGTCCTGGATCCGGGGCATGGTATTTGGAAAAACGCCGACCCATTGAATACGTCCGGGACTATGAATATTACAACAGCGCGTCCCCGTTCGGATATTTTGGTCAATTACGACAAGGATGGCATCCCCCATATATTTGCCGATGATGAATTCGATCTGTATTATGCCCAAGGTTTTGTCACGGCGAGGGACCGTTTGTGGCAAATGGAGATGCAGGTGAGATTGGCTGCGGGGAGGCTCTCAGAGGTGTTTGGACGGCGCTCATTGGGGCGGGATATATTTTACCGGCGTCTCGGGTTGGCAAGTGCGGCGGAGATAGCACTGGACTCTGCCATGAAGGACCCTGGAACACGGATCGCGCTGGAAGCATATTCTGCCGGCGTCAATGCGTATATTCATCAGTTAGATCCGTCTTCTTGTCCAATAGAGTATAAACTTTTTGATTGCCGGCCGCAGGAGTGGAATCCGCTTAGCAGTCTGCTGACGCTGAAGTTGGTCGGGGAAACACTGACAGGCGGCGAATCGGAGTTCAACATGTCTAATGCGCGCATGTGTTTTGGCCGGGAGGTGGCAAATGAGCTTTTTGATCAAGCGTTCCAGGACGATGAGCCTGTGATACCAACGTCCGTCAGCTTACCGAGGGTTACCAATTCGGGGCCTGCGAGGACGGAGACACCTGGCAGTAATAATTGGGCTGTCAGCGGCAGCAGGTCTGCGAACGGTTTTCCTTTACTGGCCAATGACCCTCATTTGAAACTGACGCTCCCTTCGATCTGGTACCAGTTGCAAATGCAATCTCCGCATATGAGCGTATACGGAGTCTCCGTGCCGGGTATACCTTGCGTGGTGATTGGATTTAACAGGGACGTGGCCTGGGGAATGACCAATGCGGCTGCGGATGTGGCCGACTGGTACCATATAGAGTTCAGGGATAGCTCCATGAAGGAATACCGGTACAACGGCAAATGGGAACCTGCTATGTGCCGGATCGAGCGATACCAATTGGCGAATAGCGGCGTCGCCTATGACACTATTGTCTATACACGGCAGGGGCCTGTAGTATATGACAGCAGGACGCATGTAAAGAGAGATTACCCCAGGCAGAAGGGGATGACGGAAGGGTTTGCTCTTCGGTGGACGATACACGAGAAATCCAATGACCTGAAAACATTTTACCTGCTGAACAAGGCGAAGAGCATGGATGATTACCGGAAAGCTTTGACGTATTTTTCCTGTCCCGCCCAAAATTTTGTGTATGCAGGGCGGGATAAGAATATCGCGATGGTTTCGTCAGGAAGATTTCCTCTCCGGAACCAGGGACAGGGTGAATTCATTCTTGATGGAAGCCTGTCGGGAGATGAATGGAAAGGGTGGATACCAATGGATCACGTCCCTTGGGTAGAGAACCCTGCCAGGGGATTTGTGAGTTCCGCTAACCAGGTGCTGACCGGTCCCGAATATCCTTATTACATCCCTGGTCATTTTTCTCTTCCGTATCGTGCGCAAAGGATAAATGACCGGCTGTCTACTATGTGTCCTGCCAGTGTAGACAGTTTGCGACTGCTGCAAAACGACAGCTACAGCGGTATTGCAGCGGCGACCCTGCCAAGCCTGTTAAGCCGCCTTCATCCCGAGAGGATCAGGAATGGCGAAGAGATGGTCCGATCACTTAAGGAGTGGGACTATACTTTTGAAAAGAATTCCACGGCAGCCACCGTTTTTGCCACCTGGTGGTCTGAATTATACACGGCTATCTGGAAGGACGAAATGGAAAGTAAGCACATGGCGCTGACCTGGCCTGACTATAGAAAAACCGTCTACCTGGTGGTAAATGATACCAATTCGCATTGGATTGACAATATCAATACCCCCGGAAAAGAAACATTGGGCGATATTGCCGATGCTTCCTTTCAAAAGGCATTATATGAATTAAGAAGGAAATACGGACCGTTGGGAGATAGTTGGAAATGGGGAAATACGCATGTCTGTTCGATCCCTTATATCGCGGGCATCCCTTCTTTCGGCATTGGTTTTGCCGGAGTTTCGGGAGCTCCGAACACCATTAATGCATTGTCCGATCAATTCGGTCCTTCCTGGCGCATGGTTGTCGAACTTGGTCCTACCGTAAAAGGATACGGTATCTTGCCTGGTGGCCAATCCGGTAATCCTGGAAGCTACTATTACGATAATCTACTCCGAAACTGGCAGGAAGGCGCGCTGCATGAGCTATTATTTCTTCATACAGAGAATGATGCAAAGGACCATATCCAGTACACGCTGATCCTAAAAAAATAACCATGCTTTTTTTTATTGTCTTTATCCTTGGAATTGCCAGTGACCTTCTAATTCCTGCCTGGTGGTCTTTTGTGCCTATTGCCTTTGTCTCTGGTTTTTTTTGGGGCAGGGGATCCTTACAATCTTTTCTTGCAGGATTTCTTGCAGTCACCTTGGGTTGGACATTCCTTATACTGATAAGATCTGTACCTAATCACCATATACTGGCTGAAAGGGCGGCTCATTTCTTCTTTATGCCGCACTGGGCTTTCCTGATCCTGGCGACCTCTCTGTTGATGGGGATCATAGCCGGATTTAGCTCCTTCAGCGGGTATCTTTTGAGAAAAGCCGTTAAATGGAAAAATATATGAAATATAAGCTCCTGCTTACCGGTGTTATTCTGCTAACGGTTGTTATCAGCGTTACTGCGCAGATAGAGGTGTCGGGCCATATTATCAATGAGAAAAAAATGGGACTGGCGGGCGCCAGTGTGTTGTTGTTCCAGCAACAGGATTCGCTGAAGGCAGGAGGAGCGACTACGGATTCCAATGGCGTTTTTCACATCCAGAACGTCAAGCCGGCTGATTATTTTTTAAAGATCAGTGTCGGAGGATACGAGGTTGAATCGACCAGGATCAAACTGACGGACAGAAGTATTGACTTAGGCGATATGACGATGAGATTGAAGATCACCACCATTAAGGAGGTGACGGTAGTCGGGCAAAAAAGATTGATAGAGGTGTCGGGTGATAAAGTGATCATGAACCTGGAGGGCAACGCAACGACAGCCGGTCTGAATGGGTTGGAGCTGTTGGAGAAACTCCCTGGTGTTACTGTTGACAGGCAATCCGAGACTATCCGGATGAGTGGTAAAACAGGCCTCATGCTAATGGTAGATGACCGGCAAACTTACCTCACCGGCCAACAATTATCCAATTTTCTGAAGACGCTTAGAAGTGATAATATAGAAAAAGTCGAGATCATATCTAATCCGTCGTCTCGCTACGAGGCTTCCGGGTCTGCCGGCATCATAAACCTAAAGACAAAAAGGAATAAGGGAGATGGAACGAATTTTAGCCTGGATGCCGGGTTCAGGCATAGCAGCTATAAAGCGTATGGAGATTACCCTCAGAACAGCCAGGGAGTTACGGTCTCAGTGCGCCACAAGAAACTGAGTCTTTACATGAACCTGAGCCGAAATCATGTACACGAGTTTTGGGCGAATGACAATACACAG
>Ga0163162_10005707_pt1 | contig 12032 bp, 9 predicted proteins | sample S55metaG_FD_115310 | JGI IMG/M metagenome (GOLD analysis project Ga0163162, IMG submission 115310) | Switchgrass rhizosphere microbial communities from Kellogg Biological Station, Michigan, USA - S5-5 metaG | ecosystem: Host-associated > Plants > Roots > Rhizosphere > Soil | place: USA: Michigan...
AAACGACCTGGTTGGCAGGCTGGCCGGTGATGGCCGGCAGTGTCTTCATGGTCAGGTTTGCTGTACCGGAGACGGTGCCGCATGTCACGTTATATGTCGTGAGGTTGACCCACGCCCGGTATTGCACGGCCGTAGTGAGACCATTGACGGTCAAAGAGGGGGTGGCGGTACCGCTGTAAGTACTGTTATTACTGAGATCTGTAAAGGTGGTGCCACCGTCGGAGCTGGCCTGCCATTGAAAAGCATAGCCGGAAGGGGGAGAAGTGAAAGTAAAGCTGGTGCTGCCCCCGGAGCAGATGCTTGTACTGCCGGGAGTAGGTGACAGGAAAACAGGCATCGGGGCTATGCGAAGGGTATCGATAGCGCTGATGGCCGAACAGCCGTTGCCTCCATTCTTCATGGTATACCTGTACAGGAGATCCCCGGATACTGCCTGGGTACCATCCCAATTCAGGACAGGGTCCGTTGTCCCGGTGTAAGCAGGGTTAGCAGGATCGAGGTTGGCCCAGGTGAGGCCATCTGTGCTCATCTGCCATTGATAAATGAAACTGCTTTGGGTATTGTTGGGCGACGAACCTAAAGTATTGGCGCACTGGACGCTGAGGGCATTATCCTGCAGCGAAGGTACGGGCCCTGTGCCGGCGTTGACCGTCAGCGTGGCCGCGGTGGAATTGGCGACTGCTCCGTCCGACACGCTGCAACGGTATTTAAAACTATTGAATGCAATGGTGGCGGAGTATATGCGCAGGGTCATGGTCGTCGAGCCGGTGTAAGTGGCTCCATTACTGACGTTGGTCCAGGTACTACCTCCATTGGTGCTCACCTGCCATTGGTAGGTGAGAGCGGCGGAACCTGTAGCCCCTACCGAGAAGGTGGCGGGACTTCCGGCGCATATGGTCTGGTCCTGCGGTGCTGTGCCGAACGAGACGGCGGCCAATAAACTTGATGGCAGTAATAATACAAGGCCGGCAATCAGGCAGCAGCCGGGAATGATCTTTCTGATGACGGGAGCAGGATATGCCCTGGTCGCAAGCGTAAAGATGTTTTTCATAAAGGACGAGATGGTTTTTGGGATGTTGGGATTAACAGTGCTAAAGTATTAAGTTTTATCCCGATTTCGCATAGACATGGGCTGAAGTCATGCGCGGGGGCTGCGGGCCACTAAGGGGTGAGCTAAAGGCGGTGGCCGGAAATGTCTTATTTCGTCGGGAATGACGGCTATTGCTAATGTATAAGTCTCGGATCTGACGACCACTGTGAGGGGTTGTAGACCATGCTCAGGGAAAACGCCGTGCCGGGCTTAGTAGTTCCCCGGTAAACTAACGGTGATGTACTAGTGCATTACTTGCTCGTCGCTACGTGTTTTTTTCGTGATGCTAAGTATTTGCATGTACCTGGCTTCGTATCCTGAAGGACCAGGTGATAAAGAATTCGGCAATCACTTCGCCGGCCTCGTTAGAGCCAATGGAGCATGCCCGGACGGTGACGGCTTCGCCTGTGACAACGGCTTGTTCAATGGCCTTTCGTATGTTGGAGCCGTCGTTACATACAAAGAGGGTACGACCTGTGGCTTTTTTAAAGTAGGCCGATTCCGTTGCCACGACAAGCATGGACAAGGATGGCTTTCTGCCCTGGATATGCGCCATTGCCAGCACACCTGTGGTCATTTCCGCCGCCATGCTCAGGCAGGCGAAATAGGTAGAACGAAAAGGGTTTTTCGTAAACCATTTATACGGAACAGTGACGGCGCAGCGATCCGGACCGGCATCCCGCATGTGGAGGCCTGCAAAGAAAGCGCTGGGCAGCCGGGTAAGAAGGAAGATCTTGAATTTTACAGGATTGTTCACTACCCGGAAAAACGATTGCTGCTCCATTGAGCCGGGAGATGGTGCATTCAGATCTGGTGTGCTCATATGGTTTATTGTTTGCTGATCTGGACCACTGTTGCAACTACTGCGGTCGTATCTATTCCTCCTTTCACGGAAAACTGCATATTGCCTTTGGCAGAGCTCAGGAATTTGATATCCCGGAGCACCTTATTGCCGAGGGCGGCATTCACGCGGGCGCCATAGTCCTGGTTGGGGTTTGCGCTGATCTTTTTATTCAGCCCGAACCAGTCCAGGGGCCGACGGCTCACGACAACGGCCATCTCATCGTGGGTGCCGATGCTATCGGGCATCATGCTCTTATCTTTTGGAAAAAGCCTGTACCCTGTGATGCCGCAGAAGGGTGAATATTTTGTTTTAGCGGGATTGTCGTTGCGGGGATAGGGAAACAGCGTATAGCTGGTGCCGTCAGTCTCCTTTCCGAAAACATAGACATAGCATTCGGTGGAGTTGTGCACTTCCATCTTGAAACGTGTACCTTTTTTTACAGGCGCGACGGTCTCGAAGATATTGCCGTCCCTGGTCTGCAGGGGTATATAGTCCCCGGGGACCGTTTTCTTACCCTGGTATGTCACCTGTACGAGACCGATCTCACAGGCAAAAGGAGTATTTGCCGCTGCGCCCACCTTGTCCATGGGCTCCAGTCCATAGGCTTCGCGTACAAAACGGCGGAAGTCGCGATAACGCACCCAGGCAAAGCCGTCCTTGCCCCAGGAGGGGCCCCAGCTGTTCATGATATGGAAGGCGCCGCCATATTTTGTATCGTCATAGCCCACCACGCACTGTGCATGGCCTCCAAAGCCCATCATACTAAGGTCTTCATCGGTGGGTTCCCAGAGATCCTTCCCTTTCATGTCCTGCATATAGGTGCCGCCGACCATCATACCGATGACGACGGGCGCGCCCTGGTTCAGGTTCTCTTTGATGGCCCGCAGGTCGACCACATTGTTCCTGTCCCCGGGCGTGAGGCGATTGAAGCCGCGCATGCGGTGTTGTCTGGCCGCTTCCAGCAGCCTGTCATCGGGCTGACGGGTGCAATCCTTATCCGTATAGGGAAATTCATCGTATCCTACGGCCCCATTGCTCGTCATATATTCCATGGCCCGGATGATATAGGAACCTTCGCAGCCTTCCAATCCTATCTGGTTGTAGAGAAATGCCGGACTATACCGGAGGCTGTTGGGGTCCTGCCCTGTGCGGGCCGCCTCGGCGATGGTACGGGCGCCATAAGCGCTGCTCCAGGCCACACAGCTGCCCTGATGTCCCTGGTCCCCCACCCCGGGCGCAAATTGCTGCAGGTCGGCATGTTCCGGGAGCGGGTTCTTTGTCGAGTCGTCCGAAAGGGATTCGTAGATATTGGCCTTTTCGAATTGCCGGGGATCGAGGAAGCCGCCAGTGGACAGCTGCTGCGCCACATCATTCAGGATACCTCCGCCACTACCACCATTGCAGCCCCCGCCTCTTAGCAGGAAATAGCCTCCACCCAGAATGACGAGCAGGAGGATCAGACCGCGGCCCCGGAACATACCGAGCAAGAGAAAAAGGATCCCGAATATTCCACCGCCTCCTCCCCCTCCGCCAGGGAAGCCGCCCCCCCCTCCACTACCACCACCGTCGTCACCGCTGTCCTGGTCCGGGTCCTGGGGATCGTCCACCATCCTGATTGGCATATGGATACAATTTGATTAATTATCTAAATGTAATGAAATTCCGATGTATTGCACAAAGTCAAGATCGCCCCCTTAGGTTGTCGTGAACACCCCGTGCTTTTCAGGCATGGGTGTAGTAGATTTGATCCATTCGTTCATCTTAAAAAACAATGCCATGGCGGAAATTAGCACCTATCTGACTTTTGTCGACAACTGTGAAGAAGCGTTCAATTTCTACAAGTCTGTGTTCGGAGGCGACTTCCAGACGGTGATGCGTTTTGGCGACTCTCCGGCCGAGTATCAGGGAGCAGCAAGCGAGAAGAAAAAGATCATGCATGTCTCCCTGCCCATCGGCGAGAAGACGATCCTGCTGGGCAGCGATACCCCCGATTCCATGGGCCCTGTAAATAAAGGGAATAATGTTTCCATCGCCATTCACCCCAACAGCAAAGAGGAGGCCGACAAGCTGTTCAACGGGCTTTCAGCGGGCGGCCAGGTCACCATGCCTTTGGGCGATACTTTCTGGGGCGCCTATTTCGGCATGTTCACCGACAAGTTCGGTATTCACTGGATGGTAAATTTTGACAAAGGACACCAGCGCTAAATGATGACCTGGTTGCGCAGGAGGTCGTTGAAGGTATCTCTTTTACGGATGAGATGGGCCTCCCCTTCTTTTACCATCACTTCGGCCGGCTTGTAACGGGCGTTGAAGTTCGAGGACATCTCGAACCCATAAGCGCCGGCATTATAGAAAACGAGGTAATCGCCTTCATGGACTTCGTTGATGGTGCGGTCCCATGCGAAGGTGTCGGTCTCGCAAATATTACCGACGACCGAGTATCTTTTTGGCGTACCGTTGGGGTTGCTGATGTTCTCTATCCTGTGATAGGCGTCATAGAACATGGGGCGGATGAGATGGTTGAAGCCGCTGTCCACGCTGACGAAGGTAGCAGCATTAGTCTCCTTCATCACATTGACCCTGGTAATGAAATAGCCGCATTCGCTGACCATGAATTTGCCCGGCTCGAACCAGACCTGCAGGGGACGGCCGCCGGGATTGGGGTGGCTGGCGAATGCCTCTTCCACTTTAGCGGCCAGCAGCTGCATATCCGTCTCCACGTCACCGTCTTTATAAGGCACCTTGAAACCTCCGCCCAGGTCGATGAACTGCAGGTCGCTGAACTTCGGTATGATGTCGAAGAGGATCTCAATGCCTTTTACAAAAACATCTACATCCTTGATCTCGCTGCCTGTGTGGATATGGAGATCGGCTATGCGGAGGTTGTATTGCTGTACGATGTTCAGCACTTTATCGATCTGATCGACGGGGATGCCGAACTTGCTCTTGTCGTGGCCGGTGGAGATCTTCAGATTACCGCCTGCCATGATATTGGGGCGAAGACGGATGCCCACAGGATAGCTATGCCCAAAGTGCAGGCCGAATTTCTCCAGGTTGGAAAGGCTGTCTATATTGATGATCACACCCAGGCTTTGCGCTTCAATGATCTCGTCAAAAGAGATACCATTGGAGGTGTAGAGGATATTCCCGGGGGAAAAGCCTGCCTGGATGGCCAGTTTTACTTCATTGATGGAGCTGCAGTCGACATTGGCGCCGAGGCTGCAGATATATTTAAGGATGTTGATATTGGTGAGGGCTTTGCAGGCGTAAAAGAACCGGGGCTTGCTGCGGCTGAAAGCGGTGGTCAGCTTGTTGTATTGTTCTTTTATCTTCTCTGCGTGGTAGACGTATAAGGGTGTGCCGAATTGCTGCCCAAGGCTAACGAGGTATTCCGGTGATAGTTGTTCTGACATGTACAGGTCTGATGAGGGTGTTTATTTTTTCCTGGGCTCGTCGCCGGGGTCTTCTTCGTCGGGATGTTCCGGGGTGTCGGTGTCGTCGCTGTCGTCGCTGTCGTCATAGCCGTCTTCGGGTTCGGAAGGCTCTTCGGATTCGGTGTCTTCGGATTCAGTGTCGGAGGACGCTTCAGGCCCGGCCTGGTCGGTGGTCTCGTCCGCGGCCTCTTTTGTTGTCTCGTCCGTGACCTCTTCTGTGACCTCTTCGGTAGTCTCCTCGTGCACCAGCAGCTCGCCGTTCTCCGTAACGATCAGCTGTGCTTTCTCGTCTTCCGTAAGTTCAGGGGCGCTTTCGTCTTCTGCCGGCAGCAGTTCCCTGGGAGTATGGTTGATGAGGGTAGGTTCAACCAGCGTTTCCGCAAATACTTCTTTCAGCTTTGGCAGGTCGGATGCGGAATTGATCCCAAAATAATCCATAAAGGTCTTGGAAGTGGCGTAGACCAGGGGCTTACCGGGCATATCTTCATTGCGTCCGGAGATGATGATCAATTCTTTTTCCAGGAGCTTCTGAATGGAGTAGTCGCTGCTGACGCCGCGGATGGCCTCTATCTCTCCTTTGGTAATGGGCTGTTTGTAGGCGACAATGGCCAGGGTTTCCAGGGCCGCCGAGGACAGCCGCTTAAGGAATTTCTCTCCGTTGAGCTGGGCTACCGTCTTGTGAAAGTCCTTTTTGGTGAGGAATTGCCAGCCGCCGCCACTTTCTCTCACTTCGAATGGATAGAACTCGGAGGCATATTTCTCCCTGATGCCATCGATGGAGGTCTGGATCTGCTCCAGCGTCAGCTTTTCCTCCATAAAGCCAAAGGCGTTGTTGATCAGCTCGGTGATCTCCATGGAGGTAAGGGGCTTGTCGCTGGCAAAGATCAGCGCTTCGATATGCGGGATGATGTTTCCGATTTCCATATGTAAAGTTTGTGGTCCCGTGGACCCAATTAACCTTGCAGGGCGGCAGCACCGCTGACGATCTCGGTCAGCTCGGTGGTAATAGCGGCCTGGCGAGCGCGGTTGTAAGAAAGGCGCAATGATTTCAGCAGCTCGTTGGCGTTGTCACTGGCCTTGTCCATGGCGGTCATGCGGGCGCCATGTTCGGATGCGTTGGCATCGAGAACGGCCTTGAAGAGCTGTGTATTCAGGATCTTGGGCATCAGCTCTGCGATGAGCTCTTCCTTGCCGGGTTCGAAGATAAAGTCATTATTGGCAGCGCCGGGCTTCTTTTCCACTTTGGGGATGGGGAGGAACTTTTCCACCACGAAGGTCTGGGTGGCGGCATTCCTGAATTGGCTATAAACGATCTCTACGGCATCGAACTCCCTGTTTTCAAAGGCTTTGACGGCTGCCTGGGCGGCGGCTTGCACGCCTTCGAAGCTCAGCTGCAGGAAAATGTCCTTATAGGTGTCGGTGACCTTGAAGTTATTCTTAGCGAAATGTTCGTATCCTTTCTTGCCGATGCTCCAGATGGTGACATTTCCTTTCGCAGACTGGGTGGGGTATTTCTCGCGAATGGTGGCTTTTGCCAGCTTGATCAGGTTGGCATTGTAGGCGCCTGCCAGTCCCCGGTCGCTGGTGATGACGATCAGCAGGACCTTTTCCACGGGGCGTTCTACTGCAAGGCTGGAACCAAGATCGCCTTCACTGCTGCTGACGATGTTGCTAAGCAGTTCCTGAAGCTTTTGAGCGTAGGGACGCATTTGGATAATGGCGTCCTGGGCACGGCGGAGCTTGGCTGCGCTGACCATTTTCATCGCTTTTGTGATCTGCTGGGAGTTCTGGATGGATTTTATCCGGTTACGTACCTCTTTAAGTTGTCCTGCCATACAAGGAGTTTTTTTTGCACAACGGTTTTACCCGCTTAAAATCGGCTGCGAAGGTACTGCAAACAGCTCAAAATTCCAGTTTTGGTGGGAAAACGGTGGGAAAATTGGGTATTCGAGGAAAAGTAGAAAATAAAGTGGATTTTTGTAGTTCAACCTATGACAAAGAAAAAAAATACTAACGAAAGCAAGACCGTACGGCGGCCGAAGAGCAAGGCAAAGACTTCCGTAAACGAGAAATTGGGTACGACGGCGCGCAGCGGCAAGACGGGTGCAACGGGTATTATCCGGGACACGGGGCAGAACGGCATGGTAGAACTTGAGAGCGCCAAGATGCAGATGGCTGGCAAGCCTGCCAAAAAATCCGCCCTGAAAGCCGCCAAAGCCGCCTCCAATGGCAATCCTCCCTCATCGAACGGTCGCAAAAAACAGCCTGTCATTCTCATCACCAATGACGACGGCATCAGCGCACCCGGTATCCGCAACCTGGTCGACGCCGTGCGGGGCCTGGGGAAAATAGTCGTTGTAGCGCCCGATAAGCCACAATCGGGTATGGGGCACGCCATTACCATCGGCAATCCCCTGCGTCTCCATCCCATGCACCATCTTTTCGAAGGTGTGGAAGCCTGGCAATGTTCCGGAACCCCCGTGGACTGCGTCAAGCTGGCCGTGGATAAGGTGCTGCGTCGCAAACCGGACCTTTGTCTCAGCGGGATCAACCACGGCAGCAATCACTCCATTAATGTCATCTATTCGGGCACCATGTCGGCAGCCGTAGAGGCGGCCATTGAAAGCATTCCTTCGGTTGGTTTTTCGCTGCTCGACTACAGCGTGGAAGCGGATTTTACCGCTGCCCGGAAATATGTAAGGATCATCGTAGAGGAGATACTGGAGCACCCATTGGATAAACACCTGATACTCAATGTAAATTTCCCGGCCATACCAGATGCGCTCATCAAGGGGATCAAGGTTTGCCGCCAGGCTTATGCGAAATATGAGGAGGACTTCCTGGAGCGTAATGACCCTACGGGCAAGAAATACTATTGGCTAACGGGTAAGTTCGTCAATTTTGATAAAGGGCGGGACACGGATGTCTGGGCGCTGGAACACAATTATGTAAGCGTGGTTCCTGTGCAATTTGACATGACTAATTACGTTCTAAAAGGCAAACTCGAAAAAACGTGGAAATCGTGATCTTCAAAAAAGACAATCTCCGGTTGGGCATCCTGCTAGGGCTGGTTGCTCCATTTATAAGCCTTATCATCTATTATTACGTGAAGTTCTCTTCCGTGACTGTCCGGGAGTTCTTTTCCTTCCTGCATACCCATCGGGACCAGATCACGGCGGTATCGGTGCCATGCCTGCTGCTGAACATCGCGCTTTTCACCTATTATATCAATTCTCACCGGGATCAGACGGCCAAGGGGATCTTTGCCGCGACGCTGATCTATGCGATAATGGCGTTGTTGTTTAAGTTTATTTAAGAAAGGCCCGGCCGGGGCTATGCCCCGGCTGGGCTGTCATGCCGGTCACTCACTCGGTGCGCAAGCTTTTCACCGGATTGGTGACTGCAGCCTTGATGGCCTGGAAGCTCACGGTGAACAGGGCTATACATACCGCCAGGAAACCTGCTGTCGCAAAGACCCACCAGCCAATGGCCGTTCTATAAGCAAATCCCGATAACCATTTATCCATAAGATACCAGGCGAGGGGCGCTGCCACCAAAAAAGATATGACCACCAGGGCCATGAACTCCCTGGATAAAAGGTTCACGATCGTGCCCACGCTGGCGCCCAGCACTTTTCTTATTCCTATTTCCTTTGTACGCTGCATGGTGCTGTAAGAGGCCAGTCCTAATAATCCCAGGCAGGAGATGAATATGGCCAGGACGGCGAAGTTCAGGAACAGTCTTCCAAACCGGTCCTCACTCCGATACTGCTTGTCGAAGGACTCATCCAGGAAATAATAGCTGAATGGCCTGTTGGGAATAAGGCTCTTCCATTTCGATTCTATCGCTGCGATCGTGGCAGGCATGTCCTTGCCTCCGGCAAGCTCGGCAGAGATCAGGCTGCAGCCATCGGGCTCTATCCTTATGCTGAGCGGCTTGATGACTTCCTGCAAGCTCCTGAAATGAAAGTCTTTCAGCACGCCGATGATGGTGCCTTTCCTCCCCCACTGTTCGAACTTCCTGCCGATGATCTGCCCGGGTTTGCTGTAGCCGAACATCTTCATAGCGGCCTCGTTGAGGATCATCGATTGGGTGGTATCCGTCATGAAGGCCCTGGAAAAGGCTCTCCCTGCCAGGATCTTCATTTTAAACTGGGAGATATATTCGAAATCCACGAAATACAGGTCCAGGTTGGCGATCTGCATATCTCCTTTCACGTTCTCTATCTGCGAATAGGCGCCGGGGTTCCCTCCGCCCGGTACGGAACCTGCCATCGACACCGACTTTACCCCGGGCAATCCGGCGATCGCCTGTTTAAGCGGGTCCCTGCCATTGTCGCCATGCGTATCGAGGATCAGCTTCTGGTCTTTTGTAAATCCCAGGTCTTCCGTGCGCATGTATTTCATCTGCGAGTAGACGATGATGGTGCCGATGATGAGCGAGATGGAGATGGTAAACTGGGCGACGACCAGACCTTTTCGCAGCAGGATGCCCTTTGTGCCGGTGGTGAAGCGCCCTTTCAGCACCGTGATGGGCTGGAAGGAGGACAGGACCAGGGCTGGGTAAGCGCCGGCGAGTATACCAATGGTGATGGCAACACCAAGCAGCATCAGCAGGTAGCCCGGATGTTCGAATATGTTGTGGCCAATGATCTTTCCTGACAGCTGATTGAATAGATGGAACAGTAAGGCTGAGAGGACCACGGACAATATGAAGGCTATCAGGCAAAGGATGACGCTTTCCCCAATGAACTGCCTCGCCAGCTGGCTTCTGCCCGCCCCTACTACCTTTCGCACGCCTACTTCTTTAGCCCTTTCTGCCGACCGTGCCGTAGTGAGATTGACGAAATTGAAACAGGCGATGAGCAGGATGAACACAGCGATGATGATAAAGGTATAGACGTTCTTTATATTACCTGTCTTGCTGCTGTCCCTGGTGGAATAGAGATAAACGGTCTTCAGTGGCTCCAGGAACAGGGTTGGATACATCTGGGACTGTTTCATTTCGGTCCCGTTCATCTTTTCCAGGAATTTTGGCAGCCTGCGTTCCAGGTTCTTCGCATCGACGCCCGGCTTGAGCAGGACATAGGTTTTATTGCCATAATTCCCCCACTGGTCATCCAATTTCGGATTGAATTTCCGGGTACGGGTGGTCATGGAGACCAGCACATCCGCCTTGATCGTGGAATTTTCGGGCATGTCCTTCATCACGCCCGTGACCGTGGCATTATGTCCGTCGCCGGTGAGCAGTACCGTCTTTCCCAGCGGGTCTTCCTTCCCGAAATATTTCTTAGCCGCCGTTTCGGTCAGCACAATGCTCAGCTGGTCTCTCAGGGCTGTCCGGGGATTGCCTTTTATTAAGGGGAAATCGAATACCCTGAAAAAGCCCGAGTCCGCATATAGTGAGTTGTCCTCCTGGAATTTTATGTCTCCTTTTCTAATTAACATGCTGGTGCCGCTGACCCGGACGGCTTCTTCAATCTGGTCGGGGAACTCTTGCTGTATGTGGGCGCCCACGGCCCAGGAAGGGCCGCTGGCATTAATGGTTTCAGTTGGGGTCTTGATGTCGGAGACTACCCGGTAGATCCTGTCGGCCTTGGTATGGCTGCCGTCATAGCCCAGCTCGAATTGGACGTACAGGAAGATCAGGAAGAAGGCGGTCATACCGACGGTCAGTCCCAGGATGTTGATAAAGGAGAAGACACGGTGGCGCCAGAGATTGCGGAAGGCGATCTTGAGATAGTTTTTGATCATCTTTCGAGTATTTGGTTGTTTGGTCCGGGATGGTTTAGGCGCCGGACGGGTTTGGTTGCGCTAATATTGTGCTTGTTTTGTAATTAATTGTTTGTCAGCTGTTTGTTGTTTTTATAGGCGTTTCACTGCCAGGGTTTGAGGATCGGGTACGGACAGGTTAAGGATCGGGTACGGGCAATGTATTGGCCGGGAATGTCGTTATTGGACAGTTCCGGCGTTCCTTAAGGTCGTGGCTTTGACAGATATGTTGCAGGAGGGGTTAGAAGCTTGCAAAATCTTTTGGAACATGGGTTTACAGGATGTACATTTGCACTCCCTTTTACGGAATGGTAAGAGGTCGGATTGCCCGATAGTATAATGGTAGTACGACAGATTTTGGTTCTGTTTGTCTTGGTTCGAATCCAGGTCGGGCAACAAGTGACCCGCTGCAAATGCAGCGGGTATTTTTTTGTCCGGTAGCGGGGCGAGCTCGCTCGCCAAAGCGGACGGGCGAAAAAATACCGCCCGGCGCTAGCCGGGCGGGGTCACTTGGGTAATGCAGTGCGGGTGGATCAACTCAGCCACGACGTGAGGAGTGGGTGGATAATCCAGGTCGGGCAACAAAGGCCCCGCATGAAATGCGGGGTTTTTGCATTTCAGGAGCGAGGCGAATGTATTCGCCGGAGCGGATGAATGCAAAAACCGGAGCGCCGAAGGCGCGGGGGCCTTTGGGTAATGCAAAGCGGGTTTGGATCATCGGAGGCCCTGCGTAGCAGGCCGGAGGTAATCCAGGTCGGGCAACAATAGTAAAGAGGGTGTCTCAAAAGTAAATTGAGGCACCCTTTTTCAATTTCGGTTTTTACGCTAGTTTATGCACAGGGTTGGGATAAGTAGTTGAGGTGATCGTTAGAGAGGTTGAGAGATTTGGGTTA
>Ga0163162_10005709_pt1 | contig 12029 bp, 11 predicted proteins | sample S55metaG_FD_115310 | JGI IMG/M metagenome (GOLD analysis project Ga0163162, IMG submission 115310) | Switchgrass rhizosphere microbial communities from Kellogg Biological Station, Michigan, USA - S5-5 metaG | ecosystem: Host-associated > Plants > Roots > Rhizosphere > Soil | place: USA...
CGTCTTGGCCGCCGAGACAGCCTCGGTGACCGTGCTCTGCGCTTCGGCCGTGAGGTTCGACTTATCGAAGTCGAAGAAGACGATGTATGTCTTCGCCGGCGGCGGAGGCGGCGGGGGCGGCGGAGGAGGCGGAGGAGGCGGAGGCGGAGGCGGAGGAGGAGGCGGCGGAGGCGGAGGCGGAGGCGGAGGTGTCAGGAACCAACGCAGGCCGAACATCGCCACATTCTCGTGGATCGCCGAGACATGGATGGGGGAGAGATTGGTGAAGGACGAAGCGAAGTTGTGATCCGTTTCGTTCTCGCGATAGCGGTATTCGCCGAACAGATCGACGTCCGGCGCAATGCTGACGGCAAGGCCGGCCATCAACTGCCACTGGAAGGCGCTGGTACCGCCGCGGAAGATGTCAAAGGGGGTGCCGGTGACGCGCAGCCCACCACGGGCGCTGCCGATACCGAGACCGCCACCGACCGTGAACTTCCAGGTATCGCTCAGCGGAAGGTCGTAAGCGACATTGAGCATGTCAGATGTAATCTGGTTGCCGCCGGTCGCGCCGGCGATCGACAGGTCATGCTGCGTAAAGGCCAGTCCGTTTTCCAGGCGCCAGCCCTCGGCCCATTTGTAACCGATCGCGATCGCGCCGATAAAATTGTCGTTGGAGTTGGTCTTCTGGTTGAAGCTGGCGGGAGCCTGAACAGAGACCCCGCGAATTCCAGGCTGGTTATCCCAGCCGCCCCCCAGACCCAGATACCAACCATCGCCGGCCAAAGCCGGTGTGCTGAGAGCCGCGGCGGCAACAGTCGCCATGGCGAGCAGACGAAGTTTCATTTTTTAACCCTCGCTTAAAATACCGATGGGCAGGTACCCCCCGCCAATCCGTAAACCAATGTAGCGCTTATAACGGTGCTACCCGAAAATGTCTCCATGCCAGATGCTGCTTTGCGGCAGATTAGCGTCCGGATATCAGGGTTTTATCCGCCCCCTGTGTCGCACTGGCAACAGCGGAAAACCGTACTGATCCCGTCTAACAATTGTATATTGCTGACAGTTTTTCAGTGGCTCAGTGCCAACAGGCCGGGTTGGGGAGCGCGAGACCCTATTTTTCCCCAATAATACCAATGGTATAGGGTCTACTCTAGGCCTTCCAGGAGAGCAAAAATGTCTGGCGATGCATTGGCCCGGCTGCTGACGCTGCTCGATCTGGAGAAAATCGAGGAGAATGTTTTTCGCGGCCTTTCACCCGCCGAACCGATCCAGCGAGTCTTTGGCGGCCAAGTCTTGGCGCAAGCCCTGGCCGGCGCCACGCGCACCGTGGACTCGGCGCGGAGCTGTCATTCCTTTCATGCCTATTTTCTGCGCCCGGGCGATCCCAAGGTGCCCATCCTCTACGAGGTTGACCGCTCGCGTGATGGTGGAAGCTTCACCGCCCGGCGGGTCGTCGCCATTCAGCATGGCGTGCCGATCTTCACCTTGGCCGCCTCGTTCCAAAGACCGGAAAGCGGTTTTGAGCATCAATCCAAAATGCCGGTGGTGCCGCCGCCGGAAGAGCTGGAAGACCAGCAGCTTGTGCTGTTGCGCGATCCGGGGCTATCGCCCGCGATCCGCGCCTGGGTGGCGCGTGACCGCCCTTTCGAAACCCGCGCGGTGTTGGGGCGTGGGCCGTTCGACAATGCGGGCGACCGGCCGGCGCGGGCGCCGGTGGACCATATCTGGCTGAAGACCTGCGGTCCCTTGCCGGACGATGCCGCCATCCATCGCGCCCTGCTGGCCTTTGTCTCGGATATGTCGCTGCTGGACACCTCGCTTCTGCCGCATGGCAAAAGCATTTTCTCCGATGTGCAGGTGGCGAGCCTGGATCACGCCATGTGGTTTCATCAACCGTTCCGGGCGGATGAATGGCTGCTCTATGCCCAAGACAGTCCGAGCGCCTCAGGCGGCCGTGGGTTCAACCGGGGCTCTATTTATCGGCGCGACGGCACGTTGGTTGCCTCGGTTGCCCAAGAAGGACTCATCCGGCCCCGCTGAGATTTTGTCGCCGTTGCGCCCATTCTATTTCATTGCGGCGCGTACGCGCCGCGGGGCGAAGAGATGGCATTCTAGTTGCGTCGGTAGCGCAGGAAGGTCATATCCGGCCGCGCTAAGACCGTTCAGTTTTAGGGGCAGCCGCCCGTCGGCGAGGGGATCTGAGCGACGCGCCGCGGTCTTGTGTACCAGTTGTTGGTGAAGTTGACCGGCCCGGCGATCACCTTGGTGGTGGCGGAGGCATAGTTGTAGGCGATCTCGGAAACAATCACGCTGCTGCCTGCGGTCAACAATTGCTGAGGCAGGGTCATGGTGGCGCCCACCGTGCGCGCGCCGGGTGACAAGGTGCCGTTTCCGCTCTGGGTGCAAGTCCAGGCGACCTTACCCACCGTCGCGCTTTGTCCAACCGTGTCCCAGATCACGCTGGTAATGCGTATGGTCGGTTTGCCGGAGCCTGCAACGGAGGGATCATAGTAGGGATAGAGAATTGTTCCGGATGCGTTATAGACATTGCCTACATCCGCGCGGGCCAAAACGTCGGACTGGGAGATCAAGTCCGCCACGGTGCTGGCCATGATGGAAACATCGGCTCGGCACAACAGGGCCAGGGAGGTTTCCACCACCCCGAAAAACAAGGTGATCAGGATCGGCAGCAGCATGGCGAATTCCACCGCCGCGGCGCCATCCTTGTTAGCCGCGCGCCGGCTTATCGCAGCCAGGCGGCGCTTCAAATTCGCAAGCGGCAGCGAAAGGATCGACCGCATCAGCACCCCCCTGTGGTGGTGGTGTAGGGTTCGTTGCGGAAAGCCGCCGCAGTGGCGAGCAAATGGTTGTTGTTCGCCATATTGGCGAGGAAGAAATTCAGCATCGGCGTGAAGACCGGCCAGCGATAGTAAGCACGCACCAGCACCACATCGCAGGCATTGCCGGTGTTGAAACCGGCCATGTTGGGCAGAGTCCCGTCAGCGGCCAGGGGTGAGGAATTGGTCACGCCGGTAAAACCAGCCGGATAGGCCGTGACGTCGAATTGCAGATCGCTATTGCCATTGGCGTCGTTGGTGCAGTTCTGCAGCAGAACATTGACTTCGTTGCACACCTGGGTGCGGAACTGATCCGCCGTCATCGGCACGCAAAGATTGTTGCTGTCGAGCGAAAAGCAGGCCGATTGGCCGGTGCGGACCAGCCGCGCCGCATCGTTCACCGCATTCTGCAGCGAGGATTGGGCGAAAAAGATAATGCCCGCTTCTACCGTCCCCATCAGCAGCAGGAAAAAGACCGGCGCGACAAAAGCGAATTCCACCGCCGCCGAACCTTGGTTGTTAGCTCGCAGCCGCCGCCAAAAGTCGAAGAGCTTTGTCACGGTATCGGTCCTCGTCGCCTCTATTTCTAGAAGCGAGGGCCGTCAAAACGAAGCCGAAGAGGAATTCCTGACCAATGCGCGGTTAAGCGTGCCGTTAGAAATGTAGCCGGATGGAACGCATTTAAATCATTTGTTCAACAGCCTTAACGGTTCGAGCATTTTTGTTAACGTTTATCTTACCGCATCAGCGGAAAGCAACAGCATCTTCACCCCTTTTGGACAAGAATATCTTATCCGAATTGGATCGACTGGGGCACAAGATGCTGAGGCCGTTCGCCATCAAAGTTCCCGCTTTTTTGCGTTCAAAGCGCGGCAATGTCGCCATGATGTTCGCCATCGCGCTGATACCGTTGATGATCGGTGCCGGCGCCGGCCTGGATTTCGCACGCGCCATGCTGGTGCGCCAGCAGATGGGCGAAGCGCTGGACGCCGCCGCGCTGGCAGTGGGCTCCACCACCGGCCTTACCCAGACAACCGCCCAGGCATTGGCGCAGAAGTATTTCGACGCCAACTACACGGTGGACAAGACCGATTACGGCTCGCCCACCATCAACATCCCCAGCAGCGGCTATGACAGCAAAGGCTCGGTCACTATCACCGCTTCGGACCCCATGCCCACCGTGCTGGTCAGACTTATCGGCATCAACAGCATACCGATCACCACCTCTTCCAATGTGGTGTGGGGCCAGACCAAATTGTGGGTGGCGCTGGTGCTGGACAATTCCGGCTCGATGAGCCAGGGCGACAGCAACGGCACAAAGATGGCCGCGCTGCAAAACGGCGCCAACCAGCTGCTGACCATCTTGCACAACGCGGCTACGCATCCGGGTGACGTGCAGGTTTCTATCGTGCCCTTTGTCAAAAGCGTCAATGTGGGCACGGGGAATTCCGGCGCCGGTTGGATCGACTGGACGGATTGGGATAACCCGCCGATCGTCGATCAGACGAACTATGTCTATCAGCAAGACACCGACATTATGATCAATAACGACCCGCTCAATACTTTCGGGCCGGGAGACAGTTGCCCTTATACCAACAGCGCCCAGGGTTACAGATGCGTCGGGTCGTCCACCAATGACACGAACTGTTCCGGCTCCGGCGGTTCCTCTTGCGTTTCGACCATCCCCTCAAACGGCAATATCTGCCCCAGCATGCACGCCGGCGGTACACAGGATGGTCTGGGCTATCATTTCTACAATGGCTGCTGGACGGGCGCGACCTCGACCACCACTGCCGTGATTGCCACCGGCAGCACCGCGAGCTGCACCGGACACTCTACTGGCACCGGCGGCAATTGCAGCTGTGCGACGGTGAGTGGTGTCAAAACTTGCACCACCAAGGTTTGGAACCATGTCTGGGTTGCCAACAACCATAGCAGCTGGACCGGCTGCTTGATGGACCGCAAGCAGAGCTTCGATGCTTCCAACGCCACGCCTGCCGGCCCCAGCACGAACTTCCCGGCGGAGAACAATCAATATTGCGGTACGGCTACCGTCACGCCCTTGGGCTATAACTGGTCGAGCCTGACCACTCAGGTCAACGCCATGACGGCTTATGGCGCCACCAACCAGGCGATCGGCATCGCGCATGGCTGGCAGACGATCTCCACGGGCAGCCCGTATGGCGCGCCCGCGGTGCCGGACGACACCACCCGCTACATCATCTTTTTCTCCGACGGTCTTAACACCATGAACCGTTGGTGGGGCGACGGTTCGACCGAGGGCACTACGGCCGACGGCTACATCGACGACCGTGAAAAGGCGGCCTGTGACGCAGCCAAGGCCGATGGCGTCGTGATCTATTCCATCTATGTGCATGTCGGCGGTACCGGCGGCTCGGGCAACTCGGCGCCCCTGCAATATTGCGCCACCGACCCGACCAAATATTTCGCCCTGACCACCACTAATGGCGTGGTGACCACCTTCAACCAGATCGCTCAGCAGATCACAAACGTCCGCGTGGTGAAGTAATGAAGATTGCCTGGGACGTCTCAGAACAAGTCCTGCTCACCATATGGCACACTTTGCCGTGGCTGGCAGGCCTGGGACTTGTCTTCACGGTGCTGTCGCGCTTTGCACCTTGCAATCAGGGCAAGCCCTGGTGGGAAAAGCGGGGCCTGGTCACCGATCTTTGCTACTGGGTGGTTTCCCCGCTGTTCGGCCGCTATCTGCGCATCTGGCTGACGGTCTTTGTCACGGTCTGGCTGTTCCACATCAGCGACGGCAAGCAGATCGGCGAATTCTATGCCCATGGCCACGGACCCCTGTCGCGCCTGCCGTTCTGGGTGCAGCTGATCCTCTATCTGGTGGCGACCGACTTCGCGCTGTACTGGATCCATCGCGGCTTCCATCGCGGCTTTCTGTGGAAGTACCATGCCGTGCATCACGCGTCGGAGGATCTGGAATGGACCAGCGCCTCGCGCTTTCATCCCGTCAATCTGGCCTTGGGCTCGGGCCTGGTCGATGTCGTGGCCTTTCTGTGCGGCATCTCGCCGGAGATTTTCGTGGTGGTGGGTCCGTTCAACATCATCACCTCCTGCCTGGTGCATGCGAATCTCAGCTGGACCTTCGGTCCGCTGCGTACCGTCTTTGCCAGTCCGGTCTTTCATCGCTGGCACCACGCCCAAGCGGTCTGCGACAAGAATTTCGGCAGCACCTTTGCACTATGGGATGTGATGTTCGGCACCTATCACATGCCGGCGGGCGCGCTGCCCAAGGATTACGGCATCGACGACAAGGCCATGCCGGAAGGTTTGGTGGCGCAACTCATCTATCCGTTGACGCAACGCGAGCCGGGCGAGCGTGAGGCGCTGGCGGAGCCAATCGCCTAAGCCGAGACATCCAGAAATCTCGAGCCCGGCGTTCCGCCGGGCGACTCACAGCATTCGACAGCTTCCTTCCTCCGTGAGGCCGGTTAGTGAAAGGTCCAGTGGACCTTTCACCGGCCGAACGCGAAGCCGCATGGAGGGGGAAGGTCTCACAGCGAGGGTGAGGTTGGCGGCCAAGCCAACCGAACGCCCAGCGCCGAAGGCGCAGGCCGGAACGGAGGGGGATCAAAAATAAAAAAGCCCGGAGAAGACCCGGGCCTTTTAGCTCAATGCCGGACCGGCGCTTAGTTCTTCGCTTCGGCCGTGGTGGCCGCGGTGCGCGCTGCGGTTTGGTGCGCCGTGGTCTGAGCGTTGACAGCGTCGGTGTCCTTGCCGTCGCCGGGCATCGGGGTGGGCTCGCAGCGGCCGCCGGCGCAATTCAAGGTCACGCGCTGGGCGCCCCGGTTGAGGGTTACGGTGCCGCTGCCGTCATTGCCGGTGACGGTTATGTGGGTGTTGAAAACCATCACATTTTCGCGGTTCAGCGCCATCACATTGGTGCGGCCATAGCCCTTGCCCTGCACAAAGGCATGGCGGGCGTCGATCATGGTCACATCGGCAATGGAAGGATTGCCGACATAAACGGTGGAAACCGGCGTTTTGAAGGCCAGGGTATGGACCTCATCCAGCGCCAGGGCGACGAAGTTGTTCTTGTCGCTCTTGGGGGCCTTGACCGGCTTTTTGACCACATCGGTTTTGTCGGCGGTGACTTTGCCGGCAGCTTGGGCCGGCATGGGGGCGGCGGCGATCAGGAGAGCGGCAAAAAGGGCGGGGCGCATGGCGGACTCCGGCAAATCTCGACACCACACTAGGCCCGCGCCTTTAAATAAACCTTAAGTTTCGCGACCAAGATTTTAAGCAACAACGATGCATAACCCAATCTTAAGCGTGGCGATCACATCCTCGCTGAAACCCTTCCCCAAGCCCGGCGATGACGAAAATTGTCCTTTTGTTGCGAAGCGGCAGTTTTCTGACGCGGGAACGCGCGTGGTTATGGGCCACAGGTTTGATCGTCGGTCTTATTCTCAGCATCGTCTATCTGGGCCTGACCGCGCACGGCTTGAGCGACTATGCCGGCCGGCCCCTGGGAACCGATTTCTCCAATGTCTATGCCGCCGGCGTTGCCGCGGGCGCCGGCGACGCATCCGCGCCATTTGACGCCGCCCGACAACTCGAAATGGAGCGCCGCATCTTCGGATCCGCCACGCCTTTTTATGGCTGGCATTATCCGCCTTTCTTTCTTTTGCTGGCCGCAGCCCTGGCCAAGCTTCCTTATGTGGCCGCTCTGATTCTGTGGCAGGGGCTTTCGCTTCTGTTCTATCTGGGCGCGATAAAATTACTGCTGCGCAAGAGCGCGGCGCCGTCTTTGGCGGAAGACCGCTTGTGGCTGCCCTTGGCGCTCGGATTCACCGCCGTATTCGTGAATTTGATCCACGGCCAAAACGGTTTTCTCACCACCGCTTTATTTGCCGCTGGGCTTGCTGTGTTGGACGAGCGTCCCATTATCGCGGGCATTCTGTTCGGCCTTCTTTGCTACAAACCGCAATTTGCCGCTGTCATACCGCTGGTTTTGGCCGCGACCGGGCGCTGGCGTGTTTTCGCGGCAGGCGCGGCGACTGTTGCGGTCTTGGCGGGTCTGGTGACGGTGCTGTTCGGATTCGCCATTTGGCCCGCCTTCATCCAGTCTCTGCATTTCACCCGCACCGTGGTGCTGGAGCAGGGCAATACCGGCTTCCACAAAATGCAAAGCGTTTTCGCCTGGGTGCGTTTGTGGGGCGGTTCGATTTCACTGGCCTATCTCGTTCAAGCCGCCGTCGCGCTGTCGGTGATCGCGGCCTTGATCAGGATTTGGCGCGACCAGATGGACGCGAGTTACAAAAAAGCGGCGCTCTGTCTCGCCGCTTTGCTGATCACGCCTTACTGCCTGGATTACGACCTGGTGCTCTTGGCGCCGGCGATTGCGCTTTTGGCGGCCAGCGGAAAAGTGCGCGGATTCTTTGATTTTGAAATCCTGTGCTTGGCGATGTTGTGGAGCGTTCCGGTCATTGCGCGCAATGTGGCGCACGCTTCGCTCTTGCCTTTGGCGGTTCCTACGATGCTCTTCTGCTTTCTGTTGATCTGGCAGCGGCGTAACGCGCGAGGTCGTCCGGAGGCCGCAATTAATGCGCCTCAAATCGCTTCGTGGTAAACAAAGAGTCAAAGCGTGTTGACGACGCCTAGAGCAAGGCCGGTTTTTCGCTTTTCGATCGTGCAAGATTGAGAAAATTTCGAATTTTAGGATTAAGGCCAAATTAAGCGGGGGCCTCTAGTCTCGCGCTTGTCCGCTACGAACGAAAAGAGTTCGTCCGGGGTTGGGCATCCTAGGGTGTTTCTAAAGTTGGAGACTAAAATGAATCTCATCTCGCGTTTTGTTCGCGATGAATCGGGCGCCACCGCCATCGAGTATGGCTTGATTGCCGCTCTCATCGCTGTCGTCATCATCACTGGCGTGACCGCTGTCGGCACCAATCTGTCGCAGACCTTCAACTCTCTGTCGACCAAGCTGAACTAAGCTAGCGGCGAGTTGTTTTAAGAACGGCCGCCTTTTACCGGGGCGGCCGTTCGTCTTTTTAAGGGCGTTCTCGAGATGCTTGCGGAATTCCTGGTCCTGATTGCCTTGCCGCTTTTATTGGCCGCCGCCGCGGGCTGGGATATCGCCAGTTTCACCATTCCCAATTTCCTCACTCTGGCGCTGCTGGCGGCCTTCGCGGTATTTTGCTTCGCCGCCGGGCTTTCCTTCACCGTCATCGGCTGGCACCTGCTGGCGGGCATTTTGGGCCTGTTGATCGGCTTCACGCCTGTTGCCATCGGCCATGTCGGCGGCGGAGACGCCAAATTGTTCGCCGTGATGGTGTTGTGGCTCGGTCTCAAGGACCTGATGCCCTACGCCCTGGTCGCCAGCGTGCTGGGCGGCGCCCTTGCGCTTGGCCTTATGTTGATGCGCAGCTGGCCCTTGCCCGCTTTTCTCGCCCGCCAGAGCTGGATGCTGAAGCTGCACGATTCCAAATCGGGCATCCCTTACGGCGTGGCATTGGCGGCGGCGGCGTTCATACTTTTGCCGTCCACCGAGGTCTTCCGCCTCGCGGCTGTTTAACTTTTACACAAAATTAGCACGGAACTTTTCGCTCGGATTTTAAACAAGTTCGACGCGTAAAAGCTTGCCGTCCAAGGCAATTGTAACGCGCGGATTAAGCAATTTCTAAAGGGTTGCATGATGAATTACCATCAAAGGAGCAGCCCCCGATGAATACCCAACGCGTAATAGTTCTTGGTTTCGCTCTGGTGGCCGCTGGCGGCGCTGCGTTTCTTGTACGCGGCATGCTGGGCGGCGGCACACCACAGGTTCAGGCAAAGGCCGCGCCCACGATAGCGATGAGCGAAGTTCTTGTCGCCAGCACCAATCTCACGCCCGGCCAGGCGCTCACCACCGAACAGGTGCGTTGGGAAAAGTGGCCGACCTCGACGGTCGATCCGTCCTTCATCACCCATGATGCGGCGACCAAGGAAGAGGATATTGTCAAAGGCAGCGTCGTGCGCGCCATGATCCTGCCGGGTCAGCCGATCACCAAGACAGCGATCGTGCATGGTGATGCGTCCGGCTTCATGGCGGCGACTCTGGGCGAAGGGATGCGCGCGATTTCCATCTCCATCTCCGTCGACTCCGGCGCTGGCGGTTTCATCCTTCCCAACGACCGCGTCGATGTCATCCTCACCCGCAAGCCCGAGGGCAGCCAAGCCAAGGGTTTTGCCAAGACCATTCTTGCCAATCTGCGCGTTCTGGCGGTGGACCAAACCTACCGGCAGGAAAAGGACACCCGCACCGTGGTCGGCAAGACCGCCACGGTGGAAGTGTCGCCGGAACAGGCTGAGCTGATCGCTGCAGCGTCGCAGTCTGGTGTGTTGTCATTGTCCTTGCGTCCGTTGAGCAACGACGTTGCCGCTGAGGACTCTTCTGGGACCAAAAAGCGCGTCGCGGCCTATGACGGTCCCGTCAGCGTCATCCGCTACGGCTTGAGCGGATCCAACAACAAGGGGCCCGAATAATGATCTCCTTCCGTCCTTTTCTTCTCGCTCTGGCCTTGATTGTGCCGTCTGCGGCTTTTGCCGCGCCGGCCCGTCCCGTGCCCGATGAAGCCAATGCCAAGGTGATGACCATCTCCACCGCAAAGGGCGCCGAGCATCAGCGTCTGACCCTGTCCCTGGACAAGGCGGCGGTGGTGCAGCTCGACCAGGATGCGCGCGATGTCCTGGTGTCCAATCCCGAGCTGGTGGATGCGGTGGTGCGCACGCCGCGCCGCATTTTCCTCTTGGCCACCAAAGTCGGCCAGACCAACGCCTTCTTCTTTGATGCCTCGGGCAAGCAGATCCTGGCGCTCGACATCCGCGTCGAAAAGGACGTGGTGGATCTGGCGGGCCTGATGAAGATGTCCATGCCAAATTCCGCCATCCAGGTGCACGCGCTGAACGACAATGTCGTTCTCACCGGCTCGGTGGCGAGCGCCATGGAAGCGTCGCGCGCCGCCGATCTTGCGGCCCGTTTCGCCGGCGACCCCAAGAAGGTGATCAATATGATCAGCATCGCCGGCGGGCAGCAGGTGATGTTGAAGGTGCGTATCGCCGAAATGAACCGCAATGTCGCCAAGCAGTTCGGCATCGATATGACGGCGGCAGCCAAGTCCGCCGGCATACCGGGTGTGATCAACACTTCTAATCCCTTCGGCCTGGCGGGCAAGGCTTTGAGCGATCTGTCCGGTGGCCAGCTCGGCCAGGCCTGTCCGGACCAATTCTTTCCGACCGTTACTGCCAGTGTCAGCAATGGCGTGACCACCAAAAGTACCGCCCCTTACCCTGTTTGCCCCAACAACGCCCAGGGCACGCTCAAGGCTTTGGAGCAGGTCGGCCTGGTGCATATGCTGGCAGAGCCGAACCTGACAGCGGTCAGCGGCGAAACCGCGAAATTCCTGGCCGGTGGTGAATTCCCGGTGCCCGCCTCTCGCGACCGCGACGGCAACATCACTGTGGAATTCAAGCAGTTCGGCGTGGGCCTGTCCTTCACGCCGGTGGTGCTGGCGCCCGGCCGCATCAGCCTGCAGATTTCCAGCGAAGTTAGTGAACTGACCAATACCGGTGCTTTCAATGTCGGCACCGGGATCAGCGGCCTGACCATTCCGGCCCTGTCGGTGCGGCGCACCGCGACCACCGTCGAACTGCCATCCGGCGGCAGCTTCGCGGTCGCCGGCCTGATGCAGCACAATACCAAGCAGGTGATCGACGGGTTTCCCGGCGTGAAGGATCTGCCGGTGCTGGGCGCCCTGTTCCGCAGCCGCGATTTCGCCGACGACACCACCGAGCTGGTGGTGCTGGTCAGCGCCTATCTGGTCGAACCCACCACCGAAGCCGCCTTGGCGGCGCCGACCGACGGTTTTGTGCCGCCGTCCGATCCGGAAACCATTCTGCTGGGCCGCTTGAACGCGGTCTACAAGAGAAAAGACGAAAAGCCCGTCTCACCGCAGGCTTCCGCGCCTGTCGGCTTTGTCGTGCGCTAGGAGGTTATCATGAAGCCTGATTATTTTCTTCGCGCTGCGGCCCTGGGCGCCATCCTGATGGCCGGTTCCTGCTCCACCACCGATCCTAGCTCCATGCTTTCGGAAGATGGGGCCCGCAACCATCCGATCATGGTGGAACCCAGCTATCGGGACCTCAAGGTGCAGTTTGCGGGCGGTGCGGACGGCATGAGCGCCGAAG
>Ga0163162_10005711_pt1 | contig 12029 bp, 20 predicted proteins | sample S55metaG_FD_115310 | JGI IMG/M metagenome (GOLD analysis project Ga0163162, IMG submission 115310) | Switchgrass rhizosphere microbial communities from Kellogg Biological Station, Michigan, USA - S5-5 metaG | ecosystem: Host-associated > Plants > Roots > Rhizosphere > Soil | place: USA...
ACCACGGCCAAGTCGGCCATGGCGTCCTCTACGCAACGAGGGATGCGTCCGTCTTCATCGATTTCTGTAGCAAAAAACCAGACACCTTGGTGCCAAGGGCAAACAGGTCGGCCGGGTCCATCGACGTGACTTCGACGGCGGTGAGGGTAGGGGTGCTGATGCGCGGCACCACCTTGACCAGGCTGTTGACGTCCATATTCAGCAGCTCTGCCAGGCTTACGCCGCGCAGCTCGCCCGAGTTGGGTTTGCGCAGGGTGATGCTGTCGATGGTGGTGGTGCCACGGCGGATAGGCGTGTCGAGGGTGACGGTGTTGTCGTCGGTCAGTGGTTTAACGTCGGGTTGTTCGGTGTCTTGGGTTTTCATGGGTAAAGCTCCTGGTGATGGGTGAGCGGGTTATGGGGGGAGAGCAGTCAGAACCCGAGGGCGTTGCGCTGTTTCTCCAACATGTCGACGCCGCCGACCTTCTCGATGAAGTTGAGCAGGTCGATTTCGATGATCTCTTCGTTGTCGACCGTCAACTTGTAGTAGGTGCAGGTGGTGGTCATCGAATGTTCGGTGTCCTCGCCTGGTTGCGCATCACCCATCTCGATGGTCTCGTGACGGCCGCGCACTACGATTTCCACGGCGCTGACTTCACCCGTGTCGTCCTGCTCATAGGCGCCGGTAAAGCGCAGGGCAACCCCCGACGCGCTCACCATGCCGAACTGTTTCAGGCTGATCAGATCCAGGCCTCCGGTCTTCCATTCGAACTGGATGCCGTCGTCGGAGAAACCCAGGTCGGCCTTCACCGGTCCGTTCATGCCGGCGCCACGATAGGCCTCCATCTTGCGGCCCAGGGCGGGCAGGGTGACGGACTTCACCACGCCCCTGTAAATGTTGGCGTCGTTGAACAGCATGAGGTTCTTGAGTTTGCGTGGCATGGCCATGGCGGTGTTCTCCGGGTGTTTGGCAGGGGGTTAACTCCCCTTGCGGGGAGCCCCGGTTTAGCCGTTGATCTGACTGGCGAACTGCATCAGGTAGCGGTCGGTGATGCGTTGGCGCAGGGTGAGGTCTTCCAAGGGCGGTACTGGCGTGTAGTCGTAATCGATCGTCAGCTTGCCGGCCTTGAGGGTGTCTTTGTCGTTGATGTCTTCCGGGTACCAAGCACTGCCACCAATCAGGTAGCCCTGGGCAATCAGCTCGCGGAACTTCGCGTTGAGGCCTTCGAGGATGTCCCGCACCAGGGAGGCATGCATCGGCTTGTCCACGGCCCACATATGCGCCTCGGCCATGGTGTCAGCGAGGATCTGAGCGGTACGGGTGTAGTTTTCGAAGGCAAACAACGGATCGTCGCTGCACGTGCGGCTACCCCAGAAGCGGAAGCCTCCCTCGCTGATCAGGGTCGTGACCTCGTTGCTGTTGAGGTAGTTGGCGTCCGTGGCGGGGTTCTGCAGGTCCCAGAATACGTCGGCGCTGATGCCGGTCACGCCGTTGACGGCGACGTTGGAGAGTGTCTTGTGCCAGCCGGTTTCCTTGTCGATCTTTGCCCGCAGGCCCAGAGCACGAGCCACTGCCGAGGCGGTAACGGTAGCGCTGGTGACGGTGTTCCAGTTCATGAACTCCGGCCAGATCACCATGACCTCACGGGCGCCGAAGTTCTCGCGGTAGGCGACCACCTCTTCCTTGGTTTTGCAGTCCCACGCACTGACGTAGGCGAAGGCGCGCAGGTCCTTGGCGATCGATACCAGGGCGGTGGCCACCGGTTGGCTGTCGAGGCCTGGCACGCCGAGGATGCGTGGGGTCATGCCCACGCGCGCCTTGGAGGCGAGCAGGGCTTTCATGCCGGTGTATTTACCGTCGGCGGTGGTGGTGCCGATCAGGGCGCTGGTGGTGGCGGCTTCGTCGGCGCCTTCCTTGACCCGCACCACGATGGTGTAGGGCTTGGTCTGGTCGGCGATGGCTTGCAGGCTCTTCGCCAGGGTGCCTTTGACACCGGCTTTTGCGATGGCGCTTTGCACGTTGGTCAGCAGGACCGGTGTGTCCAGCGGGAACGCGAGTGGGTCCGCATCTTCAGCCGTACAAACCAGGCCGATGACTGCGGTTGCGATGGTGCGAATGGGGCGGGTGCCGTCGTTGAGTTCGAGAACCCGCACGCCGTGGAGATAGTCTGAACCGGCCATGGGTGGTTGCCTGCGCTGTGATGGAATGACAGTGCACAGGCTGCCGCGCGCGCGCCGAATGGGCGAGCGGCGGGACTTGTAGGGTTGGGGTTTACAGGGCCAGGCAGCGGGTGCCGCCCGGCGGGGTTCACTGAGACTGCTCGACCAGCCAATCGGGTGCAGGCGGTCGGTGTTCAATCAATGGAAACTGCCCCGTTTCAGGCCAATTACGCAGCGCTCGGCGGTAGGCCTGAAGCTCTGTGTACTGCGCGGAAGTTAATGTGGTTTCCAGACCCTCTTCCAACTCGTCTCGATGGCGCGAAACAACGCCATCAGTCTCCGCAAGTTGCCCGTCGCGCCATAGACGTTCAACGGATGCGAGAAAGTCCGGGGACGGCTTAGGTGGATCAATCAACATTGGATAGCCGCTTTCTGACAAGGCCAACACCTGACCGTTAGCCTGGCCTTGCAGCAGTTCGGCATGTTGCTCAACGGTGATCTTCAATCCACCGTTGTCGCGATCCAAAAACAGAAAACGCTGATCTTGTTCGACCCACTTGGCCCACATTGCAGGCGGGGGCGCTGGCGGTAGATCCGTCAGCACCGGGGTGCCATCAACAGACACCAGAATCTGCCCCTGATGAAGGCCCGCCATCAGGGTGTCGTATTCGTCTGAAGTGAGCTGAGTCCCGCCGTTGTCGCTGTCCGAGAATAGGAAGCTCTGGTCATCATCAGACCACTTTGCCCATACCGTCATGCCGCTGCTCCTTTTGCAATGTAGTGACAAACTGCTGAGGGAATATTGCAGCGGCCGTTAAACCCCGAGCTGGACGCGGAATCATGCCAAGCCGACGAGGTAGTCGTTGAAGCGTTAACGGGCGTGATAACCACCTCATCAACCCGGCCAAATCCTAGTGGGAAGCTCACAGCCACAGGTGCCCCTGGCGTTGCGCTGGCAATAAATGTCCCTCGGCACTCTTGCTGCCCATTCGGCAACTTTTGGTGGCCGCTTGTGGAAGTCGATCCTGCAAACATGGCAGCGTGTCTAAGCGCGACAGAGCCGCCGACCAATCGCCATTCGCCCGACAGGCGTGCCAATATCGCCGAATCCCCTTGACCAAGAACAAGGCTGATGGCGCTACCGCTCAGGTTCGTACAAATCTCGCCGTTCGACCCAGATATGGTTACAGCGCCAGCACCACCGCTTACAACCTTGATCATCCCGCCAGACGCGATAGGCGCAGTTGGGGGCAGGGTTATGGTCACTGCTGCGGCAGCTCCCACGTTAACGATGCTACCGACGCTCCCGTTGTTAAGTGTCGTGCTTCCAGAAACGGAACTGAAACTGCCCCACTCAACTCCTTTTCGCTTTACGAACTGAGTAGACGCGGGGCGCTGACCACTATCAAATTGCGGGACAACCACGCTTGCGATCATATTGCCGCCACTGACGTACCACGCACCCGCGCCGGGGGCATTGTTCAGCAACGTCAGTTCAAGAATATCCCCATAAATCATTTTCATATTTTGTACGCTAACCGACTGCCCCGGATCTGCACCATATATAAGGTCGGTACCGGCACGAGTTACAGCAGACGAAGCGGTGTTGTAACAAATTAACGTGACAACTGAGCCATTAGGCAAGTCTGACGAAACAGGGAGATTTATAGTACTTGCGATATCCCCAAACAATACGGTTGCTTGACCAACAGAAGTGGCCAGGATCGAGCCGCTATTATTTATTGCGGTACTTCCTGAGTATTGTTTTCCCTGGCGCCGAACCCACTCGGTTGTTGCCAGGAGTTTGGAATTATCAAAGCGTGGTGCCGCCGGAGCTGTCGGAAGGCCCTGGAACGCAGGCGAATTAATCGGCGCAAAACCTTGAGTTACGTTCTTAATCCGCAGATCGACGTACTCGCGAGTCGCCAACACCACGGCCGGGTCAATCTTCAGCGTGATATTTCCGGTGCTGGACACAATGAAATTCATCCGCACTACTTGCGTGCGGCCCGATCCTTGGGAGAGCAGCGATTTGTAGGTCGGCGCACAGTTCGCGACCGCCACGAGATCGCCGTCCGCGTCGTACACACCAATTTCGCGAATCCATCGACCGCCTTCATCAGCCGGAATAATCTGCTCAGCAATGATCACAGCCGGGTTCGCCGGATCAACCCGAACCTGATTCAAAGGACGGCGGCGCCATTCGTTGATCAGGCGAGTCTGCGACGCACTGGGGATGGGGTCAGTGTTGTTTGCGTCACCCACGCCCATGTCAGTGAATTTCCAGGGAATGCCGAGCGCGTCAGCGTTCGCCTGCTTAGCCATGCCCACGTTAGTGAGGATGGCGAAAAACTGCGAATTCGCATCAATCATAATAAACGTCCAGGGTGTCTATGGAGTGTTCGCGACCCACCACGCCGATGGTCCCGGAGACCTCAATGTCACGCATGACCGGCGGGTATATGTCGATTTCATCGCCGTCGTACACGGCGACGCTGATATTCAAAACGCCTGAGCTTTCCAGGCTGATCGCAAGCCCGGTCAGGTGACGGGTCACTGGTCTGGCGTCATCAATGAGCCAGGTCAGCTCCTGGTACATCTCTTCGGTAATGCCGGTGTCGAGCACGCCCACCTTGATAGCGAACGTACCGGGTACGCCGTTAGGTACGGTCTGCCACCACTCCTGCACTTCGATCAGGTAGCCCAAGGGCTCCACCACGCGCCTCAGGGCACCGATGGTGCCTTTGTGCGCGTGGATGTAGCGGGATGAACGGATGGCCGCGCGCTTGGTGGCTTCTGTCCAGTTGCTGTCCCAGCGGTCGACGGAGAAGGCCCAGGCCAGGTAGGGCAGTGCCACCACCGGGCAGTCGTCCGGGTTACACAGCTGCCGCAGTGGGATCGGTACACGTTGAATCTGCGCCAGTGCTTGTGCTGCCTGGCGCTCAAGCGGCGTGGAGTTTCCCGGCAGCAGGTGCTGAGCGCCCATTACTCGGCACCCCGCGTGACGGTAATTCCGGTACAGAAGGGCGCCTGGGCCTTGGTGGCGACGATATCGACCCAATCTTCCAGTACGACTTTTCGAATTCCCTCAACGTGCAACGCGGCATGGATGGCTGATTCCGAAACCTCCATACCCAGCCGCCGACGTTGACTGACGTAGGCCAGCAGACTTTTCTCCGCAGCTACCAAACTGGGTTCCGACTCTGGGCCGCTGCTCAGCGGATACAGCTTGGCTTTGACCTGGTAGCGGAGAATTTGCGCGCCTTGGACGGTCAGGCGATCAGCCACAGGCCGGCGGTCATCGTCGCTGAGGTACGCCTTGACGGCGGCGACCAGATCGACAGATGCCGTACCGTCACCAAGCAATGCCTGTACGGTGACGACTGCGACGGCAGGCGATGGGCTTTCAGCGGTTGCGTCGGCAACACGGCCATCTGCCCCGCGCGCATGAAAAATGTAGCTCTGGCGAGGTCCCGCAGTGCTCAGCCCTTCCCAAGACATTTGCGCCCGCTCGCGCAAGCTGTCATCGCTTTCCATAATCCGTGCCACGGGTGGAACCGCCAAGGGTTTGGCTTCTTGAACTACCAGGCGCTTGACGTTGAAGTTGCCAGCCAGTTGGTCCAGATCGGGGCCTCTGGCGAAGGCCAGCAGGTTCGCCATAGATGCTTCATTGACCCGCTGGCGCCAGATGGTTTCGCGATAGGCGTTCTCTTGCAGCAGTTTGGCCAGAGGTTCCGAATCCATGTCGAGGCGCGCGGCAATCTGCGGCTGTTCCTCGATCGGCCACAGGCTGATCATGTAGGCCTTGCGCTCGGCAAGGATCAATTCGAAGTCGATCTGTTCCACGATCTGCGGCGCAGGGAGTTGGCTGAGGTCAATCGCGGCAAAGGAATTCATACGCCGCCACCCATTTGCAACGGCACGCTCAAGCTCAGCGGCTCATTGCTGTCGACGACAGAGCCTTCCAGCTCCAGAACCGATTGACCTTGCAGGTTCGCGCCGAGGAACTGCACACGACTCAGACTGATGCGGGGTTCCCAGCGCATCAGCGCCATGACCGTGCCCGCGTAAAGGCGCAGGCGCGTTGCGTCGTTGAAGGGATGATCCACCAACTCGGATAACAGGCTGCCGTATTCGCGGCGCATGATGCGGGTGCCGATACGGGTGGTGAGGATGTCACTGATGCTCTGGCCGATGTGGTCTAGTTCGCTGATGTCGGCGCCGGTTTCTCGGTTCATGTTGGTACAGGCCTCCCGGACTGATCGGTGCCCTGCTTGACGCCAGAGGTCAGGTGATTGACCAGGCTGACACCCGCCGCGACCACGTCTACCGAAACGTCCACCCGGCCGACCACGTTCTGATTGCCGGTCTGGTTGTAGTCGCCATGGTGATTGATGGGGCCGATGATGTTGATTCCGCCCGTGCTCACCAGGCTTGAGGTGCCGCCGGTGGGCAAGGTGGCGTTTAGGTGATGGGCGACGCTGTCGTACTCGATCACCGCGCCGTCGGCGTAGGTGCGACGGTGCAGACCGGCTCGGTTGCCGTTGGCAGGGATGTGGTCACTGAACAGGCCGGTTACGACGACGCCGTTGGCGAGCTGGCCGGATGGGCTGAACAGGATCACCTGTTCGCCTTCGGTGGGAGGATCCCATTCCTGATCAGCTCCCGCGCGCAGGGCGAGCCACGGCAGCCATGCGGTGGTCAGTGTTCCGGTTTTTACCTGCACGCGCGGGGGCTTCATCTGCACGGCGGCGATGACGCCGAAGCGGATGAGGTTTTCGAGCATGCGGGAGAGGGCGGCGAAGTCGTTCATGGCGCCGATGGTGGCGCCACGCGCGTGCGGGTGCAGCTTCAGCACCTTGTAGGGAGGGGAATTACAATGTCAGGTGCGCAAGCAAACCGTCACGGATAAGATCGAGGTCCGAATCAGTAAAGCCAAGCACCTCACGTTGCTCGTATCGCACATCGGGAGCACCGCGCTCTGCACGATCTTTCAACCCGTACTGGTGGACCCTCGCGATCCGGGCAATGCGCCCGGTAAATCCAACGGTTACGGCATTGCTATCACCCCGTACCTTCAAGTAAGACGCGGTCCGCAACTTTTTGAACATCGCCAGCTTCCGCCGAACCCGCCCCTGTTTACCGCGCAGGTTCCGCTGTTTACGCGGTGCAAACTTGGTCCCGTCCGGGTTCTCCTGAGCCATCACGCGTTTCTGCTGACTGCGGCGCAGCTCCTGCCCAATACTCCGGGTTAATTTTCCTCGCTCACCAGGCTCCAGCCGATCTAACAGTACTGCCGCCCAGGTCTCCAGTGCTTCCAGATTATTCGCCATCCGGCACTCTCCACTCGCTGGTGTTGCCCTGGGCCCCAGGCTTCCAGTTCGGATCGAGATAACCCGCCACGTACTGCGGTTCGTTCGGATGCTTCACGGTGGTGTTGCCTTGGTCATCGTTGCCAACGACCACGCGCTCTGTCAGCGCCAGGGTAATACTGAGGTCCACTTTGTCCTTGTCGAGGATGTCCGCTTCGAACTGAATGCCGTTTTTGACCTTGTCGAGGTTCTCCAGCAACTCGGACTGGTTAACGCTCAGCCAGCCCAGGATTGGCAGAAACACGCTGTCTGGGTGCCCGGCGAACTCGGTGAGGATGATCTGCAGGTCAAAGCTGTACTCAAACGACAGGGTGTGTGCGGCAGTGCAACGGACCTTGCCGTTGTCGATGAATATCAACAGACGGTCGGGGTCGTGCTTAAAATCGGCTACGGTGGCCAGGAGGTGAGCGCGTAGGCTCTCGGGCTTGTTCATGGGTTGGCCTGCTGGTGTTTGTAGACCATGTCGACCTGTGCCGCGCAGTCGGCCCAGGCGGCTTCGGCGCGGTCTTGGTCGGTCAGTAGGTCACCGTTTTTGAGGGGGCTGGTTGCCGGCAGGTGGCATGGCACCACGGCTGGACAGCCAGTCACGATAAGCGGCGGCGCCGGTGAGGGCGGGGCGCTCGCGCAGCCGGCGAGCAGCGTCAGGCAAAAGCTGAGCAGCCCAGTCGCGCAGTTCGGAGTTTTCACGTTTGAGTTCCTCTATGGTTCGCTCGCGCTTTGCCAGGCCCTGGCGCAATAGGTCTTGCTGCGTGCGCAGGGCGCCTTGATTTTCGCGTTCCTGTTTCAGAGTGTCGGCGAGGGTGTTGGCGGTTTTCAGGTTGCGGTCGGCGTCGTCGCGGGCGGTCTTTGCCACATCTTGCGCCCGTTCGGTTTTACCTTCAGCGACGTCGATGCGTGTTTCCTGGACCCAGATCAGCAACGCGAGGGCGCCGAGAAGGGCGAGGCCGTACAAAGCCTGGCGCAGGGTGCTCACGCGCGGTACCAGCCAAGTTTGTTCATGGCAGCGGCATCGAGCTGCTTGATCGGACCGCGCACGATCACGGCCCTGGCGCCGTTCATGATCTGAATGGACTCGGCCAACAGCTGCATATCGTCCTGTTCGGTCGACTCCGGTACCACCAGCAGGTCACCGTCCTTCACCCGCAGCTTTTGCAGCGCTTCGAAGTCGATCATGCCGCCACCCCTTTGCCACACTCGCAGGCGGCGTGCCGCTCGTAGGCGCGCTGGAGCTTGGTGTCGTAGAGATTGCGCAGGTAATCCGGTCCGTTATAGAGCTTGGCGAACTCGGCCCATTTACGGGCCTTCAGCGCCTTGTGTAGCACTGGGTCGGTTTCGATGAAGCGGGTGAAGGCGTCGAGCTGCTGCGATTCGCTGGCAGCCATTGCCGCGACGAAGGCCTGCACGCTGGCGTAGCCGAGGCGCTTCCAATGAAAGCCCATGATCTGGAACGCTCCCCAGGAAGCCGACTCCAGTGCGGCTGTGTCGTCGATCAGGCGCGCCATGGCCAGGCGCTGGTGTTCGGAGGTACCGCCGATGTATCCGCCAGGCTTCGGGTTGACCAGGGCAGGGTTGGCGGTGGCGAGCTGGTCCGCGTGACGCTTGAGTTCTGCCGCGTCATCGCCGGCATGTCGCGCCGTGGCGAGCTGGCGGTACATGATGTGCCGTTCGAACAGGATCACCGGCTTGCCGTTGTCGAGAAAGCCCTTGCCCTTCGATTCCACTTCATTGACCGCGTAGATGCTCGCCAACGGAACGTCGAGGCGTTCGGCAGCGGCCACCAGGTCATTGTTGCGCAGCAGCTGGGCGCAGTCGCCACCGGCAAGGCTGATTTGGGTCTTGGTACCGGCGATGCCGTCGGCGACCAGGCCGACTTTGACCTGGTAGGCACGGACGGCAGCTTCGGTTGTGTCGCCGTAGTGCCCATCCGGCACCAGGACTGCACCCTGCTTGTTGAGGTTCTTTTGCAGCATCAGCACTGCTTGCGAGCGGTCGCCGTGGCGAAGGGTGGTGGTCATGCGCTGGGCCTCAACAGGGCGGCGACGTTGCCGCGTGAACGGAAAATCAGGATGCAAAGCAGCACGATGGCAGCGGCTTGCCCGAGGCTGGTGGGCTGGCGTTCCAGCAGGATCTCCAGACCGCAGATGCACAACGTGGCGCCAAACAGGCTTGCCAACAGCGAGATGCTGCGGCGGTACCGCGCATCGCCTCGGGTGTAGCAGGCCAGGCGCAGGGCACTCAGCAGGTAAGCGATCGCCGTAATCAACTGCACGGCCAGTTCGATGTTCGGCATATCAGGTGCCCCCTCTGATGCGACGCCATATGTCCCAGATGTCCGCTTTTTCCACCCACACCATCAGCTTGATGCTGATCGGGATGACCACCAGGGCACAGACAAATGCACTGCCGCCGCTGGTGATAAACGGAATTGCCTGTAAGGCCATGGGCGCAAACAGGTAACCCACGCCGGCCGACAGGAACAGTGAGCCCAGCCGCTGCCAGACTTTGAGGTCGCGCTTGGTACTGGTAACCAGCCAGGCGCCGAGGATGGCGCCGAATAGCGCCCCGTCGTCGATAACGGGCGTTACGGTAGACAGGCCCAAACCAATGAGCAGGCCAGTCACAACGCTGGAAGTCGGATCAGCCATGGTGTGGTTTTCCTTCGATGCAGGGGGTCAGTTCCATAGCTGCACCATCTGCCGCTGGGGCGCGCTGGTTTGGGCTTCGGGCATGTTGACGACAAGGCCTTGCGGCAGGATTGGGCCGTGGTCGGCCAGGCCGGGGTTCGCCTCAAGTACGGCTTCGGTGACGCCCGCAGTGCGGCCGTAGAACCGCCAGCAGAGGGCGTCGACGGTGTCGTTTTGATTGGTGCGGACGGCGACGGGCATCAGATCAGCTCCACTGTAGTGCGGCTGATACCGAGGAAGTCTCGGACAGCCCAGCGCAGATCGCGGCGGTAGTCGTCGATGGTTGGGGTGGTTTCCTGGGCCTTATCGCTGCCGGTGTTGGTGGCGCTGTAGTCGCGGTACCGCTCGCAGACTTCGGCGCCGGTACCGGCCTCAATCGCACGGCGGTACAGGTGGGCCTGGACCGATACATCGTTGATCTTGTCATCAGGTACGTCGGCCAACGTGGTGTAGCCAGCAGCCAGTTGTTTGGCTTTCCACAGCCTCAGTTCTCGGTTGAGGTTGATAGCGGCTGCGATTACGGCTGTTTCTAGCCGGGCCGGGGTAACGCTGTTGTCGATGCGCAGAGTGGCCCGCAGCTGCTCAAGATCGATTGAGGGCCAGAATGGGTCGGTGTTTATATGACCGCCGGTGACCGGTCCGCTGGCTACGAATGCGCTCAAAGGGAAGGGCCTCGGATGTCTGCGCGGGAAACTTCGCGAAGGATCTGCTGCCGGGTGAATTCGGGGTGTTGCGTATAGAGACGGTCCATCGCTCGCATGGCGTTGCGGTTCACCAGCCCACGTTCGTGCGAGTTGGCCGGCATGATTGAGCCTTTCAGAATGGGGCCGGTGCAGACGGTGCGGTCGTAAGCCTCTGTCTCGGCCACGTACTGTTGAGCCGCAGCAGCCAAGCGCCGGTCAGATTCCGTTGGAGTGAAATCACTCTGGTAGAGGTTGGCAAAGGCGGTGTTCATGACTGCTCCGATAGATCGCCGGTGGTCGGGGCTTCACGTTCAGGAGGAGCGGCCTGGCCGATCCGCCCCGAGCCGGCGGGGTGCGTGGGGACGCTCGGTCAGCTGCCGGTGGCAGCGTGTTTTTTCAGGAGGCGCTCAGCGCTGTCCAAATCCTTCTTGCCGCCGCAACCGTCGTGCAGCTCGATCGCCCGCTTGAGCAGATCGATACCGGCCTGAATCTGTCCGGGCTGACCTGGCTCCTCGGCGGTGATGCCATCCAATGTCGCGCGGCCGGTCGCCAGGTACAGCTTGGCTCGGGCCTGGTCGGGCATGTCTTCGGCGTCGGTCAGTTCAACAGTGCGGTGCAAGATGCTCAGGTCGAAACTGCCATTGGCCTTTTGCGCTTTCAGCGCGGCCGTGGCGATTTCTTCCGCCACCAGGCAACCGGTGGTGCGTTCGAATCGGTCTGGCATGATCAGCTTGTGCTTGAGCACGTAGTCGGCGATGTCCAGGGCACCGCTGTAGTCCTCGACGTCAACGCGCCAGACCATGACGGTGGTCATGACGTCGTCCTGAGCACCGTTGCCTGCTGCAAGTACTCCCTCGACATACGGGATGTACTCGGGCAACAACTGTGCCTTGAGTGCAGCCTTGCCCTCGTTGGACTGGATGGCTTTCAGGCGCAGCCGATCTTGCAGCAGCTGATTCAACTGGTGCTCGTATGCAGTGGCGCCGGCCATGGATTGCTGTGGTGCCGTTTTCGCTGCTTCCATTGCCGCGCGTGCGCGGCGCTGGTGGGCTTGGGCGATGCTGAGTGCCATGGGGTTAACCCTCGCTGCCTGCGTCTTCAACCGGCGTGATGTTTTCCAGCAGGCAGCCCAGGCCGTATTCCTCGACCAC
>Ga0163162_10005714_pt1 | contig 12028 bp, 9 predicted proteins | sample S55metaG_FD_115310 | JGI IMG/M metagenome (GOLD analysis project Ga0163162, IMG submission 115310) | Switchgrass rhizosphere microbial communities from Kellogg Biological Station, Michigan, USA - S5-5 metaG | ecosystem: Host-associated > Plants > Roots > Rhizosphere > Soil | place: USA: Michigan...
ACGGCCTGAAAGGTTCCATAGTTCTTCACCAAATCACTCACCTCAATGATTGTTTTTGCCATCCGGTTCAATTTGGGGCACAAGTTAATTAATTCCTTCCATCTCCTCCATCATGCCCTTGCTGCCAATAAACAGTGCCGATCGCTGATGCAATTCAGTTGGTTTCACATCCAGGATTCTCTCCACTCCATTGGTGGCCTTGCCCCCAGCCACTTCTACAATAAATGCAAACGGATTGCATTCATACAATAACCGCAATTTCCCTTTTGGTTTGTCAACCGTAGGCGGATACATGAAAATGCCACCTTTTATGAGGTTGCGGTGCACATCAGCCACCATGCTTCCAATATATCGCTGCGTGTATGGCCCACCGTTGGTTTTATTTTTCTGCTGGCAAATTTCAATATACTTCCTGATTCGTTCGGGGTACTGGTAATAGTTGCCGTGGTTCACCGAATAGATCTTGCCCCACTCCGGGCAACGGATATTCGGGTGACTCAAACAAAATTCGCCGATGGAAGGATCCAATGTAAATCCGTTTACACCCCTGCGCGTGCCATAAACCAACATGGTAGATGAACCATAAACGATGTATCCAGCCGCTACCTGGTTGATTCCGGCTTGCAGAAAATCTTCCTTCGTTACGGCAGTACCCTTTGGCGTTACCCGCCTGTAAACGCTGAATATGGTTCCGATGGAAACGTTTACGTCAATATTCCCGCTGCCATCGAGTGGATCAAACAAACACACATATTTGGATTGCTTACTCACGTCGTCCTGGAAAGCCACGAAATCGTCCAGTTCTTCACTGCCAATGCCGGCGCAACTAATGCCATGCCGGAGGGCACCCATAAATTGGTTGTTGGCGAATACGTCCAGCTTTTTCACGTCCTCCCCCTGCACATTGGTACTGCCTGCATCGCCCAGGATGTCAACCAGGCCTGCCTTGTTCACTTCTACATTTACCCGTTTTGCCGCTAGTCCCATATCGCGCAGCAATCCACTCAATTCGCCGGTGGCGTGTGGAAAATCGCGCAATTGCTGAATCGTGAATTCGTCGAGCGTAAGTACATGCCTGTTGATTTGCATATGGCAATATTTAAGGTTCAATCGCGGACCAAAAATAGGGGTTTGTCCATAAGGTGAAAAGAGCAATTGCCAGTGGCGGTTGAATGCTTATTTTCCGGACATTTGCAATCGCTTTCCTCAATTGATCGCATATTCCCAACTTATGAAGGTTTTCAAATTCGGCGGCGCCAGTGTAAACAGTATTGAACGAATCACGAACGTAAAGACCATCCTGGAGGCGCATGCCAACGAGCCCCTGCTGGTTGTTGTTTCGGCCATGGGCAAAACCACCAACGCGTTGGAAAAAGTGGTGGAGGCATTTTTTGCAGGGAATTCGGCAGAAGCACTGACGCTTTTCTCCACCATCAAAGAAAGTCACCTGAACACCCTGAAATACCTGGTTACACTAAACTGGAAATCGGCCGAAGCACAACTGGCCAATTTTTTCACGGAGGTGGAATGGCTGCTGCATGATAAGCCCGTGCGGGAATTTGATTATTACTACGACCAGGTGGTGTGCGTGGGCGAATTGCTGAGTACTGCCATAGTGAGTGCCTACCTCAACGAATCCGGCGTGACCAATCAATGGATTGATGTGCGCGATGTTTTTCGTACCGATGACAATTTTCGGGACGCAGGTATCGATTGGACGCATACCCAACAGCAGGTAAGCGGCACCGTTAGTCCGCTGTTTGCTTCCCAATCCATCGTCATCACACAGGGTTTTATTGGCGCCACGGATGAAAATGAAAGTACCACACTCGGTCGCGAAGGCAGCGATTACACCGCGGCGGTATTTGCCAATATGCTCGACGCCGAAAATTTAACCATTTGGAAAGACGTGGAAGGTGTGATGAATGCTGACCCGAAACAATTTCCAGAAGCCGAACGCATTGCCGAATTGAATTATGACGAAGTGATTGAGATGGCATACTATGGCGCCCAGGTTATACATCCCAAGACCATCAAACCGCTTCAAAACAAGGGCATTCCCCTTTGTGTGAAATGTTTTCTCGACCCTGCCCTGCCCGGCACCATCATTCACGACAAGGCACTAAAACACCTGCCACCTATTATCGTGATCAAGCAAAACCAGGTGCTGATGCAATTGCACTCACGCGATTTTTCATTTGTGGGAGAAAAGCCGGTCGGCACGCTCTATCATCTTTTTGAAGACATCCGGATCAGGCCCAATCTCATCCAATCGGGCGCCGTCAGTTTACAGGTATGTCTCGACGACAGGCCCGAGAAACTGGAAAAGCTCGCACTCGCGGCGTCGGAGATATTCGATGTACAGGTAGAAAAAGATCTCACTCTGCTTTCCATCCGTCATTATCGGGAAGAGGTACTACAAAAGTTAACCGCAGGCAAGTCAATTGTACTGAGACAACAATCTCCCGAAACAGTACAGCTGCTATTGAGATAACTCATTTCATCTTGACGATCCTTACAGCGAGGTTTTCCGTCAGACCCTTGGTCCTGACATAGTACACCCCGCTGCTCAGGCTCCCTATGGACAAATTAAATTGATTCTGTCCGGGCAGTAGTCGCAACGCTGTTTGCTTCACCACCTTTCCCAATCCGTCTATAAAAATGAGTTCTGTATTTAGGGTAGCTGAAGATTGCATGCGTACAATAATTTCATCGCGTGCTGGATTCGGGAAAATTTGAAGTCCGCGGTTACCCAAACCTCTGCGCGAAATTTCGGTGATTGATGAATAAATGGTAACGCCGGTCCTATCTGTTTCCGCTATGCGATAAAATCTTCTTTCATCGGTGCCCATATTTTCTTCAAACGAATAAGCCGGGCCGCCCGCGGCGCTTAGGCTGCCTACATCGATAAAATGAATGCCGTCCACACTTCTCTGTATCCTGAATTGTTGCACGCGTGCAGGATCGTTGATCAGCCAGTTTAGCGCTGCCTGGTCGTTTATACATCGTGCCGTAAATCGAAGAAAATTGCTAACCGGAAGTATCAGGCAACTAAAAGGCGCGCCTTCCGGTGCAACGTAATTGTATAATGTATTTCCAGGCGAGCCTGCTGTTGCGCCATTGGTTTGGTTTCCGCAACCAATGGTGGATGTGGTGCTAACAACGCCATTGGCGCCACCTGAAATGTCGACAGCAACACTTCCTGGCGTTGAACCCGCACCAATCCAAACAGCGCCACCGCCGCCACCGCCGCCCGGACCGAGACACTGATTCACCGGTGACGAAGAATTGTTCCCGCGGCCGCCTTTGGCCTCTAAAGAAATATTACCGGAAAAACTGCTTGTGTTTAAAATCACCACACCGCCACCACCTCCGCCGCTGGCACCATCACCGCCTGAAGATAGTGGATCAGGATAAGTGGATAGGGTCATGGTTCCATTGGCCTTTACGGAAAATGAATTGCCGATCATTTGTGAGCATTTAATCAACACGATTCCGCCGCCATTTCCACCATCAAGATTTTCGTTGTTGTTCGCGTGGCCTACGCCACCACCGCCACCGAGAAATATTCTGTTGTTGGCAACTGTATAGCCCTGTGCACCCAATGCAAGTCCGCCCAAACCGGGGTGCGTGCCATGACAGGTAAGCGGAGATTCATTGCTCCTGTTTCCACCCTTTCCACCTGCGCCATAATTGGAACCACCGCCGCCGCCCGAATTGTGGTTATTTCCACCGCCGCCTGCATTTACCAATTTGCCCATGCCAAAATTCTTACCGGCAATCGAATCCGCAATCGCCTCGCCCTTGGTTCCACCGGTATGATATTTCGTAGGACTTGGAGGAATGGATGTATAGTAGTCGTTATAATCAGTAAGCAGGGTACAGTCATAGAGGGCATTGGGGTAGTTCACCCTTGCTCCTCCCCTGAATCCCATGCCGCTCACGTCAATATCGGCATTGAGTGTAACGGTACCGCTGGCTTCGAATACCAGCACGCCACCCGTTCGGGTGGTTGGATCCCACGGTGAAGAACTTAGGGTAGCGCTCACCGTTACATTGGTGTATTGGGGTACGGTAACGAGTTGAATGGCCGCACCGGCGTCGTAACTGTTCACCAGAATATTTTTGAAATAAACTGTGTCGACGATAATGCTGCAGATCTCTGCGAATTCATACTTGCCTGCGTTGTTAATGGCTGTAATGTCGCCGAAATTCGCCGATTGGGTTTGATCAGGCGTGGCGCCCTTCATTTCAATCAACAGTACGCGCATGCCCACCGAAAGTCCGGCGGCGCTTAATAAAGCCGCCGAATTGTTGGCGTTTTTTACACTAATTACCTGGTAATAATTATTTACAACCCCGGATATGGTTTGGGAGCAGCTGGGGTTTGATTGAAGACAAAATATTATGCAAAGTATTGAAATACAATACTTCATGATTTAAGAATAGGTATTGGACAGTCCTATTGCTATAAAACGCTAATAATGAGTGGAAAGTATACGGTTTGGGGTTTCACGCTAAGGCGCAAAAAGTACTTAAGGCTCTACCTGCACCGTAATATTCTGCTTCAGCCGGATCGCGGTATTTTTTTCCAGCCTGATTGCTGGCGTCCATTGGGGCATGGCATTGAATTTTTCGACGATCTTTTCATTCAGCTCTTCATTGCCACCGCGGATTACTTTGGCGTGTGATGGATTACCCTCTTTGTCGATGATGAATTCAACGAGGATGTATGTTTTGGTTTGTCCCTCTTCAAGATAGGGCGCCATTTCTTTTTCTGTTCTATTTAGAAAATCCTGGAAAGCCGAACTACCGCCCGGGTAAACAGGCAATTTGTTTACCACCGTAGCCAGTTCAGATTCGTCGAAGGGGGCCTGAACAACTGCAGTAGAGGCCGTTTTTCGTTTAGGCTTGGCATCCATATTGGCTATCGCAACACTGTCCAGCACATACTCACCTTTCTTATTCACCATCACCAGGGGTAACTGTTTCTTCTTTTCAAAATACAGGTAAACCGATTTCAAGGTGTTTTCAAATCGGGTATACTCGGTGAAATTCGTCAGGTATTTCTTCAAATATTCTGAGCTCCTGGGATTGTTGAAACGAACCGGGAAAATGTGCACGGGTATAAAATCCTGACCCAGGTTGCGTGCGAATGTGGTGATCACATACAGCTCTTCTATCTGCTCATCTTTGATGGGAATACAACCGGTGGTAACGCAACTCCCGTGAATGTAAATATCACCACCCGGCTGCACCGAGTCGCTCAACAAACGATCCGACACATTTGGATAATTCAGGCCGAGTGCCAAATGGTAGTTGCTGTTTGGATTGAACTCGTTGATATAGTAAAATCCTTCCGGAACCTGGTAATCGCCCTCAATCCTTTTCGGACCCAGTGATCCGGCCAAAGCGCAAACCTTATAAATTTTGAAAAGCTTGTACGAATCCTTCCACTCGTTCTTCACCCACACTTCCAGCTGGCTATCGTATTTGAATGATCGGAGATATACGTAACGGGCGGGCCATACCAACTTCTTGGCTTCAAACTCTTTTTGGAGGGTGTCTTCAACGCGGCGATAAACCTCTGAAACCCTGGGCAGCGACTTTTGGTAGTCGACAAAAGAGCCTTGTGCGTGAATCACAGGGGGGAACAGTCCCATTAAAAGGATCAGTTTGAGGTATCTGAAGTTCTGCATGGGCGTCGAAGATGTGTAAAATTAGCCAAAACAGGCCATTATCCGTGATTAATTAACGAATTAATGGCCTGCAAGGTATTAAGGATATCACAAATTCCCGCGCTTGCCCTGTTCCCTTTCAATGGCCTCGAAAAGTGCCTTGAAATTGCCTTTCCCGAAGCTTTTAGCGCCCTTCCGTTGAATGATTTCGTAAAACAAGGTCGGTCTGTCTTCAACGGGCTTGCTAAATATTTGCAACAGGTAACCTTCTTCGTCGCGATCCACCAAAATGCCCAGGTCCTTGAGGGGCCCGAGGTCCTCATCTATTTTTCCCACCCTGCCTTCTAATTCATCATAATACTGGGTAGGAACGGAAAGAAATTCTACTCCCCTGCTTTGAAGTTGGGTAACTGTCTCAATGATATTGTTCGTGGCCAAAGCAACGTGCTGGCAACCTTCGCCACTATAAAAATCAAGGTATTCTTCCACCTGCGATTTCTTTTTTCCATCTGCCGGCTCATTGATCGGAAATTTCACAAAGCCGTTTCCGCTACTCATTACCTTACTCATCAATGCGGAATATTCTGTTGAAATATCACTGTCATCAAAGGTTAGGATATTCCGAAAACCCATCACGTCTTCGTAGAATTTCACCCAGGGGTTCATTTGGTTCCAACCCACATTGCCTACACAATGGTCAACATACATCAGCCCCGTTGAAGATGGGTTGTAGTCAGATTTCCATTCTTTGTATCCGGGTAAAAAAGGACCCTTATAATTTTTTCTTTCAATAAATAAATGCACAGTGTCACCGTAGGTATGGATGCCGCTCATGACCACTTCTCCAAATTCATCTGTGAGTTTTTGGGGTTCCATATAACTTTTTCCCCCGCGTGCGGTGGTTTCCTGCCAGGCGCTCGTGGCATCCTGCACACGCAGTGAAAGGCATTTTACTCCATCGCCATGGCGATAAATGTGTTCGGCCATTTCGTTGCCACTGCGCAGCGGTGTGGTGAGTAAAAAAGTAAGTTTGTTTTGCCGGATGGCATAACTGGCGCGATCGGCCACGCCGGTTTCGGGACCCGCATAAGCGAGCGATTGAAATCCGAATGCGGTTTTATAGTAGTGGGCGGCCTGCCTGGCATTGCCTACATAAAATTCAACATAGTCAGTGCCTTCCAGGGGAAGAAAATCGGTTTGCGTATTTGTTTTTGATGTTGGCGATACAATCGATGACATATAAAAGAATTAGCGTGAAAGATGAATTCGGTTAGTCATTAACGTTCCATCCCGCAGGAGGAATACATTGCGGTGCGCATCAGCGCCGGCAGACCGTTTGCGAGCCTTCCGCCAGGGTGATCATCAGGAGGCAGAAGCGATTCCGCTGATCGGAAAAAATTTTATGGGGATAATCAGGATGCATTTCGACTTGGATAACCAAAGTTACTGATTTAACACCATCTCATCACACCATGCCGTATAAACGCGCAAGGCCCTATCTTTGTCCGAACCTTTTACGAATGCTTAAAGTTGGTATCCTTGGCGGAGGTCAGTTGGGAAGAATGCTGTTGCAGGCCGCTGCCAATTATCCCGTAGAAACAAGGGTAATGGAGAACGACGCCGAATGCCCGGCAGCGCATCTTTGCCACCAGTTTGTTTTGGGAGATATTAAGAACTACGACGACGTTTACAATTTCGGAAAAGGGTTGGATGCCATCACCATCGAAATTGAATCGGTGAATGAGGACGCATTGGAGAAACTGGAATCTGAAGGTGTTAAAATCTATCCCAGGCCATCTGCGCTGCGTATCATCAAGAATAAAATCACGCAAAAGCAATTTTATTCCGAACACAGCATTCCCACATCTCCATTTCACATCACTCAGAACCAGCGCGAATTGCTCCAGTACGAGCAATTTCTGCCCGCGGTACATAAACTGGGCATGGGTGGCTACGACGGCCGCGGCGTGCAGGTAATTAAGAGAAAAGATGAATTTTCAAAAGGATTCGATGCGCCGGGTGTGTTGGAGAAAATGGTGCAGATAAAAAAAGAAATCGCGCAAATCGTTGCTATTAACGACAAAGGTGAAATTGCCGTGTATCCGCCCGTTGACATGGTGTTTGATCCTGACCTGAACCTGCTCGACTACCAATTGAGTCCGGCTGAACTACCCGAGCAAACCAAATGGCGCATTGAGGCAATTGCTCTAACGCTGGTGAAGAATTTGAAAAGTCCGGGCATTTTTGCCATCGAATTATTTGTAGACAAGTCGGGAGAAGTTTTTGTAAACGAAACTGCGCCCCGTGTACACAACAGCGGCCATCATACCATCGAGGCCAATTATAGTTCCCAGTTTGATATGTTGTGGCGGATCATTCTCGGCTACCCACTCGGAAATACCGACGCGATTCTGCCCGCGGCAATTGTAAATATTTTGGGCGCGCCGGGATTTGCCGGTGAAACCTATTACGAAGGTTTGGATGAAGTGTTGAAGATGGATAACGTGTTCGTGCATCTTTACGGCAAGAAACAAACGAAGCCCGGCCGGAAGATGGGCCATGTAACCATTTTGAGCAAGGATCGGATAGACCTTGTTCATGGTGCCAATAAAATCAAACATTTGCTGAAGTCCTGTACCCGCTAGCGCAGAAGTTTAAGGTTTGTATATTCGTAGCAGCAGATTTAGAAACCTCAACTAGCCCATATGTCAAAATCAGTCTCCAGTTCATCCAGGCGCCAGGCACCCCGGGATCCGGATCAAAACCCGTTGGTAGGCGTTATCATGGGCAGCGACAGCGATTTGGCGGTGATGCAGGCTGCCACTTACATGCTGAAAGAATTCGGAATAGCCCATGAATTGACGGTGGTTTCGGCGCATCGTACGCCCATCAGAATGGTGGAATACGCTTCAAAGGCACGCGCAAGGGGATTAAAAGTGATCATCGCCGGAGCAGGTGGCGCAGCGCACCTTCCCGGAATGGTGGCTTCTATTTGTTCTTTGCCGGTAATTGGGGTGCCCATTAAATCGTCCAATTCAATCGATGGTTGGGATTCAATCTTATCCATTTTGCAAATGCCAAATGGAATACCCGTGGCTACTGTTGCGTTGAATGGCGCAAAGAATGCAGCCATACTGGCCGCAGAAATCATCGGTGCATTCGATCCTGAAGTAGGCAGGAAAATGGATGCGTATAAAAAATCACTCGAAGTGGAAGTGGTTAAAAAAGCCGAAAAATTAATAGCCGACGGGTGGAAAAACGGCTTCGACCATTGAGTTCAATTAATTCACCTGCTTCTTAAAACTGCCGTCGTTCACATCCTTAATAAAACTGATTACACCCGGAAAAAAATGGGCTTGATCGTCCCACATGCTCATGTGGCTGCCCTCCGGACAATACAAAAATCTTCCTTGTTGAACCATTTGGCTCTGCGCTTTCATTTGATCGGGATCCATGGTATCGTACTTCGCCCCCACCATAAGGGTTGGCACCGAAATGTTTTTTAAATCATTCAATCGATCCCAATGAAGCAATCTGCCACCTGTCTTGAATTCGCTGGGCCCCTGCATCATTACATAAATTTCCATGTTAGCATGCTTGAACGCACGATTCACAGGATCGGGCCAATCCGCCACAGGAAAACGGCAAAGATGTTTGGTATAGAATTCGTTCAAAACAAGATTTGTATAAACAGGATCCTGGAACTTCCCCTTTGCTTCGTATGCCTGCAATGAATCGATCAGCGATTGCCTGTACTCCTTTCTCAATTTGGCATTGTAGCTTTCGTATTTGGGAATGCTGGCCACCATATTTGAAACAATCAATCCCTTTAGATTCTGCTGGTATTTAAGGGCATATTCCATCGCCAGCATGCCGCCCCAGGAATTGCCGAATAAATAGAAATTGTCTTTATCCAATCCCAATGCAATTCTTACCTGTTCAACTTCCTCCACAAAACGCGGAATGGTCCAGAGGCTGCTGTCTTTCGGCTGATCGGAGTAATAAGAACCGAGCTGGTCATATTCATAGAACTCTATGCCCTCGGCTGGCAAAAAGCTTTCAAAAGACTCCAGGTATTCATGCGTGAAAGCCGGACCGCCGTGCAACAACAGCACTTTCATTTTCGGATTGTTACCGAATCTTTTTGTCCACACTTTAAATTCTCCCACCGGCGTTTTTATTGGAATCATTTTAATCCCCGCTGATTTAACGCCAGACTCGCCGTAGTTGAAAAAGGCTTTTACCGAAAGGGTAGAATCAGTTGCTGTGGTAGCTAAATTTTTAGTGGTTTCTGTATTGCAGGTCATGAATAGACCAGCGGTGAAAAGGAGAAAAAAGATGTACTTCATTGTTTGAATTTGATATTTCGATAATGCCTTTGCCTGGGATTTCACGCAAAGGCGGAAAGGGGATGAATATTCTTAGAGCCTTTGTGACTTTGTGGCTAATTTTTGCCACCATGACTCTAAGTCACAAAGAACGATTCGCTGGGTCTGTCAACCACTAACTTTCAACCGCCAACTATCTTAAATATACCGCGTGGAACTTCGCCAACGGAGCCATCCTCGCCTTGTTCAAAGAAAGTGTATCACCTTTTATGGCATAATTATCGACAGTGGAAAGTACCTTTTTAAATTCATTTTCCAATTTCATGTCCGGGCAGGCCATTAAAGTAGAACCCACATTTTCAAACCTGATTCGGTTGCCCTCCTTCAAAGTATAACTGCCCATAATTTGATTACAACCTGCAAAAGCCTGAATCCGGTTATCCTGCTTTTTTAAAATTATGCGTGACTCCCTGGTGTTTTCTGCAGGCGGAGGAACCGGCTTGCCCATTAACTCTGTCAGCTTCCAGTAGGTTTCCACCAGGTTTGCATCGGGCGTTGGCGTGGCATTTGACACAGCTCTTGCGGCGGACACTTGCTTAGTCAAAATGAAATCGTTCGCCAAATTACCCGTGATGGGTTTACCATCTGGATCCAGTTGTATGATCTTATTTTCCTGCACCAAATACATCATGGTGCCACCGGTACCGTTTTTCAAAGAAACCGCATTGCCTTCCTGATTCCATGAAAAAGTTCCGCTATCCAGCAATGGCTTCACGGCTTTACCCAGGTAGGTCGATCTTAGGGTATAAGTGAAGTCTTGTTTCAGAGTCACCGTTTCTTCAATTCCCTGGCAATCGGCACAGGGAATGACCCCTTTATAAGTGCCCGCCCAATCGAGGGAATTGGAGGCGTTGTGTCCGTCATTTACTCCAACTGTCGTATCCGTTTTGCCACTTAGGGTATCCGTTGCGGTTGTGGAGCCTGCTTTGCCGCCGCCACAACCCGAGGCAAAAACAAAAAATAATGTTAGAAATAGGATAATTCGTTTCATGGCTGGCTTTTTTACGTTACAGAATTAAAGACCGGTCGGATGCGGCCAAAAATCTGTCTGATTGGAAACGGCTGCCCGGCGCCCGCACAATACTTTGCACCGAAATTAGAGGCGCTACATGGTTAAGGGCAGCAAGAGGGTAAGGTCAGACAATTCGAGGTCCCAAAAATCGTTAATTTTGCACTTATGCTTTCAGAATCCAAGAAAATTCGCATCGCCATCCTCGATCTTTACGAGGGACAGGCCAACCAGGGCATGCGCTGTATCCGTGAAATTTTGAACCAGTTTGGGGAGGTGAACAACCTCGACCTGGAATGGGATGAATTTGAAGTGAGACAACAACACAACCTGCCCGATTTAAGTTACGACATGTATATTTCCAGCGGCGGGCCCGGAAGTCCGCTGGAAAGCGAACACAGCGCCTGGGAAAAAGCCTATTTCCATTGGCTTTCTCAGGTGGAAAAATGGAATAACGATCCTGCCAACCCCGTGAAGAAACACGTTTTCTTTATTTGCCATTCTTTCCAGTTGGCATGCCGGCACTACAATGTAGGCAGGGTCACGCAACGCAAATCCACCTCCTTTGGTGTATTCCCGATTCACATGTTGCCGGAGGGCAAAATGGAAATTATATTCGACGGATTGGAAGATCCTTTTTATGCAGTCGACAGTCGCGACTACCAGGTGATCCAGCCCAATCACAATTTGTTAAAGAAAATGGGCGCTACTATTTTGTGCATTGAGAAAGAACGTCCGCACATTCCGCTCGAGCGCGCCATCATGGCCATCCGGTTTAATGAATATATGATCGGCACACAATTCCATCCCGAAGCCGATGCCGTTGGTATGAGCATGTATTTGCAGAGAGAAGATAAGAAATCGAACGTGATCGAAAACCATGGCTACGACAAATGGGAGTCCATGATCGAACACCTCAACGACCCCGATAAAATTCTGTGGACCTATTCCCA
>Ga0163162_10005716_pt1 | contig 12027 bp, 9 predicted proteins | sample S55metaG_FD_115310 | JGI IMG/M metagenome (GOLD analysis project Ga0163162, IMG submission 115310) | Switchgrass rhizosphere microbial communities from Kellogg Biological Station, Michigan, USA - S5-5 metaG | ecosystem: Host-associated > Plants > Roots > Rhizosphere > Soil | place: USA: Michigan...
TCAGTTCCAGTTCTTCGGCGACGACATGCTGATGACCGGCTCGATTGGGGAATGGGCGGCGCCGCTGGCGAGCGGCGCCGTGTGGCGAGAGGCGCAGCGGCTGGTAGCCGAAGCGGGGTGGCGCAACGAGAACGCCGTGCAGAACCTGGCGGGCCTCACGCAGGTGGTCGAGGCGTACGAAGCGGTGAACAAGGAATCCGACATCACAAAACTGAGATGGATGGTTCACCACGTCCCCGAAGTCACGCCAGACCTGCTGACCCGCCTGAAGAACCTCGGGTGCGGTGTGCAGATGGGTGCATTCCGCTGGGTGACATCGAGTGATCCCAAGGTGATTGTCGGGCCCCCATTCCGGACGATCGTCGATCACGGCATCCAGGTCGGTATCCATGGAGACGGTGTGCACATCGCGCCGCTGAACCCGTGGCAGCACATTTACTATGCAGTCACGGGCATCAATTCTTTCGGGGCTCCGGTGAACGGCAAAGAACAGCTCACGCGCGAGGAAGCGTTGCGGCTGTTCACGCGCGGAAACAGCTGGTTCCTCCGCATGGAGGATAGAATTGGATCGATCGAAAGTGCAAAGCTTGCTGATCTCGTGGTGCTCGACCGGGACTACTTTACGGTGCCTGACACACAGATCAAACAGGTTCGCTCGCTGATGACGATGGTGGGTGGACGCGTGATCCACGGCATGCTGGGGTGAACGCGTGTCTCTGAGTCGACGATCCTTTCTGCGCACGGCCGGTGCCGCCGCGTTTGCCACACCGCTCGACGCGCTTCGCTCGCGACTCGAAGCCGGTGTTGTTGCTCGCTCCGAGCTCGGTTATGGCCCTCTTCACCTGGTGGACGACGCGACCACCGGTCTGCCTCTGCTCGAGTTGCCCGAAGGGTTCCGGTACATGACGTTCGGCTGGACCGGCGATCCGATGGACGATGGCCGTCGAGTTCCGCCGCTCCACGACGGCATGGCGGCGTTCGCGGGTGAGAACGGGACGGTCGTCCTCGTGCGCAATCACGAGATCAGTGCCGGCGCCGCGCTCGCTGCGCCCACATACGACTCACAGGCTGGCGGCGGAACCACGACGACAGTTTTCGATCCGGTGAGCGAGAAGGTCGTGAGCACCCGCGTAAGCCTCGCCGGAACCATCCGGAATTGCGCGGGCGGCCCCACTCCGTGGGGATCGTGGCTGACCTGCGAGGAGACCGTCGTTGGCCCGGTGGATTCGCAGAACGCGCTTCCGCTGCAGCACGGCTACGTTTTCGAGGTCCCGCACGACGGGCTCTCCAATGCCCAACCGATCAAGGCGATGGGCTGCTTCGTCCACGAGGCCATCGCCGTCGATCCGCGGACCGGCATCGTGTACGAGACGCAGGATCGCACCCAGGCGGGTCTGTATCGCTTCATCCCCAAGACGCGTGGGCACCTCGCGGAGGGGGGGCGCCTCCAGATGCTCGCCGTCGATGGCCGTCGCGCATTCGACACGACACGAGGTCAGCGCGCGGGTGCGACCTACGACATTCACTGGGTCGACATCCACGAACCCGATCGCCCGCACGTCAGCCCGACCGCGGGCTACGGGCTTGGTGTGCTGCGGCAGGGCCTCGATGCCGGCGGCGCGATCTTCTCCCGCCTCGAGGGCGCGACCTTCGGCGGCGGCCGTCTCTATGTGACAGCAACCGACGGCGGCGACGAGAAGATGGGACAAGTGTGGGAAATCGATCCGCGACGCGACCGCCTGCGGTTGGTGTTCGAGTCGCCCGGCGCCCCCGTGCTCAACATGCCCGACAACCTCACGCTGAGTCCGCGCGGAGGACTTGTGCTTTGTGAAGACGGCACGGCAACGCCGTGCGTCCACGGCCTGACGCGCGACGGGCGCATCTTTCGATTCGCGCGCAACAACGTCAAGATCGACACGCCACGCAACGGATTGACTGGGGACTTCAGTCAACGCGAGTTTGCCGGCGCGACCTACAGCCCCGACGGCAAATGGCTCTTCTTCAACGCGCAGACGCCAGGGATCACATTCGCTGTGACCGGTTCCTGGGCCGACGGGGGATTGTGAGTTCGACAGCGTAGGGCGTCGCCTGCGCGGTCACGTGACGCATCATTTCAGTCGACGATTTCGCCCTGGCGCGCGCCCCACGCGAATCCATCGAGTGGCCGCTTCAGGCTGACCATCAACGCGCGATACTCGCCGGTCACGCGCGAGGGGCGTCCCATGATGACGACCTCGTCGCCCACCTTGAGCGATTCGCGCTTGATTCCCTGATTATCGAGCTGCGCGGTACCAGACCACTCGACCGACCACCGCTGCATGACGCCGTCGCTATCCGGAGCCTGAATGTGCACGAACGAATGTGGGTTTCTGTACACGAATTGCACGAGCTTGCCTTCGAGCTTGATCTCCTTGCTCGTGTCGTAGGTGGCGCCGTACGAATGATGCGGATAGGCACCAGCGGCGGTCAACAGCACAGCGGCGACGACGATTAGAAGCACACGACGCATCACTTCTTCTCCTTGAGACTCGTATATCCATCTTCTCCTTGAGACTCGTATATACAGCCTCGACAACATATCGGTCGTCCACGGTGGATTTTGTTCATGAAGTGCCCGCTCAAAAGATACCGTCCCCACGCCAACTTGTCGACTCTGCCGCGACGCGCGGGCCGATCCTGCACGTCGCGATCCGCCGAAGCGTTGGCGGAGGCAGGTGGGTCGCTCAATTGGGCGTCACCAGGCGTCCGCCCGTCTCGAATCTCCGGTAATTCCGGTAGGTTGCACGGCCGTGCACGACCTCGACGTCCAGGCCGTATGTCTCTTCCATTTCGCGCGGAAGCAGCAACTGCAGCCGGCTGTCGCGCTCGAAGTCCACCCGAATGAGATTTTCTTTCAAATACGACGTGGCGGGCCCGAAAAAACCGAGCTCGGTCCGCAATACGGCGCCGCTCGCAGGGTCGACCCATACGCGCCCCTGCGATAAAACGTCGCCACCGAATCCGTCACTGATCACAGTGGGCGCTGACCTCTCCCGGAAGCCGAGCACGGCCGCTTCCAGCCCATTCACCCGTTCACGGCCGGCCTCATGAAAGTCGAATCGCTGCTGGAAGCGATGCGAGAACAGCTCGAGTGCCTGAAGCGGAACATTGAGCGTACGGTAGACGCCGCCGATGTTGTACTTGGCGTTCGCGCGTGTCATGGCGAGCGCTTCCTCGACGGCATCGATCGTTCGCTCGCTCAAGAGATCGGCCATCGGTCGGCCTTCTCTGGCGACCGTCTTGCCGTCCACGCGTCCGACGTCACGAAAGCCATACCAGGCCTGCCCATTTGGCAAACGCACGAGGAAGTATGTCGAGTTGAGTTTGCGCCGCGCGACGGTGTCCTGGCCGTAGCCGGGACGTCGCTTGATCCACTGGGAGTACTCCTCCTCCGCGACAACCTCGAGCACCTTCGTCTCGTAGTCGAGAAGATACGCGGCCACCCGCTCGAGGACGACGTTCAGCGGTGCGGGCTGAGCCTGTGGCGCGTTGCTGGCGCACAGGATTACGCCGATGATGAGGACGCAGCGGTACCTCATGACGTCGGGATGATAAGCCGTCGGTGCTGCTCCGGGGAAGGAGCGACGTTGCTCGTGCAGGGTTGACGCCGGGACGGGAAGGCCGCACTATCAGAATCAGCGGCTCGAAGATGTCCCCAACGTGTTCGCCTCGCCTGTTTCGGCGCGCGGCCGGATCTACTTCCCGGGGCGGGAAGGCACGACGCTCGTCATCAAGTCTGGACCGGCGTTTGAAGTGCTGCGAAGAACACGCTGGACGATGGCTTCGATGCGTCTCCCGCATTGGTTGACAACGAGATCACCTGAGAGGCAACAAGTACCTCTATGCCATCGCAGAACCGTAAACAGTTTGCATTCATCGCCGGCGTCATCGTCGTGGTGGGCGCGATCGGGATGAACCCGCGCGCGCAGACGCCTACGTCGTCGCCCGCTACCAGCGCGCCGACGACGACAGCGCCTGCTACTACTGCGCCGACGTTCACGCATGACGTCGCGCCAATCCTCTACGCCAACTGCGTGGAATGCCATCGCGCCGGCGAGATTGCGCCGATGTCGCTCATCACCTATGCGGAAGTGCGCCCGTGGGCGAAGGCGATCGTGCGTCAGGTCGGAAATGGCGTCATGCCGCCGTGGCACGCCGACGCACCCCATGGGACGTTTCGCAACGAGCGCGGCCTGACGCAGGCGCAAAAGGATCTGCTCGAACAGTGGACGGCAGCGGGAGCGCCTGAAGGCAATCCCGCCGATCTGCCGTCCCCTCCCACATTCGCCGCGGGTTGGCGTATCGGCGAGCCGGATGCCATCTTCGAGATGCAGGAAGACTACCCCGTGCCGGCCAAGGGCACGATCGAGTACGAGCACTTCTACATCCCGACCAACTTCACCGAGGAGAAATGGCTGCAGGCGATCGAAGCGCGGCCAGGCAACCGGCGGTTGGTGCACCACGTGCTCGTGTACTACGAGACGCCGGCAGACGGCCCGCGGCCGACGCCGGTGTTGCAGCCCAACCGCGAAGACAGCCGGATCACGTCGACACAGCCTCCTCAGGGCAACCGTCCCGAGCGGCGGACGGATGGTGTGAGTCGATTGCTTGCGACGTACGCTCCCGGAACCAACCCGCAGGTGTTCCCACTGGGAAGCGCGGTTCGCCTGCCGCCAGGTGGCGTGCTCCACCTGCAGCTTCACTATACCGCCAACGGGACGGCGGGAACGGACCGGACGAAGGTGGGGATGATCTTCGCGAAAGAACCACCCGAGGAGGAGGTGCGCGTATCGCAATTCATCAACGGGCGGTTCACGATTCCGGCTGGCGCGTCGAATCACGAGGTCAGCACCGACGTCACATTTGCGCAGGATGCGACGCTCGTCGGGCTCTTCCCGCACACGCACGTCCGCGGGAAGCGCTGGACCTACACGCTCGAATTCCCTGACGGATCCAGCAGAACGCTCCTCTCGGTGCCGCGATACGACTTCAATTGGCAGACGTACTATCTGTTCCAGGAGCCGCTGCAGATTCCCAAGGGCGCTCGTATCCGCTCCACCGCCTGGTACGACAACTCTGCCGCGAACCGATCGAATCCCGATCCGACGATCGACGTGAAGTGGGGTGATCAGACGTGGGAGGAGATGCAGTACACGGGGATCATGTACTCAGTGAAGCGTCGCTGATCAGTACGTCATCTCGAACAACCAGCCTCGAGCTCAGGCGCGTGGCGCGTTTTTTCCGCGCCGGCTCGGGGCGCGCCGGCGCTTACCGCCGGTGCCTTCCGCGGGCGCTGGGAACCGACCGGCCATCACCACTTCCTCGGGCCGTAGTGCGGCATTGCCTGTCCCACCTCCAGCGCGCCGAGGTCGGGCGCACGGCCTGCGAAGCCGTCGGTCACCGTGGCTAGCGGCACGCCTTTATCGACCGCGGCAGACGCCGGCTTGAGCCGGAAGTCGAATTCATCAGCCTTGTACAACTTCTGCACTATCGCCGCGTCTTGCGCGTCGAGTCGACGAACGTTGACAAACACGTCGTAGTCGACGGCGACGCTGTGACGATCCTGACCGGTCGCGGCGACATACTCGGCAAGCGATGCGAATTTCCGCGCCTGGAGCCTGGCGTCGTGCCCGGGGCCCGTGAAGTCGGAGACGACCCCCGAGGGTGGAGCGGCCCATTCGAACGCCGCCGCAGCTCCCGGATTCACCCGGAAGCCGTTGTAGTCGGAAGACGTGTAGCTGGTGAACGTGTTCACGCTCAGGATCGCCGGCGCAGAGTTCTGCCCGAGCATCAGATTGTTGCGCCAGTGGATGTTCGATGCCGCCGCGACGTTCGTCTCGGAGACGATGGTGTTGTTGTAGAACAGCGCGCCGGCCGCACCATTGGTCAGACGCGTCGAGCCCGCGGGAAGGTTATAGGCGATGTTGCGAATCCAATACACCGGGCCGCCCAGCGTCGGCTGGTTGCAGAAGGCGTGCGACGGATGGTTGATCAGCATGTTCCGCATGATGCGGATGTTGTGCATGCTGCCGTCGGCCTCGATCGGGTTGTCGTGCGAGTTGGTGATGTAGTTGTTGTAGAAGTCGATCGCCACCGGCCGTCGATCCCAGTACTCGCGGGGCGGGTACTTCGGGCCGTCGATGATGTCCGGCCCGGACGCAAACGACCCATCGGGATTGCCGTAGGTCTCCACGTTGATGCCGTCGTGGAAGTCGGTGATGTAGTTGTACGCGACGACATGTCCAGGACCGTAAAGCTTCACGGCCACGTACGACGCCATCTTCGGCGGGAAGATCTGGCCCTCGACACCGGCGAATTTCGTCCACATGTCGCCTGCCCAGCCGATGAGATGTTTGGGATCGTTCCTGCCGATGAAGGTGTTGTCAGCGATGTAGAACTGGCTCGAGCCCGCGAAGTTCGTGAAGATGCCGGCGCCGACATTCTCGAAGCGGCTCTTCTTGACCGTCAGCCCCTTCGCGCCCGCAATGAACTGCGTACCGGCAGCGATTGCCACCTCTGCGTTCCTGAACGTGATCCCCTCGAAGTAGGTGTAGTCCGCCGCCTTCACGTCGAAGAGCGCGAAATTTCCATCGCCATCGAACACGACCTCGCCATCCCCCGCTGCCTTGATCGCAATCGGCATGTCGGCCGTGCCATCGGCAGTGAGGTAGTAGGTGCCATCGAGTGGGACGGTTCGATTGACGCTGGCGTTGTTGGTGTATTCGTATCGGTTATAGCGATACGTGCCGGCGTGCACGAGGATCGTGTCTCCGGGCCGGACGCGCGGCCGGCCTGACGTCGCCCAGTCCGTACCTGCGCACCAGTAGTTGTAGGCGCACATCAGTCCCTCGAACGACGGCTCGACTTTCTGTCCCTTGAAACCATGCGGATACACATGGAAGACGCGGCCGCCGGAATACGGCTGCGGCTCGGCGCGCGTACGCACCGTCACGATCCGTTCCGATGGACCGCGAACGCCGTCCGAGTCAGACATCACGAAGCGCGCTTCGTACGCGGTGTCCGGCTCCAGATCGAGGATGCTGCCGGCAAACATGTTCGGGGCAATCACATCGACGCGCGACTCGGCGTAGATACGCTCACCCTGAAGACGCAACAGCGGCAGTGCCGGCTTCCACGCCGTCGTCCCCGCCTTGCGATACGAGACCTCGACGGACGCGGTGCGGTTCGTGTCGCCCTGGATGAACCACTCGAAGCCCAGGTTGATGAGCGTGGGCGGCTCAATCACCAGTTCTCCCGGTGTGACCACGTCGAGAGAGGCGGCGTTCTCGGCTGCCCGCGGTCCCTGCGCCCGCACCAACGACATCGAAACCAATACCGCGCAGCCGAGAGCGAAACGCAACTGTCGGTTCATGTGGACTTCCTCGTATGACGATCCAGGAGGCGCTCGGTCAGCGTCGGCTTCTCCGGCCGAAACTGCGACGCGGCAGCGCGAACGTACGGTCTCAGTTGTCGGGTCGCGTACGCCGCATATCCTACTTCCCGAACCTCGCGCAGCGTTGCCCGATATTGTTCGAGCAGTGAAGCGGCCAGCACCTGCCCGGTTCGTGCCGCACCCACGACGGCGGACGCTCCCAACCACCATGCACCCTGTGGCAGCGCGCGCACGGCGGACAAGGCAAGCATGGACGACGTGTCGAAGATCGAAGCGTTCTGCCGCGCCGACTCGGATTTCAGCTCCGTCCACAGGCCGATCAGGCTCTCGCCAGTTGGCAGACGTTCCGGGGCCAGGCCGCGCGCTTCTTCACGGATGGCGCGCCATTCCTCGCGCAGCGCGGGCACGTCGAGCGGCGGGGTGTTGATCGTTTCGGCAACTCGTCCCGACGTGCGCTCGAGGCCGTCGAGGAGCTGATCCACGGTGGAGAAATCAGCATCCGGATCGAGAAGGCGCTGCTCCTTCAACGCTGCCGCAATCTCTGGAATCAAATGCCTGCCCAGGCCGCACACGTCCGCGAGCGCGGCCAGCACCCAGACGGGCGAGGCTCGAAAAGCGACGATGCCCAGCGCCTCGATGGCGTTGCCGACGGTGCGGCGCGCGAGGAAATTGTCGGCGAGCTTCTCGCTGGATTCGTAGACGCCTTCAACTTCGCCGACCTGCTCGATCAGGAAGCGCAGCGTCGTGTCGACGAGGTTCTGATACAGCCGCGACTGTCGTACCGATTGCGGCAGCGCGAGATCACCGACTTCGCGAGCCACGCCGGCGCCAAGGCCCACCACGGATCTGACCAGTCGCTCGGGAAGCGTGAACAAGTAGCGCTTGAGTTCCATGGGTCTCAGGGCGCGAGTTCGCAGAACTCCGCGTACGGAAAGTCGGAGCCAAGCTCCCGGAGCTCCGCCTGGAAGTGCGCGTCGATTTCGCGCTGTTGTGCCGGCGTGAGCAACTCGGCCGAGCCACTCTGTCTTCCTTTCCGAATCATTGCGCCAGCCTCACGCCACGGGATCAATTTTCCCATGTTGAACTTGTGATCGATGCTCTTCATGTAGTCGAAGGTCGAGAGTCGATACACCTCGTCGATGAGCGCCTCCGATGCAGCGATACCGAGGAACGCGGCAACCGTCTTCACCGTCGCGCGCAGGTCCTTCTTCATCGACTTGAACGAGAGCACCAGCACATTCGGGCGTTGACGAGCGGCCCAGTATCCCGCGGCGTTGATGCCCCACGACCCGCCCATCATGAAGTTCTTCGACAGATACCCGCGGTACCAGGTATCCACCTTCGGCATCGCGCCACCATAGAGGCCGTCTCTCAGGAAGAAGTAGCTGGAGACGAAGACGTCCTTCGGATCGCGAATGACGGCGATATAGCGAGCGTCAGGTGAATACGGAATCAGGTCCCAGTTGAAATGCGTCTTGATGACGCGCTTCCGCTCCGGCGACGACTCCCAAGCGGTGGCCTGCGCGAGAGGAACGGCGTAGCGGCGCATGAAGCCGGGCATCGTCTCGATGTCCGGCCAGGGGATGAGATCGTGGATGTGATCGTACTCGCCCTTGCCGTGATGAATGAGCTGATGGGCGATCTGCATCATCCAGTTCGTGCCGCTCTTGGGGAAGGTCATCACCACCACGTCGTGCGGCCCGGGCGTATAACGTACGAACGGATTCTGTTCCTGCCGTTTGCGTCCCTGAGCGGCCATCGATGAGAGGAAGCGGTCGGCGCGTCCGATCGTTTCAAGGCCCCGCATCAAGGGACGCATCACCCCGTTCATGCCAAGTGCCACGAGCCACTGCATGGGCAGCGAAGGGGGTTGATGCCGGAACGTGACGCGTGGAGTGGCAACCGTCGTGGCGTAGCTCATCGGCGACCTGTGCAAAGATACCCGATTAGGAGCTGGCCATGAAGATTCGCATCGCCTGTGTCGTGGTCGTCATCCTTGCCATTCAGGCCGTCAGCCAGGTCGGCGCACAGGACCAGGTTCGACGCACACCCTGGGGTGACCCGGACCTCGAAGGGATCTGGACGAATGCGACGCTGACGCCGCTTCAGCGTCCGCCCGAACTTGCATCCAAGGAATTCCTGACGCCGGAAGAAGCCGCGCAGTTCCAGCGCTCACGAATCGAACAGACCAACGCCGATCGGCCACTGCCGCCCGGACAGGTCGGCGCCTACAACGACGTCTTCTTCGAGCGGGGGACGAGTATCGTCCGTAGCCGCCGAACGTCTCTCGTCGTCGATCCTCCTGACGGACGCATTCCCGCGCTGACGCCCGACGCCCAGAAGAAGGTGGAGGCGCGGCAGAAACGCGAGGCAGTCAGCCCGGCTGACGGTCCCGAGGACCGATGGCTGACCGAGCGCTGCATTCTCTTCGGCGCGACGGTGCCGATGCTGCCCGAGCCGTACAACAACAATTACCGGATCATCCAAAGCCCCGGGTTTGTGACCATCCTCGTCGAGATGAACCACGACGCGCGGATCATCCCGCTCGATGGACGAGCGCATCTCGCATCTGGCATTCAACAGTGGACGGGTGATTCGCGCGGACGATGGGAGGGGACGACCCTTGTCGTCGAAACGACGAACCTCAAGTTCAACCATCAGAGCCGGTTCGGCGTGGGATACCTCAACGGCCTGAGTGACGAGCGGCTGCGCGTCGTCGAACGATTCACGATCGCCGATGCGAACACGCTGACCTACCGTGCCACGGTTGAGGACCCGTCAGTGTTCCTCCGGCCATGGACCGTTGAAGTGTCGATGGCCCGCACCGCCGGACCGTTGTTCGAGGTCGGCTGCCACGAAGGCAACTACGGGATGTTCAACATCCTCTCCGGGCATCGCGCGGAAGAGCGCCACTCACGTCCCTAGCCGTTTCCGCGTCTTTCTCTTTTTGGGAAGGACCGACTCAGCCGTTTGAAAGCCTGACAAGCCCAAAGCCGCGAGTCCTGTGGGCTGCCTGACAAACGCCGTTGATATTCGAATGCGGCCAGCTGGACGAGCTCTTGCAGGGACTCGCCGCGCAGCGGATACGCTCTGGGAAGGTAGCCGCTGCACAGCCTGCGAGGCAACAGTGTCAATCGCCACCGCGACTCAATCCGACGGCGCCCGCCGAGTTCGAGATTGGGTCCAACTCATTCGCCAGCAGTTCCAGCAGACGCCGCATCTCTGTGTCACCGCGGAACAAGCCAGCAGGCTGTGGGGACTGGAAGCAGCCGAGTTAGAAGCGGTCCTCTCGGCTTTTGTCGATGCCCACCTCCTGAACCGCACCCGGGGCGGAGCCTACATGCTCCGCCTCGACCCTGCTCCCAGGTCACATGGCCCTGCTGCTCGGACGCCTGCGAGTCACACTTACCTGGGCTGAGATCCTCCGACGGACGTTCGTCGACGCCATCTTCAAACACAACTGCGTGGGTATGGCGGCACAGCTCGCCTACTACTTTTTCTTCTCGCTGTTTCCTGCCCTCCTGTTCCTGATTGCTGTCGCAAGCTATTTCCCGATCGCGACGCTGATCGACGAGATCGTCAAAGCGCTCGGCCAGTTCGCGCCGCCAGAGTTCCTGACCATCGTCACCGATCAAATCAGAAAGATCTCCGGCGACAGGCAAGGCGGGCTCCTCACTCTCGGCATCTTGACGGCGCTGTGGAGCAGCTCCAGCGCGATGACGGCGATCATCGATACGCTCAATCACTCATACGGCGTGCAGGAGGGACGCTCCTGGTGGAAGGTCCGCCTCCTCGCGATCGCGTTGACGATCGGCGTCGCGCTGTTCGTGCTCGTGTCGTTCGCGCTCGTCATCGTGGGGCCGCAACTGGCCGAACCGCTCGCCCGCGCTGTTGGTCTCGGAGCGGTATTCGAGTGGACGTGGCGCATTTTCGAGTGGCCGCTCGCGTTCGTCCTGGCCGCCGGCGGTATCGCCTTGGTCTATTACTATGCGCCTGACGTCGACCAGCAGTGGTCATGGCTCGTGCCCGGGACGCTGCTGGCGACGCTCTTCTGGCTGGGGGCCTCGCTGGGCTTTCGCTACTACGTCATCAACGTCACGCATTACACCGAGACGTATGGCGCGCTCGGCGGGGCGATGGTGTTGCTGCTCTGGTTCTACCTCTCAGGCTTCGTGCTGCTGCTTGGCGCGGTGCTGAACGCGAAGATCGAGCACGCCGCACCCATCGGCAAGAATCCCGGCGAGAAGGTAGAAGGACAGAAACGCCGGATCGGAACCGCCGCGATGCGGCGATGGCTGTCCGCGCGTCGTCATCGGCACCAGCCGCCGCCCTCCGCCGAAGACATTCGAAAGGTCACACAATAGGATCAGCAGACCAGGACTTCGACGGCTGCTGTCTCGATGCGAATTGACACCGTTCCCGGAATCGCAGAACGCACGACTTCATCGTCGATGTGCGTGTCTCCCCGTCCGATGATGTCGACGTGTTGCGCCCGCCGTACAGGAAGCGCGAGGTTGATGTTGTCGCGCTCGTCGATCCGATCCTGCAGGTATCGACGCAGCTCGTCGCGCTGCTCTTCGGCTGCAGTCACGACA